>Ga0105097_10000828_pt1 | contig 14603 bp, 14 predicted proteins | sample PPLLak12cMay2015_FD_87035 | JGI IMG/M metagenome (GOLD analysis project Ga0105097, IMG submission 87035) | Freshwater sediment microbial communities from Prairie Pothole Lake near Jamestown, North Dakota, USA - PPLs Lake P7 Core (1) Depth... | ecosystem: Environmental > Aquatic > Freshwater >... | reverse complement strand
GTGTGACATCAGAACGCAATCAGCTGTTAAAAAAATCGCCGGAATAACCCTTTTCCTGATCCAACGGTCAGAGTCAAACTGGCATTGTCGGCAGTTCGCCTGTCTAGACTATATGCTAGAAGCTTAGCCAGCTCATTGAAGGGTCATCCCGGCTTATTCAATTGTCTAATTGTAGTTTAGCAGAAGAATGGCCTCAAAATCATCTGTCATTTGTCATCCTGGGGAATGATATATGTAATATTCAGCCTGCGATTCCTGGTATCATCCGTTTGGTGTGACTGGATTGAGTTAATCGATGAAGGGACACAAAAGAGGAGGTTGCTGTGATATTGGGAGTAGATTATTACCCGGAGCACTGGCCCGAAGAGCGGTGGGAGACAGATGCCCGGATGATGAAATCTGCCGGGTTAGATGTTGTGCGCATCGCCGAATTTGCCTGGTCAAAAATAGAACCTAATCCCGATGTTTACGATTTTGGTTGGTTAGATCGGTCGATCCAGCTGTTGAGCGAGGCTGGATTGCAGGTAATCCTCGGTACACCGACGGCTGCACCTCCTGCGTGGTTGGCGCGTGGTCACCCCGATACGCTGCCGGTTGATGAGCACGGTCGACGGCGTGAGTTTGGCGGCCGTCGGCACTACTGTGCGAACTCGATCGAGATGCAGGAACGCACGCGACGAGTCGTTTCCGCCATGGCTAAGCATTATGGCAAACGGGTCGAAATTATTGGCTGGCAGATCGATAATGAGTTTGGAGGCGGTCGAACGGCTCGATGCTTTTGCCCAAACTGCGAAAAACAATTTCGGATTTGGCTAAAGGACCACTACGGTAGCCTCGAAGCATTAAATGATGCCTGGGGGACGGTGTTTTGGTCTCAAACCTATTCCGATTGGATTGAAATCAATCCGCCCCGGCAGGCAGCCGAGCAGCCTAATCCCAGCCAAGTATTGGATTATTATCGATTTTCCTCCGATTCCTGGGCGGCTTACCAGCAGATACAGGTCGACTTGCTCAGGGAGCTGTGCGACAGCCGGCAGTTCGTAACTCATAACTTCATGGGATTGTTTCACGATCTGGATTACCACAAACTGGCTGCCCCTCTGGATTTCGCTACCTGGGATAGTTACCCATCCGGCCACCTCGATCGTTGGCGACCTCTTGTTTACCCGCCGGATAGCACATTATCGCCGGTCGAGCCGGCTTATGCCTATGATGTCGGCGAACCGGTCATCACGCAGATGGGCCACGATTTAACTCGTGGTCTGAAACAGGCGCCATTCTGGGTGATGGAACAGCAGTGCGGGCAGATTAACTGGGGCGCTTATAACCCCGGGATACGACCAGGAACCGTCCGCTTATGGAGCTGGCATGCCGTGGCCAGTGGAGCTAGCGGAATCGTATACTTTCGCTGGCGGGCCTGCCTTTATGCCCAGGAGCAGTACCATTCGGGGTTGCTGCATCACGACGCAAGCCCCGATGTAGGATATGAGGATTTGTTGCTGCTCAGCCAGGAAAAAACCCTTCTGGATGAAATTTCCAGACAGCCGTTTGAGAGCCCGGTAGCCCTCGTGCTGGATTACAACGACCTGTGGGCCATTCAGATCCAACCTCACCGTCAGAATTTTGGCTATTTACGCCACCTGTTTGTTTTTTACCAGGCGCTCACCCGGTTGGGGATTAATGTGGATATAGTATCGCCCCAGGCTGATTTCAAAGGATACAAGTTGTTGATTTCGCCAACGGCTTTGCTCGGCGACTCCACCCTGGCCACCCGATTTATGGAGTATTCTGATCAAGGGGGGCTGCTGCTCCTGGGGGTTCGTTCCGGGTTTAATACGCCTTCGAAGATTGTGGTTGATCAGCCTTTGCCTGGATCATTTCGAGATTTGGCAGGTGTTGCCATCAAGAGCTGGCACTCATTACCCCCAGGGATAGGTTATACCCTGGGGTCGGATCTCCAAGGATTATCCGGCCAGGCGACGATATGGGCAGAAGCTCTTGGTCCGGACAATACAGCGCAGACACTGGTGACGTATCGCAGTGGTCCATTCAGCGGAATGACGGCGATAAGTGAGCGTCCACTTGGCTGGGGCCGGGTATATTACTGCGGCTTCTATCCAGATAATGTCCAGGCTCTTGGCCTGCTGCGCTACCTTGTGAATCGTGCTGGCATACCTACAATCCCTCGGCTTCACGAATCGACGATCGCAATTCGCCGCGGACCCTACACGATCTTGCTCAATTTTAGTGATTATCCCCACATTGTGGAGCTTCCCGGACGATCGGTAACGGTGAATCCCAGGGATGTCCAGGTAGTCCGCAGTGATTTCTTGCGCTAGGTGATGAGGCAGTTATGCTGGATTATGATTTCCCCCACCGCAGAAGAAATGCCCTGACTGGGGAATGGGTGCTGGTCTCGCCGCACCGGGCAAAACGACCCTGGTTGGGCCAGGTGGAAAAAATGCCTGGCATCGTGTTGCCTCCGTATGACCCGGAATGCTACCTTTGCCCGGGCAACAGCCGGGTCGGTGGGAAGCGCAACGACTCCTATGAGACTACCTACATTTTTGACAACGATTTTCCTGCCCTTTTAGCTCCACGGAACGAGCAGCCGTTATCGCTTGATCGATTGATCCGGACAGAGGATTCTTTATTTGACGCTCAGCCGGAATCCGGGATTTGCCGCGTTGTATGTTTCTCCCCCCGACATGACCTCACCCTCCCCGAGTTATCCACACAAGAAGTAGAGCGCGTTATCCAAACGTGGGTAGAACAATCTCGGCAGCTGGCTTCACTCGAATCGATCGCCTATGTTCAGGTATTCGAAAATAAAGGGGAGATGATGGGCTGCTCGAACCCACATCCACACTCCCAGATTTGGGCGTCCAGCGAGGTGCCAAACGAACCGGCGATTGAAGCCAACCGGCAGGCAGAATATTTTCGCACACATGGCACCTGCCTTTTGTGTGATTATTTGATCGCAGAGCAGCAGAGTGGAGAGCGTGTGGTCGTCGAAAACGAGGATTTCTGTGCCATAGTACCTTTTTGGGCTGTATGGCCTTTTGAGATCTTGCTGCTTCCAAAGCGACACATGGCCGAATTTTCGGATTTGTCACCCCGAGAAGTGCGCGCCCTGGCAGATATCATGCGGCGCGTCACCGCCCGTTACGACAATTTATTTGAAATTCCATTTCCTTATTCAATGGGTTTTCATCAATCCCCTGCGGATGGGCAGGAATACACAGGCTGGCATTTTCATGCGCATTACTTTCCACCCTTGCTGAGGTCGGCAACTGTGCGCAAATTCATGGTCGGTTTTGAGATGCTGGCGATGCCTCAGAGGGATTTAACGCCTGAGACGGCCGCCAGCCGCCTCCGATCGCTACGTGAAGTGCATTATAAGAACCAGATTTGACCTGATAATCGAAATCACGCACCTAATGCCTGGCGGATCAGGTAAATTTGCCGCCAGTGATCGCGCTCGTGCTTGGCAAAATAACTGACCTGCTCTAAAAGCGTGACTTTGCCAAATTCTTCGTGGTGAGCTGTCCGCCACCAGTCTGTCGGTTGTATTTCGGCCAGCAGCTTCAAGGTTGCCTGGCGAGAGATGCGGAAGCGATTCAGTATTAACCTGGTTGACATGGTTCGATTCTCGTCGAGGTCCCATGCGGCAACTGCTACTAGATCCGGATCGTCCTCTGCCAGGATTTTCTTCAATCGCCCAGAAAGCAGCTCTTCAGAGACCAGCAGGTGCAGAATCGCGTCCCGGATGGACCATTCTCCAGGACGGGGAGATTGCGCCAGCTGACCTTCATTGAGCGGCGTTATGATATCCTCAAGCTCACCGATTGCAGATGCCAGGGACGCAATTGCCTGGGACGGAATCATGGCTTCCATGAAGTACACCGGGGGAAAATTACGCAGGGTAATGGCGGATGCGCCACACCCGGTGCAATCGGATGCCTCAGCCTCCAGCAGAATTGTGCCGCATTTCCGGCACACATATGCATCCGGGATTTCCGTATACGGTGTGATCTTATTCTCGCGCACTGCTTGCCGGCCGTGAGCAATTGCTTGGGTGACTTCGGGCTGCACACCTTGGGCCTCCAGGTATGCTAGGGCTACGCCAATTTCTCGATCGAGCTCTTCCTGACTGGTAGGGATACCCTGTTCGAGGCTGGCGCGGATCTCTTCGGAGTATGCCGCTGCCCAACACACCTTGGCAGAATTGTAAAATCCATTGGCTTCCAATCCCCTTGCCAGGCGGGCCAGGTGGATTAGCTGATTTTCAGATAAGGTTCTTTTTTTTGCGCTCATAGGATCCACCAGTTGATCAGTTAAGATATTGAATTATTGTTGCTTCGCCCTGCCCCACCCCCACGCACAGGGTTGCCAGGCCATAATAGGGTTTTTTCTCCGTGGAGCCGCGTCGACGCATCTCGTGCAGCAAAGTGGTCAAGATGCGAGCGCCGGAGCAGCCCAGGGGATGCCCAAGAGCGATTGCACCGCCGTTGACGTTCGTCAGCTCCCGGTTCAATCCTAATTCCTGGATAACAGCCAGCGCCTGAATGGCGAAAGCTTCATTAAGCTCGGCCAGACCTATTTGCTCGATACCGAGTGTAGCGCGCTGAAGGGCTTTGCGAGTAGCCGGCACTGGTCCCAGTCCCATAATCCGAGGTGCGACGCCGGCTGCAGCGCTGCCAACTATGCGAGCTATCGGCTTCAGGCCGAGTGCATTCGCCCGGGAATCGCTCATCAGCAGCAGTGCGGCCGCACCATCGTTCAAGCCGGATGAGTTGGCGGCAGTAACCGTACCGCCTTTACGGAATACGGCTGGCAGGCGGCTCAAGGTTTCTATGGTGGTATCCCGTCGCGGGCGCTCATCGGTGGTTATCAGGATTGGGTCGCCCTTTTTCTGTGGGATGGAGACCGGTACGATTTCTTCGGCGAATTTGCCGGAGTCGATGGCCGCGATTGCCCTCTGGTGAGAGGCGAGGGCAAACAAATCCTGCTCTTCACGAGTAATGTGGGGCATCATCTCGGCGATATTTTCGGCTGTTTCCCCCATCGAATCGATCCCGTACATTTCCTGGATTTTCGGGTTCGGATAGCGCCAGCCCAAGGCGGTGTCCCAGGCAGTCTGGTTGCCGAATTGAAATCCGCTTTCTGCCTTGGGGATAGAGTACGGCGCGCGGCTCATGCTCTCAACGCCGCCGGCAATGTAGACATCACCATCGCTGGCACGAATGGCACGCGCTGCCAGGTTGACTGCACTCAAGCCGGATGCGCATAGCCGGTTCATGGTAACTGCCGGGGTTTCGACCGGCAGCCCTGACAGCAAGACAGCCATGCGGGCAACATTGCGATTGTCCTCTCCCGCCTGGTTGGCACACCCCAGATAGACTTCCTCAATCAGTAAGGGGTCAATCCCAGTGCGCACCAACAGGCTTTTCAGGACATGCGCTGCCAGATCATCTGGCCTGACCCGGGCAAGAACACCTCCCAGGGCTCCAATGGGGGTACGAATAGCATCTATGATCACCGCTTCGGGCATAAAAGGCTCCTCACAATGAGTTCATCTGTCTATTGATTGCATTTTACCACCAAGGCAAACACTACCTTCAATTACATACTTTACAGAGTGATCCAGCTTGTTGTATAGTAAATGTAGATCGAGATGCGGTCAAATCGTGATTAAGGAGGATCAAATGCCAGACAGCGTTTATAAAGTAATAGAGATCATCGGATCCAGCCCTGAATCCTGGGAAAAAGCAGCTGCGAATGCCATAGAAACGGCGGCCAAATCGCTTCGTGACCTGCGTGTCGCTGAAGTTGTTGAAATGGACCTGGCTTTGGAAGATGGAAAAGTAGTAGCCTATCGCACTAAAGTCAAGATTTCCTTCAAATATCACGACGAAGAGGATTGAGTCTATCTCCGACTGGTAAATAGCATTGAATTAGCAGGATTATTGTTTTCCTTGACGGGAGAGAGAAAATCCAATAGAATTTAGCCTAGCCTAAAAATGGCCGATTCTCTTACTCCCGCTGTGGAAGACTACCTGAAGGCAATCTATAAGCTGACTGCCGGGCAGCAGCGCGCCAGCACGAATCAAATTGCTGAAGAGATGGATGTTGCCCCAGCCTCGGCAACCGGCATGATCCAGAAAATGGCCAGGATGATCCCGCCGCTGGTTGACTACCAGAAACATCAAGGTGTCTTGTTGACCTCCACCGGTGAAAACGCAGCGCTGGAAGTAATCCGTCACCACCGATTACTGGAGCTGTACTTGCATGAAAGGCTCGGATACTCCTGGGATCAGGTTCACGGCGAAGCGGACCGCCTTGAGCATGTGATCTCGGAGGAGCTAGAGGAGCGAATCGCGCAAGCTCTGGGTGATCCCTCGCATGACCCCCATGGCGATCCTATCCCTACACGTGATTTTCAGGTTCCAGCGCAAGTCGAAACTCGGCTGAGTTTTCTGAGGCCCGGACAAGCGGCTATCGTGCGTCGGGTGGCTAACACGAATCCCGATTTTCTGCGTTATTTGCAGGGGATTGGGTTGGTGCCAAATGCCAGGCTGGTTGTAAGCGATTATTCCCCATTCGACGAAAATCTATCTATATCCATAGGTGGTCAGAATAAACCGATTATTCTCGGTTTTTTGGTTACCGGACAGGTATTCGTCACCTTGATTCCGTCAGAGGAGACTCCTAATGGCCAAGGTCAATAAGAAAAAAGTGCTGCGCGGGGTTGCCCTGGCATTCTCGATCTTGAGTATCATATTCTTTATGGCTGGTTTTGCTGGCCTGATCGCCGTCTGGGCGGGAAATCAACCGCTGACTGATGAGCTGCTCGTCCGTATAGAAACCATCGATAGTGATCTGGAACAGGCTGAAATTACCTTTACTGAAACCCGGCTGGAGCTGGAAGCAACCCAACAGCAGATCGATTTGATCCAATCGGTGATCGCCGCCGTCGGGATCGACTCGCAAGAGAATGTGGAAATATTGACCGATATTGTTCAATCTTTCGATGATCGACTGTCCCCGCTGATCGATACAGTATCGGGTGGGGTAGGGAAACTCAGCGAGGCGTTCCTGGCGCTGAAAAATATTGTGGAGAAGCTCAATGCCTTGCCGCTTGTCTCAATCGAGATTCCCGGGGCAGATAAGCTGGCAGAGCTTTCCGCCTCTCTAGATGAGCAGCAGACCTCAGTGATCCAGCTTAAGGAGAAAGTCCAGCAGTTATCTCAGTTGACAGAAGACACCTTGAATACGTTAACTTCCGGTTATGCAGATTTCGAGGTAACGATCAATAACTTGATGGACCTGGTTACAGAGTACGAGACTAAGGTGATTGCATACCGGGAGCAGCTGTCTTTCCTTAAGACCAATATTCCCGGATGGATCGACCAGGCCTCGCTTGTGCTTACAATATTCCTGATTTGGTTCCTTATCTCTCAATGCGGTATGTTTGCCCTTGCCTGGTCTTTTTACAAGGAAAAGGACCTGATAAAGCGCTGGTTGTAATCCGCTTCTGTATCACCTGTTGTCTGAAGATCAGTCAAAATTCCTGCTCTGGTTATTCCCTTTAATTATTGTCTAGGGTGAACTCTGCCTGAAAGCCGGCTGAATGATCAGGCGGTTGCCTCAGGCTGTTCAGCCATACCTAATTTAGATCATAGGTCTAGAGAAGGGGGATTTTTGATTTCGCGTGCCGTTTATGATACGGTGACTAAACATGCAATATATATACAAAACCTTGACAATATCTTTCTTTGCTGGTAATATTGCAACAGTCAATGATTATTTTGAGTATAGGAGAGCAACATGAAATTCCCGTCTATTTCTGGATCTAATTTATCTCGCAAGAAGTTTCAGCTGCCTTACGATTTCGAAGGAAAATTGAATCTGGTATTCATTCCCTTTCAGCAGTCCCAACAGTGGACGATCAACACCTGGTTGGAATTTGCTCGCCAGCTCGAGCAGGAAAATCATCATGTGCGGGCATATGAGCTGCCGACGCTCCAAAGCATGAACTCGCTCTCCCAGAAGGTGATTAATGAGGGGATGCGCGCGGGTATTCCCGATCAACGCCTGAGGGACAAGGTCATCACTTTATATACCGAAAAATCGGCCTTCCGGCGCACGTTGGGCATCCCGCATGAAAATGATGTCTATGTGTACCTGGTAGATCGATCCGGAAATATCTTGTGGCGCAGCAGTGGAGCGTTCAATGCTGATAAGAAACAATCCCTGCTGCAGTCTCTGGAGCAGTTGAGAGCGCCTCAGGTAAACGCCACCCGACAACCGGTTTTGGAACTGGCATAATATACTTCTAGCATGTCTACCTACACCCACCGCTTCCGGGTAAATACTTCTCTCGACCGGGTTCTTGAGTTTCACCAGGATCCACGGGCATTAAAATGGCTGACGCCACCGCCGGTGATCGTCCAATTCCATGATTTTGAGCCGGTAGCAGAAAATTCCCGCGTCGACTTCACCATGTGGATGGGGCCTCTTCCGGTCAGGTGGGTGGCCATCCATTCCGAGGTGGACCCTAACGCAGGATTTACCGATTCGCAAGTACACGGGCCATTCAAGCGTTGGGTGCACCGGCATAACTTCCGCAGGATAGATGAGCAAGTTACGGAAATTGAGGACACGATCGAAGCGGAGCCGGGCAGTCATCCTGTATGGGGCTTGGTAAGCCGCTTTATGTGGTCAAATTTAGGCATGCTATTCTCGCATCGCGAGCGGGTGACGCGCCGCAAACTAGAATCTCCTGCTGCCAATTGAGATAATTATGGAAAAGGTTGTTGTTATCGGAGCAGGGATTGGAGGTCTGACAGCTGCGGCGGTGTTATCGCGCCGTGGGTACGATGTGACCGTTCTGGAGGCACACGTATACCCAGGAGGCTGTGCAGGGACTTTCTACCACCAAGGTTATCGCTTCGATGCCGGGGCTACCCTGGCGGGCGGTTTTTATCCGGGCGGGCCGATGGACATCGTAGCCCAGGCAGCCGGAATTCCGAATTGGCCTGCGCGCCAGTCAAACCCATCAATGGTCGTTCACCTTCCCGATGGCAGCCAGATCGCGCGGTGGACTGACGAGCGACGCCAGAAAGAATACCGTAGTGCATTTGGACCAGCTGCCGACCATTTCTTTACCTGGCAGGAGCGGACCGCTGATGCCATGTGGGATCTTGCCCTGCGTTCGCTCGATTGGCCCCCGCAATCTTCGGCCCAGCTGGCCCGGCTGATTAAAGATTGCGTCCGCTGGATTAGGAATGATGCGGCTGGCCACTTGAAGCCTGGATTGCTGGCTGATGCCCTGAGCCCGTTAGCCGGTCATTTGCGAGATGCTCCCGAAAACTTAAGGCTGTTTATTGACGCACAGCTGCTAATTTCTGCTCAAACCACCAGCAAGTACGCCAATGCACTTTACGGGGCTTCCGCCCTCGACCTTCCCCGGCGAGGAGTCGTACACCTGGAAGGGGGGATGGGTGCGATCGCTAACACACTGGCCGAAGCGGTGCGAAAAAATGGTGGCAAAGTGCTGTTTCGGCAGGCAGTGACCCGCATCATTCAGAATAATGGGCGACCTGCAGCCGTAGAAACCCGCCGAGGGGATCACTTTGTTGCTGATGCGATCATCGCCAATCTTACTCCCTGGAATATCCAGCGATTGTTGGGCGACGAGTCACCGGGTGTGTTGAATGGTCTGAAACCAATACCTGAGGATGGATGGGGGGCATCCATGGCTTATGTAGGCCTCGATGACCAGGCAATTCCTGAGGATTTTCCATTGCACCACCAGGTAATAATCCGTGAGCCTCTCGGAGAAGGGAATACGATCTTCCTGTCGATCAGTCCAGCCTGGGATAAAGGCCGCGCTCCCGATGGAAAACGAGCGATCACGATCAGTACCCATACCCGCCTCAATGATTGGTGGTCTTTATACGAAAATGATCGCCAGGGATATGAAACTCGTAAGCAGGCGTATCTTGACCGCCTTTTAAAAGCTGCCGGACGGGCGATCCCTAACCTTCGCGAGAAGAGCGATCTTGTCCTGCCAGGTACCCCGGTAACATTCGAGCGTTTCACCCACCGAGCCTTGGGCTGGGTAGGGGGATTCCCACAAACCAGCCTGTTTCGATTGCGCGGGCCGCGTTTAGCACCGAGACTGTGGATGGTTGGAGACAGTATCTTCCCAGGCCAGTCCACAGCTGCTGTTGCGCTGGGCGGGTTGCGCGTAGCCAATGATGTCCAGCAAGTGCTGGTTGGCAGCCCTCAAAAATATTCAAAAAATGCCACTTTATTGTCCGGAGAGAACCTCGGAAACGGTTAACCAGTTGCGATCGGGAAAGAGTTGAGCCATTTGTGGGGCAAAGGGGCCGGTGTGGGAAAATACCTGCTGAGGGCTGCCGTCGAGGATAATTTTCCCTGCTTCCATCATTACGACCCGGTCGGCCAGCATGGCGGCTAGCTCAATATCGTGGGTGACAACAAGAACGGCCATTTGGTTAGTTTTCCAGCTTTTGATCAGCTCGACGAGGGAAATTTTAGCTTCGTAATCCAATCCACGTGTGGGTTCATCCAATAGAAGAACAGCAGGCTGGGTTACAGTGACCGCGCCCATCGCGGTCCTTTGCCTTTCGCCTGCACTAAGATCGCGTGGATAGGCATCCGCCAGGTGGGCGATCCCAAGGTGTGAGAGCAACTCACCGGGAGGATAATCTTGTGGGGATAGGCCGTGATTGCGCAGCGAGATCAAGAACTCTTCCATGACACTGTCCGCGAACAGCAGAGCATTTGGATCCTGGGGTAAATACCCAAGCTGTGTGCAGATTTCTGCCACTTCCAGTTCGCTAATTTCCCGCCTCAGCAGGCGAATGCTTCCCTGGCGTGGGCGCGTCAGGCCGGCCAGGCAGCGGAGCAGTGTCGATTTTCCAGCTCCGTTTGGGCCGATCAAGACCAATGTTTCTCCACGGAAAATATCCAGATCGATATCCTGGATTACATTTTCCCGTTTATACCCGGCCGCCAAATCCCTGATCTCTACGACGGCTGGAAGTTTGTTCGACTCCAGTTGATCTGGCAACTCAGCTGGTCTCTGGCTCATCGGCGAATAAGATGAGAGATTATTTCCTTCAGATTTCAGTAATCTGGCCGCTTCTTCGATCGTCAGCGGCAATGTTTTCCAGTTCAATCCCTTGGCTAAGGCAATCAAGGGGGGATTTTGTGGAATTTGGGCCAATATTTCTCGTGGGGGACCAAAAATTGCACCCGGAGTTTTTCCATCTAAGTAGATGAGTAAATCCGTGAAGGGCAGGATGCGTTCCATACGATGCTCGACGAGCACGATAGTCAGTCTCAATTTCTCTTTCAGCTCGACAAGATGCTCCAATAAATCTTCAGCTGCCTCCGGGTCGAGCTGGGATGTTGGCTCGTCCAACAACAATATTGAAGGCTGAAAGGCGATAGCCGAGGCAATCGCCACCCGCTGACGCTCACCACCCGACAGGCTGTCGAGCCGGCGGCTGCGCAAGTGCAGCAGTCCAAGCGCATCGAGAACTTCTTTCACTCGCTCAACCATGATTTGGCGAGGTAAAGCAGCATTTTCCAGGGTAAATGCGATTTCATCTTCCACCTGGTCCATGACAAATTGGGATTCTGGATCTTGAAATACACAACCCACATGCCGGCTCATCGATTGTGGCCCCAATTCTGCCGGGTTCAGCCCATTGGCTTCGATCTTGCCGGACAATGTGCCACCACTAAAATGCGGCACAAGGCCATTGACACATCTCAGCAAAGTGGATTTTCCGCTGCCAGAAGGTCCAGCAATCAATGCCAGTGCACCGGTGGGGATGCTCAGGGTGATTTCCTCGAGCACCAACCGGTCCATGCCCGGATATCCGAATGAGACTTCCTGGAAGCGGATCATTCTGTTTACTCGCTGATCACAAAGCCGGAGTTTCTGGATTGGCTGGAATATTTCTATCAAGTGATGGAGTCACCTCCTGGTGCATAGCCACTAGCGGGCCTAGCAGACCCAGAATGCTGAGGCCAATCCAGGGATTAAATTCCGGCAGAGCAAGGCTAGGGTATGGGGAAAAGCTTAATGGGTTAGTGATGGATACGAAAATGGGAAAAAAGTGAGCGACCCAGGTGAGTGAGGCGCACAGGACAATCAAGCTGTCGGTGGCAAACCACCGCTCTCGCCGGTAGGTAGTAGCCGGGGATGCACGCCCAGATCGCCAGATCAACCAGCCGATCAAGGCTCCCCCAGCGAATATCAGGATTGCTCCAGCTGTGCGGAACTCCCCCTGCAGGCGCAGCAACCAGCCGCCCAGCAAGGCAGCCAGGCTGATTAATGCGATCACCTGCCTGTAAGCTGTCGGCCGTACCTCCAACCGACTGGAAAACCCCCTGGCGGTCATGCTCTCCGATAGGTTAAAGGCACGCTCGAGTCCTCCGATCAACAGCGGCATCACCAGGGGCAGCCAGTCCTTGATGCCGCGCATGCGGTGCCCGCGTACTGCCTGGGCTTCGCGTATCTGGTTGAACTGCCTGAGAGTACTCGGTAAAAAAGTCATGGCAATCGATAGCACCACAGCTGCAGGGTAGTATGCCCTCGGCAGCAGGCGGATGATGGAGCGGGTAGGTAGAGCCATGCTAACGACGGAGAATGCTCCAAAAATGCATGCCAGCACCAGGCCGTTGATTGCACCAAAAATAAATCCCTCCAGGGTAATCACACCACCAATGATCGGAAATGCATCCGGAATATGGAAAAGGATTGTGCTGCCATAATGCGCAAAGAGTGCGTTGAGAATTGCAGAAAACAAGATGAAAGATACCGCCAGCCGGATAATTAAGATCGGTCGCTGGTTATCCATCACCCGGTTCAGACGTACTGCCAGTATGTATATCACAAAGAATATTAGTGTCAGGTATAGGGGATTGCGAGTCCTGGAGATCAAAATCGTGGCTGAAACTAGCCAGGTAATCCAGGCCCAAGTATGGATCTGAGGAGTCATCCCACGAATCCCTTCGGACTTTCCAAAACATCAACGTTGATATAGCGAAAGGAGAAGCGCCGGTGGAAACGCCGCAGTGCGCGCAAGATTGGGCGGCCAAATATCAGGAACAGGATTGCGTTCCCTGCAGCACCCATCAGGTCCCATACGAAGGAGGTGATAAGGTAGTATGCTAAATAGCGGCGCAGGACTTCACCCAAACCGATCCCTGGCATCCAGGATTGGCCTGCCGGGCCAACGATGAATGGCCATGTCCACAGGTTCATAATCGCTCCGTAAGCAAAGCCCCAAAGAATACTGAATGCAGTCAGCAGATAGATTTCTTGTGGTTTGTCCGTCCAATTGAACTGCACAACTACGCGCCGCATGAGCGGTGCGCTCAGACCAATCCATCCGGCAGCCAGCATCTGACCGGGCAGCCAGGGACCTACTCCGCCAGTGATCAGAGCCGAGACGAGCATAGTCAGCGCTCCCATCAGGAAGCCAAAACTGGCACCGAAAACATATCCGGTCAGGATGATCAGCACGAAAATGGGTGAAAACCCCCCGGGGCCGGGTATGCCCACCTCGAGGAATCGTAAGGCTGAATTGATGGCCACCAGCACTCCCAACAACGCAATCAAGCGGGTGTTGGCTGTCCTGGATTGGGTTTCGAGAATCAAGACCAGCAGGCAGAGCCCCACCAGCACACTGATCATCAAGGGCATTTCTGCTGAACGTGCCAGATCGGGTGGTTGGTTGTTTGCCAGCACAGGCTGCAGAAATGGATAGAGCAGCATCACCAGGCCAAATACCAGCCCGAAGATCAGCAGGAGGCGGCTCAGCCAATTTCCGGATGGAGAAATTGGCGTGCTTGTCTGAGGCTCATTCACCGCCGGAACACCATCCAGATCAGACCAGCCCCAAGCAGCGAGGCCAAGATACCAAAGACGAGATAATTGGATAGGTCGCTGGATGCCGTAAGCATCGCCAGCTTCGTCTGGCCGGCATGGATGGATTCTTGCGGCCGGATAGCTTCCGTGTTATTACATATTTGCTCGAGCGTGGTAACTTCTGGTGGAGAGCCATCCCCCCATACCCAGGCATCTACAGAGCCGGGTTGTATCTGGTAAGTACTGGCCCCTGCGGTAGCATAGACCCACTGTCCATCCTGCAGGTGCCAGTAGGACCAATAATTGGGAGGCGAGTCGCAGAAGCAATTTTCGACCGGGCAGCCAATCTCGCCGATCTTACAGACTGCCGCTCCCTGAGATGTATGATTTGCGGCCACCGGCAGGTTTGTCCGGATCAGCAGGTCATAGCCGGCAAGGTTTTCACCTGCGGTGTCCAGGCAATATGTGACCGGATTACCATCACCAAAATCGATAATAAGTCCAGTGAGGTTGTTTGACTGGGCGGATGCAACCTGGTATACAGTAAATCCAGCCAGAAGTATGAGTAGCAACCAACCCGGGTAGCGCTTGTTCCTCATAGGATTCCTTTCATGGGCAAACCGGTAACTTGGCGATAGCCAACGGAAAAACTCGGCCGAGTAAGGACGTTGCCGCTTGCGCCCCT
>Ga0105097_10000827_pt1 | contig 14604 bp, 17 predicted proteins | sample PPLLak12cMay2015_FD_87035 | JGI IMG/M metagenome (GOLD analysis project Ga0105097, IMG submission 87035) | Freshwater sediment microbial communities from Prairie Pothole Lake near Jamestown, North Dakota, USA - PPLs Lake P7 Core (1) Depth... | ecosystem: Environmental > Aquatic > Freshwater >... | reverse complement strand
TGACAAGCGCCGATGCCGTGAAGTCGCCAGGGACGGTCGTCGCACCAGGGGTGTAGTCGACGGTGATCGAGACGTAGTCGATACGGGCCGTCTCAGAAGTCGCGCTGTTCGCGCGGTCGTAGAGGAAGTGAGCCTTGACAGTCCCGTCACGGAGGTTCTGGAGCGTCGGGATCGTCGTCGCCGTGGACTCGATGACCGTGTCCGAGGTGCTGCTCGTCTCGGCCGTGTTGCCGACATCAGTGTTCGCCGGGTTCTCGATGGTCAGGTCGATGACGGAGCCGATGGACTGGGTGAGGCTGACCTCGGCACTGACCTTGACCGAGTTGATCGTCGATCCGTCGGGAATGTCACCCGTCGCAAACGAGGGGAACCCATACCGGATCTCAGCGGTTCCGTTACGGTTCGCGAGGGTGATCGAGGCGTACTGATTGTCACCCGTCGTCGCATAGGCATTTGTCTGGCTGGACCACGTCCCGACGACGTCGGTGTAACTGTTGGCAGCCTTGGTGATAGCCATCAGATCACCCCCGCCTTCACGCAGCGGTACCATGTACCGTTAGTCAGGGGTGCCTGGAGGGCGTAGCGGGCCTCGTTGCCGCAGTAGATAGCGGGCACGCCGGACTGGGGGATGGGCTCCCACGAGTCCCCATCCCAGAATTCCCAGCCGGTAAGATCCGAGCTGCTGGTGAAGACCCGGAGATCGACGCCGTCTAGCGTCGGAACGGTGTCAATGGAGATCTGGAAGTGCATCGGCCCGCTGGCCGCAATCGGCATCAGGAACGAAAGCGTGGGCGTGGCGCTGATGTTCACCGTGTCGGCTGGCGTGGTCCAGATGCAGCGAGCCACGGAGTTGATGCGCGCCGACAGGCCGAACGATCCGCTGCCTTCAGCCAGGATCGTCGCGCTAAGAGAAGCGGACCCGGTCTGCGTCGAGCGGACAATCGCGGAGGCTGTGAATGTCCCGCTGATCGCGGACACAACGATTGCCGACAGGCCGAACGAACCCGTCTGCCCTCGAAGGACGAGGGCGCTGATGCCGAAGCTGGACGAAGTCGAGCTGCGAACAAGCGCATCGACAGCGAACGACCCGGCCAGGGTTTTGCGAACAATCGCCGACGTGCCTACAGAGAAGCTTGACGTTTTCGTGACAATTGCCGAAAGCCCGAATGTCGCGGACTGCGTCTTGGCAATGGTCGCGCTGAGCGAGAACGTCCTCGAAGAAACGAGCAGGAGATAGGCGCTCGCGCCGAAGCTTCCGGTCAGGGTCGACTTGACGAGTGCGGACGCCGTCAAGCTCCCGGACTGTGACTTCAGGACAAGTGCGCTGGCCTGCAGGCTGCCTGCCTGGGTCTTCTTGACCAGCGAACTGGCTGCGAAGCTGCCGGTTCTCGTACCGAAGACGAGGGCGCTGATCCCGAAGCTGCCCGTCTGCGACTTCAGGACGGTGGCACTAACGGTGAAGCTGCCGGTCCTCGTCCCGAAGATCAGGGCGCTAGCGGCGAAGGAGCCGCTGGCTGTCTTGAGAACCGTCGCCGAGACCCCGAACGTCCCGGACTTCGTCGTCTTGACAATTGCGTCAGCCCCGAACGAGCCAGCCTGCGTGCGCTTGACGAGAGCGCTCGCAGTGAAGTCCCCCGTCATCTCGGGGATCTCTACGAACCAGGCGTCGAGAGTTGCGGAGCCCGAGTACGTCCGCCGGACAAGCGCGGATGCCGTGAAGGTGCCGGTCTGGATGCGGAAGACGAGGGCTGACGCGGTAAACGAGCCGCTCTGCGAGCGCAGAACAAGGGCGCTGGCGGTGAAGCTTCCGGACTTTGTCGTCTTGACCAGCGCGGATGCCGTGAACGAACCGGTCTGCGTTCTGAAGACGAGAGCACTAGTAGTGAATGAGCCCGTCTGGGCTTTTAGGACGGTCGCCGACAGCGTGAGCGACCCGGTCTGGGTCTTCGCGACGAGGGCCGAGGCCGTGAAACTGCCAGTGCCGATCCGGATGATGTAGGCGGAGGCCCCGAAGCTCCCGGCCTGCGTCCGGAAGACGAGTGCGCTGGCGGTGAAGGAGCCCTGCTGATCCCGCCTGACGAGCGCCGATGCCGTAAAGCTGCCGGTACCTACCCTGACGATGGTGGCCGACAGAGCGAGCGATCCGCTCTTCGTTGTCTTGACGATCGCCGAGGCGGAGAACGACCCTGTGCCGATCCGGATGATGTAGGCGGACACGCCGAACGAGCCGGTCTGAGACCGCAGGACAAGGGCGCTCGCGGTAAAGGAACTCGACCGCGTGGACCTGACTAGCGCGCTGGCGGTAAAGGAACCCGTCTGCGACTTCAGGATGGTCGCGCTTGCCGCAAAGGAACCAGTTTGTGCCTTCAGGATGGTGGCGCTGGCGCCAAACGAGCCCGTGCCAATCCGGATGATGTAGGCGGAGGCACCGAACGAGCCGGTCTGGTTCTTTAGGACGAGTGCGCTGACCCCGAACGATCCGGTCTGCGATTTCAGGATGGTGGCGGAGGCTGTGAAGCTCCCGGACTTCGTCGTCTTGACAATCGCGCTGGCGGTGAACGAGCCCGACAGCGTGCTCTTTACGAGAGCGCTGGCGGTGAACGAGCCGCTTCGCGTAGATCGGACTAGCGCGGAAGCCCCGAACGAGCCCGTCTGTCCTCGGAGGACGAGAGCGGAAGCGCCGAACGAGCCGGTAGCAATTCGGACGATCGAGGCCGAGATGCCGAACGACCCGGTCTGCGTCTTGAAGATGAGCGCGGAGGCTGTGAACGATCCCGACTTCGTAGTCTTGACGATCGCCGACGCACCGAAGCTTCCGGTCTGTGCCCTCAGGACCAGAGCCGATGCCGTAAGCGAATTGGACTGCGACTTCAAAATGAGCGCGGAGGCCGTGAAGCTCCCGGCCTGCGACTTCAGGACGATGGCCGACGCGGAGAACGTTCCTCCGGGTGTGCCGGATGGTGACTGGTGGAAAAGCAGCAGCAAGCTCATGGCCGTTCACCGCGCACGACAAAGCCCCGGGCCGAAACCCGGGGCTGCTTGCTATTCGCGTTCGTCACGGTGAAGTCGGACATTGGATTGTCCTGAGCTACGGGCATCGTATTGCCCGCCGACTTGGTTAGGCAGATCGGCCTGCCAACGAAGACGCCGCCTTAGAGACTAGTGAGTCACCAGCACAAAAGACGAAGACGCGCGCCAACGCATATCCGTATCAGTCAGGTGAGCCTGGCACCGTGCGGTCGTCCCGACGTCCCATGGGACTCCTCCGGTAATGCCATTGATGCCGAACTGGATTCCATTCCCAGGAAGAGGCCGGTAGTCCGAGATCCACACCCCGACAGTCGGGTTTCCCCAATAGCAGACCACGTGAATCTCACCCGGCAGCCTACCCGTATATCGGTAAGCGAAGGTAGACGTTTCCCCATACGACGGAGACACGTTGGTGAACGAGATGAAATCCCCAGATGGTTTCTTCGCGGACGCGCTAGTTGGCAATATCAACAGACCCACGATAATCGCCATCGCCAGCAATCTCTTCATCCGTAATAGCCCCCGCCTGCGTATGGAAACGGTGATTCAGTAACAGCGGCAGCCGAGATTTCCGCATCGCCCGTAAACGAGAGACTCACGTCCGGCGCCTTGGCCAGGTAGTTGTCAACCCACTGGGTTGCGTCAGACATTCTGATCGTTGCATACGTATTTGCTCGCTCAGTAACGCTTATCTGGTGCACCTGGGTCTCGTTGATGTACAGCGTCGCCGTCGTACCGATGACAGTGACTCGGATGGCGTATGTGGTATCGGTGGTGAACGTGTAGGCGTTGGTCGACGAGTTCGCATCCTGCGCCAAGCCAGCGTAGTTGAAGGTTCTCGACAGGTAGATCCGGACGTACTGCGTTTCGCCGATGTTGGAGCGCAGCGCGAGATATGCCGTCGCGGTGGAACTTGTAGGTGTCCAGTCGAATGTGAGCACGACGTCGGAGATTCCGATGTCTACGTAGCTGAACGAGGTCGCACTTGTGACGCCGATCAGGCGGTTGCTGCTAATGGTGTTGTTGATCGTCCCGCCCGAGCGTGTCCACGCGCTTCCTACATCAGGTGTGTACGAGGGAAGAGCCGTTCCATCAGCCGCGGTGAAGTTGTCTTGGTGCGCTGTGGCGCCAGTTCCGCTCGATCGGGTGACCTTGACCATCGCGTCGCCGGTGAACGTGTAGAACGGGGTGACCCGCAACCGGGTCTGCCAGGACCCGCCCTGCTCGGAGTTGCCGAAGGTCCCGGTGACGACGGCCGCAGCGGAGCTGGTACCAGACGATGCAAGTCGGTAACCGCCGTCGGCCGCGATATCGTTGGAGGTGGCATCGGAGAGCGCGGTGGCTGGCTGCTCACTGACGGTCCCGTAAGTGACGCTTGCCTGCGTGATGGTCGGGACGGTCGCGGCGTAGTTGTCGCACCACGCTGTGTAGAAGTCCACCATGTCGCCAGCCTTGACGCTGATGTGCGACGAGATGGTGGCTGTGTGGGCGGTACGGGCCGTGGAGTCGCCGCCACCTGCGCCGGTGGGGTTCTCCCACGACTCGTTGGACGCCTTCTGGTACGACAGCGCGACAGCGGCGCCCGGGGCCGAGGTCGTGCCCCACGTGACGACCGGGTTCGTCTCGCTGCTGCTGGTGGCGATCTTGTAGAAGGCCCGGAACATGAGCGAGCCGACGCCGTTCCCGTTGCCCGTGGAGCCGTTGGCGTAGCCGGTGCCGACCGCGTTCCAGCCCGTCGTACCGCAGGTGATCGAGGCCGTGTACGGCTTGCACGCTGCACGAACAATCAGCATGTCCCCGGCGGCGTGCGTCGGGAGCGTGACAGTTTGCGTGGTCGCGTTCGACGCGGCCCACGAGCCGCAGGCGCGCAGGCTGATTGCCATCAGATCACCCCGGCCAACATGGCGTCAGCTATACCGCTGTCGGGGCCGATTTCAATTGACCCGTCAGGGAGAACCCAAGCAAGAAACTCCCGACCATTTTCCGCATAGCCAACCCCGTAGATGCGAAGGCTAGCGTCGCCAAACATCAGTGCCTTGAACCTCGTTTTCAGAACGGGCGTTGCTCCGTCTGGTATGTTCATTACGAGGGGCCTAAATGGAGCATTGTCGGTTGCCAGAACCCCCGGCTTTGGAACCATGGTCAGCGACGTTACTCGTGCGGAACCTGTCCCGAACAGCACATCACGGTAACTTGGCTCATCCATGTCAAGAACGACAACGGAGTTATCTGCCAACAGCGCAACGCACATCAGGACAAATGTTTCCATCAGATCTCGTCGTATTGGTAGTTCATGGTCTGTTGACCAATAGCTCCAGAGGAAGCCGACGAGTTCGGCTGTAGCTGAATAAGAACTGCCTTCGTGACGTTGTTTATGGTTGAGTACGAAGTTGTGTCCCAGTCGCCTTTAGCACCCGACGTGTAGCTGTAGGCATCGGCATCACCCGTCATTGCGGTCGCCGATGGCGTCGTATCTCCCGTCCCAGGTGTAGCCCCGCCAGTTCCGACCGCAAGTTTTGCCCGCAGGGCAACATTGGAGGTTGCGGAAGAACTTACCCAAAACTTGAACGCCGACACGTTCGTCCCGGGGGCCGTGTCGATCTTCAGGCGCAGGTGCTTCTCGTAGCTGTTTGTTCCAGCGGCCACTGGGTACGTGGTGCGGTTGCCGGAGGTGTTGGTGGCGTTGTCGGCGCTTATCCAGTCGATCCCGGTGATCGCAGCGGACTCGGTCGCCGCGTTGGTTCCCGTGTATACCCGGACGCTCAGGGCAGCTACCATCGAGTCCTCCCAATCACAGGCCACTTCCTATGAAGTGAACGGCTATTCCGCCGGGCGGTTCATAGAACTCCACGTATGCTCCGAATGCACAAATCGACACCACCTCGGCGTTTGCGTCCGTCTTGCGGACGGCCAGCACGGGAGTCGCAGAAACAGATTGACCCGTTAGATCCTGGGCTGTCCCGATGGTCATCGACCAGTTTGTTGGCCACGTCCCCAACGCAGAGCCGTTCCCATACGTGAAGGTGTCCCATGACGCCTGAACCGGGCTCGCCTGGAAACCGACGCTCCCCGTCTTTGTACCTGTCGAGGAGTCCTCTCCGTGCCACACGGATACCTGCGCGAGGACAAGCGCGTCCAGCACTGATGACACGCCTACCGCTGTCGGGGCCTGTAGCGTACCCCGGTATTCGTCGGTGGCGTTATCGCCAGACGTATCTACCGATTCAATCTGCGACGTATCGGTTTCGGATGCCGTGCCGATCGGCGGCTTGTTGTTCACGGCTTCCCACAGATTCGTGGTGCCCCCCACGCCGCCAGTCCAGCTCCCACGTTGGCTGTCAGACGTTGGGACAAGAAGCACCACTCGGCCACTACCCGGCCACGAGTTCTGGAACGACCCCTGATCGTCGTTCTCGGCGATGTCGTCGAGGTACACACCACCGGAGCCCAGGTACCCGATAGCAAGGCAGTCGTAGGGCCACGAGTCCGTGCGACTCAGGCCCGTCTGCGTGATGACGCTCGTGCCGTTGATCTTGAGTTCCACCTCATCGGCTGCCCCGGCGGCAACCTTGACGCGCAGCTCGACGCGAACCCACTCTCCCGTCGCGACGACCGTGGAGCTGTTGTAGGTCGCTGCATCGGTGCCGTTGTGCCAGGCCACCTGCCACTGGTTCGAGGCGTCACAGCCGACGTTGATCCATCCCCCGGAACCGCTGAGGGTCCCGTAGCCAAAGAGGTTGACCAAGCTCGTTGGGGCACTCGCACAGTAGACATACCATCGCTGGTAGTAGTTTCTGCCCGTCACGTGTGTAACAAAGTGCCCGAGGCGCGTTTCACCGCTCGCGGTTCCGGTCAGGGAGTAGGTTCCAGTCCGCACGGTGCCTGACGATAGTGCTTGCCCTGCGCTTGTTTGGCCGGACGCATATTCGGCAGCGATGGAACCCCACTCCCAACCGATCGTGCGCAACCGTGTCATCTACGTAACCACGTAGTACCAAACGTTGACGGTCACACTGCCCGCGCCAACGGTGGTGAGCAAGAGATCGTCGCCATTCGTCCCGGCGATGAACGGTCCATTCATCACAACGCCCGGCTTGAGAGTGGCGCTTGGAACGAACTCGCCGTCGAAGAGCGCCCTACTGGTCCCACGGGAGAAGGCGCCCGTCCCGAAGTAGAGCTGGCACGTGAATGCCGTCGTCCCGTACGCTTGGATCTGGACCTGTGTGACGACCAACTTCTCGGACGCCCCGCCCGCCACGATGACCGTGCTGGTCTGGGCCGAGGTGTAGGTCGCACCTTCGTGGACGAGGCTCCACGGGTCCCCGTTCAGGCCGATGTGCGGCGCATTAGCGGTGATAAGTGCGCCCAGTCGGCTGGCCCACATTGCCACCGCGTCCCCGTCAGCATTGACGGCAGTCGGGATCGCAGTCGAAGCACGAGCAAGAGTGACGGTCCCAGTTGCGGTAACGCCAACTGCGCTATCCGCCGCGTACTGGGTACCAACCGGTACGCGGGTCAGAACCCCCGCCGCTACGGTGGCAAGCTGGACGTTCTGGACCTGGGTGCTGTCGGCAGTGACGTTGTCGGTGCTGACGATCGGGGTCGCCGTCCCCGTACCGGTAGCGGGTAGGGTGACTGGCATCTACGTCTCCACTTTCTTCAGCATTGGATTGCCTCCTGCGTCCGCATAGGATTGCGGCGGCTGTACCATGTTTCTACCGGCGGTATGTCTCCATAGCTGTGGCCCGGCTGGCTCAGCTCAGGATATTCCGCCGGTCCTACTTCTCTTCGCGGGTGTCCGGCAGCCGGTACTTCTCGAAGCAGGCCGGGCAGAACGCCATGGACGCTACCGCCCCTTTATGAGAGACGCGATAGTGCGTGGCACCGTCAGCCCCGCAAAGAACGCAGGCGACAAGACGCCGATCAATCAGCTCGCGCAGGTGTTCCAGATCTCGGGCGGTCATTCCGTCCAGGGCGTCTACTAGCTTGTCGCTGACGCCGATACTCACGGCCATGTTGCCTCCACCATTCTCGGACGTACTCTCTGCGCTGTTCGAGACTTTCGTCTGAACGGCTGACAGCGAGATCCTGTGGTGTCGCAGCATGGAACGCGAAGATCCACGCATCTACGAAATCAGGATCATCTGCTTTGTCCCTGAAGCTCAGGTGGTACCTGTACCAGAGACGTTCTTTCTGGAACCACGCCCGGGCAGCTGCGTCCGGATCTCGACGTTCAAGAACGGCCAGCGCCCGCTCCTGGGAGACATCACGAGGGTCAATCGGGACCCACCATGAGTCCCGACCCAGAATGACCCCTGCCATCTATTCCAGCGACGTTGCTTCACCCTCGATCACCAGGGGATCTTCCCCGGGAACCGGTAGGGGCTCCTCTACGAGAGGTACGGGTGTCATTTCCCTGGCGAGGATGACGCCGATGTCGTCCACGTCTTCCCCGCCGCATACGGTCCCGTTCGGCAGCACCCACAAGCGCATCACCGATCCGTCAAGGCGCTTCTTCCCGATCCCGAACGCGATGATCTCGCGCTGCCCCGCGTCGCCGGTGAAGCCGAACATCCCCACGTGTTTACCAACGTAGTAGGGCTGCTCTCCTGGAAGGACGTGAACCCGCAGGCAGGGGAACTCGTCAACCTTGCGGAAGAGATACCAGTCCCCAGGCTTGCGCATGAGATCGGCGTTGATCGTGGACCAGCCCCGGAAATCGAGGTCGATCCCGGTCGCCTCTTCACCTTTGGGGTGAACCACCAGGAAAAACGGGTGGTCGCCAGCCCATTCGATGTTCAGCATCTAGATGAAGACCTCGCAATTGCAGCCAGGCGATGAACATCGTGGTCGATGTCTCGAACGACAATGTCCGCAATAGGCGCATTTGCACCTAGCCATAGAGCTTCTTCTTCGCTTCGCGGGCCGTCAAGATCAGCTGCCCATGCTTGCGGTACATCTTGCGGACGATCTTCTCAAGCGCCGGTGGGCGTTCGGCAGTCTCGCGAAAGAAGTCCCTCTCGGTGATGATGGATTCGCAGATGTGACCGATCTTGATCGACGTATCCACGTAGATGTCAACCCCGGCCTCGACAAGATCCTCGCAGAAGCGAATATCCTCGCCCTTGAGGCCCTCCCACCGGAAGAAGTTCGGAGGGGGACCCTTCTCCCGGTCCTCGAACGGCGGCATCGGCCCGCCAGCGATCTTCTCAAGCGCCCGGACCGTGAGCAGCAGAAAGGCGCATCCCGTTGCGTCTACCTTGAGAAGCTCTCCGTCGTCCCATTTCTCGATGTGGACGTAAGCGTCCTTGCCGGATTTTCGATAGAGCGTCGGCTGGTGTGGGCGCGTGCGCCGGAAGCACAGGCCCGAAATGGCATCGAGATCCAGCTCGTCGCGCTTTTGTACGAGGCGTGCGATGTCCTCAGAATTCCAGACCATGTCGTCGTCGATGAACAAGATCCAGTCGCCCCGCATTCTCTGGATAGCTTCGTTGCGCTGGATCGTCAGGATCGAGCCCTGGATGAACAGGCGGTGGATTCCGCGTGGGGCGAAATACTTGAAGTTGCTGTGCAGCAGGCTGGTGACCATCGGTGTCTTGAGGCTGTCCCGCACCATGACGGCGACCGTGCCCCAAACGCTGGGAGAGTCCCCTGAATCGATAACCTCCAACACCGTCGTCGGTGCGACCGATGGGAGGTAGTTGCTCATGTCACTCACCGGGCAGGGTGCTCCTTACCATGACCTTCGTTCTCGTCCCTGGAGGTCGATCTCGACATGCGAAAGCGGGACATCCCGCCCCCACGGAGTGGTGAGTGTCTCGTGGTCTACGTGACCGCCCCACTTCTCCCTGTACCTGTGAGCGTTCTCAACGAACGTGTTGTTGTTGGCATTTCGATAACGACCATCGGACCGGATCGTTACTGACCCATGTTCCGGTCCCTCCATGTCTCCATGGTGAACCGTGGCTGGTGCGTGCGTGATGCCAATCCCGAGAAGGCTCATGCGCCTCCCGTAGTCGTTGTCCTCGAAGTAGGCAGGGAAGTACGTCCACTCGTCGAACAGGCCGACCTTCTCGACAAGCGGCCGGTTGAGGGCAGCAAACGCGAACGGGTTCACCGCCTGCGAGGCGACAAACCGCGGCTCATCTGTTTCCCCCATGGCCTGCTCGACCTTGGCAAGCGCTCCTGCTCCGAAGAACACGTCGGCGTTGCAGAAGATCCACCAGGGCGCGTGAGGAGTCTGGCTGATCCCGGCATTGATCCCACCGCCGTAGCCGATGTTGATGATCGGTCGGATGTACTCGACTGGCAGGTGGCGGAGATCCTCCGGGACCACATAGTTGTCACACGAGTTGTCGATGATGACAACCTTGTCGACTGGATGGTCAATCGAGCGCAGCATCCGCTCCAGCATGTCGAACCGGCTGATGCATGGGCAAATCAGAACGGGGATGCTCACTCGGTCTCCTCGAATTCCGAAAACTGCTGCATTCGCCTCTCGAAAAGGGCCTCATCGTCAGCTGCCTTCTCGACCGCTCCAACTTCGTAAGTCGAATCCCAGGCCATTGCGTTCCGCGCTCCCCAGATCGGGTGCAGATGCTCGACAAACGAGTCCATCGCCCTGCCGAGCTTCTCCCTGTACACGGCCACGGTGAACATCTCGGTATCAGCAAAGTTGTGTCCGTACCCGGAATGGAACGCATCCCCCGGAGAATCAAACACTGCTTCCTGAAGATACTCCACTCTGATCAGCGCCTGGGTACCGGATCTATTTCGTAGATCGTTGACCACGATTACTGATGGGCCGCGTTCCATGCAGGAGATTGCTTCTCCCAACCAATTGGGGTGGTGCTTTACGTCATCCGACCCGAAGAAGATTGTCCGTATTTCCGGAAGTTGGTCCACTACGATACGAGCCAGCTTGTTCATGCGGGTCACATACCGCTTGTCCGGGTCCTCTTCATCGTAAAGATACCACTCATCCAAGCTGTCGAGTATTGCAGATGAATCTGGGTCCCCAACGCAAAAGAGGAGCTGGTGCGGTTCTGGTGTAGTAGCGTGGATGTTTGCCACAAGATCTCGGAGCCGGTGCGCTCTGTTGAGCGAGGGGATCAAGATCGCGCACGGCAGGAGTGCGCTGCTGCTCATACGAAAGTCTCGCTCTCCCTCCAGAATATCTTTGGCTCCCATCCCGGGACATCGTTGGCTCCGACATATCCACGTGCATCTCCGTACCGGGCAGGTCCATAGACATACGACAGACCAAGGTAGTCAGCTATTTCCTGGACCGTCACCACATTGAACGATCCACCACCGACATCCCAGACCTTATCTGTGTATATCTCGGGTTTCGTCAACTGTGCCAACAGGAGATTGACGTAGTCCTTGACGTGGAGAAGATCACGAACCTGAAGCCCGTCCCCATTGATCGTGATCTCGATATTCTCGCGCCTCGCTTTCAGGAACCAGGCGATCCACCCGGACTCATCAGAACCCTCCTGCCCCGGCCCGTAGATCGTTCCCGGCCTGTTGATCACCAACGGGAAGTCATAGGTTCGCGAGCATTCGCTAGCCCATGTCTCCGCCATTTGCTTGGCAGCCCCGTATGGCGTCTGCCCGTCCCTGGCCTTCACTGACGAAGTGAGAAGCAAAGGGACCTGGAGAGTGCGGGCCACTTCGCAAATGCTCACGGTCGTAGAGACCGTGTCCCGAAACGTCTGACCTGGATCGCGGATGCTTCCAAGCGTCGAACACGACGAGGCCAGGTGAACGATGACGGTAGGGTCGAATTTGATGCAGGCATCCACGACCCAGTCCCAGTTGAGGTTTCCGTAGCTCTTCTTGTCGTAGCCGAGAACGTCAATCTGTCGATCCTGAAGAGCCCCCATGAGATGCCCGCCCACGAACCCGGACGATCCGGTAACGAGGACTCTCACCTCTCGGCCTCCAGCCAGCCGTTGAAGTGCATCGTGATCCCGTAAAAGGCCAGGTCGTGCTGCATAAACCTGGACCCCTGCTCCGTCTCGCGGAAGTCCTTGATGGCTGGCTGGACACCCCCCGAGTTCCAGATGCTGATCTCGGGCTCGTCAATGATCCCGTCTTCGACCACAAACCAGCTCCCGACCGGGACGAGGTCGCTGTACTCCTTGAGCACGAAGAGGGTGTTGCTGTAGGTGTGGGCAGAATCCTCGCAGATCATCACGCGCTTGCCTGCGCACAACTCGTGAACCCTGCTTACGATCTTCGGGTTCGTAAGGTCACCCTCCACGAACGTGATCCGCTCGTCCTCGTGGAACTCCTTGCCAGTGTCTGAGTCATTCGGAACCGGGTGATTCCCGACCGTGACGACATCACCGCCACCGCAGAACGTGTCGAGCTGGTCCGCGAACCAGACGGCGCTGGCTCCGAAGCCGGTCCCGAACTCCAGGATCAACTCAGGCTTGATCCGCTCGATGAGATGCTGGTAAACCCGCAGGTCCTCCGGCAGCTTCATAAGCGACCGGCCCTTGTAGTAGTCGTAGTGGTGCTGGTGCAGGCGGCGCTTCCAGTAATCCCGGACCGGCTCGGTGTAGCTGATCCCGACCTTCTCCGGCCACTTCGTCATGCCAAGCTCCGTCCAAGATAGTCGTTGAAGTACGCGACGGTCACCTTGGTGCCCTGCTCCAGCCCGATAAGGGCAGCGGGATCTATGCCCAACGGTACCAGGGTGCCCGGGTTTCCAAGAACAATCGAACGCTCGTCTTCGCCTGCACGCATCGGCAGGTGGACGATGTCAACAGCCTTGCCGGTGATCGCTGCGGCTTCGTCACGAACCACGGAGGCGATGTCGTTGACGGTCGTCTTGCGCCCGGTGCCAGCCTCGACAACGCCCATCGGGCTGTAACGCTCTGTGTACTCCAGGGCGGAGACAAGAACGTGGGCGACGTCGCTTACGTAGATCATATCCATGATCTGCGTCCCGTCACCATAGATCTCGATGGATTCTCCGGAAAGTGCCCGGCAGGCGAACGAGGGCATGACCTTGCGGACCTTCGACGGCCCGAATGGCGCGGCTGCAAGCTGGCGAGGTCCGTAAGCATTGAGCGCCCGGACAACTGCGACCCGGCCTTTCCGGAACCGGTTGGCCATGTCAGCGAACCGCTCGATCGTTGCCTTCGTGATGCTGTACGAATTGTTCATCCAGTGGTTTCCGACCGTGATGATCACGAGCGGGATGTCGTATTGGCCGCACGCCTGGATGACATTCAGACCACCGAGAATGTTGACCTCGGCCGCTGGTCGCGGGTTGACGATCGTTTCCTGAGTTCCCAGAACCCCAGCCAGGTGGATAACTCCGTCGGCGTGAGCAATCGCCTCGGTGACCGACGTCGAGTCCCGGACATCGCCAAGAACGAGATCGGCTCCTTCAACTGGCTGACGCCAGCGCGTGTCCATGACCGTCACGTGCCTGCCGCGCGCCAACAGCTCCTCGACGACATAGCGCCCGATAAAGCCGTTGCCACCCGTAACGAGCACTTCCTTGTCCATTGCCTCTCCCTACCAGGTCTGTGTCCAATGGGCTGGGGCCAGTCCGTCCGCAACCCAATGCGGTACGTCGCCCGTCCAGGGATGAAGGGTTGATCCGTCTACGTGACGATGTGCTGCGGGGTACTCGCTCCCGACCCGCTCACCGACGGTCTCGACCAGCTCGTGGTGTGAGAAGTGCATCAACTTGCGGATGCGGTCCTCTGGAGTTCCGAACCACGACAGGTGCCAGCCAGCATTCTCGATTCGCGGGAACTTCATGCGGTCGAGCCTGGTTGCTGCCGGTCCTCCTAGCTGATCTCGTCTGCCGACGATCTGTCCATACCAGGCTTCCTTATAGGCGAGCGTGGTCGAGTACACGAGATGGGCTGCGCCGATAGCTGAAGGAAGTCCGTCAAACGAGGTGATCGCCTCCCGCTTGGGGATCTCGTCCACGTCTCCGTAGATGACCAGCGCATCGCCGGGAAGATCCGCCAGCAGAGGGTTCGCGTAATCGCGCTGTTTGGAATCCCTCGTCCACGCATCAACCGTGTCTGGGCGGAGCCAACCGGTTTGGTAGATGCGGGTTCCAGAGATATCAGCCAATTCTGCCCGGACAACTTCGATCGGCGAATCCGGGTAGCGATTGAGGCGTTCCGTAAGTCGGTATGGCTTCGGTTCCCCCATGAACGTCATGTCGCCTTCGATGGCAACAAAGAGATCGACGATGCCCCGGAGCTGGTAAAGCCGACAGTCGAGCATGTCGAACTCGTCGTCGAAGACGAAGCAATCAACGATCACGTTCAGCCAATGTTGACGTTGATTCCGACCAGCCAGAGGATGGCCAGGATCAGAAAAATCGCGACCAGTACCCCACCCAAGTTGTACGAACGGTTCATGACTCTCCTTGGTGGGGAGGCTGACTCCTGCCCGAGTCAACCTCCCCGGAATGGGCTATGCCTGAACTGTGACAGCCAGGGTGGCGATGGTTCCGTCGCCAACGGCATCACACAGGTTGACGGTCCACGAGCCGTCGTCCTCGAAGATGAACGAGTTGAAGGCGTGGCCTCC
>Ga0105097_10000826_pt1 | contig 14610 bp, 16 predicted proteins | sample PPLLak12cMay2015_FD_87035 | JGI IMG/M metagenome (GOLD analysis project Ga0105097, IMG submission 87035) | Freshwater sediment microbial communities from Prairie Pothole Lake near Jamestown, North Dakota, USA - PPLs Lake P7 Core (1) Depth... | ecosystem: Environmental > Aquatic > Freshwater >... | reverse complement strand
ATAATTGAATTTTGCAAAGAAAGACTGGCCGGCTTCAAATGTCCCAAAAAGGTATTTATTGCCGGGGAACTGGTGAAAAATCCATCCGGCAAAATATTAAAGAGGGAATTGCGCCAGAAATACGCCGCATAAATCTAAAAAGGCTATTGGTTTGAAACATGAATGGTGAATCTATCTCCATAGGCGAGCTCGCTAAAAAACTGGAAATGAGCCAGCGTACCATTCGTTATTATGAAGAAATCGGCCTGCTCAATTCCATCAAGCGCATGGAAGGAGGCCGCCGCGTTTACACCGAAGCTGATTTGCGCCGCCTTAAATTAATCAAACGCCTGAAAATCATGGGGCTGACACTTTCGGATATGCAGGAACTTGAAGCAATGTGGACAATTGAAAAGTCCAACGAAAAAGTGCTCAACCGCCTTTTGGAACTGTTAAGCAATCACTTAAAAATGCTGGAAGAGCGCATTGCCGATCTGGATATTCTGAGAAACGAAATTATGGAATATCAGGAGCGCATCCGCTCGAAAATCACTTCGTAAACACATAAATCTTTCATTCTTATTTTCTCTGCTTTATTCTGGTTCCGTCGTTAATGGCGTCGTCGGGGTAGGCAATCACTTTTTCGCCTTCCATGAGTCCGGAGATAACTTCCGCAGCCAGGCCGTTGCGATGTCCGATTTCAACTATTCTCCTGCGTGCCTTTCCTTTTTCCGCCGCAAACACGGCCCAGTCGCTTCCCGAACGGAAAAGAGCGCTGGCGGGAAGCTGTAGAATATTTTTACCTTCCCAGATTATAAAATGCGCTTCCAGACGATAACCGTCGCCTAGGGCCTGCCACTTTTCCTGCTCCGACGTGATATCGGCAATAACCAAAACTCTTTGTTCTTCCACGCCCAGACTGGATATTTTGGTAAAGCCGGCCGGTTCTACCACCCGCACCACTCCTGTAAGATTTTCATCGAGGCCCCAGCGTTTGAACAAGACTCTTGTTCCAGCTTTTATTTTTACCGCGTCAGAAGAAAGAACTTCCGCACGGATTTCCAGATCTTTTTGATTGCCGATATCCATTAGCGGCTCGCCAACGTTTAGAGATCCCTCGCTTTCACGGTATAGACGGAAAACAGAACCGTTTACCGGAGATGAAACATAAATGAGGTTATGTTCTCCGATGTTTTGGGGTACGCCGTAATTTAAGAGATTTGTTTTTGCCTTTTCCAGATCGGCGCGCGCCATATTTACCGCGGCTTTGGACGAAAGATGATAGGCACGAGTTTTTTTCGCTTCAGTCTCGGTTTGTTCGAACTGATCTTTGGCAATGTAGCCTTTAGAGAATAAAGTGGACATTCTTTCGAGCCTTTTTTCAACATATTCGGCATCGGAAGCGGCCGCGCGTTCCTTTTCTACAGCGGCTTCCAGGGCGGCCTGCGCGGCGGAAACGCCCAGTTGCGCCTGCGCGCGGCTGCGCGGGTCAAGCGCTTGCGAGCGCAGAGGTTCCAAAACGACAAGAGGTTGACCTTTTTTTACCGCATCGCCAACCTTTAAATCAACGCGGCGCATGTATCCCGCTGAAGGTGATGAGACGGTATAGCGCTGCTTAAGGCGCGTTCTTCCTTCCTCTTCTATGGTTACCTGAAAATCGCCCCGATGGACGCTGACCAGATCAACATCCTGTCTCTTGGGAAGGAATCCGTAAATAATCAGTAGGATTACAAGCAGGCTGAATCCGGCAACCATTAATTTTCTGCGCATTAGATTATCCATTTTTTTACTCCCTGGTTTTTAATACTTCAACAAGATCCAGATGGTCAAGTTTATGCCGCACGATTAGTCCCGACACGGATGCCGAAACCAAAACAACCAACGCGGCCATAGAAAATGTTTTTGAAGATATAGTCAGTGGCACCCGGAAAAGGTCCGAGGCCAGCGCGTACGCTAAATAAGCGCAAAGCCAGTAACCCAGCACGAAACCAACAGGAATGGCGATAAAGGTAATGAGCGCCAGTTCACCCAAAAGTATATAAGAAATTTCTCCGCGCGTGTAACCCAGCACGCGCAGGCTGGAGAGCTCCCTGCTTCTTTCGGAAAAAGCGATGCGGGCGTTGTTGTAAACGACGCCAAAAGAAATAAAACAGGCCATCAGCGTGGCGATGAAAGTAAAGAACAGCATTCCCTTTGCCTGAATCTCATAGAAATTGGTTATTTCATTTGCTCTCACCACTGTTCCGGAAACACGAGGAGTTTTGATAAACTCCAGAAAAAGCTTTTCCTGTTTGTTTTTGTCGGTAACCAGATAAGCGCCTGAAATGGAATCACCAGTGTTCATTAATCTGTTAAGCGATGACAAATCCATATAACCGGTAACGCCGAGGTATTGTTTAACCAGCGCGACAACGGTTACCTCGCGGGTGGCGCGCGAACCTTCGAGAAATTCCACCGTTAGTTTATCGCCGGGCCGTACTTTAAGAATTTTCGCCAGGTGATCTGTCAGCATCAGGCCGGAAGAGGGCAGGGTTACTTTGTTGAGATTTGTATCCAGAAGAAATTGCAGGCGGCTGTCCGGCTCCATTCCCTTAATGACTGTTTTGTAAGAGCGGTGGCCGTTGATAAACTTAACCGGCACGATACGATAAGTCTCCACATACTGCACTCCGTCAATTTGCTGGAGTTCGTAGGCGGCTCGACGTGACGTTAGGTCGAAGAAGGAAACACTCATGTCTTCTTTCTGGGAAAGGACGAATTGTACTTTAATCATGTAATCAACCGCGTCCTTGAAAAAACCGCTGGCAATCATCGTGCCGCAGGCCAGGGAAATGCCGATGATGGAAAGAAAAGTACGGATTGGTTTGCGCTCCATATTGCGCATGATGATTTTTGAAGGCTGGGTAATTTTTTTGCCTAGGCCTATCTTTTCAATCAGTGATACTTTGTATTGCGCCGGTGGTTCAGGGCGCATCGCTTCCGCGGGCGGCTGCTTGGCGGCGCGCCAGAGGGTGTGCAGCGTCCCGGCCATCGCGGAAAAAACACTGACAAAAACTGCGGCGATTATTACCCATGGTTTGAGAATATAAACAAGATAAGGGAAACGGTAAACCGCCATATAAATATCTCCGAGAATGTGGCCAAACCAGATGCCGCAGCCAATACCGCTAATCAATCCGGCAGCGATGATCAGCACCACTAGTTTGGCATAGTGAACGCCGATGTCATAATTACCGTAGCCGAAGGCTTTCAGCGCGGCGATCTGTTCGCGCTGCGTGTTTATCGTTCTGCTCATAACCACGTTTAAAAGAAACGCGGAAACGAAAATGAAGATAGAAGGAAAAATTTTAGAGCTTGTTTTGAGCTGTTTAAATTCTTCGCTCAAAAGCCGGTGCGATATCTGGTCTTTACGGCCGTAAGCGCCGAATCCCCCGTATTTTCCCACCACATTGTCAATAGCTCGCAGGACATCGCTTAACCTGGCCTGCGGCTGCAGCGTGAGAACAACGCTGTTGAAAGCGCCGTCCATATTGTAGGCTTCGCTTAAGGCCTTTCGGTTCATCCACAAAACGCCGTAGCGTTTAAAATCCGGACTCATCGCCTCCGGTTTCATGAGTAAAACGAATTCCGGTGAGAGGGCGATGCCGCAGATAGTCATTTTTTTCCATTTGCCGCTGATGATGGCCGCAAATTGGTCTCCGATATTGAAATTATGCGCCTGGGCAAAGTTTTCGCTTATTACCACTTCGTTGTCCTTGGCCGGATCGGGAAGAGAACCTTTGCGGATATAAATTCCGTTGAGCAGCGGCTTGCCGCCGTCGGGAATTGATATGACCCGGGCGTTGACCGGCTCGTTGAAACCGCTGATATCGAGTTTCACCTGAGCCACGACTCTTGTTTCCGCCTGCCTGATTCCTTCGATGTCTTTAATTTTTTCTATGAGACTCTCCGGCGCCCGCCTCAGGTGAACAAAAGCGTCGGCAAAATTATAATCACGGTAAAATTTTGTTCTTGTGTATTCCAGGGAATCCATAGTGGAGATAAACATGACAAAAGTGGCCACGCCACTCATTACGACCAGCGTAATGGCAAAAACCTGTCCCTTCATATGCCACAAATCCCGCCAGAGTTTTCTGTCCAGTGTTTTCATCGCCTTACCAGTGCAGTTCGCCCGGAGATTTCTTTGTTTTGTTTATGTTTACTTCGGAGATGACGCCGTTGCTTAAATGAATAACGCGGTCGGACATGCCCGCGATATCCACGTTGTGCGTGATGATGGCCGTGGCCGTGCCCAGTTCCCGGTTTATACGCTCCAGCGCCTCGAGCACAACAATGCCTGTTTCGGAATCCAGCGCGCCGGTGGGTTCATCACAAAGAAGAACCTGTGGATTTTTGGAGATGGCACGGGCAATGGCCACGCGTTGCTGTTCGCCGCCGGAAAGCTGCGCGGGAAAATGATCCATTCTTTCTGTCAGTCCCACCAGCTCCAGGGCATCATCAGGCGACATCGGGTTTTTCGATATTTCCGTAACCACCGCCACGTTTTCTCTGGCAGTGAGGCTGGAAATCAGGTTGTAAAACTGAAAAACAAACCCGACATGAAAACGGCGGTATTCAGTGAGTTCCTGTTCGTTTGCTTTCGTTAAATCCTTGTCACGATAAACAACAAGGCCGCTGGTCGCCGTATCCAACCCGCCCAATATGTTGAGCAGGGTGGATTTTCCGCTTCCGGACGGTCCCAACAAAATAACCATCTCGCCTTCATATAATTCCATGTTCGCGCCGCGTAAGGCGTGCACCTGTACCTCGCCCATATGATAAGTTTTGGTTAGATCCTCAACATGAAAAACAATTTTTGCGGTGTCTTCCGCCCTCGTCTTTTTTTTAGTCATTTTACGGCGCGCTCTGCTTTATAAGAAATTTTATGAATTCATTGGTTACGCGTTTAATATCGAAGTTTTCTTTGTCGATCATATAGTGAGCGAATACTCCGTCAAACGATGAAGCCAGATAGCCGGCAAGCGCGTCGGCATCGGTATCGCCCGGCCATAGTCCCTGCTTTTTTCCTTCCCGGATCATTGAGGCAACGAGATTCGTCATGTCATTTTGCATGCGCCTGAGCACATTGACGAAATCGCCGGTCTGCTCGCCTCTGACGGTCATGAGCCACAGTTCGGAATAGATTATAAAAAGGTGTTCCAGGTCTTCCGTGATGTGCAGAGCTTCTTCAATCAGGGCAACCAGTTTGTCCATCGGCTCGTTAATTTTCAAAAGGGCGGCGCCCAGGGATCTTTCCGTTTCACGAAACATTTGCTCGGATACAGCCCATAGTATTTCTTCTTTTGTTTTGAAATAATGGTAGATGGTTCCTTTGCCCAGGCCCGCCGCGTCCGCGATATCCTGAATAGTTGTGGCCTGAAAGCCTCTTTTGGCCAGAACTTCAATGGCTTTTTGCGCTATCTCGGCGCGTTTTTTCTCCCGGTCGACAATTTTCGGCATAAATCCCCCGTTTTTAAAATCGACTGTATGGTCGATATAAACATACTAATTGGGTTATTATTTTGTCAAGTTATTATTATATTTCAGAATATAATAATTTATTATTGACTAACTAGTCTAATTGCTTGATGATTTTGGTGCTGAAATTAAGCTTTTTAATCTATTGAAAATAGAAATCTATTCAACGTCATGCTATAAATTAAAAGAAAAGGAGCCGGGAAGTATGCGGGAAGATAAATCATGGGTGGTATATCTCTTAAAATGCGCAGATAAAAGTATTTATACAGGCATAACCAAGGATATTAAAAAAAGAATCACCGCGCATAATAAAGGAATAGCTTCCAAATACACGCGAGGCAGACTACCCGTGAAACTGCTCGCGGTAAGCAAGCGCATGAACCGCAGACAAGCTTTGCGACTGGAATTACATATTAAAAAATTGTCGAAAGTAAAAAAGATTGAAGCTCTGAAGAAAAACTAAATTAAAGGGGCTGATTTTTAGGCCAGCTGCTTTAAGAAATCTTTAATTATACGTGTTATCTCTTTTGGTTTTTGCATCGGGATTAAATGACCCGCCGCTTCTACTAATTTGTAAGTGCTGTTAGGAAATAAAGAGGCCGCTTTCTGCAAATCGATAAAACCGCGATTTTCGCTTTTTTCTCCCTCAACTACCAGAACCGGACATTTGATTTTATTAAGCAGCGGCCAGGGATTTCTGTTCCAGCCGCCCATGAACATCGCCGCTTCGTTTTCCGGAGCGCAGGCAAGTTTCAAGTCTCCCGCTTGTTGTTTTTCCATTCCGTATTGTATGTACATGCGCAGAACTTCTTCGTCCCAATCCGAAAAAAGCGTTTTCGATTTCAAATAATTCCAAGCGTCCTCTTCGCTTTTCCAGTGATTCGTTCTTTTTATTGATTTGGAAGCGAGCGGATGATCCTTCACGGTTGGGGTCATTGAATAAATATCTTCCGGCAGAAAAATAGGTTCGATGAGAATCAGCCCGGCAGGTTCAACGCCGTAGAGCGCGGTGGCAATAGTCAAAACCGTTCCGCCCATGGAATGGCCGATAAGTAAAGGTTTCTGGATTTTTTGTTTAGCATAAAAAACAGACAGGTCTTTCGCGATGATATCCCAGCTCAAGCCCCCTTTTTCCGGATCGCATTCGCGATAATTGCATATATAAGGAACCCAGACCCTGTTTTGATCAGAAAATTCTTTTACGATGGGATGCCACAACCAGGGAAGAAATCCGGTGGCATGCGCGAAAAACAACGCGGAGCCGTTACTGCCGTAATATAGGTAAGGTAATTCGGCTCCGCCCACATCCTGTTTTTCTAACTGTGGTATATCGCGTGCGATAAAATTTTCCGCCATAAAGATTTAATAAATAGACCGGCTTTTTAAAAAACAAAAACAGCGGCGGCTATAACCGTTGTGTAGTTATTATTACGGCAAATTGTCGATTGCGTCACATTTAGCGTCCGGACAATTTTGCCGCTGATTTTAAATATTTCTTTTTTCTCGTCCCAGCTCTCATCAACATTGAAATCAATACCCAAAGTTGATGCCAGCATAGCCGCAGCCAAATCTTCGGCGTAGTCGCCCGCCTGTTTTTCTGTTTGGCCGTAAGCATGATGTTCGCTGATATAGCCGTAAGATGCTTTATCCGCGGGGATGGCGCAGCCCACCGATGCCGCCAAAAGTCTTTTCGGTTCGTTGGTACAGCAACGGCTCATAACACAATAGGTTATTGCTCCGGGGACCAAATATTTTAGCCCCTGAGTTTTGGAAATTACCTTGCAGCCGGGCGGGAAAATACTGGAGACCTGCACGATGTTGCATTTTTCTATTCCTGCGTCACGTAAGGCACGCTCAAAGGAATGCAGTTCATCTTTGTGCGTGCCAACACCTTTTGTGAAAAAAATTTTTTTAGGGACAAAATAATCCAATTTTCGACTCCTTCTTTCTGCCGTTGGTGGGGCAGAATGATTTATTTTCAGACAAACAGCGTGGCTTATCAGCCGCCGTCTGTTTGCACAAAAGCTGTATTGGCGTATAAGTATTCGACTTTTTCTTTATGCTTCAGTTCTTCAGTCGCCATTTTCAAGAGCATATCTTTGATTTCTCCATCCGGATGAAGAGAGGCAAGCCCTTTGTAGAAATTGTAGGAGTTTAGCTCTCTTTCCGCGGCGATGAGATACACGTCTTTGCTTTCCATATTATCTTTAACTTCCGGCGAATGAAGATATTCCGCGATTTTGTAATTAGCTGCTTCACTGCTTTTTGTGGCGTTCGCTATAAACTTTTCCTGCCGATAACGCAACAAATATTCTTTATGTTTTTTTTCCTCTCCGGCCAGGTAAATCAGAGTATCTTTTGCCGATTTATCCGTAACTATTCCGGCAAGTTTCAAATAAAACTGATTTGCCTCTTCTTCATTGGCAATGGCTTTTTCAATTATGGAATCAAGATTCGCGTCTTTCATATTAACCTCTCCTTTTGTTAATAACCGGTTCCCGACCGGTTTTTCATACTCCTCAGGATCCGCCGAAGCCAACGGATACTTTGCCTCTTTCTACAATTACCGGCACCTGGCGTCTCCCGCCTGATAATTCAAGCATCTCCACGAGTTTATCCGGATTGCTTTTTACATCATAATAAACCGATTTGTCTTTCCATGCCTCCCGGGCTTTGTCTGTGTAGGGTCAGCCGGCTTTGCCGTAAATGATGATTTTATCTTTCATCCTTTTTCCTCGTTTTTAGTATTCGGTTAAAACGGACAAACCTCTTTCGCCGACTAAAATAATACGCGTATGCGTCAGTCGCGTAGAAATTACTTTGGACACCGCCTGCATAATTTTAAATCCTAAAGCGCAATCCTCGTCTATTAATTGACGTAACTTAAAAGCGTCAAAAGCGATAAATTTCGTGTCGTCAAGACAGCGGGCGGCAAGCGTGTAAATATATGGTTCCACAACAGCCGACCAGCCCATTGTTTCGCCTTTGGTAATGATGTCCACGGTAACCTGCAGCGGAGGTTTATTTTTTCCCATTTCCGTAGTCATAAAAAGAGCGACTTTGCCTTCATCGATGATATAAAGGCTTCTTGCCGGGTCTCCTTTTTGATAAAGCAGCGAACCCGAAGGGTGTTTTTCTTCTTTGGCTAAGGGAGCTAATTTAGCTATTTGCTCATCGCTGAAATCTTTAAAAAAGGTAAAATCTTTCATTGATCGGTTACTGGCCATTAACGAACTCCTTTCTTTTGTGGTTAAATTCTGACTTTTTATATCAGCGTTTGACGCCATATTCCACAAAATTATTTAAGATCATTAATATCTCAAAAGCGATTTTTTGCTCGTTTAAACTTGCCCTAAACTTAAAAAAAGACTATAAAAGTATGTAAAAATAAATCAAGAATTATTTATGAAAAAAAGACACATCATATTTATTTTGACGCTTATTCTCGGGCTGGCCGGCTGTTTTCCCCAATCGGGCGCTATTAGAGACATAAGAGATTTGCCTCAAAATCATGCTTATTATTATGAGGGTGCCCTTAAGGCAGAAGAGCTTTTCACGCGGCAAATACAGCAGCAGATGGATGAAGACTACAATATAATTCATTTTTCCATGTGGCATCAAAGGCAGCCTTTTCATGCCCTGCCGGATAGCGTTTTCCTTGATTTTAAAAAGTTTTATAAAAATCCCGGTTACGGTGAAAACAAAATCAGGCACACGAGTGAATGGATTAAAAAGCTTGAGCAAAACGCCTTGCTGAAAAATTATCCCAACGCCCTGTATCCGGCCATAACAACAAGAAACACGAATCTTCGCGTGTTACCCACGCAGGGGACTCATTTCAGCAGTCCGAACAATGATAGTTCCGGCTGGCCCTTTGACAACATGCAAAGATCTTCCGTAGGGGCGAACACACCGATTTTTGTCTGTCATATCAGTGCCGATAAATCTTGGGCGCTGGTAGAAACGAGTTTTACATTCGGTTGGATACCCATTGAAGACAGCGCGCGGGTTAATGGCGCTTTTATAAAGCAGTGGGAATCAGGCCGCTACGCCGCGATCACTGCTAATAAGACTTTTATATTGGACGTGAACGGAAACTTTATTTTGAGGGCGTCAATTGGCCACATTTTTCCGCTGGTTAAAGAAGAACAGGAAAGACTGGAGATACTTGTTGCCGCTTCTGATGAAGACAACAACGCGGTAATAAAAAGCGGTTTTGTTTCCCGGGAACAGGCCGCGTTAAAACCGCTACAGTTTAATTACAATAGCGTAACGAAAGTCGCAAATGAACTGATCGGAGAGTTCTACGGTTGGGGTGGTTTATACGGTAACAGAGACTGCTCAGCGATGACCAGAGATTTTTTCGCGCCATTTGGTATTTGGCTGCCGCGCCATTCCGCGGATCAGGTTAATGAAGTGGGGCAATATTTTGATCTGCGCGGCTTGACCGCGGAAGAAAAAGAAAAAATAATTATTGAAAAAGGCCTGCCTTATTTGAGCCTTTTGTGGTTCCGTGGGCATGTCATGTTGTATATCGGACAGGAGAACGGAAGGGCGGCAATTTTTCATAATATCTGGGGACTTAGAACTAAAGATGAAGCAGGCAATGAAGGCAGAAAAATTATCGGTCAGGCAGTGATAACCACACTACGCCCCGGGGCTGAATTAGAAGGCATTGATTTACAGGACGGATATTTAATCGATAAAATATCCGCGATGAGTATATTGGTGCCGGTTCCGGAGAGTCCGTAGTCAGAATAACATGCATAAATACAAGCTGATTTTAGAATACGACGGTACAAATTACCGCGGCTGGCAGGCGCAAAAAAACGCCAGAAGTATCCAGGGAACACTGCTCGGTGTCGTCGTCGAGCTTTTTGGCAAAGCTGTTGATGTTCAGGGCGCGGGAAGGACAGATGCCGGTGTTCACGCTCTTGCCCAGGTCGCCCATCTGGAAATTCCCCAGAAGATTAATCCGGACATTCTGCGCATAAACTTAAACGACAATCTGCCCGCGAGCATTAATATCCTGAAAGTGGAGAATGTTCCGCCGCGTTTTCACGCGCGTCACCACGCCACAGGCCGCAGTTACCTTTATCTGATTTCCCAAAGACGCACCGCTTTCGCGAAGCGTTATGTATGGTGGATAAAAGACGAACTCAATTTTTCCCGGATGCAAAAGGCGCTTGGCCTTTTTCAGGGATTTCACGATTTCAGTTCGTTTGCCGATAAGAGGATGGACAAAGGCGTTTCCACAAAAGTTAAAGTGGAAAGCGTCGAGCTAAAACAATTTGCAGAAATCTTTGCCATAAGAATTGTCGCGTCCCATTTTTTATGGAAAATGGTGCGGCGCGTGGTCGGTATAACGGCGGAGACAGGCCGCGGGAGCTTATCCGAACGCGATATCGAAAAGTTGCTTGCTTCCTATTCGGAAATTCCAGCGCGTTACACCGCGCCGCCTTCAGGACTGTTTTTAGAAAAAGTATTGTATGAAGGCGACAGATTGCCTCCAATAAATATCCCAATTCAGCTATTGTAGCTGATACTTTCCCGGGCGCATTTCCATTTTTTCTTCAGGATAAGGAACAAATAAAGACGAAAGCTGTGATTTGTCAAATCTGGTATTATCGAGCCAAAGAGATTGTTTGCCGGCGGGTATGATCACGGGCATGCGGTCGTGCACTTGCTCAATCAGCTTGTTCGGAGCGGTAGTTATAATCACAAAAGAAGTTTCTTTTCCATCAGACGAATTATTTTCTTTGTAGATGCCCGCCAGTCCAAAAGCACGGTGATTTCTGAGGTAAAAGCAGAATTGTTTTTTATCTTTAGACCATTCGTAAAAGCCGTCCGCGGGAATGATGCAGCGGCGGCGCTGAAAAGATTCTTTAAAAGTTGGTTTTTCGGATAATGTTTCCGCGCGGGCGTTAATCAGAAGTTTGGCCGTTTTCTTAGTTGGCCAGCGCGGCGGGAAGCCCCAGTGCATATTAAGCAGAAGATTTTTATTTTCCTCGGCGATCGCGCACGCGCATTTATTTCCGGGGAGCATATCGCCACGGGAAAGCGTAAATTCATCAAAGCCGGTCAAATTGAATTCCTCGGAAATTTGACCAATGTTGCTGACTAATACGAATCTTCCGCACATTTGCTTTTCGTGGTAAGCGGTTTATATTTTTGTAGCTAACTAAAAATTATAACAAAAAATTTTAGCAGCTTTTTTTGAAGCCCATAGCGCGGCCTCTAAAATATCAGCGTTTCTTTTTCTTGACTGGTTTCTTTTTAGCAGCTTTTTTCGCCGCTGGTTTCTTTGCCGCTTTTTTCACGGCTTTCTTTTTAGGCGATTTAGCTTTTTTTGCCGCCGGTTTTTTCTTTGGCGGCGCCGGGCCTTTGTTGATCATCGGTTCTTCACAACAAAGAACTCCCAGGTTAGCGCAACCGCACTCTTCTTCCACGATTGCCGTAAGTCCGCATACCTCGCAATACAAAACGTCTCCCTTTTTTGCTCTGGCCATTTTCCCCTCCCGGATTATCTGAATTTTTGCAAGCGAGTCTAAATTAAAAAAAATAATCTTTCAAGCAGATAATAATTATTTTTAATATATTGTTGGCTTGACTTTAGGTATTGGTTTGATATGCTTTTTGATCAATTCAAGGGGGCAATCAATGAAGGAACGCCTAAAAACCTTAACGCGCGTCACTCAAATAAAAATAACTTTATTTGTAATAGTGGATTTACATAAAACACCGCCCCCGACATATTGACCCGCCGCGAACTCGACTGGGTTCAGGTAAAAGGCAAACATAAACCGGTGAAGATTTATGAGCTTTTGGGAGAGAAAAAAGATGAAGGAAAGTGGAAGGATTTGGTTAAAACTTTTGAACAGGGTCTGGCTTTTTACCGCAACGCCAAATGGGACGAAGCCATCGCCGCTTTTGGGCAGGTGTTAAACATTCGCCCGGAAGATAAGCCCTCGCTTATTTATATAGAGCGCTGCAAAAAACTAAAAGAAGAACCGCCCGCCCAGCCGTGGGACGGAGTTTTTACAATGAAAACAAAATAAAAAATGATGAACGGATAATCAATACATGCCTCTTTTAAAAACAGAAAAAAAATACCGCAGCTGGGTTGAAGTTGACCTGGATAATTTTGCCGCCAATCTTCAGGAGATAAAAAGGCTGATCGGGCCTGATGTTGATTTTATGCCCGCGGTTAAGGCTGACGCTTACGGCCACGGCGCCATAGAGATATCCAATACCGCCTTGCAAAATGGCGCGAAAATGCTTGGTGTTGCTAATGCCGATGAAGGCATTCAGTTGCGCGTCAGTGGGATTGAAGCGCCCATTGTTATTCTGGGTCCTTCCACCGCGGCGGAAATTGAAGATATCATAAAGTATAATTTAACCGCGTCTGTTTCCGAGATTTCTTTCGCCCGGCAACTGCAGAAAGCACTGCAGCAGGCGGGGCGTAAACTGCCTGTGCACATAGAAGTGGACACAGGCATGGGGCGCGGCGGAACAATGCGCGGCGAAGCGTTTAAACTGGTAACAGATATAGCCAAGCTTTCCAATATCATCATCGAAGGCATATTCAGCCATTATGCCGCGAGTGAAGTTATTGTTCCCGGCAATCACCGCCAATGGCAGTCGTTTTTAGATTTACTGGGCGAGCTGCAGAGCGCGGAAATAGAAATTCCGATTTGCCACATGGATAACAGCGGCGCTATTTTAAATTATCCCACGTTCAAATTAAATATGGTACGTCCCGGGCTTATGGCTTACGGTATTTATCCTTCGGAACAGACGCAATCGAAGGCCACGGTTCTTCCGATAATGTCTTTTAAGACCACTATTATTTTGCTCAAGGATTTTCCCGCCAATTATGGCATTGGCTACAACAGCACGTTTGTTACCAAAAAACCCACGCGCGTCGCGACGATACCGGTAGGCTATGGAGATGGTTACGGCGTTATTCTTTCCAATCAGGGCGAAGCGCTGATTCGCGGACGGCGCGCCCCGATTATAGGCAGAATTTCCATGGATATGTCCACGGTTGATGTTACCCATATTCCCGAATGCGAGTTGGGCGATGAAGTTGTCTTGCTGGGGGCGCAGGGGAATGAGCGCATCACCGCTGATGAAATAGCCAAAAAGGCGAGAACGATAAGTTACGAGGTTCTTTGCGCGTTGGGGAAAAGAGCGCCGCGGGTTTTTCTGCAAAAAGGAAAAGCAAATGCTGTTTCGCCGAGATTGCGCAGAGTATTCGTTCCGGATGAGGAAAAATCAATTTCCCGTATCGATAATATTATCCGCCATTGTCTTCAGACGAGAGCGCGCAATGAAGAGCTAGGCAACGCCATTTACTATGAAATGTTTGAAACCCTTTTCGGCAAGGAAGACCGGCAGCTGGAGCTGCGTTCCGCTTTTCGCTATGATATCAGTATAGCGCAAATGCCTAAATCAAAAAACAACGGACATAATTATTTTCGCGTAAACACCCATGTCAGCTATAAGAAAATGCTCAAAAACGATGTTTTTATGATCGGCTGCGCGGCGGATAACAAACAGCTTTCCGCGCTTTTTGAAGATCCGCTTTGCGAATACCGCTGGCTTTTGGGAGCGGCCAAAGGCGCTGATATTGCGCGCGATTTCAGCGTGGAAAATGTTCGTGTTGATAACCGTAAGATTCCGATTACCGAAGCCAAAAAGACAGCGCGCGGCTATGAAGTGTGGTGCGGCGCGGATTTCCTGAAAGAAAAACTAAACACCGAAGTTAAAATTGAAATTGAAATTGCCACCAAGCAGGCGAAAGAAAATAAAATATTCCCCGTTTATCTTGTTTATCCGACACGCGGCGTGGAAATAAATTTTGATTATCAAAAAGCAAAACTAAAAAACGTGAGAGAAGAAAGCTTTTTTGCCGGCAGGCACCCAGCGCCTGCGGTAACTTCGGGTAAGGGAAAATTTGTCAAAGTAAAAGTATCCGACAGGGAATGGATTTTCCCGACGAGCGGCATCATATTCTTCTGGGACATTTAAATCTCGCGATGATACACTCTTCTGTCATTGCGAACATGCCATAGGCAGGTGAAGCAATCTTTTTATTTTTTTGTTTCTCGT
>Ga0105097_10000824_pt1 | contig 14629 bp, 13 predicted proteins | sample PPLLak12cMay2015_FD_87035 | JGI IMG/M metagenome (GOLD analysis project Ga0105097, IMG submission 87035) | Freshwater sediment microbial communities from Prairie Pothole Lake near Jamestown, North Dakota, USA - PPLs Lake P7 Core (1) Depth... | ecosystem: Environmental > Aquatic > Freshwater >... | reverse complement strand
GCTGCACCTGAATTGACAAAAAATGCAAGTAGGAGGATGCAGAGAATTATCCGGCAACTGACAGCAACGTGCGATTTGCGCATTAATACCTAGTTTCTCCCTGCTCATTGATAATTCCCTCCCTTTAAATCATACCTTCCTGTCCCAGACGGTTTATTCCGCATCGTCTCACAAGAAAGATAATCCCTCCGGCGGCTCTGTTGAAACGGGATGACCGGAGTTCGCACCCGAACCATGAAAATCATTAAACCATATAATTCTATGAGGGCTCCCCGCCTCAGGGCCTCTCCGAGGCACGGCGGGGCAGTGCGGTGTTTATAAATATGCTTATAGGCACTAATCTGCCGCAGGGGCGTCCCTTCGGGGGCGGCGGGGTTCATCGCAAATAATTATGAGGAATAAATAGTCCATTATTCACTTCTGTTTAATTTAATTTGGGGCTTGGTGTCGGATTTACCGCGTTTGCCGGATATCAATCACCTTCCGGTTGTCGTCTCATTTAATCTTACATGAAATATGACGGATTCTTTCCCTTTTCTCTCCCTGGATATGGAGGGAAATCATTCCTTCTCCTGAAAAAATGGTTATTCAGACCGCCTCTTTCCACTGGCAGTAGCAGTGCCGGAAATCCATGAGCGCTGCTGATGCGCAATCCTTGCAGATACGTGCAGGGGCTGCAGCGGTTTCTTTATGAAGGGCAATGATGTTTGTCATCAGCGTCGCCGTAACCGGTTCACTCGTGAGGAGACACGGGTAATCCGCAAGCCGGAGCATTGCCGATGCCCTGACAGTAATTGCACACGCAGGATACGCATACCTCTGAGGGTTCATCAACACCTCATTCCTGTGGATAGGAGAGAGGTCGACATCGAAAGATCCCACCTTTGGTTTCAGCATGCCGGGTTCACCATTCTGTGCCCTCCGGGCTTTGTCCAGGTGTTTCCAGCCGCGGTAGATCATATCCATGAAGTCGCAATTATGTAGTTCCGCTGCCGCCCCCCGAGTGGGATAGAGCTGAACGTAGTTGTGCCACCGTTTGGTGAGAAGGTCCACTATCATTATTGCATTGAAACCGTCGAGTTCGAGGAGATACTCGGCAGCACAGGCCGATGCACCGGTCGCAAGCGAAAGAATGTCATATTCGTTTCTGTACCGGGGCACCGCATTCCTGAGATTCAGATCCATGACCTCAGTTGCCGCTTCTATGGTTGCCATGATCACGTCGTCCTTGCACATGTTGAAGGTGGACTGGGAGATGTGGTGAGCGATATCCCCGACACAGTATGCAGGTATCGTAACGATGTTGGCGTAGTGGACGCCGTCGTCAATCGCTGCTTTCACGGACGCCTCGATCTTCTGCCGGTATCCTTTCATGTACTTGCGGCAGTCGAACGAATTCATACCCGCCGCATCCATCAGCTTTGCCTGCGTTGCAACAGGCTGGTCATAAACATCCTTGAGCATCGCAATCTCCGCTTTGACGGCATCTGCAAGGGTTGCACCTCTCTCGGTTTCGTGGGCAAATACTTCCCCAATCCCGTAAGAGGTGTTCATGCCCCACGACTTTGATGCAAGGATTGCCTGCTTGTGGGCGACCGGGATGTTGACGGTCTGGAGGATCTGGTTTACGACGTTGCTCGTGCTGCCGGGGATGAGTGCAAAGTCAACAACGCAGGTCGGCCCGTAAAACCCGGAATAGCGGCGTGCAGACTCTTTGCCAATCAGCGCTTCGGCTTTACCGATCGCTTTTACGAATTCCCCGATGCTCTTTTTAAATGCCGGGTCCTCATCATAAAGGATCTCCATGACAACCGGTGTCTGGTAATGCTCGACAAAGGGATCGTCCTCCGGGCGCACGGTCTTTGTCAGTCCTTCAAGGACTTCGAAATGCGCCTTTACCGAATCGGCATGCAGGGAAAAGACCGCTTTTGACTGGTCCCCTGCTGCCTTCATCTTTTTTACAGCATCAAGATACACCTTGGCATCGTCGATGACAAATGCCTGCCCCCGCTTCTTTTTTACCATGCCGACATCTGCCCTCTGGGCAGCCATCGCCTCATCAATCATCTTATCATACAGTTCCTGCATGTTTCTTGTCTCCTGGCACCAGCGGTCAGGGAGGTGCCTACGCAAGACAATAGGAACATCCTCCTCTTAATGCCTTCAGTAAGAACAAAGAGGATGATGAACCTTTACCGGAGTTATGATACCTCCATGATTGGCTGCAAAAATTAGAGACATTTCGTTCCTTTTCCAGTCTTTTGGGGACTGATGCCAGCTGCAGGAAGTCTGCAGGGTCAGGAAAGCAAAAATTATGATTTCTGGAATGCCGAAAGGAACAAAAAAGACATACTTATAGTAAGAGGGAAACAAAGCGAATGGTATGACAATTACCATTTTGGGGGTCCAGGGACTGCCTCTGATCCACGCCGGTGATGACCTGCCGGCCCTTATCGCCGAACGCTGTACGCTGGAGGACGGGGATATCGTGACCATCGCTTCGTCAGTGTACTCGAAATCGAAGGGGTATACGCGATATCTTTCGGAAATCACACCTTCTGAGAGGGCGCGGCGGATTTCAGAAATGACCCACGAAGACCCACGGTTTCTCCAGTCTATACTCGATGCTTCAAAAGACGTGATTCTTGAATACCCGTTTATCCTGTCTGAGGTAGCCGGGGGACATATCGGGGTTCGAGCTGGAGTCGACCAGAGTAACATCGAAGATGGACAGGTAATCCTGCTGCCACCGGATCCGATGAAGGCTGCAGGTGAAGTCCGGGAAGCGCTGAAACATATCACCGGAAAAGAGATTGGGGTCATCATCACCGATACTTGCGGCAGAGCGTTCAGGAGGGGCCAGACCGGCAATGCCATCGGCTGGGCCGGGATGCCGGCCATACGGGATTTCAGGGGAGATAAGGATCTTTTCGGGCACGTGCTGAAGATCACCGAAGAGGCAGTCGTGGACGAGATTGCCGGGATCGGAAACTTCGTCATGGGTGAGAGCAACAACGGGGTTCCTGCTGTTGTATTGAAGGGGTGCGGTAGGTGGAAAGGGCATGACGATCTCTATTTCCATGCAGAAGAGGACTTTATCCGAAAAGCGCTGACAGGTAAAATACCCCGAAAGACCGAATAATCTTTTTTTCTCATTCAGAACTTACGTCTGATTCGAAGTCCGTTGCTTCGAAACAAACTGGTATATACTTCTTTTTGGAAATTACCAACTATCTCAGCGATGGGATGATACCTCATGACGGATGAACCAAAACCCATCATTATCCAGGAAAGGCTGGAGGTCTGCGAACTTGACCGTGCCCGTATGGCCCTCCTGAACCCTGTCCTCATCGAGCAGAAGACAGAGGCCCGGACGATCGATGAGAACGCAAAACCAATACTTGAAATGACAATGCGGGAAGGCATCGAGACCGTCTGGGACCGTTTCGAGATGCAACAGCCTCCTTGCAGGTATTGCGAATCCGGGCTCTCCTGTGCCCGGTGCACCATGGGTCCCTGCCGCATCATCCCGCCTCATCGCATCCGTGGGGTCTGCGGTGCTGACGCAGATCTTATTGTTGCCCGCAACCTGCTTGACACCATTGCGACCGGCGCAGCAGCTCATTCGGATCATGGTCGTGACATCGTCGAGACCCTTTGCCTGGTCGGGACGGGAAAAACCAGGGACTACAATATTGCCGACCCGGATAAGCTCCGGAAACTATCTGCCGAATTTGGCATTACGACAGATGGTAAAAGTGCAGGGAAGCTCGCCGCCGAACTCGGCAAAGCCATGCTTGAAGAGTTCGGGATGGTGAAAAACACGCTCCAGTTCCTCAGCCGTGCCCCAAAAGCTACCAGGAATGTCTGGAATACTATAGGGATCACCCCCCGCGGCATCGATCGGGAAGTGGTTGACTCCATGCACCGTATCCAGATGGGGGTAGGGGCAGATTATACGGGCATGCTGCTACAGGGACTCCGCTGCAGCCTTTCGGACGGGTGGGGTGGATCGATGATGGGGACTGAAATATCCGATGTCCTTTTCGGTACTCCATCTGTACTGAAATCCCGCGTCAACCTCGCTGTCCTGAAAGAAGACCACGTGAATCTCGCAGTTCACGGTCACAACCCGGTGCTGTCCGAGATGGTGGTGAAAGCGACGGCTGACCCGGAGTTATTGGCGCTGGCTGAAAAATACGGTGCTAAAGGGATAAACCTTGTCGGCCTCTGCTGCACGGGAAGCGAGTTGCTGATGCGCAAGGGCGTCCCTATGTCAGGAAATCACCTTAACCAGGAACTCGTCATTACTACCGGTGCTCTTGAAGCGATGATCGTTGATTACCAGTGCATCTTCCCATCGCTGACGAGAACAGCAAGCTGTTTTCACACCCATATCATATCAACAAATTCCAAGGCTGCAATCCCGGGATCGTACTTTTTTGATTTCCATCCGGACAACGGCTACCTGACTGCAAAAGCAATTGTCAGGATGGCAGTTGAGAACTTCAGGAACCGGAACCCAAAACGGGTCCTGATTCCCGGAGAGCCTGTGCCGGTAATGTCCGGATTCTCAAACGAAGCGATCAAGAAAGCGCTTGGTGGTACATTCAAGCCGCTTATCGATGTAATCGCATCAGGCGGGATCCGTGGCGCAGTCGGCATTGTAGGGTGCAATAACCCGCATGTGAAGCACGATTACGGGCATGTAACCCTTGCAAAGGAACTCATAAAGAGAAATATTCTCTGTGTTGAGACCGGCTGCGCGGCAATTGCATCGGGAAAAGCCGGGCTCCTGCAGCCGGAAGCGGCTGCACTGGCAGGTGATGGCCTGCGGGCGGTCTGTGAGTCTCTTGGGATCCCCCCGGTACTCCATATGGGTTCCTGCGTCGACAACTCCCGCATCCTTGTCCTCGCTGCAGAACTCGGTAACGCGCTCAATGTTCCGATCCACAAATTGCCCATCGCCGGCGCTGCACCCGAATGGTATTCGCAGAAAGCAGTATCGATAGGGGCATATTTTGTCGCGTCAGGTGTTTATACCGTGCTTGGCGTTATGCCACATATCTCCGGCAGCCCTCACGTTGTTTCGCTCCTGACAGAAGGTTTGAAAGGTGCAGTGAACGCCAGCTTTGCTGTGGAACCGGACCCGGTCAAGGCATCCGTACTCATATCTGACCATATCGAACGCAAACGGGTCGAGCTGGGGATTTGAGTCCACGGATGAAACCCAGGACAGATCTCAAAGCAGGTACCGGTACGGTGAACGGAACCAGGCGCGGCATCCGTATTGTTATCACCGGGAAAGGAGGAGTGGGCAAGACTACAATCACCGCGCTTCTCGCTCATATTTTTTCACAAGAGGGATTAAGGGTCCTTGCTGTTGACGGTGACCCTCAGCGGAACCTTGGGGTGACTCTTGGTATACCACCGGAAGAGGCTGGTCTGATCGTACCGGTTTCGGAGAGCACCGGTTACCTCAGGGAAAAGACCGGTGCGGGGCCCGATGTCTCTCCGGGAGGACTCCTCACCCTGAATCCGGACGTAACAGATGTCATTGATCGATTTTCAGTCCCTGTTGCCCAAAATCTCCGCCTCCTCGTAATGGGTGGGGTACGACAGGCGGGATCGGGATGTCTCTGTCCGGAATACACGCTCCTTTCTGCAATACTCCGCCATATGCGTCTCCTTCCCGATGAAGTTGTCCTGCTGGACACTCCGGCTGGTATGGAACATTTTGGAAGGGCTGTTGCAGACGGTTTTACCTGTGCGGTGGTGGTAGCTGATCCTTCATACAATGCCCTTTCTGTTGCAAAGGAATCTGCAGAGCTTGCACAACAACTTGGGATTAAGGAGGTTATCCTGGCAGTTAACAGGGTCGGCAATCAGGCAGATGCTGAAAAAATACGTGAAAAAACGGGTAATTTTCCCGGATTTTCCCGTTTAATTTTTTTACCCTTCGATTCCGGAGTCGTTCACGAAGAACCTTCAGTCAGTTCACTCCTTGGAGGTGAATCCATTTTTACCAGGAGAGTTGGGACACTCGCCGCAATGATCAACAGCGGTGTGCAGTCCGGCCCACAGAACTTGAATGAATAGCTGTGATTTGGAATCAAACGCGATTTTATGGCGATATTACCTCATTTGGCGATAAACATCCCGGCTGGTACTCATGTTCAGTCAGGGGTTCTGAACTTCCTGCCATGAAAGTGGAGAATCACGATGTTTTGGATACGATCGCCACATAACGGGTAGATCATCGCTGGTACGGTCATAACCAACTCATGAAACGGATACACGTTTTGTTCATGACCTGGAACTACTGTTCCAGAATGCCAATACCGGATAGTACTCTTCCCTGCAACCCGTAATGGGATGAACGAAACTTTTATTTTGGTCTCGCACGAGATGGGTTTCGTGCGGGATATCTGCCATGGTCTCAACGGTGTGAGATTGAAGGATTATCAGCATCGGGAGACCTGGTGAGATCCTAGGATTCTGCTGAATAAAAGCTGGACCGAAGGCGGGAAAATACTCCTCACCCTCATCATTGGAGATGTATTAACACCATGACAAACAACGACAAGAGAAGAGAAAGGGCATGCGATGATACAACATGCACTGAAAATTGTGCCACATGCCCATCTGCACACAAACAGAGTGCCTCAAAAGGACTACCCCCGAAAGCGAAAATCGATGTGAAGCATGTCATTCTCGTTCTGAGCGGAAAAGGCGGAGTTGGCAAATCGACTGTTTCCGTGAACCTGGCATTTGCCCTTGCCACCCACGGAAAGAACGTCGGTCTGCTCGACCTGGATTTCCACGGACCAAATATCCCCAAGATGCTGGGGATCGAGAACCAGCATCCGGTTCTTCTTCCCACGGGTATTGAACCCGTCCGCGTCTCTGAAAACCTTGCAGTCATGTCAATCGCATTCCTGCTCCCTGATACGAGCACCCCGGTTGTTTGGAGGGGGCCGATGAAGATGGGGGCAATCCGGCAATTCCTCGCAGACGTCCACTGGGGTATGCTCGACTATCTCGTAGTCGACCTCCCGCCCGGCACAGGTGATGAGGCACTTACGATCGCTCAGATTGCACCAAATGTAAAAGGTGCTGTGATCGTGACAACACCTCAGGAAGTCGCGGTCATGGATGCGATCAAGGCAGCCAGGTTCATCGAACAACTTGATATCCCGGTACTTGGGGTAATCGAGAACATGAGCGGGATGATCTGCCCCCATTGCCACGAAGAAATCAATCCGTTCAGCAAGGGCGGCGGGAAGAAAGCCGCAGAAGATCTTGGTATCCCGTATCTCGGCGGCATTCCTCTTGACCCCGAGATGATGGAGGCCGGCGATGAGGGCAGGCCCTTCATTCTTCAGCACAAGCATTCCCCGGCTGGCACTGCCGTCGATGCGGTGATGGAGAACCTGATACATCTGGTTGAAAGTTAAACGTGACGGGTTCCTTCTGCAGGAAAGAGCGGTCGCGAACCAGGTTCAGATCGCAGGGAGGATACGTAGTTCAACCTCTCATTATATTTCTTTTTACATCAACCTCTGATCCGATGAATCCAGTGAAGCCCCCCTCCAGAACATTTCCAAATCCACAGACCCATGAAGGTTTATTTTCTGCTCACGCATCAAGGGCAGATCATTTCACTGAATCCGTTATTCGTGAGATGACGCGGCTGTCCCTCCAGTTTAATGCCATCAACCTTGCCCAGGGTTTCCCTGATTTTCCCTGCCCCCCCGAACTCAAGACTGCCGCATGCGAGGCTGTCCACAATGATGTCAACCAGTATGCCATCACGTGGGGAACAAGAGACCTCAGGGAGGGACTTGCACAGAAAGTGAAAAGATATAATGGGATGATCTTTAACCCCGAATCCGAAATCACCGTCACCTGTGGTTCAACGGAAGCGATGATGGCATCCATGCTTGCCGTTATCCAGCCCGGTGATGAAGTAGTTGTTCCTGAACCATTTTATGAGAATTATGGTCCGGATGCGCAGATCTCCGGTGCAGTTCCGCGCTTTGTGCCACTTTCAGATGATTTCTCGATCGATGAGGAGGCATGGAAATCCGCGTTCTCAAAAAAGACCCGGGCAATCATACTGAACACCCCTAATAATCCTACAGGAAAGGTCTTTTCGAAAAAAGAACTCGCCTTCATCGCTGACCTGTGTACCGAGTATAACACCGTCGCGATCACCGACGAGATCTATGAACACATCCTCTACGATGGGAATAAACACGTCTCGCTTGGATCCCTGGACGGGATGCAGGAGCGGACGATCACAATCGGGAGTTTCTCCAAGACCTACAGCGTCACCGGCTGGCGCGTCGGGTATGCCCTTGCTCATGCCGGGATAACGGAACGAATCCGGAAGATCCATGATTTCTTAACGGTCGGAGCTCCCGCACCTTTGCAACAGGCCTGCGTTACTGCACTATTGCTGCCTGAGACCTATTACCGGAATCTTGTAAAAGAATATGACCGGAAAAGAAAGATACTTTTTGAGGGACTGCAGCGGGCCGGATTTACCTGCCAGTTGCCTGAAGGGGCTTACTATATATTCACGGATATTTCCAAATCCGGGATGAAGGATACAGAGTTCGCACGCTTCCTCGTTGAGAAAATAGGGGTTGCTGCAGTTCCCGGCACTTCATTCTACCATACGGGCGGACAGACAAAACTCCGGTTTACCTTCTCCAAGAAAGACGAAACGCTGCACGAGGCGTGCCGTCGCCTGGAGCATCTCGATTTTTCATCGATTCATACAAAGTGAAATAAAAATGGCCTTTTTTTCTGTAGAGGAGCCGGATTCTCAAAAAATTTTAACATCTGCCCCGTGCCACCACTTTTGGAACTGGTCGAAGCACCCATTTAGGAGGATCGCTTCTGAGGATATAGCAAACGCCGGAGGAGTTTAAGACTGCCCTCAAGTGTAAAAATGTCCTGATCATTTCTGATCCTTATTTGATAAACGCCGCCGCCCCCGAAGGGACGCCCCCGCGGCGGATCAGTAACCAGGATCTAAAAAGAACCCATATCTCCCTAGCATTCACTTCTGAAAAACCGGGGCCGGGTAGCGCTCAATACCATAATTATGTGGAGCGTAATGTTCTATTTTTCAAACTGCCTCACCGCTTCCGGGAGACACTGTACAACACCACGAATTCCCGAAACCGTCAGGGTCATGAGTATGGCATCGATCACTTCTTCCCGTGTTGCACCCGCTGCTTTAGCCATGGGAATATGGGCTTTTACTGCCATGTCGTCTCCTGTCGCAGCTTTCATGGCAATATAGATCAGCTGTTTGGTTTTCCCGTCAAGTCCTTTCGATGCGACCAAAGACATGATGAGCCCATTGAATGCCGCTGCGACTTCCGGCGCTTCTTTCTGGAACAGTTCCATCGGGTTGGTATCCATAGACAAGTCCTCAATGAGTTGTTGATTATTGAGTTCATTAACCTGTATCCTGTAGGGATAGAAAAAAGGGCTCAGTAGAAACTGGCATGAACATGAATGGTTCTCACCCAACCATGAAAATTGTGAAGGTACGACTACTATCCGCAACAGGCTCTTGAGAGACCAGGGGCGGAGTTTTCAGGTAATTGAAGCGCCGCGGGGGCGTCCCTTCGGGGGTGGCGCAGGTCAACGCAGTAACGGGATCGGCACTTCCCGAAATTACTGGAGTTGTGCATTTTTCATAGGAAATCCTAAAATATTTTTCTTAACCCTCTTAGGGGGCTACGGAATGTAATGCCTCCGCCCCCGCCGTTGTGGTACTCCCCCCAACTGGAGCGATAACCCCAGAGGAGGTAATACGAAACAATCGCAAAGCGCAGGGGCGGTTAAGGGGGACAGGGCACTGTCCCCTCCGTAATTAGGTGCTTCACAATTTGTTGAAAATTTAGGGTTTCTACAAAGCCAAAAAGGGCTAGAATGTAATACAGCGGACGATCATGAAAGGGATGGATTACGGCGGAGATCAGATATTTCCCCCCGGATTTCCATCAGCCTTGGTTAATTATCAAAATAAAAAAATGAATTTCTTGGCATGCACTTGCTTCTTCTTCTTTTAATGGAGTGATTGCCGCGGTTCTCCCGAGCCATGTCCATGTTCGCCGGGAACCCAACGTCCACCGTTTTTCGTCAGCTCTTTCTTCCAGATCGGCACACCAGCCTTGATCGCCTCAATAATAAATCGGGATCCCCTGTATGCTTCTTCCCGGTGCCCTGCAGAAACAATGATGATCAGGATATTCTCTCCGACAAAAAGGCGCCCTATCCGGTGGATGATATCGACATGCAGGAGATTGAACCGCTCTGTTGCATCGCCGGCAATTTTTTCAAGTTCCCGTGTTGCGACATCCTCGTATGCTTCGAGTTCCATCTCGGTGATATCGTCATCCCTGACAATACCATCAAAGACTACTACAGCACCCGTCCCGTGCTTCTTTGCTGCCTTGATGAGGTTCCCGATATCAACATCTTCTGTCTGTATCGCGATCATGGTTTACCTCGTTTATCCACCTGCAACCGGCGGGAAGACGGCAATATCATCCCCATCGGCAACAATATTCTTTTCAGCATCCGCAAGGTCAACACGCCGGGCGTTCCGCATCACGATCACGTACTCTCGAAAGTGTCCGTGTTCATCGAAGATTGCCTGGTGACCTTCGATATTCTTTTGCGTAATCTGTTTTATCAAATCTGGGAGGGTCATCCGCTCCGCAACCTCAACAATAAGTTCAGTTCCGAGGAGTTCCCTGAACCTGGCAAAGAATCGTACTTTGACGTTCATTATTTGTTCTCCGGTATTTCGCTCATGGAACTGCACGCGGTGCAACAAGGATTTCTTTCCATGCAGATTTCCTCTGCATGTGCCTGCATCCCGTCCCAGATGAAAAGCCTGTTTGTCAGGAGTTCTCCGCTTTTTAGGAGATACTTCAATACTTCAGTCGCCTGGACCATCCCGATTATGCCCGGAGTCACCCCAACTACGGGGAATACCTCCTTTGGCGGGGCTTTTGGAAAAATACAGGCAAGACATGCCGTTTTCCCCGGTATAACCGTGGTTGCCTGGCCATAAAACCCGCAGATTGCCCCATGGAAAAGGGGAATTTTTTTCCTTATGGCGATATCGTTAAGGAGGTACCGTGTCGGGTAATTATCCATCGCATCAACGATACCGTCTGCCTTGCCAACAAGACCTGACGCATTCTTTTCTTCAATGGTGGTATCAATCGCCCTGATCTTTATATCCGGGTTTATCGCACGGAGTTTCTCTTCAGCAGACTCCGTTTTTTTCCGTCCGATATCGCAGTCATTATGAAGGATCTGACGGTTGAGATTGGACTGGTCCACGACATCCCTGTCAACAACCGTCAGCGTGCCGATACCGGCAACTGCAAGATAAAGGGAAACCGGTGATCCCAGTCCACCAGCTCCGGCAATAAAAATATGTGCCTTTTTGAGCCTCTCCTGACCCTCATCTCCAAAGAGCATCATCTGCCGTTTGTATCGTTCGCGTTCACGTTCTGAAAACATGGTTCACCAGTACGCTCCAGGCATTGTCAGGGAAGACAGACTAATGGTCACAGGTAAGATCTTCCCCGTGATCATGTACATGAGGATTTTTCTCGACCCATGGTTCAAGTCCGTGCTTCTTCCGGTAATCATTGATCGCGTTGTGAATACCTTCCTCCGCAAGCACGGAACAATGCATCTTTATCGGGGGGAGACCTTCAAGAGCCTCGGCAACTGCCTTGTTGGATACCTCCCAGGCTTCTTCAAGGGTTTTTCCTTTAATCAGCTCTGTTGCCATGCTGCTTGAAGCGATCGCTGCCCCGCAGCCAAAAGTTTTGAATCTGGCATCCGTGACGATATTGTTCTCGATTTTCAGGAATATTTTCATAATATCCCCGCAGACCGGGTTCCCGACTTCCCCCACCCCATCGGGGTTTTCAATCTCCCCAACATTGCGCGGATTCTTGAAATGGTCCATTACCTTGTCACTGTACATCGCAGCCTCCTTCCTTCCCGATTTTATGGTATAACGGAGACATTTCCCTCAGGCGGGATACAACCTTCGGAAGAACTTCGAGCACGAAATCCACATCCTGTTCGGTGTTGATGTCCCCGAGGGTAAGCCTCAGCGAACCATGGGATATTTCCACAGGAAGACCCGTGGCGAGCAGGACGTGGGAAGGTTCCAGAGAGCCGGATGTGCATGCACTTCCGGTGGATGCGCAGATGCCTTCATCGTCTAGCCACAGGAGCATGGATTCCCCTTCGATGAACTCAAAACTGACATTGATATTTCCCGGCAAACGTTTCTCCTTATGACCGTTGAGATAAACGCCGGGGATTTTTGCAAGAATGCCCTGCAAGAGCCGATCCCTCATCCCCTGTATGCGCCTGTTGTGCCCATCAATATCTGCGGTGGCAAGTTCAATGGCTTTGCCAATACCGACAATACCGGCAATGTTTTCCGTCCCGGCCCGCCGTTTCCGTTCCTGGCCCCCCCCATGTATAAGGTTATCGATCTTCACGCCTTTTTTGATATACAGGGCACCGATCCCCTTAGGCCCGTAGAACTTATGGGCGGATAGAGAGAGCATGTCGATGTTCTGTGCCTTCACGTCTACCGGCACGTTTCCGATGACCTGCACAGCATCGGTATGGAAATACACCTTATGATTATGTGCAACCGCCCCGAGTTCGGCAATGGGTTCGATAGTCCCGATCTCATTATTGGCAAACATGATAGAGACGAGGATCGTCTTTTCCGTGATCGCTTTTTCGAGATCTGCTGGATCTATCATTCCATATCTGTCTACCGGGAGGTATGTCACAGTAAATCCTTCCTTTTCCAGGTATTTGCAGGTATGAAGAACCGCATGGTGTTCGATTGCGGATGTAATAATATGATTACCCTTTTTGCGATTGGCAAACGCAACTCCCTTGATAGCCCAGTTGTCGGATTCGCTCCCCCCGGAGGTGAAATAGATCTCATCGGTATCCGCGCCCAGTGCCTTTGCTACCTGTAACCGGGCAGCGTCAATGGCTTTTTTCGAATCTCCTGCGATGCTGTATATTGATGAAGGATTACCAAAATGTTCGCTGTAGTAGGGAATCATCGCTTCCAGGACCTCCCTTTTTGTGTAGGTGGTCGCGGAATGATCCATATAGACGATGCGTTTTTCTCCCATGATCGTACCAGGTCGTGACTGTTTTTCTGATATAAGATGTATTTGTTTCCTTCACATATCTTTACTTATTCTGCCATACACAAAATCTCTCATGTCGTCGGATAAGGGTACAACCATCATATCGATCTGCCTGCAGGTACCCCATTCATTCACAATTGTGAATGCAATGTATTATGTCACAATTGTGATAACTTAAACGTTGTGATGAGATGGAATCCCCCTGTCAGAAAATTGTATGGGATGTTCTGCCTGCAATCCGGGCGGCTATCGCAGTAGAGCTTGTCAGATACGGAGTGTCCCAGGTTGAAGCGGCGCGTATGCTGGAGATTGCACCCTCGGCAGTTTCCCAGTATATTTCAGGTAAGCGGGGATATCGGATCGAGTTTGAACTGGAGGTGAAGAAATCCATCGGACTGCTTGCGCAGGACCTGAAAGACGGTAAACAGATCAACCTTGTCAGGAGAACCTGTGACATCTGCCGCCAGTTACGTGAGGGAGATGAGAACCAGTGCGGAAGCTCTCCCGATTCTTCACGGGAACCGTGCTGCTCCTGAACGAATCCAGAAAAAGAATCTAATTTCCGATCAAATTCCGGTAGTTTCACGGTATGTCACATGACGCAAAGAGATAAACTCCAGATCCTTGAAGAAAATATCAGAAAACGTGGGTCGATGCTGGTAGCTTTTTCAGGAGGAGTCGATAGCACACTTCTCGCGGCAGTATCTCTCGCAGTTCTTGGAAATAAGAGCCATGGCATTTTTCTCGACAGCCCGGTCGTACTACGATCTGCACGGGAACAGGCATGTCAGATTGCCCGGGAGCTCGGGTTTGATCTGGAGATTATCCACGTCCCGCTGCTGGAACATGAACAGTTCCGAAAAAATCCGGCTGACCGCTGCTACTTCTGCAAAAAGATCTCCGCAGCATATCTTAAACGAGCGGCAGCAGAACTCAGTCTTGCCTGCATTGCTGACGGGATGAATGTCTCAGATATGGGTGAACACCGCCCGGGACTTGCTGCTTCTACAGAAGAAGGGATCATCCATCCGTTCATCGAATCCGGGATTACCAAACAGGATATCAGGGAAATAGCCCGGGACCTCGGACTCACGGTATGGCAGAAACCATCGGACGCCTGCCTTTCATCCCGGATACCCTACGGGGAAGAAATTACCGGAGAAAACCTCCGCAAAATTGAACATGCAGAGAAGTTCCTCACAAATCTGGGATTTGGACAACTGAGGGTGCGCCTGCATGGCAACAGTGCCCGGATCGAAGTGCATAAAGAGGATATGGGAAAAATACTGGATATCCGGCCTGCTCTGGTAAAGGAATTCAAATCGATCGGGATTACCTATATCACGCTTGACCTTGAAGGCTACCGGAGCGGGAGTATGGATGAG
>Ga0105097_10000823_pt1 | contig 14634 bp, 12 predicted proteins | sample PPLLak12cMay2015_FD_87035 | JGI IMG/M metagenome (GOLD analysis project Ga0105097, IMG submission 87035) | Freshwater sediment microbial communities from Prairie Pothole Lake near Jamestown, North Dakota, USA - PPLs Lake P7 Core (1) Depth... | ecosystem: Environmental > Aquatic > Freshwater >... | reverse complement strand
GACCAACGATCGCCGGTGTGAGGGCTGCTCCCACCAGGTAGGCTGGTACCGCCATGACCATCCGGTAGGTAGTCAGGCTGGAGCGCTCGTCATAATCATCGGTCAATTCCGAGGTGAGGGCGTAATACGGGACATTGGTCAGCGTCCAGATCGTATCAAAGAGGATGAAGGTCATCGCGATCCAGAAAAATGTCCAATATAGATTCGCCTGGGGAACGAACCAAAGCAGCGCAATCGAGATTCCCAGCGGGATCGCCCCGAAGATCATATAGACCCGCCGCTTTCCGAAACGCGAGTTGGTTTTATCGGTGATCCACCCGAAAAGGGGGTCATTGACTGCGTCCCAGAACTTGCCGATCAGAAGGGCATTTCCAGCCAACGCTGGCAGGATCAATGCGCCATCGGTGTAGAACTTCATCAGGTAGAACTGGATGGCCGAATTGACCACCGCATTGCCGATATCGCCGATCCCGTAAAAAACCTTGATCTTTCTGCTTAGCTTTCCGATCATCTCAACCATTGTGATTATCCTCCGCGAAAAAATTTATCCATCTGATACCCAGGATCCAGCCCCGAAAAAGAATATGTGCCTTATAGAAATGGTTCAAGTGCCGTGAAAATTTCGGAATTAACTGGGGTCTCTTTCTCCAGTGCCGCACGGAATGCGGGGAATTGAACAACAGGTCGAACGATCTCTTCAGGGAGAGCGGTGATTATCTCGGGCATTGTTTTATGGGTTGCATCGGAAACCTTTGCCAGCAGGTCTCTTCCCTGGCGTTGAGGCTCAGCGCGGTGGGGAGGGTAACCGCTGCCGGTTTCGGGGGTAAAGAGCTGGTCGAAGACCATGCGCAAGTTCACGTCCCCCGCCCAACCATAACCCTGATTCAAAGCCAGCGATACGCAGTTGCCGGCGTTGATCCGCGCGAACAGAAAGGCATCCAGGGGCGTAAGGATGTGCCCGCAGCAGACACCGGGATATTGCAGAACGGCATTGAGGAAACCCAGACCGGTTCCGCATCCACCCACGACGAAATCCACAGCTTTTAAATTGAGGAGCAACGCTGCCATCAGACTCGTGTGAATATAGAGAAGTGCGGGAGTTTCCCCTGCGGATGTATTGCCCAGATTCAGGATCTCATTTCCCCGGCCTTCCAACGCTCTGAGGATGTCGGCATTTTTATCTGCTGCGCTTATCTCATTTATCACGGCAATTTTCATGTCTACTCCCTACGCTGTAGATTACTTTTTCCGGGCAACAACCCGGCGAGCCGCTTCTGCAACCGCATTCACGGATAACCCGCAGGCATCCATCAATTTTTCCAGGTCCCGTCCAGTGGGGCAGAAGAAATCCCGAATGCCCACCCGTTCAAGCGGCACCGGGCAGGTTTCCATTAAAGACTCGGCAACAGCGCTGCCCAAACCGCCAATTATGTTGTGCTCTTCAGCGGTGACGATCGCACGCGTCTCTGTGGCAGCCTGTAGAAGTATCTCGTTATCCAGTGGTTTGAGTGTGTGCATTTCAAGCAAACGTGCCTGGATCCCATCCGCAGCCAGGATTTCGGCAGCAGCCAGGCTTCGCCCGGTCATGGAACCCATCGCGACGATGGTCAGGTCGCTTCCCTCCCGGAGCGTACGAGCCGTCCCGATTTGCAGCGGGGAGCCAGGTTTATGGATTGGCAGCGCGCCTGCCCGGCTGATCCGCAAATAAACGGGACCGTCGAACTCCGCGACTTGCGGTACCCAGTCCGCTGCCTCGGCAGCATCCGCCGGGACGACCACGGTCATCCCGGGCAGGGCGCGGACGTTGGCGAGATCGGTGATTGAGTAATGCGTGGGTCCATCCTTGAAATCGGAAATGCCGGCATAACTGGCGGCGATTTTCACGTTGGTGCGGGCGTAACACACGCAGGTGCGGATCTGTTCAAGCGCTCTCAAGGAGAGAATGGAAGCAAAACCATTAATAAATGGGATGAATCCTCCCAGCGCCAGACCTGCGGCAACATCCACCATGCTGGGTTCGGCGATGCCTACATTGAAAAACCGATCAGGATATCGCGCCGCAAAAAAATTGGAAAGGGTGGAGGCAGAAGTATCCACATCCAACGCGACCAATTTTGGGTTTACCGCACCATAATCCGCCAATGCCCGCCCGTAGGCTTCCCGCATAGCCATCTCAGCCATGGTTCACCTCCCCCAGTTCCACAAGGGCTTGGCGGAGCTGATCGCTGTTTGGGACATTTCCATGCCAGAAGGAATTGTTTTCCATGAAAGAAACACCTCGGCCCTTGGTCGTGCGGGCTATCAGGATGGTTGGTTTTTCGTGTACCTGGGCAGCAAAACTCAAACCCTCCACAACCTGGCGAATATCGTGTCCATCGATCTCCAGGACGTGCCAGCGATATGCTCTCCACTTTTCCGCGATCGGTTCCAGGGGCATCACCTCATGCACCGGACCATCCAGTTGAACGTCGTTGTAATCCAGGATGCAGGTAAGGTTGGAAAGGCGGTATTTGGCAGCCACCGCGGCACCCTCCCAGATGATCCCGCCCTGGGATTCGCCGTCTACCAGCAGGACGTAAGTCAGAAAATCATGCTTCTGCAAACGCGCAGCGAGCGCAAGCCCTGCGCCGACCGCCACTCCATGCCCCAGCAATCCGCTGGTCATATCCACCCCCGGTGTTTTCAGGCGATCCGGGTGACCCTGGTGAGGGCATTCGATCTCGCCCCAGGATTCCATTTCAGAGACCGGATAAAAACCACGGCGGGTGAGGGCTGCATAAAGAACCGCCGAGGCATGCCCCTTACTGAGGATAAAACGGTCGCGGTTCTCCCAATCCGGGTGAGTTGCATCGATACGCATCACCTCGAAATAAAGCGCGGCCATGATCTCGGCAGCTGAAAGCGCTCCGCCCGGATGGCCGGATCCGCGGCGATGGATGAACTGGAGGCTATCCACGCGTAAATGACGGGCGATTTCCTCCAGTTCAAGGATTCTTTGGGGGGTCAAGGAATTCATTTCACCTCTTATCCTCACAAACCGATTTGGTGGCGCATGGATTGTACATCCTCGCACCAGTTACCCACGTTCCAGCGCCCGTAGACGCCCATGCCGCCCAAAGGGTCTGGACCGAAATATGCAGGCACGTGGATCAAGGAAAGCCCCGCGTGGCTGCCTGCTTGCTCCAGGGCAGTGCGAAGCGATTCTGGCGAATCACCCCCATTCAGGGCAAGAACACCCGGTACTGATTTTGCCCAGGCAACATAATCCACATGGATGGTATTTTCGGTAGCGAACTCCTGCCCGTATTGGTCCATCTGCAGCCCGGTGATGGCGCCCATCCGGCCGTTATCGAGGAGCAGAATGCAGCCCCGCGCGCCATGCTCTGCGCCATCGATCAGGATCTGCGGATTCATCGTGAATGAGCCATCCCCGGTGAGCGCAAGGGCATAGAAGGGTTTGGAAGCAATGCCAGTGGAAAGCAGGGCGGAAACCGCGAAACCCATGTAGGAAGCACCGGTTTCGGTATAGGTCTGGCCGGGATGCTCATCTTCCACAATCTGGAATCCATTCGCCTGGACATCCCCGGCATCAAAAAAACATGGAATCAATCGCGCCTTGGCCCAGTCCGTGGCGATCTTGATCGCCGCGGGTTGGGTGAGGACAGCCTTCCCCCAGTAATTATCAAAGAGGGTTGGGTGCTCAAATCGTTCTTGTTTAAATATTTGCCAGGATTGTTTCTTTTCTGCGCAATCCTTTTGCCATTCCGCTTTTTTGGATGGATTCTCCCCAAGTTCCTGGTTGATCAGCGCAAGGGTGGTGCGGATATCCCCCACCAGGGCGAGGGTGCGGTTGTAATGGGTTGCATCCTCCGGGTCGGCGTTGATGTTGATCACCCGCTTCACCTGCGGGTAACCGGTACGCGAACAATCCGACTGGCAGACAGCGCGGGTGCCGACCGCGATGAGCAGGTCGGCATTTTCCATTGCATAATTTCCACAAAGCGAACCTTTGGATCCTCCCACGGTCATATTGCGCGGATCAGAGTAGGGGATGCAGCCTGTGGCGATGGGTGTATGAACTAGAACCCCGCCGCTGCGATCGAGAAGCCGGGTCAATTCAACTCCCGCGTCCTTCCCACCGCCGCCCACTTTGATAACGATCCTTTTTGCCTCCTGGATCCAGCGGGCAGCAATGGAATAATCTCCTGCAGACGCACCAATCTCAAGACTATGGGGTACGGGGAGTTCATCCAGGTTGAAATCCTCCAGCCAGGCGGCCTGGGTATTCATGGGCATCAGGAGGAAGAAGGGACCTGCCCGAAAGGGATGATCCACAACTGCTGCGCCTCGATGGAGCGCAGAGGGAAGGGAAAGGGGGGTATGCAGCGAATATGCCCTGCCAAGGGTACTAAAAAGCTTTTCGAATGATCCCTGAATCTGCTTGGGGATCTGCTGCATGTTGTACCCTTCATCCTCGGTAGTCTCATCGCCCAGCAGGTACCAAACGCCTATGCCATTCGAGGCAGGGGCAATGGAGGCTGCCAGGGCTTGCAGCGCGCCAGGACCAATGGAGGTTACCACAGCTGCTTTTTCACCCGTCACCCAGCGCAGAGCCGCTGCAGCGTGGGAGGATTCGATTTCGCTTCTCAATCCGCAAACACGCACCAAACCCGCCTGTTGATAGATCCGAAGTACTTCACCAATTTCAGTGGAGCCGTGCCCAAGAACGGAGAGGAAGGTTTTTACCCCCTGGCGCAGCAGCCCGATCACAAGTGCTTCAGAAAGGGTCAGTGATACTTTACCAGGCAGCATCCCCCTGGAAAGCAAATCGGCATGTTGGGCACGCTGGTGGGCTAGTTCACTTCTTTCCGGTAAATGTGCCATTTCAACCTCGCAGCATCAGAATTATCCATGGATCATTCGAGCGGAAAGATCATTTGCAACCTCGGTGACGATCTCAGCCAGCACCGCGACCCTGGTTGGATCGATCCGGGTGGAAGGCCCGGAGATCCCGATCGAAGCAATTCCTTTTCCACGGAAATCAAAAACAGGCGCAGCGATGCAGCGAACCCCGGCATCGAACTCCTCGTCGTCGGTTGCAAAGCCCAACCGGTGAACCTGTTCAAGATGTTTTTTTAGCATATCGGGGTCGTAGATCGTCTGGGGTGTGTGTATTTCCAATTTCTCCGGGAATGGCGCACCGCAGAAGGCAAGCAGGATCTTCCCGAGCGCAGTGCAATGCAACGGGTTCATGGTGCCTACCTGGGCATTAACCCGCAGGGTGGCGGGGGATTCCACCTGGTCGATATAAAGCGCTTTCCCCTGGGAAAAGATCGCCAGGTGGGCACATTCACCGGTTCGCTCCATCAATTCGCGCAAAAAGCGTTTGGCTGCCTCGCGGAGGGGCAATCGATTGAGCACACTGCGGCTGAGTGTCACAACCCGGCTGCCAAGGAAAATTCGGCGGGTGGTTTCGTCCCTTTCTGCGTACCCGTAGGAAACCAGGGTGGAGACCAGACGTGAGGTAGTGCCTTTATCCACCTCCAGAAGGGCTGTCAGGTCGGATAAGGTCGCTCCATCGGCGGCTTCCCCCAGTGCGTCGAGGATTCGCAATCCCCTTCCCAGTGACTGAATCTCGGTCATTGTTGTATATTATACAAATTGATTGTGTAATATGCAACAACTATTTTCTTAATGTATTTTCAGGTCATCCTGTACCAAAATTTATCAAAATGCGGGATAATATGAGGAATACAATCAATAAAGTCCTAAAAGATAAGAAAAATCGAGATAACACACTGATCTTTATACAAACCTTGTTTATTCTTCCAAACAATAAGAAAATTGGATATCAGTAAATAAAAACTGCGAGGAAACCATGTCATCCAAATATCGTCCCAACACCATTGATGCCGCTGAAATCACCCCGAAGGATTTATATTTATCCCGCAGGAACTTTATTCGCTCCACCGGTTTACTCGCGGGGAGTATGGTTCTTGGGGCGTGTGTACCTGCGATTGAAAATGAAAACAGTCCCGCGACCCTCACACCTATGGGTCCCTCGGGATTAACGGATGAATTTGGAGATCCCGCGAACACTCTTTACGAGATCACCCATTACAACAATTATTACGAATTTACAACGGACAAGGACGGGGTGGCAGGTTTGGCGAAGGATTTTCAAACGTCCCCTTGGAGCGTGGAAGTATCCGGATTTGTCGCAAAACCGGGTAGTTATACAGTCGAAGATCTAGTGAGTAAATTCAAACCAGAAGAGCGGATTTACCGTCTGCGCTGCGTGGAAGCCTGGAGCATGGTGATTCCCTGGATCGGGTTCCCGATTTCACGTCTCCTGGAAGAAGTCGGCCCCACATCCGAAGCCAAATTTGTACGATTCGAGACCGTAATGCGACCGGATGAAATGCCGGGTTTGAGTGATTACAGTTATCCCTGGCCTTACCAGGAAGGATTGCGGATGGATGAGGCGATGAACGACCTGGCTATATTCGCCACAGGATTATATGGGGGAACCTTACCCGCCCAGAATGGGGGTGGGATCCGGGTCGTCGTTCCCTGGAAATATGGATTTAAATCCATTAAGGCTATAAATAAAATTGAATTTATTGCTGACCGTCCTGAAACGATGTGGAACACGATCGCGCCGAAAGAATATGGTTTTTATTCCAATGTCAATCCCAACGTGGATCATCCCCGCTGGTCGCAAGCGACAGAGAGACGCATTGGAGAAACGGGCAGAAGAAAAACACTGATGTTCAACGGGTATGAAGAAGAAGTTGCCGACCTTTACGAAGGCATGGACCTGACGGTGAGTTATTGAGTGAAAGGAATTGCGCCGATCGTATTTCGAGTCCTGGTTCATTTGGGCGGAATCATTCCGCTGTTATATTTATTGGCCCGTTACCAAACCAACAGCCTTGGACCAAACCCAATTTTGGAGCTTGAACATCAAACGGGGAAAATCGCGTTGTTCTTCCTTGTCCTTTCGCTTGCCTGTACCCCGGCACGGAACGTCACCGGCTGGAAGGAATTCATCCGCAGGCGAAAAGCGCTGGGGCTATATGGAGCGTTATACGCGTTCATCCATGTATTGATCTTTATCTCCCTCGATTATGGGTTCGATTTCAATCTCATCCTTGGTGAAGTGATAAGCAGGAGTTTCATTATTGTTGGGACCATCGCAGTAGCGATCTTAATCGTTTTGACTATCACTTCCAACAAAATTTCGGTTTCGATCCTCGGCTCAGGTTGGAAAAAACTGCATCGCCTTGTTTACATCCTTTCCCCACTGGTGATTCTGCATTTTGCCATGGTGACAAAGGGGAATATCCTGAAATTGCAAGGAAATTACACCCTTCCTTTGATCTATGCCGGTATTGTGGTTTTGCTTCTGGTGATGCGGATCCCCACCATCTCCAGAGCGATCCGGAAAGAAAAAAAGAACCCTGGTAGTATGCCGGCAGAATAGATTTCCCCCCGATAAAAAAATTCATATGTAATGAATCACCCTATGATTCCTAATGGTTATGCCTGTGGTGTAGATCGGGAGAGTGCGCATGGGAATGGCTCAGGTTGGCATGGTGGTGAAGATGGGAATGCTTTCCGGATAACTCCCCGAGATCTCCGGAGTGATCATGTAGGTGATGCTCCTCCGGATGATGATGGGAATGGGCGTGTGCATAGTTGGTATGGGTGTGCTCATGGCCATGCTTTTCTGTGAGCATCAACCAGGCACCAGCTCCCATAATTGGTAAGGCGAGCCAAAAAAAAGATGGGGGAATTTCATTTAGAAAAACCAGAGAGAGAATCGCTCCAACGAAAGGCGCGGTACCGAAAAGCACGCCTGTCCGCGCCGAGCCAAGACCGCGCAATGCCAGGATGAAGAGCTGGATGCTTAGTCCATAACAAACGGCTCCGACAAGGATTGCGATCAGAATTGGTTCAATTGGCGGCAATGGTATCTTGAAGATGAACACTAAAAGTAAAGAAAACGTACCAGCGCAAAACCCTTTTATCCCGACGATCATCATAGGATCCTTCCCGGAAATATTCCGGGTGAGGTTGTTATCCAGTCCCCATAAAAAACAGGCTGCCACGATTGCCAGAGATCCGAGGGAGAACCCCCATGCACCACCGTTCCAGGTGAGCAGGATGCTGGCAAATGTGATCAAACCCAACGCGAGAAAGATTCGTTTACCGATGGCTTCACGGAAGAGCAGGTAGGCGAGTAATGCGGTTGCCACGGTCTCAAAATTGAGAAGCAGGGAGGCAGTGGACGCAGGTGTACGATCCAGTCCCAGTAGCAGGAGAATGGGGGCAGCTACGCCACCGGCAAAAATCGCACCTATCAACCAGGGGATATCAGGTTTGGAAAGTCTTTCCTCCACAATACGATTCGGTTTATGTCTATTTCGGATGGTTAGGAGCAGCCAGGATCCCAACCCAGAACCGATATAAAGGAACGCAGCCAGGGGAAGTGGATCGATCGATCCTAAAAGTGATTTGGAAACTGGGGCGGATGCCCCGAAAAGTATGGCCGCGGCAATCGCCAGCAGAGATGGAGCCTGGTTATTCTTCATTTTGTAAGTACGGGCATTCTAACATGACAAATTATTTTACGGATACCAAAGGAGGACCCTTCGTACAACATGAAAGACATACATATTAATAGCAGATCAAATTTCTAAGTCTCCATGATTTGGCACACAGAATTTGGCGGCGAAACGAAAATGGGGTTCGGACATATCATGCCCCGCCATCGGCGAATGGAATTTTTGGACAATTTATGTTGGAAGGTAACTGCTTCGAGCTCCTCCCACTCTAAAATGCTTGACTTTCAAGTAACGATTTGCTACACTGGTTGGTGGTAATACCACTAATAATTATGAATACCGATTTCCCCAGACTCGAAAAACACACCCTGGTTGAGGACTTCATCACCCGGTTTGAGGAGATGATCCTTACCGGGAGGTTAAATATTGGTGAAAAACTGCCCTCTGAACGCGAACTAGCTTTCAAACTGGGCGTCAGCCGGCCTGTCGTCCATGATGGGCTCCTCGACCTGGCCACAAAGGGGTTGATCACCCGCTTTTCCTCGGGTGGGGCGGTGGTCAATGATTACCGCAGGCAGGGTTCGTTATCCCTGCTCACCACCTTGATGAATTTCCGCGCAGGCAACCTGGAACCCGGACTATTTTCAAGCACGATGGATTTCAGGCGGTTATTTGAGGTGGAGAGCGCTGGTCTCGCCGCCATTCATCGCAGCCAGGAACAGCTTGATGAGCTGATCAATTTAGTAGAGCAAGAAAAAACCACGAATGGGGAAGATATTCCCCTGCTATCAACGCTGGATTTTCAGTTTCATCACCTGGTTGCCATGGCGAGCGGCAACATTTTTTACCCGCTCCTCCTTAATTCCTGCCGACCGCTCTACATAAACTTTGCATCGATTTTTTATGCCATCCCTGGCAACCGCACGAAGGTTGTACGTTTTCATGAAGAACTAATTACTGCGATCGCTGAAAATGATGCCTCGACCGCTCAGGCAGTCATGGTTGCCATGCTTGACCATGGATACAACAGCTTTGTAATTGAAACCCACCCGATGGACTGATCAGGAGGAGATTATGGCACTTGCAAATGTTACCACCCAAGCACCCCGGTTCGCGGTCAAGCAGCCTTTCAACCTGAGCCCAAGGATCAAATGGCTACGGGACTATTATTTTATGGGGGTAAACCGCACGTGGAAGAACGACTGGTCTGCCTGGACCACCGGAACACCATGGGATGTGCAGTACAACGAAGCGCTTTATTACATCGTCCCGGAAGCCTTCATGCTGCTGACCACCATCAAAGGTTCTTTCCGTGCCAAGGCACGGAGGATCGAGCTCGATAAGGACTTCTGGAGTTGGAGCATCGCGGAGCGGCGGGCTTTGTTCAACAAGGAAGTCATGGTGAACTACGTGCCGCAGGAGATCCTTCCCGGCGACCTGCTTGCGGGGGCAAGGTTCAATATCCTCACCTCGCTCTGCCTGGATGAGAAAGAGGCTGCCGAGTATGAAAAACGGATCATGGGCAAGGGCGGCGCGCGGGAACAGGCGACCTGGTTCCACGATCACGGTTACGGCAACTCCGGCGCAACCAGCGGGCACCTGATCCCAGCCCATGAAGATGCGCTCAAAAGAGGCTGGAAGGGGATCCATGAAGATCTGCAAAACCGTTATGAAAAACTAAGCCCGAAAGAAAAAAAAGGTCCAAAAGGCGCGCAATACCGGGCGATGATGACCGCCGCGACGATGCCAAAGGAATTGGCGCAGAAATACGCTGCCCTCTGTAGAAAGATGGCTGCCGAGGAACCCGAACCTGCCAGGCGAAATGAACTGGAGAAAATGGCCGCCAATGTAGTGCGGGTCCCCTGGGAACCGGCCGGGAACTTCTGGGAAGCGATCCAGGCGCTCTGGTTCAACCATATGCTGATCATGTCCGATGAAAACTACCCGGGGGCGGGAACCTCACTGGGCAGGATCGATCAATATTTATTCCCGTACTGGCAGAAATCCCTGGATGAAGGTATGGACCGCGAGTTCGGCAAAGAGATCATGAAGTGCTTCTGGTTCCACTGCAACACAGCCTACGATGCCATGATCAACAACGGTCCCAACGGTGTGACTGCGGCTTTTGGGCAGTTGATCAACCTGGGCGGGATGGATCGGGACGGCCGGGATGCGAGCAACGACTTGACCTTCGCCATTCTCGAGGTGATCGATGAAATGTCGCCCATCCTGGAACCAAAACCGAACGTGCGACTTTGCCGGGGAAGTTCCGATGCATTGCTGGATAAAGTGGTCGATATGATCTCCTCCAGCCAGGGAGCGCCATTCCTGATCAATTTTGATGAGCGCTCGATGGCGGGTATGATGCTGGAAGCCAGGCGCGGGGGTTACTCGGATCTGATCAACGAGGGCAACGTTTGGGATTACGCCGGTGTAGGCTGCCTGGAAAATACCATGGTGGGCAACGACCGTTCCGGCACAGTCGATAACAACATCAACTTATTGAAAGCGGTGGAACTTACCCTGACTGGTGGGAAGGACATGCTGCCGGTAACAAACCCCATGACGGGTAAAACCTCGAAGATCACCCAGGATGGACCCGAGACGGGGGATGCGACGCAATTCAAGACCTGGACGGAATTCTGGCAGGCGTACATTCGTCAGACTCAATACATCATCACCAAATGCGTGCAGAACTATGAAAACACGGAATCCGTCCGGGCGAAATTCTGCCCAACGCCTTATTTGAGCTGCCTGGTGAAAGGCTGCGCGGAAAAAGGTCTGGATATCACACAGGGAGGAGCGGAGATAAACTTCACCACTTTGGAAGCGGTGACTTACGCCACCACGGTGGATTCGCTCCTGGCGATCAAATACCTGGTGTTCGACCACAAGGATTGCAGTATGGCCGAATTGATTGCGGCTTTGAAAGATAACTGGAACGGTCATGAAGTGCTGCAAGCCAAAGCCAGGAACAGGGCACCCAAGTATGGGCGTGATGATGACGCGGCTGATGAAATGGCGAAGAAGGTGATGGATGTATGGACGGAGGAAACCTGGAAACATAAAACAATCAGCACCGGGCGGCAGTACCGCCCCGGCATGCTGAGCTGGAATTACTGGATCTCGGAAGGTCCCATCCTGGCTGCCAGCGCGGACGGGCGCCCTAAGGGGATGTACCTATCCAACGCGATCTGCCCCTCCAACGGCGCGGATATCAACGGTCCAACGGCCAATATGAACTCGGTAGGCAAGGTGCTGGGCGGTAAGGCAACCGATGGCAAAGGTGACTGGCTGGAGTATTACAACTCGCTGCCAAACGGCGCCAGTCACACGATCACCTTCAACCCTTCCATCCTGCGCGATCCGGAGCACCGCTCGAAATTCAAAGCTTTTTTACGTGGAGCCATCGAAAACGGTGGAACGGCCCTGCAGGTGAACATTCTGGATGCGGAGATGCTAAAAGATGCGCAGAAACACCCCCAGGATTACCGCCATCTGCTGGTGCGGATCACGGGTTACAACGCGTATTTCGTGACCGTGGGCAAGGAGCTGCAGGACGAAGTCATCGCCCGACTCAGCCACAACCGGATGTGAGGAAAGATACCTTGGTTGATGACACATTGCTGAAAGGAACGGTGCTGGAAATCCAGCGCATGTCAACCGAGGATGGCCCGGGCATCCGCACCACGGTGTTCATGAAAGGCTGCCCGATGCACTGCCTGTGGTGCCATAACCCCGAAAGCATCTCCAGAAAACCCCAGCTCCAATGGATCGGCATTCGCTGCATTGGCTGCCGGACTTGTGAAGCCGCCTGTCTGAATGGTGGATTGCACTTATCCGATGAAGGCATGTCTATCGACCGGGAGAAATGTGAAGGCTGTGGAACCTGCGCGGAAAAATGCCCCTCGACTGCCCTGGAACTGCTGGGCAAGGATTGGGCTGTTTCCGACCTGGCGGATGAACTTCTGAAAGATTCCGCCTTTTTCACGCAATCGGATGGCGGAATCACCATCAGCGGAGGGGAAGCTACGCTGCAGTGGCGCTTTGTTTCGGAATTACTGAATGGAATAAAGAGACAGGGTTTTCATACTGCCATCGATACCTGCGGGATCATCAATCCGGAAGCGCTGGATGCGATCCTACCTTTCACAGACCTGGTTTTATTCGATCTGAAAGAAATGGATCCCGAAAAACACCAGGAATATACCGGCGCTCCGCTGGATATCGTCCTGGATACCTTCCGCGAAGTGGTGCTGCGGAAAGAACAACAACAAGCAGGTTTTGAGCTGTGGGTGCGCACCCCGCTGATCCCCGGGAAGACTGCCCGGATCGATAACATCAATGCCATAGGGCAATTCATTTCCCGTGTGGCGGGTGACGCGGTATCCCGCTGGGATTTGCTGGCGTTCAATAACCTGTGCAAGGATAAATATTCCCGGCTTGGCCTGGAGTGGGAATTCGAAACCTCGGCGCTCATTGAGCAGGAAGAACTGAATGCGCTTGGCGAGGCAGCCAGGAAATCGGGTGTGGATGGCAATATCATCCATGTCAGTGGTTCCACCCGGATGGAAAGCGAAGAAATGGAATTGGTGAAAGAAGCATCCAAGCCGATCTGCGCTTGATAAAGATCATGGGAAGGGAGAACTAGAAAATGAAACAGGAATTCAGCTCCGAGGATATGAAAGAATTTACTCCCAGTGAAAAAGTGGGGTTGCTGGCGTGCGTCAACCCGGAGGGGTTACCGCACGTCGCCCTGATCACTTCGATGCAGGCGAAAGGTCCAAAGGAACTCATCGCCGGTGAATTTGTGACCGGGGTGAGCAAGAAATATATTCAGCAGAATCCTAAGGTGGCTTTCCTGATCATGTCCTTCGATAGGAATCTCTGGCGCGGCAGGGCAGTTTGGACCCACCTGGAAAAAAGCGGTCCTGAATATGAGCTAATGAACCGCATCCCCATGTTCCGATACAACACCTATTTCGGGATCAACACGGTCCATTATTTCGACCTCTTGGAGGTCTCCGAGAAAGCCCCCCTGCCGATGAATGGGATCATTTTTGCAGCGGTGAAATCCATGCTTGCCAAGGGTGGCTTGAAAACCGGGAAACAGGAACGGATCCTGAAGCCTTTCCTGGAGAAAATGTTCAACCAGTTGGATGGGCTGAAGTTCATCTCTTATGTAAAAGGGGATGGCTTCCCTGCGATCATCCCTGTGATCCAGTGCCAGGCTGCGGATAGCACCCGTCTGGCATTTTCCACCGGTATTTTCACTGATGAATTGGAGCAGATCCCAACCGGAGCCCAGGTGGCGGTGTATTGCATGAACCTGGGGATCGAGAGCGTCCTGACCAGAGGGACCTTCAACGGCTACAAAAGCGTGCGGGGAATAAAGATGGGCTCGGTGGATATCAACTGGGTCTATAACTCCATGCCGCCGGCAAACAGCCAGATCTATCCGGAGATTCCCCTGAAAGCGGTTGCCAATTTCTAGTTCATTCCCGGATGTCCGTCTTCAAGGGTAAAAGACGGATCCAATAAAGAATCTGGCCAGGGCATCCCTGGCCAGATTTATTTTCCAGCCGGTTATTTGCAGAGATCCAAATGGCTGCGCAGATACTGACCAGTGTAGGAAGCTTCCAGCGCGCAGATCTCCTCGGGGGTGCCCCAGGCGACAACCTCACCGCCGCGATCCCCACCCTCGGGCCCCAGGTCGATCAGGTAATCGGAAACCTTGATGATATCCAGGTTGTGCTCGATGATGAGCACCGAATTCCCGCTATCCACCAGGCGCTGTACCACTTCGATGAGCATGTGGACATCCGCCGCATGCAAGCCAACCGAAGGCTCATCCAGCACGTAGAGAGTCTTCCCGGTGGAACGCCGGGAGAGTTCCTTGGCAAGCTTAACGCGTTGGGCTTCACCGCCGGAAAGGGTGGTGGCAGGCTGGCCGATCTTGATATACCCCAGACCGACCTCCTGGAGAGTACGAAGCTTGGTCATGATGTTGGGAATGGCCGAAAACATTTCCAGCCCCTGGTCCACCGTTGTATCCAATACATCG
>Ga0105097_10000820_pt1 | contig 14653 bp, 11 predicted proteins | sample PPLLak12cMay2015_FD_87035 | JGI IMG/M metagenome (GOLD analysis project Ga0105097, IMG submission 87035) | Freshwater sediment microbial communities from Prairie Pothole Lake near Jamestown, North Dakota, USA - PPLs Lake P7 Core (1) Depth... | ecosystem: Environmental > Aquatic > Freshwater >... | reverse complement strand
TATTGCCTTGACCTTCGATGGTGTCTATACAGCGACATTATATGTTGACGGTAGTGTTGAAGTCATTGACAACAAATCTTATCACACCACCTCTATTGGCGTTGCACATATTGGTGCATATGATCCATTGGTGAACAATGGTTTTGATAATTTTAAAGGTCTTGTCGATGAGGTCTCAATCTTTGGCCGAGCACTTTCTGGGTCGGAAATACAGACCATTTACAATGCTGGCAGTGAGGGAATGTGTATTTCCGGGTTGGGTTCATCAAAGGAGGTGGATAAGACACTCGCTTCTTCTGGGGATATTGTGAATTACCAAATCACCGCCCATAACTATAGCGACGTAACTATCAACACCGTAGCAATCACCGACACCTTGCCAGCTTCCCTAACCTATATCGATGACTCGCTCAGCGCAACCAGCGGCAGCTACGCCTATCAGGATGGGACCATCACCTGGACCGGCCCGATCACAGTCAGCCAGGGTGTGACTATTACCTTTGGAGCCAGAATCTCCTTTTCCGTACCTGTGGACTCTTCGATCACCAACACCGCCCTCATCCAGGTCGGAGACGTTACCACCACGCGTAGCGCTGTAACCAAAGTCATCCCACACAAGCTGTTTCTACCCTGCCTGGCCAAACCCTGTCTCCCTCTCTACTCTGACGACTTCAGTAACTCTTCCAGCGGCTGGCCCGTAGGGGATTATACGAATTATCGGTTTGACTATCTGAACGGTGAATATCGCATTCTTATCCGTCCTTCGCAATATGGTGCGGCTGCTCGCCCAGGATTCCAGGCATCGGATTACACCGTTTCTGTAGCCCTACGTAATCCAAATAATGTAATGGGTTCCTATGGGATTGCATTTGGAATTGCACAAGACTGGAGTACATTCTATACCCTGGAAATCTATCCTGATGGGTGGTATGGAATTTATCGTTGGGATCCAAGTGCTGTAGTCACTCTTTCCGAAGCATTTTCTCCGGCCATTCTCCAGGGCACTGCAACCAACCAGATCAAAGTAAAGCGAAGTGGAGCATCAATACACGCCTATGCTAATGGTCAGCTTTTAGCAAACGTGACAGATGGCACCTATACGGGAATGAGGTATCTCGGACTGTTGGTTTTCAGTTATAACAAGCCAAACGTAGACATTCGTTTCGATAATTTCACAATATATCCAAGCAGTTGTGACGGAACAAATTCTACCTCGGATGCAGCGTATGAGTGGCAGCCATCTCTCGAACAGCGATACTTCAATTTCGATATCCGCGAAACGGGGCATTCGGAGCCTCAGCGGTAATACACAAAATCCTAAGGTAGATAGACCCATTCCCATCTGCATCGATCTTTAGGAACATCGTCGGGCGGTGTTCTGATAGCCGCCCGACAAACATTTCTAGCAAAAGATTGTTCCTTGCCTATTCCAGCCATCTTCACACCATAGCTTCTGAGTTATCAGTAGTCTTATCTCCCACATCACATTCCGCCATCGCCGAGAAGTGCTCCATGAGCATGCAGTGGATGATATTGTAGTTTTGCATCATCCTTTTATGGGGAGGCAGCACAACGAAAACCAAGATATTTTGCATCAATAGCTGACAGATGTGCGATAGTATGCCGATCGGCAACGCGGAGATTTTCCCAATTACTACCAAAATTACCTCCCCTAATTACCTTGGAATATCCATAAATTGGCCCGGGTGGGTCACTGGGTGGCGAGATACTGTAGTAATCCAATTGGTACCAGTCATTGACCCATTCCCATACATTGCCTGCCATATCCAGTGCTCCATACTGGCTGGCTCCTGCATAGAAAGTGCCCACTTCGCTGGTATCTCCTAGGCATAATTGACCAGTTATCTCATCAAGGGAATTAGCCAAAGTACAGTTCGGATTTTCGTCTCCCCACGGGAAAGCGCGTATGTCGCTCGAGCCGCGTGCGGCTTTCTCCCACTCAGCTTCGGATGGAAGATGCTTACCCGCCCAAGAACAATAAACATAGGCGTCCTCCCAAAGAACATATATCTTTGGATAATTGGCGAATATTGGGTTACCGTAATAAAACCCTCTTGTCAGAGATCTTGTATACATCGGTTCTGGGCAATAACCTGCCGCTACGCATTGGGCATACTGGGCATTGGTCACTTCGTACTTGTCAATGTAATATGTATCGAGGAAGACAGTATGTAGTGGCAGCTCATCCGTATCGCAGGAAAAACCCCCATTATGTGCTGGATCGCAGCCCATCTGGAAGGAGCCACTTGGAACCAGTACCATACCAGTGTCGGGATTTGTAGAGAAAACCCAGACTGGACTCTCGCTGACAGCCCCACGATCATCAGTCGCAACGATTTTCCAATAATATATTGTGTCTATTGTTAGCAATCCAGGGTTATAACTAGTCAAAACTTGATCGTTCGACACTAGGGTTGTTGGTGGGTTATTGCCCGCTTCAAAGTACACATCATACAGCACAGCGTCACCATCCAGGTCGCCTCCGATCCAACCTAAGTCCAGGGATAACGGCTGATTTGTCGCGCCATTTTCTGGAGACGGATTACTAGGCGTATATGGTGAGTGATTGGTGTCTGCCAACGATTCCGCACAACGAAAGCCGATATTGTCTCTTTGATCATCTGGGAAATCAGCATCGCGGATATAAAGTTCGGAAAAGCAACCAATAACTCCCCAACAACTTCCAAATATCAATCCTCCCCTCACAATTTTCCATTCACCGCTAGCGGGGCCAGATGGATTAGTGGCTGGCGAGATGCTGTAATAGTCCGCCTGGCCCCAGTCGTTTATCCATTCGTGTACGTTTCCAGCCATATCCATTGCATTATAAGGACTGGCTCCCAACGGATAGCTTCCGACCGCATCGGTGTCACCATTACAGAAATTCGCTAGAGTACAGTCAGCTGGCTGGTTTCCCCAGGGCCAGTAACGAGTATCGGCAGACCCCCGCGCAGCCTTTTCCCACTCTGCCTCTGTTGGCAGACGTCTGCCAGCCCAGGCACAATAGTTACGGGCATCGTACCAAGATACATGGATCACCGGGTAGTTGGCATAGATAGGATTGTTATAGTAGGATGGACGGGTCTTAGAGGAATTGTCGGCGGGTGGCTGGCAAACCCCAGCAGTTACACACTGGGCGTATTGTGCATTTGTTACTTCATACTTGTCGATATTGTAGTCATCCAAGTTGACCGTGTGCAATGGAAGCACGGCAGATGCGCAGGTATTCCCATTGTTGTTGTATGGGTCGCAGCCCATCTGGAAAGTTCCGGCCGGAACATTGACCATCGGGGGAAGGAGAGCTGCACCACCAACCACGATGGGCAGGTAAACAGGTGTGGAGACGGGTAATTCCGGGGCTTCGGCCTGTTGCCTGGCCGATGTCTGCAATGGTACAAGTAAAATCAAGACGATGATAAGTACAATTAAGCTTGCTACCCGTAGTGTCATCCTTAACTTCCTCCCTTCTTCGGCAGTTGCTCGAGAAATTATCGCATTTGGATGACTCTATACAGGATCAATATTCTGCGCAAGTGTCAAATGTCAGGAATATGCTATAAAATCATCCACAGTTTAGGAGGCACCATGGTAAACGAGCCTGATAGCACAAACGGTAATTTGGCACACATCCGGAAAAGGATTGAAGAGATTACGCAGAGAGCTATCCAATATCGCTCTACAGCCTATTCCCGGAATACTTCAACTCCAACCGTACAAGATGCTTATCTCAAGGAATATGCACAAGAAGCCGGAAGAATTGTTGGCGAGATTGTCACACAGCTAGTGATGGAAGGCGTTAGCCTGGCCTTATCCGAGAAGCAAGTAGCTGATAAAGAGCCTGCAACGAAACATACCAGCGATAAACCACAACCTGGTATCCGGAAACTATTGACTCCTGCTGAAGTCGCAGCAGCCTTGAGCACCAGCAAATCAGCAGCTTACCAACTATTGCAACGAGGGGATATTCCATCCGTTCATATCGGCAAAGCTGTACGGGTAAGACCAGGAGATTTGGATGCATTTATTGAAACACACCGTTCTCAACTAAAGGCTTACTATTGAGATGAAGTACGGCGTAATAGCCGTAAAGATATCTTTATTGGGAAACACTTTATCCCACCACAGGCAGGCTGAATGATTGTGGATTTTTGGAGGAAGATCAATGCCATGTAATTAGTGATTCCTCCCTCCTCGTTGTAGTGTGCTACAACAATTATTGAGTGTCAGCTATGTCTTCAACAGAACAACAACTAACCCAATAACCAAGCCATCATTATCTTGTAGGCCGATATGTCACCCATCGCCCTGATGGTGTTCACATCGAAGCGCGTTGCACTTGCGGAGTGAAGCTAGAAGGACAGGGCAGTGATGAAAGCAAGGCGATTGATATGTTGTGGGAGAAGTTCCAGGAGCAAATCCGAAAGGATTGAATTAGCAAATGATCGAATAGTGAATTTTCCACATAAGTGGGCAACCAGTTCTTCATGTCGGAAAACAATTTTAGCTTCTGGAATAACCCCCCAATGAACCAGGTAACGTTCCAAGCGAGTTAGCCGAGAGTTAGGTCTATTGTCTGTTTGCTGTCCAGTTTCCCGGTACCAGCCTTGATACTCCTGCTGAAAAAGCTCGAAGTCAGCGCGCGTCAGTTCATCGATGGATTTTCCAATCACAGCCAGAAGCCAGATCAGTAAATTCAACTCTGCTCCTACCCGAGAGGCGTAGTAATGTAAAGCCTGGCAGGTTTCCTCCAGGCGTTGCCGGTATGGTTGAAGCGCTTTCCGGTGATGCCGCCCAAGTTCTGTGGGAAGTTGTCTCAACAAAGATAATGTGGCGCGTCGATAGCCACGGAAAAGTAGAAAAGCCAGAAAATCACTGTAGCCATACCAGGTTGCCTTGCTCCGGTCTTGATACAAGCCCAGAATTTCCTCATCGCTCCATTCCCTGATGGGTTTACCAATCCGGGACCGCATCACAATGGGGGCTCCGCACAACCTTTGAAGAACCACCGAGGTGGCTTGTTGCTGATTATCTCGTAGAAAGCGCTGATATTCAGCGATCAATTCGCCTTCTGTCTGAGCTGTTCCACGGCCGAGGATCATTTCACACCTCCTGGCTGCACTGTTTCCAGCCACTCGGTGAGACCCAAAGCACCCTGGGCGCGCTCAAATTCTGCCTCCACAAACTGATCACAAAGATGCAGGTAAGGCATGAGTGAATTCGGATTGCGATGTCCTACCAGATCACGAATGGCTGGTTCCGACATCCCTTGCTGAACCAATTGAGTAATGCCTGTATGCCGGAAAAGGTGGGCATGTAACCCAGGAAGTGCGCACTTCTCAGCATGGTAGCTGATCATTTTCTGGATTGCGTTCACGCTAAGCGGTTTTCCCCGAGCTGGCCCTTTGAACGCAACAAAAATCTGCGGGACAGTTGGAAAGAGGTTTTTACGTTCCTGATCCAGGTATTGATTCAAGGCAGCGAAGGTGCTGGGATCCATAAATACGGTGCGCGGCAGGTTCCCTTTTGCCACTGGAATATGAATGCTGCGCCGACTGCACTCAATATCCTGAAAACAGATATTCACCGCTTCACTGACCCTCAAACAACTGATCCACATCAGCAAAACCAGAGCCCGATCACGCCAGCTGTGCAATGTTCCCCAAAAAGTGCGCAGTTCATCTCCCGACAAAACCTGTGGAATGGGTTGGGCCTGTCTCAAATACAGGCTCTGACCAATTCGTTTTGATCCGCGCATTCTGTCCCGTGGGTGCACCGGATTCCGCAGAAAACGTTCAGGTTCCAGCAGACAGAGCTCATTGAACATCGCCGAAATGGCTGCTAACCGCCGGTTGATGGTTGCCCCCGAGCATCCAGCTTCATCCTGCCGTTTCATAAATTCCAAACAATCTGCCCGTGTAATTGCTTCTGGCGGTTTCGGAATAGTTTGGAAAAACACTTTCAAATCCTGGGCATAACTTACCCAGGTATTGTAGGCCCTGCTGATTTTCATCAAGTTCAGAAAATGATTGATGTATGGCGATGTTGTGGAAACCTCCCTCACATGATCATTTGCCCGGATTATGGAGAAAAGAACGGCTGATTGATTCAAACTCTCATTACTCATATTGAGCCTCCATATCTTCACTCTACTCAGCATGATGAGCAAAGTCAATTGGATTCTCCATATAAATAATGAGGACATCGCTTTAACACGCGCTGTCGTCCAGGCCGGCAAGCTGTTGGATATTGATGTGCTTGACCGTGCGCCGTGGAAGAGTGCTGCTGTAGTGCTCTAAACGAGCCAGACGCCTACTACGTCTGAGCCTGACCAGGCAGGCAGCGGAAACTATGCCATCCGCTGTCTGAAGCCCTGGAAACAAGCGGGAACAGGATGAAAACCACCCGTCCTCTGACCGCAAGGCTGAGTATGAGAACGGCAAGCGTAAGCGAACTCTTGTTTGAGCCGCCTAGATACATCGCGACTTACCCCGAAAGGTGGAGATATGGGTAAGAGGCAATCTAACCGAAGTCGTGGTCAAGACAACGGTATAGCCCTTTTGGTCCAGGGGTACGGCTTAGCCAGGTAGGAAAGGCGAGTTGAGATTGCCGGGCCTTCAAGGAGAAGGTTACAGGCGAATAGAGAGTGCCTACCCTCATACGTTGACGACAGCAACATTAACACGGGAAGGTCTGTCAGTTGCCCGCAAGGGTTCGGCTGGCATGAAGCCTAGATGCTGACAGACCGGCGGAGCCGCCGTAGTAGTCTGAACCAGAGAAAGACTGGCACACAATGCACCTGCAGTACTGTGCAGGTGTGGCGAAGGGCGGCAGGTTCTATGGCTTCCTAAGAACAATAGGAGACTAACAGTATGGAAGAAAATACTGAGACGCCGATGGAATTGTATCGGACAAAGGTTTCTGAACTACAAGGGAAGCTGGCAAAGAAAGCGACTGAACAACCTGAGCATCGTTTCAACAATCTGTATGACTTGCTCACCTGGGAACCGCTGATGGATTGGGCGTTCGACACGCTCATGACCAACAGGGGCTCGCGTACAGCAGGGATAGACCGGATAGATAAGAGCACAGCCATCGATAACAAGGGAGACATCCTGCGAAATCTGAGAGCCGAACTCAAATCTGGAACGTTTACTCCCTCACCAGTACGCCGGGTTTACATTCCCAAGCCCAACTGGAAGCGACGCCCGCTCGGTATCCCAACTCTGATAGACCGGCTGGTTCAAATGATGGTGAAAGCCATCTTGGAACCCATCTTTGAGAGCGATTTCTACCCATCCAGTCATGGCTTCAGGCCCCGACGTAGCTGCCACTCAGCAATAGCCTACCTTCATCAGCAAGTTGCTCCCAAGCAGAAAAAGATGAACTGGGTCATTGAAGGCGACATCGTTGGTTGCTTCGACCATATCCAACACAAAATTCTGATACGCCTCCTCAAGAGACGCATCCAGGATAAGAAATTGCTGGCATTGGTCTGGCAAATGCTCAAAGCCGGAGTGATGGAAGGAGAGCTTTTCAAAGAAACCCCGGAAGGCACACCCCAAGGCGGCATTGTCTCGCCCTTGCTGGCGAATATCTATCTTCATGAGATAGATAAATGGATGGACGAGCATTACACCGGGCTGAACTACAACGAAAAGAACAGGCGACGCAGACGAAAGGAAGGCAATACCTTCTATGTTCGCTATGCCGATGATTTCGTGATTGCCTGGAATGGCACTAAAGAAAATGCGCAGAAACTGAAAGCAGAGCTAAGCGCCTTTCTCGGTGCTGACCTGGGGCTGCAACTGTCTGACGAAAAGACCCACATCACGCACATTACTGAAGGCTTCGACTTCCTCGGCTTCACGCTGAAACGACATGTGGACGAACAACGTGGTTACAGCGAGTTGAGGTCTTATCCATCCAAGAAAAGTGTGATGAAACTGAAAGACAAAATCAAGTCAATGACAAAGCGTGGAACCACGCTGGCAAGTGTCCGCGACAAGATTACAGCCATGAACTTGCTTCTCCGAGGGTGGGCGAACTACTACCGACACTCGGCTGCCAGCTCTACATTTAGCTATATTGGCTCCTATGCCTTCAAACGAATGGAACTCTGGCTACGCAAGAAAACACGGCTGCGGGTTCGAGCAGTCTATCGAAAGTATTACCGCCGTAAAAGATGGCTCACTTGGGAAGCAGATGGAGAATTCCTCTATCACACATCCGAGATGACCATCGAATACAAGCGGTATGCCCATCTCCCTAATCCGTACCTTGACCCATCTAAACCGGTTTACCTCCCCTACCACCTCACCCCCTACCCAGGGAAAAGAGACCGGGATGGCATAGATAGCCGCTATGGTGAAGATTGGACAGAAATCCGCGAAGAAATTCGCCAGAGAGATGGACAACGATGCACCCTATGTGGAAGCCAAGATAGGGTTGAAATACACCATATCCGCAAACACAAGAGAAACAATGAACACAATCCTGCAAAGCTGATTGCACTTTGCGCCAGTTGCCACCGCAAAGCTCGCAATCCACAACACGAAGTCAGTCGCAGAATTGCCAGACTTTACCAAAGAACTGGCGAGCCGGATGAGGTGAAAGTCTCACGTCCGGTTCTGAGAGAGGCATGAAGAAACCTACTTGCAGAAATGCGGGCAAGGCGCTTTGTGCCTACTCTACACCTGGTGATAGGCAACCAGCGCTTTGTTTCGTTGAAGGAACGCGGGCTGGGTTTTTAAACGCCTATCCTCAGGCCGTCATTCGCACCCGGAAATCGGCGTAATCTTCCGTGGCGGGCAGCCAGTCAAAGTGCAGGTCCGAGACGTAAGCGGATCGCGGCCCGCGCCGTAGGGCAGCCAGCAGTTTTTCCAGGTTTTCCCGCCTGCCCTCCGCCACCACCTCTACCGAACCATCCTCCATCCGGTTGCGCACCCAGCCGGTGACATTTAGCCCGGCCGCAACTTCCTGGACAAAATAGCGATATCCAACCCCCTGGACATGACCTTCTACTACGACATGCATGCCGCACACACTTTCTTCGCTCATAGCTGCACTCTTTCGGTACTGTTAGTACCGTTTCTTGCGGAGGATCACCCAGCCCAATACCAGGGGAACCGCCAGGGTTGCCAGGATCACCACCAGCCAGGGGGTAAAATCGCTGGATTGACTCTCGTCGGAGAGACGCTCCCCAAAGGTCTCATCCCGCCAGATCTGCTCAAGCTCGCTGAGAGGAACGCCCAAGGCGACCTGCGCCCCTTGCTCGCAGTCCTGGCCGCTGGCGTAAGCCTGCACTAGCGACTGCATACCCGCTTTGCCGTATCGTTCAAGGATGAAGCGGACGAAAGAGGTAGATTGGGCGTAAGCCAGCAAGGTAGTGGATGCATCGCCTGGGAAGCGCGGGCATAATGTCGAAAAGCTGAGCACACCGGTATCCTGGTAGGCAGTATTCACCAGCAGGGGGTATTCCGGGTTTGGGTACAGCTCGGCGGCGGAAGCCAGCCCTTCATTCAGCCATGCAGGTAAATTGTAGTAGTCCTCTCCCAGCGTCAGGTACAGCGCAATGTGCATCAGCTCGTGCGGGATGCGCTGCTCGGCCAGGATTTTCTGATCTGGACCGGTTGGCAGGGCTACCAGGATGACACCCTTCTCTGGCTCGGCCCGCCCTGCAACCCAGCTGTGCCCGCTTTGCGCCAGGACAGACTGCAGGCTCTCGGTATCTGCATAGACATAGATATCCACCGGCTCGGGCAGGCGCAAATCGAGGATTTCCGCCATGCGCTGAGGCGACCGGCTGGCGGCCTGCCCGACTGCCTGCGCCAGGCTGTTCTCTCCGCGATACCAGTGCACCTGGGCGCGCTCCCCGGGCAGCGTCTGCCACTCGAAGCGGTTATCCGCATATTGAAATTGTCCGCTGGGACCAACGGCTAACTGGCCGGATGGCGTGGTGATCTCGAAATGGTAGTTCAGTGTGGAAAATGCAGGCAACCCCTGCCCAGCCGGGTTGAATGCTGCGGTCAGCTCGCTTTGCAGGTTCGGCAGAGGAGTGACAGTAGCTGCAAGCGTCCACGGCTCAGTACTCCCGGGCCTCTGGATCACCAGGCTGGCGCCCTCGACAGGTGTAGGCGTGTTGGCAATGGCGCGGAACAGTATTTCCTCGCCATAGGTGTAACTCGCCACTTCGGGGGGCGCAATCTGGATTTGTGCTGCCACACTACCGGCTGGAGCCAGCAGCAGAGTCAGCAGCACAACCAGGGAGAAGCCGGTTTGCCAGGGGCGCATGTTACCCTCCCAGGTAGGCTAACCACAATGTCAGGGTGAGCGCGCTGATTAAAGTGGTGGTCGTTACAGCTGCCGTGACGAATTCCGGTCGTGTATCGAATTCCGTCGCCACCACGATATTTAATACTGCGCTCGGCATGGCTGATTCTAACACGCCTGCCTGGAGTGCATGCCCACTAAGGTTAAAAACTCGTGCCAATCCGATGGCGATCAGTGGGCTGACCACCAGACGCAGGACATTGACCATCGTCAGCGGGGCGCCAAAACCTTTCCAGCGCACGATCTGCAGCTGCATCCCCAGCAGCACCAGCATACCTGGGATGGCGGCGTCCCCCAACACCTGGGTAGCGCGCTCCACCGGCGCGGGCAGGACCCAGCCGGTCTCCAGGAAGACAAACCCGAGCGCCAGGGAATACACCGCCGGCAGCTTCAAAAAACTGAGCAGCGCCTGACGCAGGTTGGCCGACCCCAGCGAGGCGATAATCACCCCTACAGTATTGATCATCACACTGCTGGTGACAAACAACAGCGAGGAATAGGCCAGCGAATTTTCGCCAAAGGCAAACAGTACCACCGAAAGGCCAAAATTCCCTGCATTCATGAACATCGTCGAAAGCAGGCAGGCTGCCAGCAGCTTCTTCTCCAGGCGCATCAGGCGCCCAACCAGCAGGGTGAGCGCCCCGACCAACAGGATCAACAGGCCAGCGAAAGAGATCATTCGCAGAATGTCTCCGTCGTCCAGCTGGCTGGTGCGAATTAAAGTAAAAACCAGGCAGGGACTGAATATATAAAATATGGCCTGCGAAAGAGTGCGGGGATTAAGCTTGAGGTGGCGAGAAAGCAGATATCCTGCCCCGGCTGCTAAAAATATGGGCAGGATATTGTTGTAAAACAGAGTGAGCAGGTTGCTCAATCCGGCTCATCCTCATCTTCATCATCTTCTTCTTCCAACTCGGAAAACCAGGTAATGTCTTCGTCTTCTTCTAAATCACCAGTAATTTCAGTTTCAGGGAGGTCCAAAATTGGCAGCAAGCGGGCTTCCTTGGTGTACTCCAGGTTATCCAATGCTTCGTCCAGGAAGGCCAGTTCATCTTCATCATCCGAATGGCTGTAAAGCTTCTCCAGCGCGAGCTGCACGCCCTCGCCACCGATCTGGGACAGCGACCAGATGCTGGCCAGGCGTGTCTCATTGTCCGGGTCGTCGAGCAGTTCGAACAGCCTGGAGCGGGCTTCCTTAAGCTCCAGCTCGCCGGCAGCTCGGGCGGCTTCCAGGCGGATAGCCGGCATCACGCTGCGCAGCGAAGCCAGCACCTGTGGGCGCCAGCTTTTGTTGGCAGAACGACCCATGGCGAACAAGGCGCTGGCTATCCATTCTGTGCTGCCGGAGTTGTACGCCGCATCGATGAGGGCAGGTATTTCATCTCGGCTGGAATAGCCCAGCGATTCGAGCGCCATGCGCCGCACCAGCTCGTCTTCCTGGCTGTGGGTGACGGCAAGCAAGCCCTCGACCACCCGCCGGTTCAATTTCTCAGGAATGGTCTCGAGCTCTCCGGCGTAGACATACTGGCCCAGGGCGGTAGCGGCTGCGGCGCGCACTTCCATATCCGGGTCCGAGCTCAACAGCTGCAAGAAGGATCGCGCCAGATCCTGTTCTTCAAATTCGTTGAGCACCTGGATAGCCAACAAGCGCAGGACGGGTTCGGGGTCCTGCAGTGTCATGCGCCCCAGGGCTTCAAAGGAAAGCAGCGTGTCCCGCTGCCCCAGCTGGGCTATGTCTTCCATCAGCGCCTGGCGCCGCCAGGTTGGGACGTTCGGCCAGACCTTCGCCAGCCAGGCGACCTCATCCCCTTCCAGGTCAGAAAACTGGTACAGGTATTTGGGTGGGAAGACCTGCTCCGTATCGAGCAATGCCTCCACTACCTGCTGGAAGGGGACGTCTTTTTGAATGACCATCGGCGCCGTAGCTCAGGGCAGCTGGATCGGATTAATGAAATCTTGTAAGTTAACGTATATCAGTAACACCAGCAAGAGTGCAAAACCGACCATGTGTAAAGCATTCTCGAACTTGGGCGGTACCCGCCGGCGGAAAAAGATCTCTGGCAGTGTCAATAAAATGCGGCCGCCATCCAGTGCCGGGATGGGGAACAGGTTGATCACGCCTAGCGAGATCGAGATCGCCATGAAGAACCACAGCGGGCTCTGGATTTCACGGTAAATTTCAAACATCCCGCGGTAGCCTACCAGGCGGCCTTCTTCTGGAGAAGCCTGTCCGCTCATCATGCGCAATGGCAGCTGCAGCAGGCCGGTAATATTTTCGGCTGTGGCGCTGGCACCTTGCTGGATGGCTTCAGGGATGCTGATGGGCACGGTGGGCGAGCTCATGCGGATACCGATAGCGCCCTGTCCTTCGGGTGGGTTCTCCCGCGGCACCAGGGTGACAGTATAAGACTGGCCATCCCGCTCGTAGACCAGGGTGGTGGTTTTACCCAGGCTGGCGCTGACCTGCTCTTGCAGGGTCTGCTGCCCGTTAATGGCAATCCCGTTCATGGCCAAGATCAGGTCACCCGCGGCCAGGCCAACCTGCTCGGCGGGAGAACCGGCTGCAATATCTGTGATCAGCACCTTATCCGTTACCGGCTTGCCCATTTGGTAGAAGAGGACTGCGCCCAGCACCAGGGCGATCAGCAGGTTCATCCCTGGCCCGGCAAAAAGTACTGCCAGGCGTTTCCAGGGGTTGGCGGCTGCCAGACCACCTTCGACGGTCGGGTCGTTCTCGCCCTTGGGGCGCACGAAGCCGCCCAGAGGGATCCAGTTTAAAGTAAAGTCTGTGCCCCACATGCGGAAGAGCTTCATGGCCCGGGGAGGGAACCCCAGCCCAAACTCCTCCACTTCGATCTTCAAAGCACGCGCCGCCAGGAAGTGGCCGAACTCGTGCAGGATGATCAGGATAATCAGCCCGAGGGCAAATTCTAGTATTTGTATGCCTGTTTCCATAGTATGTACCTGCAAATGTTAAATCGATATTCCAATCATATTATTATATCGTTTTCTTGGAGAAAGCGAACGGCAGGCCCTGTGCCGGGGGGATTTCTAACTGATTTCTAACGCAACCTGACGAATGGCAAACCCTCGGGTTGGTAATCAGGACTTGACCCAGCTGGCGGCAGGCCCTGCGGGTGCGGTGAGCACGCTCAGCACTCCCGGGATCTGGCGCAGCCTGTCTGCCACCTGAGTGGCTTCGGCTGCGGCAGTTAATACATGCACGTTTGGGCCGGCATCGATGGTGTAGCAGGCCGCCAGACCGCTTCTACGCCAGTTTGGCACTGCCTGCAGGATCGCCATCGTCGCCGGCTTCCAGTAGAGCAGGGGTGGGGTAGAGGTCATCATCACGGAATGCATCAGGTTGCTGTCCAGCTCGACAATCGCCGCCAGGGCATCGAAATCGCGCTCCAGGATGGCGCGGCGGCAGATATTCAGGCGACGAGGGGCATCGGCTACGCGCGCCGCCTGCAGTGGGCTGCTGCCAGCCAGGGCGTGCCCCTGGGATGAGCCGGTGGGTTTGTGCTCCTGACTGACGATTGCCACACAGTCCACCAGCGCCCAATGTTCCGCCGGAGCCAGGCTGATCGCATACGAATCCTCGTCGCTCTCGCCGGCCTGCCATTCTACAAAGCCTCCCGGTACCGAGCGGCAGGCGGAACCAGAACCGGTGCGCGCCAGCCGCGAGAGGGTGCGCTCATCCAACGCCAGCCCGGCAGCCCGGCTGGCAGCCAGGCTCAGAGCAGAAAAAGCCGCCGCCGACGATGCGATCCCAGTTCCGGTGGGGAAGTTGTTTTCGCTGACCACCCGGGCGTGCCAATTCAGCCCGGCCATAGCTCGTACCCTATCCAGGAAGATTGCCACTCGCTCCAGTGCCGCGCCTGCCTGCATCCGTCCGCCCAGGGTGAGCGCGTCCGCCGCCAGCCCCGCCTCGAACGTCACCTGGGTGCGAGCGTACAGACCGCCCAGGTTCATCGATATCGAGCCGTTCGAAGGGATGCGCAGGCTGTGATCGCGATTGCCCCAGTATTTAATGAAGGCAATGTTCGGGCAACTGATACCAATTGCTGTCCTAGGTGGCATTTTACGTAGAGTACCTTTTCTTCATTCTCGATGGCTAGTGTACCACGAACGTCAAGCATCTCAATCAGTTGTCGTTTCTGTTCGAATGTGGGGTTTTCCAGTCTGTCGCGGATCTCATCACAGAAGGCTTTGATATCTTCGATTTGTTCATCCGAAAGTACAGTGGTTTGCAGGTGAGACGAAATGTCCGCCTGTTCTTTCCTCAGGTTTACCAGGGTTT
>Ga0105097_10000819_pt1 | contig 14654 bp, 16 predicted proteins | sample PPLLak12cMay2015_FD_87035 | JGI IMG/M metagenome (GOLD analysis project Ga0105097, IMG submission 87035) | Freshwater sediment microbial communities from Prairie Pothole Lake near Jamestown, North Dakota, USA - PPLs Lake P7 Core (1) Depth... | ecosystem: Environmental > Aquatic > Freshwater >... | reverse complement strand
GCGCTGTTCGAGAACCCGCCGGACCGCCAGTTTTCCTGCACGCTGGTCTTCGCGCCGTTCGACGGGCCCGACTACGCCGCGTCACTGGCGCTCGCCAGGGCCAGCGCCGACTACCTGGAGACCGGTACCGGCGACGGGCTTCGCCACCGGGCGCGGTTCACGCCCGAGCGGGTGCTGGCGCTCCGCGATCTCTGGCGGATGGTCGGGCGCTTCGACACGAGCGAGGTGCTCATCGACGACCGGCCCGTGCCGTACGCTCGTGAGCTCTGGCTGCCCCTCCTCTGGCATCTCCTCCCACGCTCGTGATCCGCGGATCCGAGTTCGACCAGGCCCTGCGCGCACTCGAGGCCGATCTGCGCAAGCTCGAGGCCGAATACAACATGTTCTTCGCCGGCCAGCTGCCGCGGCCGCCGTGGGAGACGCGGACCCACGTCGAGCAGACGGTCAAGCGCCTCGAGCGAACGGGGACGATCTCGGGTACGTATGCCGAGCGCTTCAGGCTCCACACGCTCCAGTCGAGATTCGCCACCTTCGTCGACCTCTGGGACCGCGGCCTGCGCGCGCGCGAGGAAGGGCGCCCGGGCCCGTTCTCGCGCAAGGGGCGCAGTGAGGCCGCGGCGCAGCCCCAGGGCGACCGCGTCGTGTACGTCACCGTGTTCTCCGATCCGGTCCACGAACTGGATCGCCTCCGGGAGTTGTACGAGCGCATCACCGAGGTGCGCCAGGAGCTGGGCGAGGCGCAGGTGCCGTTCCACAGGTTCGCCGGGTTGATTCGCGACAAAGTCGCCACGCTCAAGAAGCGGGGGGCGCCGGAGGTGGCCTTCAGGGTGACGGTGCACGATGCCAAGATCACGTTCTCGGCGCGAGGCATGAAGGGGACGCCGGGCGGGTAGCGGATCGCCGCCGGCAGGCCGGCGGCCGGGCGCGTGTTCGTGTCGGGGATGGCGGGGGAAGGAACCCGGGGCGGGCAGGCCGCCCCGGGCGAAGTCAGGAAGGGGTCGCTAGATCTTCACGACGTTGCCGGCCTGCGGGCCCTTCGGGCCGTCGACGATCTCGAACTCGACCGCCTGGCCCTCTTCGAGCGAGCGGAAGCCGTCCCCGGTGATCGCGGAGTAGTGGACGAACACGTCGCTGCCGCCCTCACGCTCGATGAATCCGAACCCCTTCGCGTTGTTGAACCACTTCACCTTGCCTGTAATGCGCATGCTGACCCTGCCTTGCCTCTGTGCGGCGCCGCTCGCGCCGCGCGTCTTTCCAGCCCCCGCCGCGAGGGCGGGGGAATTTCCGAAACTCCGCTCGTCGAAAGCGGACGGCGCCGGCCCGACTGCGCCTGAAGGCATGTTACCGGCCGACTTGGAAGGGTGTCAAGGCGAGGGAACGGCTTATACTCTCTGCGGCCGCGCCAGCCCGGCGCCGGTCCGGTACAGCCTGCGGGAGCCATCATGCGTGCATTGATCAGCGTGTCCAACAAGAGCGGTCTCGTCGAATTCGCGCGCGGCCTGGTCGGCCGGGGATTCGAGATCGTGTCCACCGGAGGCACGGCGAAGGCCCTGTCGGAGGCCGGCCTGCCGGTCATCCAGGTGGCCGCCGTCACCGGGGCGCCCGAGATGATGGACGGCCGCGTCAAGACGCTGCACCCGTTCGTGCACGGCGGCATCCTGGCGCGGCGCGACCACGCCGGCGATCGCGAGGCGCTGGCGCGCCACGGCATCACGCCCATCGACGTGGTGGTGGTCAATCTCTACCCCTTCCGCGAAACGGCCGCGAAGCCGGGGACGACGTTCGATGCCCTCATCGAGGACATCGACATCGGCGGGCCGTCGATGATCCGCGCGGCCGCGAAGAACTTCAGGGACGTGCTCGTCGTGACCTCCCCGTCCGACTACGGCCGCGTGCTCGCCGCGCTCGCCGAGCCTGGCGGCCCGCCCCTGGCGGTCCGTTTCGCGCTGGCCCGGGAGGCGTTCGCGCACACGGCGAGCTACGACACGGCCATCGCCGGCGAACTCGACGCCGTGGCCGTGCACGAACACGAGTGCGTCCGGGTGGCCGAGCGCGACCCGCTGCCATCGAGGCTCGTTGTCGCGGCCGACCGGCACCGCACGCTCCGGTACGGCGAGAACCCGCACCAGCGGGCCGGCTGGTACGTGGCGGCGGGCATTCCGCCGGCCGACCTTCCCGCCGTGCTCCAGGGGAAGGAACTCTCGTTCACGAACCTGCTGGATGTCGACGCGGCGGCGCGCATCGCGTCGGAGTTCGCGGAGCCGGCGGCCGTCGTCATCAAGCACACTAACCCGTGCGGCGTCGCGACGGGCTCCTCGCTGGAGGACGCCTACGTGCGCGCGCGCGACGCCGATGCGCTCTCCGCGTTCGGGGGCATCGTCGGCTGCAACCGCGAGATCGACGACGCGACGGCCCGGGCCATCGCGTCGTCGTTCATCGAGGCCGTCATCGGGCCCGGCGCGACCGATGCGGCGCTGGCCGTGCTCGGGGCGAAGAAGAACCTCCGCGTGGTCGTCGCGCCGCTCCTGTTCGGCCGCGGCGCGGGCCGCGCGCCGGGCCTCGGCCTCCTGGACCTGCGGACCGCGCTCGGCGGCGTGCTCGTCCAGGAAACCGATCGCGTGGGTGAGGCGTGGGAGGCGTGGCCGCGCGAGGGCGGACCGGAGGTGGTCACCAAACGCGCGCCGTCACCGGCCGAGTGGACGGCCCTGCGGTTCGCGTGGCGGGTGTGCGCGCACGTGAAGTCCAACACGGTGATCTTCACCGCCGGCGACCGGACCCTCGCTGTCGGAGCCGGGCAGATGAGCCGCGTCGACGCCGTCAACGTCGCGCGGATGAAGGCCGAGTCCGGCCAGGTGTCGCTCGCCGGGTCGGTGGCGGCGTCTGACGCCTTCTTCCCGTTCCGCGACGGCCTCGACGCGGTGGTCGCGGCCGGCGCGACGGCCATCGTTCAGCCCGGGGGCTCCGTGCGCGACGCGGACGTGATCGCGGCAGCCGACGAGCACGGCATCGCGATGGTCTTCACGCGCCGCCGCCATTTCAGGCACTGATCGCGCCTACGCCCGCGTGCTGTGCTCGGGGAATGCCTCCAGCAATTCGGCGGGCGAGACCGTCGCCGGGCCGAACCGCCCGACGACGATGCCTGCGGCGTGATTGGCGAGCTGGGCGGCCTCGGCGAGCGACGCCCCGGCGGCCATGCCGAGCGCGAGCGCCGCGATGACGGTGTCGCCGGCGCCTGTCACATCGGCGACCTCCCGGGCGACGGCGGGGTAGTGCGCCTCACCGGCCGGGTTCAGCATCGACATGACGTGCTCGCCGCGCGTGATCAGCACGCCCTGGCAGCCCGCGCGATCCAGGAAGATTTTCGCGGCCTTCCGGGCGTCGACGTCGTTGCGGATGCGCATGTGGGTGGCCGTCTCCGCCTCGTGGTGGTTCGGCGTCACCACGGTCGCGCCGGCGTAGTAGTCGATGTGCGGGATTTTCGGATCGACCAGCACCGGCACGTTGCGGGCCTTCGCGGCGGCGACCACGGCCGCCACCAGCCGCCGGGTCACCGAGCCCTTGAGATAGTCGGACACCACCACCACGTCGGCATGCGCGAGCACGCGCAGGGCGCGCTCGACGAGCGCGCGCTCGACGTCGCCGGCGGCCTCCGTGTCGTCCTCGAAGTCCACGCGGGCCACCTGCTGGTTCCGCGTCGTCACGATGCGCTGCTTGGTGGTGGTCGGCCGGGCGGGGTCGACCACGAGGCCTTCCGCGCCCATGCCGCCCGTCATCAGCTCCCCGCGCAGCCGGCCGGCCTGCGCGTCGTGGCCGATGAGCCCCACCAGCTCCACGCGCCCGCCGAGGGCCCTGGCGTTGTGCGCCACGTTGCCCGCGCCGCCGACGCGATACTCGTCGTGGTCGTGCTCGACCACGGGCACGGGCGCTTCGGGCGAGATCCGGCTCACCCGGCCGAAGACGAAATGGTCCAGCATCAGGTCGCCGGCGACGAGCACCGAGATCGAGTGGAACCGCGAGACCAGCGCGCGCGCCCGCTCGGGCGACAGGGTGGGTGAGAGCGTCATTCTCGCACTCCTCGAATCAGGCGGCGGCCGCGTCGCGCTCGGACGCGAACGGCAGCGTGATCAGGATCAGGAACAGCATCAGGAACTCGGAATCGCCGAAGTTGTGCTCGAAGAGCCCCGCCGCGAGCATGGCTGCGACGGCGCCGAGGCCGCTCGCGGCCAGAAACCGGTGCCGCCCGGCGCGCAGCAGCGCCCACAGGCCCGCACTTGCGCTCCCGACGAACCACAACCAGGCGCCCAGCGCCGGGAGCCCCCGCTCGGCCGCAATCTGCAGCGGCACGTTGTGCAGGTGCGGGTTGACGCGCTCCACCGCCTCGGGGTCGCGGAACCGGATGTACTGGCGCTCCACCATGTTCGGCCCCATGCCCGTGAGCGGGTCGGCCGCGATCATGCGCGCGCCCTCGCGCATCATCGCGACGCGGTCGCGGCTGGTCGGATCGTTCAGGTCGAACATGGAGTAGAAGCGCTGGGTGACCTGCGGGGGCGCGACGGCAATCCCGACGGCCAGCAGCACCGGGAGCGCGGCGATCAGCCGGAAGTCCTTCAGCAGGAGCAGGGACGCGATGCCGACGCTGGCCCCGACCCACGCGCTCCGCGTGAAGGTGAGCGCCAGCGCGACCAGCAGCGCGGGCATCACGAGCGCGGGCCAGACGCGGTCGCGCGTCTCGAAGAGCAGGCGCGCCGCCGCCGCCGTGGCCGCCAGCATCAGCAGGCCCGAGTACGTCATGTAGTGGCCCATCGACCCCTGGGGCCGCTGCCCGAGATTGTCGTAGTGCAGGATGCCGTACTGGACGATGCCGTACACGGCCGTGGCCGCGCCGACGGTGATGACCACGTGCACCACCGTGCGCGCCCGCGCGCCGCGGGCAATCTCGTACACCGCCGGGACGATGAGGAACAGCAGCAGCTGCTTGTCGTCCGCGAGGCTCGCCCGCGGATCGACCGAGAAGACCGTGGCCGCCATCGTGAGCGCGGCGTACACGAGGAGCGGGCGGAAGAAGGGCGGCGCGGCGACGCGCGCGCGGCCCGAGGCGATCATCGCGAGCCAGCAGAGCACGACCACCGCCAGCAGCGCCTGCGCGGCGACGATCGAGACCTGCAGCGCCGCGACGAAGCCGAACAGCGACCACAGTGCGATCCGCGTGACGGGCACGTGCTTCATACAGATTCCACGCCGGACGCCCGGCCCTTCTCCATGGCGCGGGCCGCGGCGGCCATCACCGTGTCCGCGCCGATGCCGCGCAGGCACCGGAAGTCGCCGGGCTCGCACACCCGCTGATCGCAGGGCCGGCACGGCAACTCGCCGGCATCGACGGTCTCGGTGGCCGCCCGGCCGTCTCTCCACGGCCCCCACACGGCGGCGGTCGTCGGCCCGAAGAGGACGACCATCGGTGTCGCCGTTGTCGAGGCGACGTGGGCCGGCCCGCTGTCGCCGCCGAGAAACAGCCTCGCGCGCGCGACGAGGCCGCGCAGTTCGCCGAGATCGAGATCGCACGCCACCGCGACGGCGCCGGCGTCCATCCCGAGGCCGATCGCCCTGCGCCGCACCTCCTCGGCCCTCGGCGCCTGCGCCGATCCGGTCGTGAGGATGATACGACGATTCGGGTTCCCGGCCGCGAGCGCCGTGGCCACCTCGGCGAACGACGCCTCCGGCCACCGCCGGAACTCGTTGCCCGCGCCCACGTGCACCACGATGAGCTCGTGGGTCGGGCCGACGCCCAGCGCGCGGCATCGCGCGTCGGTCCGGCGCCGGGTTTCCGCGTGCTCGTGCATCTCGACCGGGTCGCTCGCCGGCGCCGGGGCGCCGAGGTCGGGCAGCAGCGCCCGGGCGAGGTCCCACTGATTCTCGACCGAATGGCGCTCCCGGTGGCCGCGCGGGCGAGGCACCCGTGTCGTGTACATCCAGCCGCGGCCGGCGATCGTGTAGCCGACGCGGTCACGGGCGCCGGTGGCCAGCGCGAGCAGCGAGCTGCGGGGGCCTCCGTGAAAGTCGATGACCGCGTCGAACCGGGAGCGGCGCAGCCGCAGGGCCACCCTGGCGTCTTCGCGCAGCCGCGCGGCGCCGCGGGCGAGCGGCGTCACGATCACCTCGTTGAGATGCGGATTGCCAGCGACCACCGGGGCGGCCTGCGACTCGACCAGATACGAGAGATGGGCGTCCGGCCGGGCGCGCCGGATCGCGCGGATGACCGGGGTTGTCAGCACGACATCGCCGATCAGGCGCAGGCGGATGAGCAGGATCTTCAGGAGGACCGCCTCAGGCCCCGGCCGGCGACGGATCGATGGTGGCCTCGTCGATGAGCATCACCGGGATGTCGTCCTTGATGGGATACACCCGGCGGCAGCGGCTGCACTTGAGCCCCGTGTCGTTGTTGACGAGCACCACCGGCACGTCCTTGCAGGCCGGGCAGACGAGGATCTCGAGCAGTTCAGGGCTGACGGCCATTCCGGGCCTCCTTCGCGCCAACAGGACCGGTTCCACCGCCTGCGTACGGCGGCCGAATCTCGCCGCTCGAACGGGTCGTGAAACTCCTGGAAGCACTATAGCAGAGGTGCGCCGCGGCCAGCTGACAGGCCCGGGGGATTGTGAAACAATCGACGGGTGACCCATCTGATTCTTGCTGCGGTGATCGGTGCGACAGCACCGCCCGGTCCCGCGTGTGTTCACCTCCCGTCCTCCGGCGTCCCGCAGTCCGCTGCCGCTGCGCCTAGCCGGACGCCGGCGGGGAGTCGCCAGGCGCAGGGCTCCTCCGGGGCTGCCGATCCACTGGCCGGGGCGTACTACGAGTTCATGCGTGGCCGCCAGCTCGAAGACCGGGGCGACATCGACGGGGCCATCGCCGCGCTCCGGCGCGCGATGACGCTGCACCCGGCGTCGGCCGATCTTCCGGCCGAGCTGTCGGCGTTGTACGCGCGGCAGAGCCGCGTGCGCGAGTCGATCGAGGCGGCGAACGCGGCGCTCGCGATCAACCCGAAGCACGGCGAAGCCAACCGCGTGCTGGGCTCCATCTACGCGAGCCTGGCCGAGCGCGATCCGGACGGCGTGGCGCCGGGGGGAGGCCAGACGGGCTACCGGCAGCTTGCCCTGGACTACCTCGGGAAATCGCTGGCCGCGTCCAGCCCCATCACGGCCGCCGGCGTGCGCCTGACCATCGCGCGGATCGAAATGCAGGCGTCGGCCTTCGACAAGGCCATTCCCGTGCTCAGGCAGCTGCTCGCCGACGAGCCGTGGCTCCCGCAGGGCGTGGCCATGCTCGCGCAGGCGTACACCGAGTCCGGCCAGACGGCGAGCGCGATCACGCTGCTCGAGGAAGCGGTGGCGATCGAACCGTCGTTCTCCGAATCGCTCGCCGCGGCCTACGAGAAACACGAGCGCTGGTCCGACGCCGCCCGCGCCTACGAACAGGCCTCGGAGCAGAGCCCGCGGGACACGGCGCTGCAGACTCGCTGGGCGTTCGCCCTGCTGAGCGTTCCCGACAATGCCGGCGCGAAGCGCGCGCGCGACCTGCTGAGCGAGGTCACCAAAGCCAATCCCACCGAGGGGTGGCCGCTGTACCTGCTCGCCCGCGCGGAACGGGCGCTTGGGGATCTCGGCGCCTCGGAGGCGAGCGCGCGGCGGCTCCTGGCCATCAGCCCCGGCAGTACGTCGGGGGCGCACGCGCTGGCGCAGGTGCTCGAGGCGCGGCGCCAGTGGCCGGCGCTCATCGAGGCGCTCGAGCCGGTCGCCGCGAAACCCCCTGCGCGGGGCCGTGAAGCCGACACCGCGCTCATCCTGACCCATCTCGGCTTCGCGTACCTCGAGGTCGGCCGGGCCGCCGATGCCGTGGCGGCCTTCGAGCGCGCGTCGACACTCGACCCTTCCGACCGAGCGACACGCGTGTACCTCGCGCAGGCGCTCGTTTCGGCGAAGCAGTTCGATCGGGCGCTCGAGGTCGTGCGCGCAGCCCGCAAGGACGACCCCAAGGGTGTCCGGCTGGCGCGGCTCGAAGCGGACGCGCTGAAGGGAATGGGCCGCCTCGACGCCGGGGCGGATGTGCTGAGGAGCGTCGTCGCGGCGTCGCCCGGCGAACCGTCGGCTGCGCAGAACCTGGCGGAGTACTATGCCCAGGCCCACTCGTACGCCGAGGCCGCCGCGGCGCTGAAGACCGCCATGGCGCAGTTCCCGGACAATCCGAACGTGCTCTTTCAGTACGGCGCCATGCTCGAGCGGCAGTCGCTGCACGCCGAGGCCGAGAAGGTCTTCCGCCAGGTCCTCTCCCGGAATCCCGATCACGGCCCGACGCTCAATTACCTCGGGTACACGCTCGTCGAGCGCGGCGGGCGGCTCGACGAGGCCGTGTCGCTGCTCAAGCGGGCCGTCGCCCTCGACCCGTACAACGGCGCCTACCTCGACAGCCTCGGCTGGGCATATTTCAAGCTGGGCCAGCTCGACCTCGCCGAACCCCATCTGCGCGCCGCGGCGGAGCAGTTGCCGGGAGACTCCGTCGTCCAGGATCACTGGGGCGACCTGCTCGCGAAGCGCGGCCGGCACGTCGACGCCGTCGAGGCGTGGCGCCGGGCGCTTGCCGGCGACGGCGAGCAGATCGAGCGCCCGAAGATCGAGCGCAAGATCAGCGATGCCCTCAACACGCTCGGCAAGCGCTGACCGATGACTCTGCCTCGCGGCCTGCTGCTCGTCTTCGCGTTCGTCGCCTCGGCCTGCGCGACGGCGGCCACGATTCGCCTGCCCGAGGGGCCGTGGGCGCCCGACCCGCTGGCTGCCGAGGCGTTCGAGTCGGCGTCAGCCGGCTGCCGCGGCGTCCGTACGCTGACGGCGGAAATCGCGGTGCGGGGCAGGGCCGGGGGGGGGCGGGTCCGGGGGCGCATCCTGGCGGGGTTCGAACGCGGAGGCGCCCTGCGCCTCGAGGCGCCCGCGCCGTTCGGCGCGCCGATCTTCATCCTGGTATCGCGGGCCAACCGGGCCACGCTGTGGCTGCCTCGCGACCGTCGGGTGCTGCGGGATGCGCCCGTCGAACGCGTGCTCGAGGCGATCACGGGCCTCTCCCGATCGAGCGACGACGTGCTCGCGCTCGTCTCCGGATGCCTCGCCTCGGACATCGCGCCGGCCGGGCAGGGACAGCGCGGGCCGGGCGGCTGGATGGCGATCGATCTCGCGGGCGGCATCCGGGCGTTTCTCGCGCGCGACGGCGGCGGGTGGCGCATCGCCGCCGGGCACCGCGGCGGCGCTGCCGGCGCGGCGTCCTGGTCCGTGTCCTATGCCGCCTTCACCTCGGGGTTTCCCGGCTCCATCACGATCAGTCAGGAGCCGGCAGACGGCGCCCCAGCGGCGGCGCTGACGTTTCAGGTGTCCCAGCTCGAAACCAACGTGCCCATCGACGCGCGCGCCTTCGACGTGGTGGTTCCCGCCGATGCGCAGCCTCTGACGCTGGAGGAACTGCGGCAGTCGGGGCCCCTCGCCGACCGGGGGAGCAGGCCGTGACCGACCGCCGCACCAGTCGCATCCGTGCCCACGCCAAGATCAACCTGACGTTGCGCGTGGGCGCCCCTCGGGCCGATGGCTTTCACCCGCTCCAGACGGTGTTTCAATCGCTGGCGCTGCACGACACGCTCGAGGTGACCCCGCGCCGCGGGCTTTTCGAGCTGACGTGCGACGACCCCGCCGTGCCGGTCGACGACCGCAATCTCGTCACGCGCGCCGCGCACGCGCTGTGGTCCGCCCTCGGCCGGGCGGGGGAGCCGCGCGGCGTCGCCATCCACCTCACCAAGCACATCCCGATGCAGGCTGGCCTTGGCGGCGGCAGTTCCGACGCGGCCTCCGCGCTCTCCGCCCTTGCGCGCCTCTGGCGGTTCCGCGGCTCGGCGGCTGATCTGGCCGACATCGGGTCGCGGCTGGGCTCCGACGTGCCGTACTTTCTCGTTGGCGGGACGGCGCTCGGCCTGTCGCGCGGAGAGGATCTGTACCCGCTCGAGGACCTGCCGCCATGGTTCGTCGTGCTGGCCCTGCCCGGATTCGGCGTCGCCACGGCGGACGCCTATCGGTGGTTCGACACGGACGGCCCGCTGGCGACTGGCGCACGGCAGGGTGCCGGCCCGGCCATCGCGGCGTGGCCGGGATGCCGGCTGGCCCTGGTCAACGACCTCGAAGGCCCCGTGACACGGCGGCATCCGGAGATCGGGGCGGCAACGCGCGCGCTCGAGTCGGCCGGCGCGGACGCCGCCCTCATGACCGGCAGCGGCTCGGCGGTCTTCGGCCTGTTCTCGAAAGCGCGCGCTGCCGGGCTAGGCGCCAGGGCGGTGGCGGAGGCCGGGTTCGTGGCCTTCGCGACGCGGACCGTTGACCGGCGGACCTGCCAGCGTGTACACTTTTCGTTTGCGTCAGCCTCGCCGCGCCACGCCTAGACCCGGCGCTCTCCGGAGTTGACGATGCGCCGGGATGGAGCCCGCGGGCTTCCTTGGCTTGAGCGAAGTCGAAGGCAGCCCGCGTTTGCGGGGGCGAGTGTAGGCGGCCCCCGGCGCGAGCAGTGCATACCCTGCCACCAGTTCGGGTCGAGGCGCCGGGTGAGCCGGGCGCGTGCAGTGGCGGGAATACGAGTTTTTGGGGCGTCGCCAAGCTGGTAAGGCACGGGACTTTGAATCCCGCATGCGAAGGTTCGAATCCTTCCGCCCCAGCCAGCCATCGTGAAGGGCAGGCGTCGGGGCCGACTGACGGGCGCGGACATGAAGATCTTCTCGGGCAGCGCACATCCGGAACTGACCCGCGGCATCGCCGACGTGCTCGGGGTTCAGGTGGGACAGGCGAAGCTCCGCCGGTTCCCCGATTCCGAGGTGTCGTTCCAGATCGAGGAGAACATCCGGGGCACCGACGTGTTCGTGGTGCAGCCGACCAGCCCGCCCGTCGACCAGCACATCATGGAGCTGCTGGTGATGATTGACGCGTTCCGGCGCTCGTCCGCGGCGCGCATCACGGCGGTGATTCCCTATTACGGCTACGCGCGCCAGGACCGCAAGGACAAGCCGCGGGTGCCGATCTCCGCGAAGCTCGTGGCGAACATCCTGAGCGCGGCCGGCACGAACCGCGTGCTCACGATGGACCTCCACAAGGCGCAGATCCAGGGGTTCTTCGACATCCCGGTGGACCACCTGTTCGCGGCGCCGGTCATCATCGACCACGTCGCGCGGCAGCAGTTCAAGGATCTCACGATTGTCTCGCCGGACGCCGGCGGGGCGGAGCGCGCGCGCGCCTACGCCAAGCGGCTCGACGCGGAGCTCGCCATCATCGACAAGCGCCGCTCGCCTGAAGACGGGCACCCCGAGGTGATGAACGTCATCGGCGAGGTGCAGGGCCGCACCTGCATCATCCAGGACGACATCATCGACACCGGCGGGACGATGCAGAACGCGGCGCAGGCGCTGATGGAAAGCGGCGCGGCGCGGGTGTGGGCCTGCGCGGTGCACGGGCTGTTCTCCGGGCCGGCGATTCAGCGGATCGAACAGTCGGCCATCGAGAGGTTCCTCGTGACCAACACGATCCCGCTGCAGCCGGAGAAGGCGGCGTGCAAGAAGCTCGTGACGCTCTCGGTGGCGCGCCTGCTCGGCCAGGCCATCCGGAGCATCCACGAGGAAACCTCGGTGTCGTCGTTGTTCGTGTAGACGTGACCTCCGACGGGCGGAGGGCCCGGGGCCCCTCGCCCGACGACGAGAAGCAAGGACAGTGAACATGGAAGCCAGACTCGAAGCGGTCAAGCGAGACACATTCGGCAAGAACGAGGCGCGTCGGCTGCGCGCCAGGGGCCACATCCCCGCGGTCCTGTACGGCGGCGCCGTCGTGGACGGCAAGCCCCAGGCGACCCCGATCGCGGTGGACCCGAAAACCCTGATGGGAATCCTGCGCGGCGAGTCCGGCGTGAACACCCTGATCGGCCTCAAGGTGGGCAGCGAGGACGTCAAGGTGCTCATGCGCGAGTACCAGGTCGATCCCCTGACGCGCCGGCTGCTCCACGTGGATTTCTACCGGATCGCGATGGACAAGCTGCTCGTCGTGAAGGTGCCGGTCACGGTGAAGGGCGAGGCGAAGGGCATCAAGCAGCAGGGCGGCCTGCTCGATATCGTCCACCGCGAGATCGAGGTCGAGTGCCTGCCGGCGAACATTCCCGAGTCCATCGAGCTCGACGTCACGGAGCTGATGCTCGGCCAGGCGATCCGCCTGCGCGACGTGGCCGCGAGCCCGACGTGGAGGGCGGTGACCGACGGCGACGTCATGCTCGTCCACATCGTCGCGCCCCGCGCGGCGGTCGAGCCGGCGGCGGCAGACGCGGTGGCGGCGGCGCCGGCGGCGGCGGCCGAGCCCGAGGTCATCAAGAAGGGCAAGCCTGAGAAGGCGGAAGAAGAGAAGTAGTGCGGATCGTCGTCGGGCTGGGGAATCCGGGGCGCCGCTATCAGGGGACGCGGCACAACATCGGGTTTGCCGTGGCCGACGAAGTGGCGCGCCGCGGGCAGGCGGTGTTCGAGAGCGGCCGGGGCGAGACGCTGACCGCCCGGGCCGGCCTCGGGCCGGCGTCGCTGCTGGTGGTCAAGCCGCTCACGATGATGAATCTGAGCGGCGAGGCCGTCGCCGCCGTCGCCGGGTTCTACAAGGTCGACCCGTCGGCCATGCTGGTGGCGGCCGACGACGTGAACCTGCCGCTCGGGCGGCTGCGCCTCCGGGCCGGGGGCACGGCCGGGGGGCACAACGGGTTGAAGTCGATCATCGGGTGCCTGGGCACGGAGGAGTTCCCGAGGCTGCGGGTGGGCGTCGGACGCGGCGACCCTCGGCGCGACCTCGCGGATCACGTGCTGGCGGTGTTCGATGACGACGAGCGGGACGAGGTGGATCGAGCGATTGCCCGGGCCGCCGACGCGGTGGAGACGTTCCTCGCGGAGGGCATCGAGGCGGCCATGAATCGGTACAACAGAGCGGGGGAACCGTCCTCCTGACTCCTTGCCACCGCGGGTGCGCGGTGGCCGTCACGTCCAGAAGGAGCACGCATGAGTCAAGCCAGACAGTACGAACTCGTCTACATCATGTCGCCCGACGCGACCGAGCAGGAGGTCGCCGATCTGCACACGCAGATCGAGGCGATCATCACCCGGTATCAGGGCGGACTGGTGAAGACGGAGAATTGGGGGCGCCGCAAGCTGGCGTTCCGCATCGGCAAGCACCGCGAGGGCACCTACGTCCTCGAGGTGTTCACGGGGACCGGCGAGCTCACCAAGGAGCTGGATCGCCGCCTGAAGGTCATCGACAGCGTCATCAGGCACCTCTGCGTCCGCGTGGACGAGGAGCTGCGCCTCGCCGAGCGTACGCGCGCGCGCCGCGACGCGGAGACCCAGCGCCGCATCGCGCGGGGGCTGCCCGTCGGCGGGCGGTCGCGGCGGGCGGATGACGATGGCGGAGACGATGAACAGACTGACCGGGCGGAGGTGTAGCGATGGCTGGAGAAAGAAGCTCACGGGGCGGGCCGGGATCGAAGACGCGCGGCAACGCGCGGGGCGGCGAGAAGGGCGGCCCGCGGCGCGGCATGTTCCGCCGCCGCAAGGTCTGCAAGTTCTGCGTGGACAAGGTCGATTACATCGACTACAAGGACGCCAAGATGCTGCTGCCCTTCGTGCCGGAGCGGGCGAAGATCCTGCCGCGGCGCATCTCGGGCGTGTGCGCGATGCACCAGCGCAAGCTGCAAACGGCCATCATGCGGGCGCGGCAGCTGGCCCTGCTGCCTTACTCGACGGATTAGGTGGACTGCCATGGAAGTCATTCTTCGTGATCACGTGGAGAAGCTCGGCCGGCGCGGCGACGTCGTAAAAGTCGCCGACGGCTACGCCCGCAATTACCTGCTGCCGCGCAAGCTGGCGCTGCCCGCCACGCCGGGCAACATGAAGGTGGTCGAGCGCCAGCGGAAGATCGCCGACGCCGCCGAGGCCGCCGAGCGCGCGGGCGCCGAGGCGCTGGCGACCCGGCTCGCGCAGGCCGTGTGCGTGCTGGCGCGCCGGGTCGGTGAGCACGACACGCTGTACGGGTCCGTGACCGCCGCGGACATCGCCGAGGAGCTCGCCGGCAAGGGCTTCGACATCGACAAGCGCAAGATCCAGCTGACGGAGCCAATCAAGCAGATCGGGGAGTTCAGCGTGGGGGTCAAGCTTCACCGCGACGTGGTCGCCCAGGTCCCGGTGAAGGTGACGCCGCTGGCAGAGGCCACGGAGGCGTAGCGTCACATCCGGAGTAGTCAGTAGCCAGTAGTCAGTATTCAGTAGAAAGGCGAGACACGCCGCACGGTGTCAAACCGCTACTGCCTACTGCCTACTGCCTACTGCCTACTGCCTACTGCCTACTGGCTACTGGCTACTGGCTACTGGCTACTGTAGAGTGCTCCTGTCATGGCCGACCCCGCCGTCGATCGCCCGCTACCGCACAATCTCGAGGCCGAGCGCGCGGTGCTCGGCGCGGTGCTCCTCGACGCCGAGGCGATCCACCGGGCCGTCGAGTTCGTCACCGACGCCGACTTCTTCCGCGACGCCCACCGGCGGATCTTCGCGAAGATGCTCGAACTGGCCGAG
>Ga0105097_10000818_pt1 | contig 14668 bp, 10 predicted proteins | sample PPLLak12cMay2015_FD_87035 | JGI IMG/M metagenome (GOLD analysis project Ga0105097, IMG submission 87035) | Freshwater sediment microbial communities from Prairie Pothole Lake near Jamestown, North Dakota, USA - PPLs Lake P7 Core (1) Depth... | ecosystem: Environmental > Aquatic > Freshwater >... | reverse complement strand
GCTGCTGCGATTAAATCCCCCTTTGAAAAAGGGGGACATAGGGGGATTTGCTTTGGCCCGCCTTGGGGAAATCCCCCCAACCCCCCTTTACAAAGGGGGGAATATTATTTACGGACAAGCTCTTAGCCCTTTGCTTCCCGCACGTAACGCCAGCGCAGATCCGCCAAAAGATTTTCCAGGAGTTTTCCTTCGTCGGCCGTGAGGTTCCCGCGGGTTTTATCCTGCAACATTCCCAGGATGTCAATCGTCTGTTTGGCCAGGGAAAGGTCCTTTTCCGTTTTCCCGGTGACCGGATCCGGGACTTCCCCTAAATGGAGCAAGGCGGAGGTGCTCAGAGAAAAGACAAAAGAAGAAAAATCGATTTCCGGCAGAGAGACCTCTTCCGGCGGAAATGTCTCTTTTTGCTCCCGGGGTTCTTTTCTCCCCTCGCCCTCCGGCGTTTCCGTTTTGGCCGCCTCCCCGGTGGGGGAAGAAACCCTGCGGTCTCGAATCGTAAAGCCTTTTTTCTCCTCTTCGTTGCCCATATGTTTTCCCCGCCCCCCTTTTCCGGATCAGCCCTCCCCGGTTTCCGAGGGTCTGTTTATGATTTTTGGCGGTTCGTTTCCTCTTTTCCCGCCATCCCGTTCTTTTCCAGGTATCGCCGGGTATAAAAGACCCGCTGGATAACCGTCACGTTCGTGAAAATTGCCAGGATCCCCAGGATGATCGGCATGATCGGAGGAACTGCGGCGCCTAAAAAGAGGAGCAGGATCCGCTCCGGTCGCTCCAGGATGCCCACATTGCACCGGGGCATCCAGGTTTCCGCCCGCGCCCGGGCGTAGGGAACCACGGCCGTGCCCATTAAGGCCACTCCTCCAAGAATCAGATGGACGACCGAACCCTCCCTCGCGTAAAAAATCAAAAGCCCCACCAGCAGGCTGAGATCGGAATAGCGGTCTAAAACCGAATCCAGAAAAGAGCCGAAGGCCGTCTGCTCCCGGCAGTTCCGGGCCATGGCCCCGTCAAAAACATCGAAAAATCCGGCCAGAATGATCAACGCCGCTCCCCAACCCCACGTTCCCGCTGCCAAGGCCCATGCGGCCACTCCGTTGATTCCCGTGCCGATAAAAGTCAAGGAGTTGGGCCGGAGGCCGATCCGCTGGGCGGAAAAAGAAATCCGGTAAAGGACGGGATCAAGTCGGTCCCCGAGTTTGGCCTTGATCATGGGCGAATGCGATCCTATCTCTCCCGGAGGCCTTGGATGAACTCCTCAACCTTTTTACGACCTTCGCGGTCCGGAATCTGTTCGGGCGGATGCTTCATGGCGTACGCCGAAATGGAGGTCAAGGGCCCGCCGATCTTCCGATTCCGGGCCAGCTTGCAGCAGCGAATGGCGTCGATGGCCACCCCGGCGCTGTTCGGGGAATCTTCCACGGAGAGCCGTAGTTCCAGGTTCAGGGGCACCCCGGCAAACCCCCGCCCCTCCATCCGCAGAAAGCAAACTTTATTGTCATGCTGCCACGGCACGTAGTCGCTCGGGCCGATGTGAATATTTTCATCCTTCAACGGAACGTCCAGAATCGATTGCACCGCTTCGGTTTTGGAGATTTTTTTCGACCGGAGCCGGCTTGGGTTGAGCATATTCAAAAAATCCGTGTTGCCGCCCGTGTTCAGCTGATAGGTCCGGTCCACCTTGACGCCGCGATCGACGAAAAGCTGCGTTAAAGCCCGGTGCAGGATCGTGGCCCCCAACTGGGCCTTCACATCATCTCCCACCGCCGGGATCCCCTGCTCGGCGAATCGCCGCCCCCAATCCCGATCCGAAACGATGAAAACCGGCATGCAGTTGATGAGGCTGACGCCCGTGTTCAAGCAACCCTGGGCATAAAATCTCGCCGCCCGTTCGGACCCCACGGGAAGATAGTTCAGGAGGATTTCCGCGCCGCTCTCGCGCAGGACCTTTTCCACATCGCAGGATGGTTCCTCGGCGACCACAAACCTTTGGCTCTCGGGATAATCCCGCAGGTGCTCTGAGACCCCGTCCAGGACTGGCCCCATGGATACCCGGGTCTTGGAGTTCGAGACCTGATCCACGATCTTCTGGGTGCAGTTGGGGAGGGCGTAGACGGCCTCGGCGATGGGTTTCCCGACTTTTCGCTGGTCGACGTCAAAAGCCGCCACGACCTCCATATCCCCGGGCTGGTACCCGCCCAAATCATAGTGCATGAGTCCGAGATTTTCGGATCCTTCGCGGGTCTTGTAGTATTCAATACCCTGAATAAGGGAGCTGGCACAATTCCCTACGCCAACGATTGCCAACCGTATTTTTTCCATGAAAACAGCCCCTTTTCCGGGAACCAAAAATGATGGTTTCGCAAAAAGTCTCCTGGAGCGTCACCCCGGCGAAAGCCGAGGTCCAGACGTCGTCCCGACGAAAGTCGGGAACCATCTCTAAGACTGGATCCCGGTTTTCTCCGGGAACCCGGGATTCCGGCTTTCGCCGGAATGACGAATTCCATGGAATTGCGAGCGAAGCGAAGCAATCTCATATTTTCTAACTCATTTATTTCATGAGATTGCTTCGTCGCTATGCTCCTTGCAATGACACGACTCTGAACTTTTTACGAATTCATCAAATATGGGTCCGGATTCCGCCGGTCTTGACGCCCAAGCCCCCGGGGGAAAGACGTCTTCCGCCTTCTCAAAGTTCCCAGGTCACCCTCAGCTCCCCGTCCCGGGCGTCGGCCCGGAATTTCGAGCCATCCTTCCAATGCAGCGTAATGGGGATCTTCACCCGCTCGTCAATCCGCCGTTTCAAGAAACGGGCTCCGTACTTCAGACTGAACCCGACCTCCACCAAGGCATCCACGGCGGCATCCGTATATTCCAAAAATTTGTCTTGGGTTCCCAGATTCTCTTGGAGACGCTTCAAATAGCGCTGCGTAATCTCCCGCACTTCCTCCTGGGTCAGCGGGGAGAAAACCAAAATGTCGTCGATCCGGTTCAGGAATTCCGGGGAGAAGTGGTTCTCCGCTTCCTTCAAAATCGACCGCTTCACCGCGGTCAGGTGCTGGGAATCGACCAGGAACCCCAGGGGCTTCAGGAACCGTTTGAATTCATCCGACCCGAGGTTGGAGGTCATGATTACCACCGTGTCGCTAAAATAAACTTTCCTTCCGCGCCCGTCGGTCAAAAACCCTTCGTCGAAAACCTGGAGAAAGAGGTTGAGAACGTCGGAGTGGGCTTTTTCCAGCTCGTCTAAAAGGACCACCGTGTAAGGGTTGTCCCGCACCTGATTGGTGAGCAGCCCGCCTCTTTCCGAACCCACGATCCCCCGCGGCATGCCGATGAGCTTGTCCACGGAAAGGGCTCCATCCCGGTACTCGGACATGTCGAGGCGGACCATCTTCTTTTCATCCCCGAAGAGAAATTCGGCCAGGGCCTTGGCCAGCTCCGTCTTGCCGACGCCGGTTGGCCCCAAAAAGAGGAGCACCCCGTCCGGGCGCTCGAAGTTCTCCTTCAAAGGACCTTTGTTCAGGCGCAGATTGCGGGCCAGAGCCTGGATGGCTTCCTGCTGGCCCACCACCCTCCCGGTCAGGGCTTTTTCAAGATCCTTCAGCCGCTCGGTGGTATCCCGGAAAACCATTTCCCGGGGAATGCGGGTTTCCTGAGAGATGACGCGGATCACGTCTTCCGGAAGAACCGGACGGTCGGTATTTTCCAGCTCGACCCGCACCGAGGCGGTATCCAGCCAGTTGATCGCCTTGTCCGGAAGGCGCAGATTGTGCTGATAGCGGGGCGCCATGGTCAGGGTCGTTTCGATCGCCTCATCCGTGATGCGGACGGAATAATTCTTTTCCAGGCGCGGGCGGATTCCCCGCAGGATCTCCCGGGCCTCGAGGAGGGACGGCTCCGGGATGGTCACGATACGAAACCGTCTGGCCAAAGCCTCATCTTCCGCAATGTGGGTCTTGTACTCCGTCATCGTGGTCGCCCCGATTATCTGCACTTCTCCCCGGGCCAGCGAAGACTTGAAGATCGTGGCGGCATCCGTCGGGACTCCCAAAGCCGTGCCCGCTCCGATTAGGGTATGGGCCTCGTCAACGAAAAGGATGAGGTTTTGCCGGCGCCGGACCTCCTTGATCACGTTTTCAATCCGGTCTTCGAACATCCCCCGAAACATCGTTCCCGCCACCAGCGTGTTCATCTGCAGGTTGACGACCTGGAAGTTGCGAATTCGCTTGGGGACGGCTTCCGGTTCCAACTCCATCTTGGCGGCCAAGCCCTCGACCACCGCGGTTTTTCCCACCCCCGGTTCCCCCAGGATCATCACGGAATTGGGCCGGTCCCGGTGGCAGAGAATTTCCATCACCTGTCGGATTTCCCCGTCCCGGCCGATGATCGAAGGAAGTTTTCCCAGGCGGGCCAGCTTGTTGAGGTTCACCCCAAAATTGTTCAAATAAGGCGGGAGGTCGTAGCGCTTTTTGAATTCCTCGGTTTTTTCTTCCGCGCTTTTGGTCTGGAGCGAGATCAGCCGGGTAATGGCGCCCGGTTCCACGCCCATATTTCTCAGGATCCGCACGGGAATGTTGTGCCCTTCCTGGAAAATGGCTTTGAGGAGATCCGTCGTCTCGATGATTTTCCGGCCCGAATGGATCGCCGAATCCCACGCCAATTTGAAGATGGTCTTGGTGGAAGGAGGAACCTTCATTCCTCCCCCCGTGATTGGTTTGGATCCGCCGAGATATTCTTCCAGGGAATGGACGACTTTGTTCGGACTCAGGTTCAATTTCCCGGCAAGATCCGCGAAGAGTCCGGGTTCTATCTCCACGATCGCGAGGAAAATGTGCTCCACCCCCAAGTAATAGTGCTGACGCTTCTGCGACTCTTCGATCGCCGAGGTCAGAACCCGATGGGCCTTTTCCGAAAGGTAGTCTTTATAATTGCTCAGATCGATCATGGCTGAATTTTAATGGCGCCTTTTTACGAGATCGTCAATTTTCGGGCGGTCAAAGACCGCATCGATCCCGTTTCTCTCCTGGCTTGCCACGTGCGGATTCCGTCTCACGGTTTTTGAGGCCGCCCGGCCAACCGCATTCCTCCCGCGGGTTATAGGCGGCCCGATTTTGAAGCTCCCGCAACAGATCCAGAGACCGCGGATCTAAGTCCCGGGGAACGACGATTTTAAAGGTCAGAACCTGGCTTCCCTTGGTTTTCCCGTGAAGAGAAGGCCCCCCCTTCCCTTCCAGCCTCATTTTCTGGCCGTTTTGGACTCCGGGCGGAACCGTAATCCAGGCGCTTCCCTTCAGGGTCGGAACTTTCATTCGGGTCCCCAAGGCCGCTTCCCAGACCGTCAAAGGAACCTCCACATAAAGATCCTCTCCCCTTTTTTGGAAGAAGGGATGTTTTTGAATCTCCAGGGTGACGACAAGATCGCCATTCGCCCCTCCGTTCAATCCCCTTCCCCCCGCGCCTTTCACGTAGATCCGGCAACCATCGCTCAAACCGGGCGGGACGGAGAGAGAAAGCGGTTTTTTCCGGATCCCCCGTTTGGTTCCTTCGCAGGAGGAACAAGGTTTTCGCCGGATGCGTCCCCATCCTTGACAGCGGCGGCATCGCTGGGTGAAAGCCTCGGGATAGAGGCCAACTTGAATGTGGCCGGCTCCGCCGCATTCCCGGCAGGGTTCCAAAGGACCCTGCGGATCATACCCCTGTCCGAGGCATTCCGGGCAGGAAACCTCTTCCTCGACCTGGATTCGAGCCGCCGTCCCGCAGACGGCCTCCTCGAAACCGATCCGAAGCAGATGATGAATTTCCTTGCCCTTTTGGGGAAGAGATTTTGAAACGCTTTCTTTCCCGAAGGATTCTTCGAAGAATTCTTCAAATCCTTCGAAGTTGCAGAGCTCCTCTTCTTCCCATTCGAATTCGCGGTCGGCTTCCGATGCGGAAAAATCCATTCCCGCCTGATCGTATCTCGCCCTCTTGCCTTTATCGGACAGAACGGCATACGCTTCAGCGATTTCCCTGAAACGGATTTCCGCCGCCCTGTTTCCGGAATAGGAGTCAACCTGGTAAGCCCGGGCCAATTTACGATAGGCTTTTTCGACTTCTTCTTCGGTAGCACCTCTCCGAATTCCCAGAATATCGTAGTAATCTTTTAGGGAAGCCATTGATTATAAAAGACAACTCCATTTAATCTCTAATTTATAACACAGATGGAGCTTTTTTTTCAATCGAAAATATTATCCCCTTCTGTAACTCTTCAGTGACGGGGGGCCTGGGGCAAGTTTGGTTGTGGCCTGGGGGTCCGGGCGGTGCGCGCCGGAAGCATCGCCGGGATAGGCGGATCGGATCTTTCTCTCTGCCGAACCCTTAAAACGAGGGAACGCCTTGAATTTCCAGAAAAAAGAAAAGGGGACCGGTTGGATCCCCTTTTCCTTCCATTCCTTAGCTGGTTTTTTACAAAGACATTTTATTTCTTTTCTTCGAATTCCGCCTCGACGACGTCGTCATCGGGCTTCTTGCCCGGTCCGCCCTCCGCGGGGCCCGAGGTCTTCTGCTTTCCCGAGGTCTGCTGATACATAATTTCCGCCAAACGGTGCGACGCCTTGTTCAACAGCTCTATTTTTTCCCGGATCCGGTCCGTGTTTCCGGACTCGATCGCCTCCTTGGCTTCCTTAAGGGTCGCCTCGATAGCGCTCGCCTCGTTCGCCGGCATTTTATCCCGGTGTTCATTGAGCGTCTTTTCCGTATTATAAACCAGAGCATCGGCTTGGTTTCTCGTTTCAATCTCCTGCCGCCGGCGTTTGTCCTCGGCCGTGTGGGACTCCGCGTCCTTTACCATTTTCTCCACGTCGTCCTTGGCCAGGCCGCTGGAGGCGGTGATGGTAATGGCCTGCTGTTTTCCCGTGGCCTTGTCTAAGGCCGAAACATTCAGGATGCCGTTGGCGTCGATGTCGAAAGTAACCTCAATCTGCGGGATCCCCCGCGGCGCCGACGGAATTCCCGAAAGATGAAACTTCCCGAGGGTCCGGTTGTCCCGCGCCAGATCGCGCTCTCCCTGGAGGATATGGATTTCCACGCTGGGCTGATTGTCGGCCGCCGTAGAGAAAATCTCGCTCTTGCGGGTGGGAATGGTGGTGTTGCGATCGATCAGCCGGGTCATGACCCCGCCGAGGGTCTCGATGCCCAGCGAGAGAGGGGTCACATCCAGAAGCAGCACATCCTTTACCTCTCCCGTGAGAACGCCCGCCTGGACTGCGGCCCCCATGGCCACGACTTCATCGGGGTTCACCCCTTTATGGAGTTCTTTGCCGAAGAGCTGGCGCACAAGTTCCTGCACCTTGGGAATTCTGGTGGAACCTCCGACCAGAACCACTTCGTCGATCTGGGTGGTTTTCAGCCCCGCATCTTCCAGAGCCTGCTTGCAGGGCGGGAGAGTTCTTTCCAGGAGGTCCATCACCAGCGATTCGAATTTCGCCCGGGTCAGCTTTAGGTTCAGGTGCTTCGGTCCGGAAGCATCGGCGGTGACAAAGGGCAGGTTAATTTCCGTTTCCATGGTCGAAGAAAGCTCAATCTTCGCTTTTTCGCCGGCCTCTTTGAGCCGCTGCAGGGCCATCAGGTCCTTGCTCAAGTCGATCCCCTGATCCTTTTTGAATTCCGCCGCCAGCCAGTCAATGATTCTCTGGTCGAGATTGTCGCCGCCTAGGTGCGTGTCCCCATTGGTCGATTTCACTTCCACGACATTATCGCCCACTTCCAGGATGGAAATATCGAACGTCCCGCCCCCGAAGTCGTAAACGGCGATCGTTTCGTCTTTTTTCTTGTCCAGACCGTACGCCAGAGCGGCCGCCGTAGGTTCGTTGATGATGCGGCGCACGTTCAACCCGGCAATAGTTCCCGCGTCCTTTGTCGCCTGTCTTTGGCTGTCGTTAAAATACGCCGGAACGGTAATGACCGCGTCGGTGACTTTTTCGCCCAAATAATCCTCGGCGGATTTTTTCAGCTTCTGCAAGATCATGGCCGAGATTTCAGGCGGGTTGTACTCCTTGTCCCGAATCTTCACGACCGCGGCCCCGTTGCTCGAGCGGATGACTTTATAAGGAACCATTTTCATCTCTTCGTTTACTTCTTCGAACCGGCGGCCCATGAATCGCTTGATGGAATAAACGGTGTTTTCGGGGTTGGTGACCGCCTGTCTGCGGGCCACCTGCCCCACCAACCGGTTTCCATCTTTGGCAAAGCCCACCACCGAAGGGGTCAGGCGGCTGCCTTCCTCATTGATGATGACCTTAGGGTCTCCCCCTTCCATTACGGCCACTACGGAAAATGTCGTCCCCAAGTCAATTCCAATTGTTTTCGCCATTTTTTTATCCTCCAATTTTTCGGCTCTTCGTCGGAGCCCAAATCCATTACAAATATTTAAAATCCTTCTTAAAGTTAATCATCCTTCCCTCCCTTGTCAAGGCATCGAGAAACGGAAAATGAAAAACCCCCCTTACAACTCCTAACCCGGCCGAGCCGGAAACAAAAAGGCTATGTGGCGATATAGCTGAGCCCCCTACATAATTCCCCCACTTCCCCCTTGTCAAGGGGGGGCAAGGGGAATTTCTGGAATTTGTTGCCAATTTGCGCACAAATCCATTCCTAAGAGACATAATCAGGTCTTTTGACTCCGTCCTTTCCCCTTGACCCCTTTTTTCTGGAAAACCAGCTGATCCCCGGAAGGAGCATCCGCTTCAATGGTGTCTCCTTCGGAAAATTCTCCTCCCAGCATTTTAAGGGCCAGGGGATCCTGGATGAATCTCTGGATCGCCCGTTTCAGAGGGCGGGCGCCGTAAACCGGATCGAACCCTTCCTTGGCCAAAAAATCTTTGGCTCGAGCCGTGAGGTTGATTTCCATCTTACGGCCCGATAGGCGCTTTCTTAGGTTCCGCAGTTGGATCTCAACGATTTCCTTTATATTTTCAATGGTTAAAGCATGAAAAATGATGACATCGTCAACCCGGTTCAGGAATTCGGGCTTGAATTGGGCCCGCAGAGCCTCCATGACCCGCCGGCGCATCTCTTCGTGATCTCTTGCCCCCAAATCCTGGATCCACTGGCTCCCGATGTTCGAAGTCATGATCAGGACCGTGTTCTTGAAATCCACCGTTCGCCCCTTGCCGTCAGTCAGGCGTCCATCGTCCAAAATCTGAAGCAGAACATTGAACACCTCGGGGTGGGCCTTTTCCACTTCGTCGAACAGAACCACGGAATAAGGCCGCCGCCGGATGGCTTCCGTAAGATATCCCCCTTCCTCGTATCCCACATAACCCGGAGGGGCCCCGATCAGCCGGGCGACCGAATGTTTTTCCATGAACTCCGACATATCGATGCGGACCATGGCCTGCTCATCGTCGAAGAGAAACTCCGCTAGGGCCCGGGCGAGCTCGGTTTTCCCGACGCCGGTGGGTCCCAGGAAAATAAAGGAGCCGATGGGCCGGTTGGGGTCCTGCAGGTCCGCGCGGGCCCGCCTCACGGCGTTGGAAACCAGACGAGTCGCCTCCTCCTGCCCCACCACCCGTTTTTGCAGCCGGGATTCCATTTTCAGGAGTTTTTCTACCTCCCCTTCCATCATCTTGGTCACCGGAATGCCCGTCCACTTGGCCACCACTTCCGCCACGTCTTCCGTTTCCACCTCTTCTTTCAGCATCTTCCTTTCCCGCTGCAGGTCGCTGAGATTTCGATTTTCCGTCTCCAGCTGCTTCTGAAGTTCCCCCAGCTTGCCATAGCGGATCTCGGCCACCTTGGCCAGGTTCCCCTCCCTTTCGGCCTGCTGCTCGGATTGCTTAGCTTCCTCGATCCGCTCCTTAATGGCGCGGATTTTCTGGATCCCTTCTTTCTCCTTCTGCCAGTGGACCTTCATGGAGGCGGCGGATTTTTTGAGTTCCCCCGTCTCCTTCTCGATCTTTTCCAGGCGCTCTTTCGAAACCGGGTCGTTTTCCTTCAAAAGGGCCTGCCGTTCGATTTCAAGCTGCGTGATTTTGCGTTCGATCTCATCCAGTTCCACGGGCATGCTGTCGATCTCGATCCTGAGACGGGAGGCCGCTTCATCGATCAAGTCGATCGCCTTGTCGGGCAGGAAGCGGTCCGAAATGTAGCGGTGGGAAAGGGTTGCCGCCGCAACGATCGCCGCATCCTGGATCCGCACGCCGTGATGAACTTCATACTTTTCTTTCAGGCCCCGCAGAATGGCGATCGTATCCTCGACCGTCGGCTCGGAAACCATCACCGGCTGGAACCGCCTCTCCAGGGCCGCGTCTTTCTCCACATGTTTGCGGTATTCGTTGATGGTCGTCGCCCCCACACAGCGCAGTTCCCCGCGGGCGAGCGCCGGCTTCAACATATTGGAAGCGTCCATGGCGCCCTCGGCCGCGCCTGCCCCCACGAGGGTGTGGAGTTCGTCAATAAATAGGATGATGTCTCCTCCCCCTTCCTGAATTTCCTTGAGCAGGGCTTTCAGACGATCCTCGAACTCCCCCCGATACTTGGCGCCGGCGATAAGCGCCCCAAGGTCCAGGGCCACCAGCTTTTTGTTTTTCAGCCCTTCGGGCACATCGCCGTTGATGATGCGCTGGGCCAGCCCTTCCACGATGGCCGTTTTCCCGACCCCGGGCTCGCCGATCAAAACCGGATTGTTCTTGGTCCGGCGGGAAAGAACTTGAAGGACGCGGCGAACCTCGTCATCCCGTCCGATCACCGGGTCCAGCTTTCCCTTCCGGGCCAGATCCGTCAGGTCCCGGGTGTAGCGGGTAAGGGCCTGATATTTCTCTTCGGGATTTTGGTCCGTCACACGCTGGGAGCCGCGGATGGAAGCCAAGACCTTGTAAAGATCATCTTTCGTAATCCCTTGGGCGGACAGGATTTGGGCCGCGGCGCCTCCTTCGTCCGTGAGGGCCAAAAGCAGATGCTCGGTGCTGACATAGGCGTCCTTCAGCCGATCGGCCTCCTGAAAGGAATGGTCCAGGACCTTATTCAAACGCGGCGAAAGGTAAACCTGTCCCCTCCCGCCCCCGTAAACCTTCGGAATTTTTTTCAGGTTCTCCTCCAGCTGGGAGGCCAAGGGAGGAAGGGAAACACCCAGCTTTTGAAACACCTGCGGGATGATCCCGTCGCTCTGCCGGATCAGGGCCAGGAGGAGATGCTCGGGATCTAATTGCTGTTGTTCGTTTTTCTCGGTTAGGGCCTGGGCCTCCTGCAAGGCCTCCTGCGCCTTCAAAGTTAATTTATCAAAACGCATGGTCCACCTCTGTGGTTAATTAATGAAGGATAATAATCTCGTAAGAAATCACCTGAATGATGGCTTCGTAAAAAGCTCCAGATGCAAGGCGCGCAAAAATTGAGGAGTGAGGCGCATTAAAAGGTGCGCCGCAGCGACGAAGTTGAAGCGCAACGCCGCAGATGGACTTTTTACGAAGCCATCAAGGGTGAAAAAAAGGGGGCTCTCGCCCCCCTTGCGGATCGGGTTCAACCGACCTCCACTTTAATCTGCTTCGGTCTTGCCTTTTCGGCTTTGGGGAGAACGATTTCCAGAATCCCGTCTTTGAACTTTGCTTTCACCTTGTCCTGTTCCATCATTCCCGGAAGGGTGAAGGCTCTCTGAAAGGCTCCATAGGCCCGCTCCACGCGGTGATAGCTCTCTTCCTTCGCTTCTTTTTCGAACTTCTTTTCGCCTTTCAACGTGAGGGTATTGTCTTTGACTTCAACGGTTATATCTTCCTTGGCTACCCCCGGGAGTTCCGCCTTGAAAACGAGGAAATCCTCGGTTTCATAAATATCAACGGGAGGAACCCACGGACCCTGGGAAATTTCCTCTTCCCGATAAGGACTGGTCGACCGAAAATTGGAAAAAAGACGGTTCATTCGCTCTTGAAGAGCAGATACCTCTCGAAACGGATCCCAGCGAATCATCGTCATATATATTTCCTCCTTGCTCTTTGCTTCCAGCTTCAAGTTTAACCTAATCATCCTCGGAAAGGTTGTCAACCCGCGGTCGCCCGCTATTTCTTACCGGTTTTCCAAATTTTCGAAAATTACGAAGTCAGGAGGCAAATTCAAAGGGATCCCATGACGCCGGCCGGAATCATGGCCCGGTTCCCCCGCAATAGAGCGAGGAGGGGAGCGGAAAGAAAGACGTCTTCTATTTGAGGGTGAACTGCAGGTCGTCGAAATCGGGGAACTGTTCTTTCAAATAGACCTTTAGTTTTTGCATGACGCTTTTTTCGATCTGCCGGGCCCTTTCGCGCGAGATGTTCAACGCCCCGCCCGCCTCCTGCAGCGTCAGGGGATTTTCCGCCAGCAGCCGCTTCTGAAGCAGGAAGGCGTCTTTTCCTTTGAGGCTCTGGGCGAATTCGGCGATCTTCCGATTCAGCATCTCGCGGAACTCGTTGTCCGTGACCTTTTCTTCCAGGGCTTCCGAATCCGGCAGTACATCCAAATAAGATTGCCGTCCGTCTCCTTCCAGGGGCTGGTTCAGGGAAAGATCCCCCCCCTCCAGACGCTGCTCCATTTCGGTCACCGCCTCGGGACTTACATTTAAGGCCCCCGCCAGGAGCTTGGGGCCCGGATCGAACCCCAGGGCTTCCAGCCGGCCCTTTTCTTTTTTCAGCCGAAAAAAAAGTTTCCGCTGGGCCTGGGTGGTTCCGACTTTCACCAGGCTCCAATTCTGGATGATGAACTTCAGGATGTACGCCCGGATCCACCAGGAGGAATAGGAAGAGAGTTTCACCTCGCGGTAGGGGTCGAATTTTTTCACCGCCTGCATCAGCCCGAGGTTTCCTTCCTGGATGAGGTCCAGCAGATTGGAGTAAGCCCGCTGATAATCGAAGGCGATCTTCACCACCAACCGCAGATTGGCCACCACGAGCCGGTAGGCGGCCCGGCGGTCTTTCTCGTGCCACCAGCGTTTCGCCAATTCATTCTCCTCTTCCCGCGAGAGAAGGGGAAATTTGCGGATCTCCGCTAAATATTTTTTTAAGGGGTCGAATACCTCGAGGGCCTCGGGACCCTCCGAGGTTTGGCCCTCCTCCGGGATTAGAGGGATATCCTCCGCTGCCAAAGGGCCGGGAATCGAACCGTCTTGTTCCTTCATCGCGCCACCACCGTCAGGAACCCAACTTCCCCCGTCCGCCCGTCGCGAACCAACAAAAGGACCTCCTCCCCCGGCTGGACCGGTTCCAGGACCCGGATGTAATCTCCGACCCCTCGGAGGTTTTGATTGTTGATCTGGTGCAGAGTATCTCCGGCCTCCAGCCCGGCCCGCTCGGCGGGGCTGTTGGGATCGACTTTTGCCAGCAGCACCCCTTCCCGGTTTTCCATCCGGCGGCGCCTGGCCTCCAGGTTTGAAATTTCTTTCACTTCGATCCCCAATTTGCCCCGCAATTCCGCGGCGGTCTGCTGGGGGTTAGGTTTGTATGCGCCGATGGAGGCGTGGACCGTCACCATCTCCCCGCGGCGCCGAAGCTCGATTTCGACGGTTTTGCCGACGCGGCTGGCGGCGAGGCGGTTGCGGAAATCATTAACCCCTGCAAGGGGAATTCCGTCCAAGCTGACAATCATATCCCCTTTCTTGATCCCGGCATTTTCCGCCGGACCGCCCTTGGTGACCCCCGTCACTAAGGCGCCTCTCGTTCCTTTGGCGTTCAGGTTTTTCGCCAGGGAATTCGTCATTTCTTGAACCGCTACCCCCAGCCATCCTCGAACCACCTTTCCGTGCTTGATGATCGCTTCGGCCACGGCTTTGGCCATGTTGCTGGGAATGGCAAAACCAATCCCTTCAAATCCTCCCGATTCCGACACGATCGCCGCATTGACGCCGATGACTTCTCCGCTCAGGTTCAAAAGCGGTCCCCCGCTATTTCCGGGATTAATCGCCGCGTCCGTTTGGATGTAATCCTGATAGTTGGAAGGGTCAAGGACGCCCATGCGGTGTTTGGCGCTGATGATTCCGGCGGTAACCGTTTGCTCCAGCCCCCGCGGATTGCCGATGGCCACGACCCACTCGCCGACCCGCAAACGATCTGAATCCCCAAACGCCAAGGAAGGAAGGTTTTTGGCCGTTTTGATGCGAATAACCGCTAAATCGGTTTTAGGGTCGCTGCCCAAAACTTTCGCTTCAAACTCCTCCCCCGCAGACGTCTTGACGGTGATCTTGGACGCCCCGCTGATAACGTGGAAATTGGTCAGGATGTGCCCCTCTCCATCCAGGACCATGCCGCTGCCGATCCCCCGCAATTCTTTTTTATAGGTGCGGGGCCCCGGGGGCGGACCGAAAAAATACCGAAAGAAAGGGTCGCTCTCGAAAGGCCCCGGGGGGGAGGCAACCTCCACCCGCTGGGTGACCTCGATATGCACCACCGCCGGCATGGCCTTCTGGGCCACGTCGGCGATGGCATTGGTGAGATCGACCGGCGCCGCCCAAGGCAGAGAACTTTTCTCCGCCAAAGCCGGGTTGGCTGCAAACAGGAAAAAAGGAAACAGCCAAAGGAATTTTTTTCCGGGGTTCCAACTTTTTTTACCTGACAAAGCCTCAGAAAACAAAAGAATTCTCCTTCAAATTCATGCTCGAATTTCCTTAATCATCTTATCGCCCTGAAAAAAGAATGTCAATTTGATCGGTTCCTAAAAAGTCCGTCTGTCCCGCGCTTCG
>Ga0105097_10000817_pt1 | contig 14677 bp, 23 predicted proteins | sample PPLLak12cMay2015_FD_87035 | JGI IMG/M metagenome (GOLD analysis project Ga0105097, IMG submission 87035) | Freshwater sediment microbial communities from Prairie Pothole Lake near Jamestown, North Dakota, USA - PPLs Lake P7 Core (1) Depth... | ecosystem: Environmental > Aquatic > Freshwater >... | reverse complement strand
TTGCTGTAGGAGCCTTAAGGTTAAGCTGCGTTTGTATGGCAGACGTAACCCCTGCTACATAGTTAAGCTCTGTGCCCGTAGCTGTCATAGAGACAGCTCCAATCGTATAAGGAGTCGGGAGGGTTACAGTGCCCGTGAACGTAGGACTTGCTGTAGGAGCCTTAGTGTTAATCTGTGTCTGAACCGCAGATGTCACTCCCGCCATATAGTTAAGCTCTGTACCGGTAGCAGTCATGGAGACAGCTCCAATCGTATAAGGAGTCGGGAGGGTTACAGTTCCAGTGAATGTAGGACTCGCTGAGGGGGATTTAGTGTTAAGTTGCGTTTGAATTGCAGACGTAACCCCGTTAACATACCCCAACTCTGTCGCCGTTGTAGTGGCTGACACTAAAAACCCACTTGCATCGCTCGCCACTGCCCTGCTAGCTGTCAATGCCGTAATCTTGTTTAATGCTATTGCGTCAGCACTCCATGTCCCCACTGTAACAGTGCCTACGGACGCTATAGAAGTGCCCCCTGCATATGTAGACGCTATTGTAAACGTAGGGTTGCCTGAGATGCCATCTCCGTTAGAGACATCAACCATATTGGTAGTGCCAGTTAGCGTCCGGTTGGCATACACTCCAGAAGCTGTACGTGTCATTATGCCGTCTGATGCAAAGTCTGCGTCGTACAGGACGCCGTTAAATGTCAACACTCCTGTGGTACCACTTACGCGTTCGCCAACTAATGTGTCACCGTCGGCTATATTTCCAATGTTCGTTAAGTCTTGAACTTTTACAATTCCCATTCTCTTGCCTCTGGTTGGTTATTCGTGGTATAAAATGTAGTCGCCGCTTCCTGTAGTGATGGCATCTTCGTCTTGGGAGGTTACAATATATTTATTGGTTGGTGGTTGAGGGGATGCTGGAAAAAACCATTCCTCAGAATAGGCTCCAGTGCCAAAGCTATTTATAGCTGCCACCTTATAGGAATAATCGCCTGTCAACACCCCAGTGGGGTCAATAGCGAAGCCGCTTCCGTTCCCAGTGTTTGCTACAAGAGAGTCATATCCTCCCGCACGAGGACTTGCCCTTAGTAGGCTATAACCAATTACACCACTACTACCTGTATTAGAAGGTCCATCCCACCTGTTTATAATGCTGCCCGATAGGGAATCTTGTTGTGCAAAGCCATTCTTAGGAGCACTTGGAACTCTATCATCGTAGGCGTTAGTGTCGAACGTTATTTCACCTCTGTCTCTCACCATCTTGGGAGAAGACAATATAACATCCTTTACGGTGAAGGGAATGTCTTGAGGGTTGGTGGGGTCGCGGTCGAATGAGCACACAATCATGCCAAATTGATTGTTATTCTTATCTGTCACCTTTGTAACATCTGCGAGGCGGTAGGCTTGACCACATATGTCGCAAATGACACGTCTATCGCTTCTATTCTTATGTGTCAAGCTAACCATTTCTGCCCCTCCTAGTAGGGTTCAACTTCTATTATAAGAGAAATACTATCTCCTGCAGCAAGGCCAGTGGAAGTGAGGGTGATGTCTCCAGTGATTCCCGTACTGGCTTGGTTTTCCAGTCCGCCATATCGAGAGAAGTCATAAAATCCATGTCCTGAATACGGAGGTAAACTCCACGCTAATACGTCAGTGTCAGCATCCCATTCCAGCTTTACTACACCTAACACTGAGGAGGTTGAATAAGTTATGTTGTTTATTTTACAGTGGAGGGAGTCAGTCATCCCTAAGACAGTGGCTACAGCACTACTGTCATATATCACTAAATCGGTCTCTTCTGTACCATCACTTGCAATGTTTACATACTGTACCACTCGTTTAGTTCCTGCTATTGCCCTAAAGTTTGTCACTGTGTTCGCCACTGTTGTTCTCCTAATGTTAAATTGTCATTGTAATGTACTCTCGGGAGAACACATTATAATGACAGGGGATAAACCCCTGTCGTAGGTGTTGAGGTTTTAAACCTACGCGTCTGTAGATGCAGTGATATTGCTCTGCATTGAACTTTCGCCCGCTAAGTTAACGATGTTCAGAGGCTGCATGTAAACAAACGTAGCACCAGTGAAGGCTTCTGTTATGTTTGCAGCATTGTCTGTCAAGCGAGCATTGATGTTCGGACCAACCTGACCTGTAGAGGCTGTTATGGTGTCTACAACAATGATGTCAGCAGCATTGCGTGTATATACGCGCTTGATGTCATGTACGTGTAAATTGGTGGTTGCTGTAGTGCGAATGTCTATTGCACCTACAGAGAAGTTACCGTCAATTAAGTCAGCAGTGATTTCAATGCCATCTCCGCCAACGATTGCTATTGCAGCAGCTCCACCAACACCAGAAGCTCCACGGTGAACGTGATTTAACACTTTCAATCGTCCGGCACCAGCAGTTGTGAGGATTCCCAACACCATCTCACCTGTAACATCACGTATTTCAACAGTGTCAAGGGTGACGTCGGCAGCAGATACAACAACAGCAGAAACTACAGCGTCAATACCACCAGTGATTAGGCAGTTGAACATAGAGCAGTTAGCAGCAGAAAACGTAATGGTAGAAGCAGTTGCGGTAAGGTTTATTTGAGGACGTAAACTTCCTGAACCTAGTCCTACAATAGCTACGCCTGCAACGTCTACGGCCAAACCAGCAGCAGCAGCCACAGTTTCAACGTGACCGGGTTTCACCATAATGATGTCACCACGGCCAGCTTTACATTTGCCTACAGCATAGTCAATAGAGGAGAAAGGACGTAAGAAGCTACCATCGTTACCATTACTACCGCTAATGCCTTTGTCAGGTAGTACGGAGCTATTTCCTACCCAATATACATTGCCCGGGTGCGCCATAGTAAGAGGAATACCTCGAATCATAACGCCATTTGAAAAACCATTTGGAAAGTTTGACATTCCCATATTATTAATTCCTTAAAAAAGTTAACCCTCTAAGACGAGGAAGAGGAGACTTCAAAGAAGCCCCCTCTAAAGTGTAACTAGGCTCCAGCAGAACCGTAAATGCCACGTTTGTCAGTGCAACCAAAGCTATAACGTTCGTAGAATTTAACTAACAGGTTGTCAGTGTTGAATTCAGTGTCCATATCAATTTTGATAGGTTCACGTACGAAATGTTGCAAGCCTTGTGGTTTGTCAGTTTTGATGAACCAAGCATCGGCATCGGTCAAGTAGTGATTGACGGTTGCGCCTTCGGGAATGTACATGCCCTCTTTAATGGCGTTGATGTCGTTCTCTGCAGAAGATACGCGTAAGTTAGATTTCAATATACGAGCACATTCAAACTGTAACTGAATTGGGATTATGAGCTTGCGCGCCATAACTTTAGATTTCAAGTTACGGTCAGAAACGAAGTTACCAATGTCAATCAGAGCTTGCTCAAGAGACGCTTCGGACAAGTCAGCATCTACAGCCAGCTTGTTAGAGAAAGTGCCGCCACCGCCAAGTACGCAAGCTGTAGAACATAATTCTAGGCCATCAGCGTAGGTAACTGTGTTAGAGAAAGCTAAGTTGAGGATGTTAGCAGCGATTGTTTCTTTGGTTTCACGCATGCTAATACCCATTTCACGGCTACCAACTTCGGCGTGTTTCATATACTGGCCGTCCATCATAGCTTCGTGTGTAATGGAGAATGCACGAGCGTAAGGAATATGAACGTAGTTGTATGCGAAAGATTCGCCCATAGTATCGTATTCTACAGAAGTGCCTTCGTTCTTAACGCCAGCCATTCCGAAGCCGTACATGTTAACATCACGCTCGTAGTTTAAAGAGCTAGACAGTACGTCAAAGATTTGTTTGTATTCATCTTCGTAGCGATTGTATCCCAAGCCGTAAAACTTGTGTACACCGGGACGCAACGCTTCAAGAATACTACCTCTTGTTATTACAGACATTATTTATATTCCTTTTACTAGATTGAGGTTACGTTAGTTGCAGAGGCGTTTGCTTCTGTGTGCAAGTTAGCTTTAACTACCCAAGAGCAGTTAGCTCCAACAACGTTGTTTACAGCATTGTCTTTAGCCACTAACACCCAAGTGTTATCAGCAGCAACAGCTTCTGTATCCAATTCGTAGTTAGAACGGCCAGTGGTGGTGTTAGCATTGATAGCAGTTACGCTGTCTACGTGTTCGCCAATTTGTGTAACGATGATGCCAGTGGCTCCACCGTTGTCTTGAACTCGGAACAACTGGTCTGGAGAGTCAGCAACTAGTACGTAACCAGTGTCGGCTGATGCCAAGTGCTTAGTGGTACGGCCTACGGAAGGCAGAATTGCTACTACAACACCAGTGATTGCAGCACCTGTGGTAGCGCGTGTAACAGAGGCGTAGCCTAATGGGTCGGAGGAGTTAGCTGCACGGACAACAGGGTCACCAACGCCTAGAATAACTGCTGCGCTCTTGTAGTACATATGCACGTAACGATCTTCAAGAGCAAGAGGGGTGAAGCCCCGTGGGGCGTCTAAATTAGCCATCTTTTAATTTTCCTTTATATGAATATTATTTATTACCAGAAGGACCAAATCGTCGAGCTAATTTTAGCTTTCCATCTGGGTCAAGTCTGGATTCATTTGCTGCCACTTGGCTAACCTTAGATGCTTGGTCTTCTTCAAACAGTTCGGTTGGTATTTTCATCAAGACAGCATCTCTGCTAGAAGCATCTGTGCCTCTGTTTACAGTTCGCCATATTTGACTACTTCTCTGTGCTTCTACTTCACGACCTTTACCAGAATGTGTATTAGCGGTGTCTCCTTCCACTATTTCCCACCCTGCTTTTAAAAAGCCATTAATGCGTCCATGTAAATCATTAACAAACCGGTAGGTGAATCCCGGCTCTCTGTCAAAGAACGACAGCGATTGTTGTTGATGGAGAGGAACGCGTGCTTTTCGGTCTACTTCTCTACTAATTGGCCGTTGTCTATCGGCTATATCTGCTCTACCTTTCTTTTCTGTAGCGTCTGTCATTTTAAGTCTCCAAGAGATACGAGTTCTTTAATATATTCTTCAATCTTCATATGACCACTATCTTGTAGATATTTGGCCACTTGCTTTTGGGTGTCTGAGAGGTTAGCGAACGTGTATTTCTTGTTATTGCTTTTAACTCCTGCCACGCTACTTCCCCCTGCACTCTCCACTGAGGAATGTACCACTTCGTCCTCTTCTGCTTCAAAATAAGCAGGAAACTTCTTATGTAAATCTTGTTCCAGTCGTTTCATGTGTACTTCGGGAGGAAGTTGCTTCTTACCTAATAGCATTCCATGACGTTCCACCCAATCTTGCATCTCAAGCTCTTCATAACTGTCACCATTCAACCAAGCACTATTGGCTTCTTCAAATGCTGAAATAGCAGGATGTACGTCGTGCACTACCTCTTGTTTAGGGGCTATGCTGGCCTCTAGGGCTTCCACCGTGTCTACATCACCGTTAAGTATTGCTTGTCTCTTCTGTTCCTTGAAAGCGGCCATAGCTTCGTTATAAGCTGCCTCTTTCTGTTTCTTCATGTGACCACTAAGTTCTTCTAAAGTTGCTTTCATCATAGACAGCTCTGATTCTTTAGCTTCTATTGTCTTACTCTGAGCTGAAAGGGCTTCTCCTCGCTCTGGTAGCTTCTCTAAGGCAAACTTAATATAATCAGCTGCCGATTTCTTACCCTCAGGCTTCCACCCATACTCAGACGCTAGTGCGTCTACAGGGCTTATTTCTATTTCTTCGTTCATAGTTCAATTCCTTCGTCTGGGAATACGGCTTCGATGTCCATGTCCAAAATCATTCTGTAAGTGTGTTCATCACCCATATCACTAATCAGTGTACCAGAAAACTTATGAATCATTACACAATCGCCAACTTTACACCAAGGTGTCTTGTCGCCTGTGCTTTTGATTTTAAATGCAGAAGGTCCGATGTCTATTATGTATGCTTCCCTCATCCCTTGTTGTTCTTGTTCTACATCGTTCTTTGTTTTCATCTCCATAATGATACCGCCCGTGCTTTTAACTTCTTTAGCGTCATCAATGGGTTTAAGTCTTACTAATACTCTATATCCGGGTGCTTTCACCTTGCGTGTCATAATCGTCACTCTCTATGATTTCGAAGCTCATCACTTCATTAAGGGCATTTCTGTAGCCCATTAGTTCGTTCAACCTTAACTGTCCAGTGGGACTGGAGATAAGCTGGGGAGACAACATCTCCTCCATCACCGCTATCGCCATCTCACTGAACACGTCGAACACCTCTTTAGTTACAACGTTGTTTCTCCATTGTAAAAAATCAGCTCTACTTACCTTTTCAGTCACTCTTTAGAACCTCCGTCACCGCCATCAGGGAATGTTTCTATTCTCTTCTTCATCTCACTTTCACTAACTTTAAGCTGAGCATCAATATTGTCCATTTGCACCTTGTGCGACAACGTTGCAGCAGCTTGAGCTAGAGAGCTTTCAGCGTTTTGAGCATCTATCTGGTCTTTTCTAAGGTTGTGAGCCGCATCCTGTTGCATTTTCCATACTCTGGCCACTGCTTCATTAATTCGAGCGTCACTTTCCTTAATATCCTGTTCCACCTTAGCGCTTTCATATCTCAACTTCTCAGCGGCTAACGTAGCTTCGGCTGTAATCTTACCTATCTCTGCTTTACTTCTCTCTATGTCCGCTTGCGCCTTCAACGCCTCAGGAGGAGGGGGAGCATTAGGGTCTGGAGGAGGTAATAGACGGTCAATGAGGTCTTTATCAATCTGCATACTCTGTAAAAGAAGCCTGTCTGCCTCTCTAGGGTCTGCGGTTCGTAAAGTGCCCACTATTCCGGCTCTTTGTATACGTTGTGTCTCTGTACTAATAGATGGGTCAGCCACTGGACATACGTCCATATTGTCTTCGGCAAAGTCAGCCTTAACATCAGCATTAGGGTCATCTAACACAGCTTGATATTGCTTCTGTGTCACCCATTGTCTATTATGTTTGTATATTTTTTGGTATTCCTTACGTAAGCTCCTGTAAAGCCGCTTGTTGATAGCAACAAACACCTTAGTACCTTGCTCCACCAACTGGCTAATCGCGCTACTGGAGACGTTTGTAGCGTTTTGGTTGCCACTTAGTACATCAGAGGTCGAGGACAAATCTCTTCCAACTTGCATTAACAAGCTTAAGAGGCTAAATAGTGTCTGAGAAGGCTCTTTTGTAGGCCAAGGAAAAATACTCTTGCTTACATCCTCACTTCCTGCACCTTCCAACACCTGCCATTGACCCATTTTGAACTTCAACTCATTATTTTTGAGCCTTAAGCCCCTACCAATGATGCCGCCCTGTGTATTATTCAACGTACCACTGTCAATAAGCTGGTTGATGAGGGTGTTAATAGCTTTGTTGATGGGGAGAAGCAAGCTTCCGAAGCCCATTGAGTAGAAACCACCATCCGGGCTACGTATAAAGTGAAAGTCAGTGTAGTATTGCTCTGCACTAATCTTCCGTATAGCACCACTTTTAGTTTTCTCTACCACATCAAATCTATTTAGTATTCTAAACACCTTACCACTTTCTTTATGCACTGTGACGACGTACGGTTCTTTGTATCCATCATCATCTAAATCTAAGTAGCAGCATTGTTCTAAGAAGTTAAGCGGACTATCAGTGTCGCCGTATATGTCTCCGGGGCTTTTCAACAATTCAAGCTCTATAGGCTTTCCGTCTTTGTCTTCATCTAAAAAGATGCCTGCGCGTTGACGTTCGACAACATCATTGGTGTATAATGTAATAATGTGTGTAATACGTCTAGCACTCTCTAAGCTTTGGGCACCGTAGTTAATAACTATCTTATCAGGTACGCACAATTCAGACATACAACGTTTCTCAATAGGAGAATAATACGTCTTCTTAAACACAGTACCTAACACGGGTAATATTTGTAACAAAGTGTCTGTACCTTCAATCCAGTCAGGACTCTCTGTAGTGAGCTGGTAGGACATGTAAGCACTAACACGCATAGCACGCTCATACTTCTTGTTATCAGGGTCTGAGCCTACTACAGTGGCTTTTACAATCTTGTCATTCTGTATCACTTCTGGGAGCGTCCTAGAAGCATAGTCAATAGACGCTTGAGTGATGAGAGGAAACTTGATGTTAGAGGCATTAGCCCAAGGAAAGCTCTTAGTTTCCATCACTTGCTTAGCAATGTCCATTGCTTGGTCTACAGTGTCTTTCCAATCTTTACGGCTTTCTTCATCAATCTCATAACCTTTAACCACACTCTGCCCAATCTCGAATAACTTCTCTTCGGACAACAGGGAGGCAATGTTCTTACTCTCTTTCAGCTTATCAATGTCTATTTTGTCTTTCATATTTTAATATCCTGTGTATTCATCTCTTGAATCGTTAGAGCTGGAATCTCCATCTCTTCCATCAGGTTCCACCTGCATGTATTGCATGCCAGTGGTGCATAAGTAGCGCAACGCATCTAAAGCATGGTCGTTCTTCTTTATGATGGTGCCTTTTTCGTCTCGTCTGTATAGCCGTAGTTCATTCAATATGTTCTTGCAGCTGCTAAATATCTTAAGCTGTCCACTTTCAAACATCTGGCCAACCTTCAATATACCGCCTTCCCTGTCTGCCTTCTCTGCCTTAACAATGTCTAGGCCTTCTTGTACGTACAGGTCAAATATCTTCTTGCCGTCACTCTGGTTAGCGCCAGCAGGGTCAGCTGCCCCCATAATCCAATTACCTCTAGCCTTGATGGCAGAAGCATGAATGGCAGGATGAGCCTCTGAAGCGTAGTGTTCAGAATAGATGTACATTATGCCACTATCAGGGTCACGTGCTCCCCATACAGCTGCTGTTCTACTCCACCCTGTATCTAGTCCGAAGCCCTTAGGCCACCACGGTGGAATGTCTCTAACTTCGCATGAGATGTTTTCTTCTAAATAGGGATAGATTGCACCAGCTCCAAGAGAAGGTATACCTTTACTACGAGCATCTCTTTCATGTGCCGAATAAGATTTCAAGATGTTTGCTTTTTGCGTTTCATCTAAGTGAGGTACTTCACTCCAGTCTACGTTAACTACGAACTTCTGAGGATTTTCTGTTGTAGTTCCACCCACTGGGAAACTACCATTCGGTATAAATGATAATACCACATCCGAGAGTCCAAATAAAGGGGTGAAGGTACAATATATGATGCCGGGATTGAATTTGTCCATTAAACGTGTCAGACACTCTGTGTAAATACCCGGGTCGGTTGGTTCCTCATCGAGCCATACGCATTGTTTCTTTGTTCCCTGAAATGATATACGTCCTTGCTCATATGATTTAAATGTAACCTTTGATATTCCACCTGAGGTGTGTTTAACAAATATAGTTTCTATAGCGTCGGCAACACCGGGCTTTTTAGTGGTGCGCACGATTGTGTTCTTAGGTAGCATTCCTGAGCCTATGTCTGCGATGTCGCCTATTAGCTCGAATTGCTGAATTTCTTTAGTGGCCTGATTCGATACGCCAACTGCCCATGCATCTACGGCGTTAAGGAACCTCTTACCCTTCCACCATGAAGGATAGAGTCCTGTGAGATGACAAGACATCTCAAAGGCACCTGTAAGGGTTTTGCCTGTTCTGTTAGCTGCTAGGAAGGCACGTTCTTGATGAGATGCGCCTGCTGCTAAGAACGCAGCATGTTTAGGATAGAGTTCAAGTCTATAAGGTCCTGTAAGAGGAAATATAGCATTCATTTTATTATATTGTAATTCATTCTCTTTGGCTTCTAGGAGTTCCAACAACTCTTTCAATTCATCTGATGTCTTCATGAGAACCCCTATTAGTTTTTAGAACCACCTAGCCTACAACAACGCGAAACATCCAAGACAATATGTCTTTAATCTTACCTAGCAGTTTAGCAATCAAGTCTTTAATGCCTTTCACTAAACCTTTAACCCATTTCACTAATTTCATAATCATACTTCTCTCCTGTTATTCGTTATCTTGTTGGCCAATGTCAACGCCAAGCCCTTTTAGTTTTTGTAACTTCTGTGCTATCTTTAAGCTTATCTCTTCTGACGTAAGGTTGAGGTTGTTTATAGTTACCTCTACGTGATCTCCTCCGCCTGTATCTCTCTTGTAGTCTTCCTTAAACTTGTTGTGCATCACTAGAGCGTACGTAGGAGAGTTGAAGTTAGGGATGGAGCCTACAATAGCCCTCATCCCTATATCTTCCATGAACGCTTGGTTGGAGATTTTAGCGAACTCAACTGCCTCTTTAAACTCAGGATGGTCTTTAATCCATCGATACCACGTATCCTTGCTTTTAACGCCTATAGCCAACATCATAGCGGGTATGTGTCCGCCCCTAGATGCCACTTCAATAATCTTGTCGCACATCTCAGGAGCGTACTTCGACTTGGCTATTTTGATGTCTTCTACAATAACTCCGTCCTCAATCGTCACTCCTTCCATATGCTATTTCCTCAATAGTACAAGCATGTTGTTAATGCCGTATTTGATTTCTGATATGTCTTCTTTAATGTTTAACATTTGACTTTCTATCACAGCTATATCTCTCTCATTGTCGGAGAGACGTCTATGCATGTCATCCATCCGTACTACGTGTTTGTTGAACCCCCACCAGATGAATACTCCTAGGGGGATTATTATTAAGTCTATGGAGTATTTAATGATGTCTGTTAATTCCATCTGGCAGGTTCCTTATTTATGTTGTCATGCGCCCTGTTCATCCAAAGCCCGTTCTATCTCTTTCACTTGCTTTTCTGTCATGCCCTCTTTGAATATGACATCCTTCAAATCATCGTAGAACGCTTTACGGTCAACCTTAATGCGTGCCATGGTTTCTTTGTGCGTACGCTTCTCAGCAAAGAACCCACCTAAGTTAGTGAATATGCCACCTACAGCATCTTTACTAATTGTAATGCCCCATACGGTGAACATAATAACCATACAGCTTTGAACATACCATTCAGGCATACTGCCTAGATTAGCGAAGATGTCTGAGGAATACTTAGGAGCCACTGTCCCTACTATAAATGGACCGAACCACATAAAGAAGGTGAAGTACTTGAACACTGGAGAGGTAGCTCCTAATGCTGCTTTACTCTTGCCTATCTCTGCGATGCCCATTTCGGCTGCCGCTTTAAGTTGTGTAAGAGCTATTTCTTTTTGTGTGTCAAGCTTAATCTTTTCTATCGTAGCTTTAGTCTCGAAGTATTTACCTAACGTACCGGGCAAGCTAGACAGCATGGAAAACAGGGTGGTGAACAAAGGTAGCATAAGCTTTCCTTAAATGACAGACGAAAAAAGCCCCCGATATGGAGGCTTCATGGCTGGCTTGTTAAATAGAAAACTACCTAGAAGTAGCCCTGACGGGCATTAGGTAGTTTAGGGAGGGGAGGAAGGAGGTTTTTTAACTCCGCCTAAGGAAGTTGGGATTTACCTCAAAACCTTGGTGTTTTATTGAAGACCTGCACCAGTCGGCCTTATTGGCTTATAATGCTAACGCATTGCCAATTAGTGTACCAAGGCAAAGAATCTGTACACATGTGGTTAACATGTGCCGTCATAGTTGCCTTAGAGTGTTCTTGTATGTGTACGAGTTCTTGCCTTAAATACATAATAACACTGTTTAGAGGGTTTGTCAATAGGGAAGCCCTCACGTTGTAACCTTTCCATTACTTTACATATTCTAGCCTTGACACCAACCCATTCTTGGCGGCACCTTCCGATATCACTAAGTAGTAATACTAGATAGTAACACTAATTAGTTGTAGTTAATATGAAACCCTTAGTGCATTATACCCATACCTTACCCCTCCTGTCAACCCGTAATGCTAATTTATTTCACCTCCGTAGCACGCTCCTATGCCCTCCCTAGGCAACCCTACTACTCACCTCCTTATCGTGCCGCCACGGCCTTCTCAGAGGCTTCTATACATGCAGCCACCCCTACCCTCCGTATAGCACTTTCGCCGCCCTTGAGAGTGCGCTCGAAGCAACCATACATTAGCACCTCAGGGTAGGCTTGCCTTGCTTCGCCTTGCCTTTAGGTTCTTTGTCCCGAAAACCACCGACTCCCATGGAGTCTGGTAAGGCACTATTTGGCCACTCCCTTGTTCCCCATAGTGACACCTAAAAGCTACAATTCAGTGTCTCGCTTCCTCTACAAAAACGTGAGTACGATGTGGTTTTCCGCCCCGAAAAAAACTGTAGTGTTTTCATGTAGTTGCCCTCTATCGTACTGGTCTCTAGCGGAGTTCGATTCTGGCCAGTTAAGCCCCCTCCTTTTTCTCCCTAGAAACAAGGCTTTTTTCATAGAGAAATATCGGACAGGTACCTCGGCGGCCACGCGCGCAAACGCAATACTTTGGGGTCGCCATCACCATGTAGTAATAAAACATACCCCCCATACATTTCTACAGAATTCATACGCTAGAGTTACATGTGCGTGTCCTACACAGTAGCGCGTGACGTGGGTGAGGGTAGTTATGCTGCTTAGCATGCCTAGGGGTGGAGGGGTTAGGGGGTTCATATATAAGGGGGATAGAGGTGTTTAACATGCACATTTGAGGGGAGGGGGGTATGGCATTCTGGGCAGCGGTGCTGGATGGCGTACAATATAGTGTTGTAATACAATGGCTTATGCTATGTTGTAACAATAGTGTAAAGATTTCACACATCGGTAGGGGAAGTGCTATAGTTAAGACATGAAGAGAACAAACATACATAAAGGGGAAACAAGATGGACATATGGATGATGGTGACGATAGTAGTCGCGTTAGTGTTTATATGGGCTACATGGTCAGTGTTGGGGGAAGAAGCTAAGGAAGCTAAAGAGGCTTTGAAGGCTGAGATGGACAACGAAGAACAAGAGGTGGAAGGGCAATAAAGCTAAAGTCGAGACGGGTAGCCAATGTAACTAGGTGCTACACTCTCCACCATCAAGGTGATAGGGGAATTTCCGAAGACTGTGCATGGAAGCCAAAGACGTGAAGTGTAAAGAATTAGTAAAGATGTCGAAATAACAACATATTTTCTACACATGCACTATACTGAAAGTAAGAGAAGACATTGAGGAGAACAACATGAGCATTCTAATCACACTATTCACCTTGTGGGTGTACGGCATGGTGATATTCTGGGGTGGATTGTTTGCCTCGAGAGCGTTAGGATGGTTTATGGACGGTTTAAGGGTAAAGGCTGAATATGTCGTAGTTACGCGTCCTGCTCATGTATACGCTAACGTTAAAGCAACAGTAGTAAAAGAAGATGACAAAGAGTATGACAGTATCAAATATTGTGAATAATGTAAAGCTTATTGAACATTAAGTGATGTAACGTAAACATTAAGGGGAATAAAATGGACATCGCAGCACTTGCATGGGAAGTAGTGGTATTTATAATGAGATTAGGCCTAATATTAATATTTATGTGGGCAGTGCAGAAGGTAGCCGACATCTGGAGAAATGAAGGGGTGATTGAGGTGTTATGGACGGTAGTCCTCGCTTTATTAGGTGCAGCAATGTTATTAGTGGTATTGGCGGTGGGGTTTGGACTAGTGTTGTCATTATTGTAAACATCTTAGATGGGTTTAGATACGGAGAATAAGTTAAACTATTAGTGTAACTAAGCGATGTAGTGTAAACCAAATGTAACACAAAGGGGAATAAAATGAAAACAGGAACGATGTATATTCTAGTTATGTTGTTATGTATGGTGGCAATGTCTCTTGTACACCTCATGATGATAGGCGATGCAGAGGTAGTGCATTATATAAAGATGGGACTTGCGGCTTTATTACCAATTGGAGCTTACATAATACTAATCAAAATGTAACAGATGTGTAAATAAAGTGTAAAGATGACAAAAAGCCCACACATTTCCATAGAGTGGGCTATAATTAAAGTAAGAGAACAAACAAACAAATGCAAAGGGGAATGAAATGGACATTAAACGTAATGCACACATAGCAGCAGCATCAGAATTGTTGGAAGTGATGAGTATTGCATCTTCTGTAGCGTTAATTGCAGACTGTATATGGGTGATGAGAGACATAGTGGCTGACGGTTTGACAATGGGTAGGGGAGTGGTGGCTACGCTTCTATTCACAGCATGTTTCTTCATGGTGAGAGCTACAATACATTATCACAATAGAAGCGTTAAAGTTAAAGTGAAGGAAACATTACAAGTTGAGTTGAAGAACGTAAGAATGAAACACAAACGTAATAAAAATAAGGGGAGATAACATGGACGCACTACATACTTTAATGAAGATTAGCAGGACAAAGGACATGAGCGGAATTATGAAGTTGCACATGCTAAAGGTGTTGATGTTAAAGCTAGATGAAAACAACCCGGACGATAGAGAAGCGTTGCCGTTCATCAGGCAGGCATTGTTAGAGACACGAACAGCAGTTAAACAATTAGGAGTGAGATATGACTACAACTAATACAACACGGCTAGAGACAGTGATAAGAGAAAGATTAGAGCTTATACACGCTGAGATAGCGGAGGCATTAGCAACACCGTTGGATGAAGGGAATTACAGACAGATACAACAGACATTGAAGGTGAAGGACATCCAACTAGAGCTATTGCATGACATAATATTAACAGAGTGGAAGACACTTTAGGGGAAATGTATGAAAACCAATGCGCAATTGCTAGAGATTATGAACAAAGAGGTG
>Ga0105097_10000816_pt1 | contig 14678 bp, 14 predicted proteins | sample PPLLak12cMay2015_FD_87035 | JGI IMG/M metagenome (GOLD analysis project Ga0105097, IMG submission 87035) | Freshwater sediment microbial communities from Prairie Pothole Lake near Jamestown, North Dakota, USA - PPLs Lake P7 Core (1) Depth... | ecosystem: Environmental > Aquatic > Freshwater >... | reverse complement strand
AGGTTCGAATCCTGTCCTGACTACTAAAAATAAAAATTATGGAAAAAAACGATATTAAAAAGTCACTATATAAACAAAATCCTAAAGCAACATTTAGGTTTATTAGAAAAGGTGTTGCTTATTACAGTACAGAAATTCGTGAAGGTCAAACATTTCAGGTATTTTTTGAGATTCCCGTAGTTGATATGGGAGATGCCGACTTTGAAATCACAATGGATGCAAAACTTTTAATTAGATGGATTGTTTAAATTAAAAAAAATCACTATATTTGTAAGACAATTAGAGAGAACCGTGAGTCCGCGGATGGAAACAACTACAGGACGATCATACGTCATACTCTAATTAAGACCCCACGATTGGCAGACGTATCCGACTGTCATGGTGTGTGAACCTGACTTGAAGGCTTCAAGGCTATGGGGGAGGCTACACAGGTTAGATAAGGATTCCCCATTATGGGTTAAGGGGGTAAGGGGTCTTAAGTGATCGTAATACAATCCACAAGTTGTGAGAATACTGAACAATCTTACAATATACACTCTTCTTCCGAGTGAGACTCACCACGTAACTTTGGGGGTAGGGTGAAGATGTTCTGAGGGCAGCACTGAACGCTGAATTTGATTCCACCCATATTGATGGTGGATAGAATAAGGACGGAGTGTGAAAGTAGAAACCCACCGGGGATGGTTACTACGGGCTAGCGAATCCTAGTCATATCGGTGAGGGATATAATGATACCATAGATAAGAAAAAACTAAAGGTTCTCCTGAGTTGGTACAGGGACGATTCAGAACCTTTTTTATAGTCAGGTGGCGAAATGGTAAACGCAGGGAGAGGTTTAAATATCACGGGAAGTTTCAGTAGTATAGACGACCGTAGAGCCCTAAAATTATCTAAACTACTATTGGTAATACAGGTTCGAATCCTGTCCTGACTACAAATGAGATAGAGATACTCATAGGGTTTTTAAGTTCCCTCAAAACTTAACGGAGCTGGTACCATCCACGTCACGGGGTACTCGTTGGGAATCAGGCTGGAACATCCTCCTCGCCCCCAAGTAAGGATTGACTTTTAAGCGGTAAGACGCGTTGGGTTTTGAAATAGAAAAACTGTGAATATCTACTCACACTTAATCTCAGGTGGGGATTTTTGGTCTCGGCGCATAACGGTTGGTGCACTACCCTGTCACGGTAGCAAGTAGGCAACGAAAAAGAGGGTTCGACTCCCTCCGGGACCGCAATAAGATCGTAAATCCAAGTAACCGCTTGGTAGGTTTTAGATCTTTAATAATGATGTTGGGAGAATATCTCAACATCATTTAATGTTTTAAATAGAAATTAAATTATGAAAAATTTATTAACAACAATTGTTATTTTTATCTCACTAAATGTGTTGTCTCAACCATTAAAATTATATGATGATAAATATAATTTTGATTCAATTGCCAAGATCAATATAAATAAAATATTAATACCTAAAACGTCTGACGGTATTGTGGTTATTAAACCATATGATAGATTTAAGGTAACCCTTTCAACAAAACTTAATAGTAGTGTTATTATAAATGCCAATGGTCTTTCAGAGTTAACCATTACAGATTATTTTAATTTTGGAGCTTACGATATTAGAGCAAGATTTTACATTACACCAAATTTTAAGGTATTCCAAAGGGTGTTTATTACGGGTATAAATAAAAATAATTATTTATTTAGTACTGGTGTGATGTTAAAGTTTTGAAAATCAATTAAAAATACATATCTTCGTAAAAACAAAATAGATATGGAAAGATTTTCAATGAGACAGGTCATTATTAACAAGTTTGGTGAGACCGAGAAGAATGTAAAAACAAGTAGATCAACAAAGAGATCTAATGACAAGATCAACGATCAAGGTAAGTATATGGTTAAGATCGTTGATGGTGTTAAATATATGGTATTAAAATAACAAAATAGTCAGGTGGCGGAATTGGTTAGACGCTCAGGGTGATAATTAAAGTAGTTATTATTATAAATACAAACTCGCGTAACTACTGTGCAGGTTCGAATCCTGTCCTGACTACAAATAATAAAAAATTAAAATTATGGAATTAATATTGTACGGAATTATTGGAAGCTTGATGGGTAGTTTAATTGTATTAATTACAATAAACCTATTTAAGTCAAAACCCTCAATTGACTATCAAGTTTTAATTAAACAATCTGAAGAACGATTAGAGAAGTCAAAAAAGTATGGTGAAGAGTTAGATAGAATGTTAGAAGAAATGAAAAAATAGTCAGGTGGCGGAATTGGTTAGACGATATATGGGCAATGATTAATCAGTTAGGATTGTAAGCCTTCCCAAAATAACTGAATACAGGTTCGAATCCTGTCCTGACTACGAGGGGTATTGGTATTCCTGACGGGTTTAGATGTGTAACTTACCCTCCCACAACCTTTAGTATAAGGGGATTAATAAGACACAACTCTTTGGCAACGTTATCAGATTAAACAGTTGCATTTTGGACCTGTAACTCAGTTGGTTAGAGTGCAACACTCATAATGTTGAAGTCCCTGGTTCGAGTCCAGGCTGGTCCACAATTTATTAAATAATATTTAAAAAACTTTATAATATGAAAAATTGTATCTTATTAGTTTTTATTTTTATTGTGAATTTTACATATTCACAAAACGAAAAATTAAGTCCTGTTAAGGATTATGGGAAAATAATCATATCTAACCCATCAGATTTGTTTATTGATAGTATGATTACTTTTGTTGGGATTGATATGGATCAACAAAAAACAACAGAAGAGTTTTTAATTCTTTTAAATGACTATAGGGGGTTTTATGGGTTATCTCCTGTAACTATGGATTCAAAATTATCCATTGCCTCAGAAATTCAAGCGAAATACCAATCAGATAATCAAATTGTTACTCACAATAACCCAACTAATGGGTTTGAAACTCAAATTGATCGTATGAGATATGTTGGGATCATTTTAGAAAATGGTATTAGTAGAGAGATTTGTAATGGTATTAAGAAAGAAAACGCTTTTTGTCGAAATAGAACAATTGCTCAAGAATCTTTAGATAAATGGGCTCACAGTCCCCCACATAATGATGCAATGTTATGGGTTGATGCAAAGATTGTTGGGATATCATTTAGTCAATCCACTAAAAACAAAGGTGAAGTATATGTAACGGTTTTATTTTTATAATAAAACCGTTTTTTTATCCCCCAAATGCTGGACAAATATCCAATCTTTTTTTAGTTCCTTCATTTGGTTTAAATAAAATACTTTTAAATCCACTGGTTGGTACTCTACCACCTGGAATGTTCTCAATCACATTAATTTCCATAGTATAGTTTTTTGATGTAATTGTTTGAAATTGTTTTTCTTCAGTAGGTAAATTACCCCATACTATTTGTAATTCTACATTAATTATACAATACTTATATTGTAAATAGTCGTTAATATTTGTGTGGGGAGTTTTAAAGGCATTTCTTTTAGATTCGTCAGTTATTATGGTAATTCCATCACTTGTTAGTTGTAATGGTTTTGGTGGGTTTGGTCCTGATGTTCCATCACCATTCGTTCCACCTTTTAATGTTATTACGTTATCTGGTACAGAAATACCAAAACTTTCCAACCCTATTTTTAATTCATTTTTAACATTTTCCGCTCTTTCTTTTGATAGTTGTACCCAAGTTTTATTTGATGCGTTTCCTGTGTTTCTTAATCTAGAACTACTTGAAACAACATCCAATTTTGTACAAACAACTGATCCATTTACAGATTTTGCAAAAGTTTGTAATTTTTGAGACTCTGAAAGCATCTTAGATATTTCGGACTTCATATATTCTGTTACAGAACTTTCGTTATCAATATAAACATTTTTACCAACGTCTTTACTATTAAATTCTTTCAATAAAATAGTGGGTGGTGGAGGTTCGGTAAGATCTGGAGGTAACGCAACATTTTCGGTTGTCTTTGCACCTTCAATAAGATGGATATTAACGTCTTTTTTTCCTTTTTGAATTCTTTTACTTGCGGTTTCCAAATAAGAAACCCATTGATTTAAAAAAACTTTTCTTGATTCTTGAGTTAATTGTTGGTACCAAATCTCAGCATTTTCAGATTTATATGGTGATTTTGATAGACCCGTAATAAATGATGTGTACTTATCACCAAACTCTGAGGTTAATTCGTTATATAGTTCAGAACTACCATTTTTAAGTTTTCTTGTAAAATTATTAACCGCAACTGCACCACCACCACCTTTAAGTAGGGTTACTTCTTCCAACGGTGGTAACATAACATCCCCCGTTTTACCTGAAAACCCCTGAGATACCGTTTGTTCTGTTATAGTTTTTTTTACTGAACTATACATCTCAAGAATTCTTAATTTTTCAGAATCATCAATGTCTAATATAAATCTTGCCATATGTTATAAATACCTTAGATATAAAAAATAAACTACGTAGAAATACGTAATCTGTTAATTTTTTTCAAACATTACAATACTTATATATTACAATGTTTGAAAATATGACGGGAATACTAATTGCATTTATCACAGGGGTTTTAGGACCTATTATGATTATACTAGTTAAAAATTATTTAAATAAAAATAAGAAAAAACCTGATATGGTTACAGAGACACTCAGAGTGAGTGAATTGATAACAACCAAAATCGAACATATGAGGGAAGAATTCCATGCAGATCGTGTATGGGTAACCCAATTCCATAATGGTGGTAATTTTTATCCAACAGGAAAATCAATGGCAAAATTCTCAGTTATGTATGAAACAGTTAACCCTGGGGTTAGTTCAATACAAACAAATTTTCACAATATCCCCGTAAATCTTTTTAGTAAATCAATCAATCAATTATTAGTTAATGATGTAATAGAAATTCCTGACTTTAAAGATGAAACAATCCCAACATTCGGACTTAAATACATTGCTGAAGACACAAATTGTAAATCAGGTTATCTTTTTTCAATTAAATCTATTGATGGTAAATTCATTGGAACATTGGGGATGGATTTTACAAAACGTAAAACAAAACTTGATATAGAATCAATAAATCATATTATGGTTCATGCGTCATCTCTTGGTGGTGTTCTTATGACACACTTATCAAATTAAATTTAATATAACATAGTAATCACATATTTATATAATTATGGATTTAAGTTACCCACTATCTAAAAAAGGACCAATAACGTCAGGTTTTGATTACAGAACGCATCCTGTGTTAGGTAAAAGAATACACCATAATGGTGTTGATATTGGTGTTCCAGATAACACTAAAGTTTATTCTATTGCAGATGGTACCGTTGTTAGATCTGATATGGAGAATGTTGGTGGGTATGGGAATTTTATAATTATAGATCACGGAGGATTTTTATCCGCTTACGCACATTTAATGGATAGACAAGTTCAAGTGGGTGATGAAGTCAAAAAGGGAGAACAAATTGCATTATCTGGTGGTGGACAAGGTAAATCTAAAGGTGGTGGGATGTCTACAGGACCTCATTTACATTTTGAAATTAGAAAAAATAAAAACGCCAAAGATAAAAGTGAGTTTGAAGATCCTATGCCGTATTTGTCTGGAACATCTCCATCAAATGTCGAGAAGGATGTAAAAACAGATGATAATAAAAATAAAGGTAAAACATTAGTAAAAAAACTTAAACCTAAAGGTTATGATGGGGTAGCTTTAGAAAACATTAACGTATTACTTAGGATAATGAAATCTAAAGGAATAACGGACCCTATTACCCAATTGGGGATTTTATCAACAATTGGAAAAGAAAGTGGGTTCATACCCCAAAACGAGATCGGTTATGGTAATACCCCAAATTCAAGTATTAGATCAATCTTTGGAGATAAAGTATCAAAATTATCAAATGATCAATTATCAAAACTTAAATCTAGTGATGAAGATTTTTTCAATTATGTGTATGGTCGTAAAATGTCCCCAACTTTGGGTAATACAGAACCTGGCGACGGATATAAGTATAGAGGTAGAGGTTTTAATCAAATAACCGGTAAGGGTAATTATAGTGCGTATGGGTATAAAAGTAATCCTGAAGCATTAAATAGTATTGAAGGTGCTGGTGAAGCGGCAATTAAATTCTTAACTAAAGGTGAGGGTAGTTCTTTAAATAATAAATTTGAATCAGTTGATGACTCAATTAAACATTTTGTGTCTATAAATGCGGGGGGAAGTCCTAGTCATAGAGCTTATCGTAATGCTAAAAATGTTGCAAACAAGTTTGATTATGAATTTGGGGATAAAGAAAGTTCAAAGAATGTAGATACCCCATCAAATAGTGGTAGTATTGAGGATGATATTGCAAAATCAAAAAAAGGGTTTGAACTTTTAAGAAGACTCACCAACTTTGGTAATATTGGTAAAACTATGAATGAGGAGGTAGATAGAATTAAAGATATTATGAAAAAAATCATCTAACCCCTTGTTTAATCAAAACTAAAGACATATATTTGTATTGTTGTTAAGGTGTTCAACACAACACAACAAAAAAAAAGAAAAAAATACTTGACAGATTAACTTAAAAGTATTAACTTTGTAAAACAAATTAAAAATCATTCTTAAAATGACAGAAGAAATTAACAAAGATGTCGTTATGTATTCGTACTACGGATCTGACGGAAAAAAGTATTGGACCTCTAACCTTGAATTTGCAAGATCAAGAGCGTCTTTTCACGGAAGTGAAGATGTTTACATCGAAACAACAAAAAATTAAAAAAGTTCATAAAGTACTTGACAAAACAAAACAAATGTCGTAACTTTGTAAAACAAAATCGGAAACGTCCGATAACGTTCTTTGAAAAATTAGATTATCCGTTCAGGAGTAAGTAATGAAACTGATAAAGATATTGGTCCGTGTATAGTCCATAAAATAAACTACGAAAGTAGGATAAAGTGAACCCTTAAGTGTGTTGGGTTTGCGGTTTAGGAAACTGAACTTGAGTACACAAGCGGGATACCGTTTAATCTTTAGTACCGAGGTCAACGATGTAGGGAAAATGGTTAAATGATAAGGTGATGTGGGTCATCTTGTTGCGATGGGAACATCTATAGGAATAACCCGTAGGAATATTGCAAAAAATATGGTTATCCAATTATATTATTGCGTGTTCCAGTATCAGAGGGTACTTAAAACCGAAAGGTATGACAACAAACAGGTGGTGCTGACATTGTCCTTGATGAATCCCTACCAAGGGACTTATCACGAAGTAATCTTAAAATATCGAAATGGGGACATTTCACGAGGCAGTTTGGTATTTTGTTGTTCAAAAGACAATGAATCTAAAAGACGGACCACTGCTTTGATCAATCCACAACACAAAACCTTTATGTTAATGAAGTAACATTTATAAAAACTTAAAGCAAAAGTGTTCGTCACGATATAACGGAAGTTACCCACCTATTCACTGGCTGTCAGTGGAACGTGATAACCGCAAGTTTGAACGTATTTTTATGAAAAATCTCTAGGTCGTCGAAGACCGAATCAGGACGCAATCTTGAAGAGACAGGATTAGTAAGAGAGTAGTTATGTCGTCAAGGAGTGATTGGTCTAACCAATCGGTAATAAGTGTTACAGGACAAAATCCTGTGGATAAGAGTAGAAAAAATAATGACTCAAAAGACACTTACAAAAAACTATAATCTCAGGTTTTTATTTTTTAGGTAAACTTATTAAGTTAAAAAAAATTAATTAGGGACGATGTGAATCGATCCCTTTTTTTGTTTTCTGTGTATTTATAACTAAAACAATATACTATTATGGGAAAATTTATAATTACCGAAAACGAAAAAAATGAAATAAGAGACCTATATGGTGTTTTATCCGAACAAACTTCAACAACAACTTATTATCTAGGAACAAAAAAAAACGCAAAGTTTACGGTTACTGGTGGTAAGGAAATAAATGGTGTTAAAGAATTAACAGTTAATTTAGGAACAATAGGTCGTGTTCTTGACATTGAAGGTCTTTTACGTGATGTTAATATGGACTTCTCTAAATTAACGGGAAAATTAACATATAATAGTAAAGATGGTATAGTTAAGTTAACTGTAGATCGTTTACCTGGTATGGACGAAAAGACATATAACGATATTCTATACGCATTTGAGATGTTATTCAGTAATATAGTTAAAAATGGTGAGAAAATTGATAACACAAACTTTTTCCATGATGAATCCTTAGTTGCAAGACTTAAAAACGTTAAACCGATCCAAGGATCTAAATAATAAAAACTATTATGAATATAAGAAGAATATTAATATCCGAACAGGAGAAAAAATCCATACTTGGGTTATATGGTGTTTTATCCGAACAAACTTATAAATTATCACCAGATGGAACTTATACTGTTAAATCTAACCCAAAATTTAAATCTACCGGGGAATTACAAAAAGGTTATCAGAGTGAGGTTATTATAAAAACGGGAACAACAATCAAACCAATTGGTAATGGTATTTTAACTTTTGATCTTTATTATGAGGATAAAGGGATATATGGTAATATTAACCAAATTAAAAGCCCTATTAATAACTTCCCCAATCCATTGGATCCAAAGGGTGAAATTAAAAAACTAAATAAGACTGGATTTTATAGATGTGGGTTAAAAAAAATTGGTATTGGTGATATGAATACTCAATGGTATATTGAGACACCAAACAATGGGTTTTTAAATACAATTGATAGTTTATTTTGTAATGTTAAAGTAACTAAAAAAGTCGGTTGTTTAGGTAAAGATGAAGTAATGATAAAGAAAGGTTTTAAAAAAACTGATTTAGAAGGTCATTATCAAATGGAAGATAAACCAAAACAATTTGAATTATATGATTTTCCGTGTACGGAGGATAATAGACTTCATTATTTTTATAGATTAATAAAACAAGAACCAAAAAAAGAAAAACCAAAAAAAATAAAATTACCTAATTTAACGGAAAAAAACTTTTGTAATTTACCGGGAGACACTAACTGGGATTACGCAAGAATTGATGATGGAACTTGGTACACAAGAAGAAAAGGTCAAGAGGATTGGATAAAATTAGAAACACATAAATTCCAAGGAGCAATTAACTTATTAGAAAAAGATTCAAAATGTGGTAGTTTAGAAAAAATACCACAAACAGAAATAATCCCAATTGATAAATTACCGACTAAACCTATAGAACAAATTGCAACAAAAACACCAGAAATACAATTAAGTCCTAACCAAAAATTACAACAAAATTTAAATACCTCAACAAAAGGTTTAAATTACTTACAAGGACAAAAAAATAAAGGAATATAATTAAAAGGAACTTCGGTTCCTTTTTTTGTGGTCAAAACAATAATAATCGCACAACACAAAACAATAATTTTAACGCATAAAAAAACCCCATCTGTGGAGATGGGGCGTTACTAAGTGGAGGTGGAGCGACTCGAACGCTCGTCCATAACATCCCGTAAAACAAGGACTACACGTTTAGGTTGGTATTTTCTAACACCCCAAAATATTTGATTTTTCACACCGATCAATAAACGGTGACAGTTCTTTCGGGGAACCATACCCGTTTTGTTTCTTTTCGGGTAGAAACCACACCTTTGTAGGGACTTCTGTTGCTAGGTTATATGTCCACCGACCCCCGTTTCCGTTACTTATTAAGCTACAGATACTTCAGAAGTACGGACTAATCCAATAACTTCCATTTTCGATAATACGTCGCCGATTGTTTTTCTGAATCAGTTTTTAAGGAGATTAATTCAGTCCCCACGTGCCCTTTATTTTCAGCCGACATCTGTCAAATCCAAAAACACCCCCATAAATCAAAGAACTTTCGTTTCTATAAATACAAAGATAATACAAAAACTCAATATTCCAACTATTATTGATATTTATTATTAATATATGGAAAACGGAGAATACAACCCATACGAAACGAGTAAGATTATTTATGAGGACGATAAGGTAAAATTTATTGAGGTATTTGACTCTATGGCTGCCAAGTATTTTGGTGGGTGGGAGTATGATACTAACTGGAATGATAAATACCGTGAGGGTGATTTATATTTTATTATTGACCAAGTTGCTGATGAGGATTATTCTATGCATAATGTTGATGGTAAAACTGAATTCAGACAAATTAATGGTAATGTTACTTTCACTGATCCTACGGATATATATAAAGAATTTCCAACTATTAAGGGTCTTATTAGTGAGAAGGTTTTTGGTAGTGATGTATATAAATTATTGGTTAAGATAAAAAATGGTTATGATCCTGGTTGGGTGTCTTTAGGTAAATATGATAATTTACTTTATGATATGATTTTTAACGAAAAATCTCCGGGATTAAGTAAGATTACGATTCAATTTGATAGAGATGAAGACTATTTGGAGTTATTTGAAGATTTAGATAAGGATGATATATATTCAATTATAGATCTTTTGGGTAGTGGTCAATATGATAGTAATAGGTATGAGACATCATCAGAATGGGATGAGTCACGGATTTATGATTATTATTTGGATGTTGAAAATAAAGAAAAGGTTGATTTAATTCTTTCATTGATGGTAAAAGATCAGTCTGGTTTAAGTAATGAACAAAGGATGTCAGTATTTTCTAATCATTTTGGTGATGTTGCGGATCGTATTACCGAAGAATGGGGATCAATTGAGAGTGAATGTGTTAGGGAACAACTTAAAGATGAGTTGTATCAAGAATTTGGTAATAAATTTTTTACTGTTGGTATAATAGAAAAAAACCCATTAAGTAGGTATGAAACTACGGTAAATATCTTATTAAAATTATTTACTGTTATTGGTAATAAAACCCAAACATTGGAGGAGTTATTAAAGGTGATTATTAGAAAATTTGATAATGAGTCTCACGGTTGGTATGATGAAATGTATTGGAATACAAATTGTACTAATTATGATATTGTAAGTTTTAATAAGGAAGCCAAGTGGTATCTTGATAGACTTTATGGGAGTATTGTGGATAGTAACGAATATAAAGATGTTTCCGAGTTTATTGAGATTAAGAATAATGTAGAAAGTGAGTATGGTTTTGATAAATGGAATAAAACTAAAATTAACCCTGACTTGAATTTTAGAATTGATGATATTGATAAGAAAACGAATAATCTTATTGTTGTTGTTAAGGTGGGTGATAACCGAGCGGAAAAAAGAACTATGAGTTATGAGGATCTTAAACGACTTGAATCTCAATATGAATTATTTGAAAATAAAAAACTCTTTAATGAATCTATTGATCCTATATTTAAATCTGTTTTAAAGTGGTTAAACAAAGAGTTTGGGGATCTTACTAAAGTGGTTAAAGGTAGTAGAACATTTTATGTTGGTAGAGACCGAAAGCCGTTATTTTTCTATTACCAGGATGATAAAAATGGGGATGTTTATATAAATTACGACAGAATTTGGGTATTTTTTGAAACCATTTTTGGTCTGAATGACTCACAAACAGAGGGGATTATGAAGGTATGGTTGGAACAGACCTATAATTTGAGGGGAGTCACACCTCTTTTCATAGATTCAACCTTCCCAAATATGGTTAGAGGAGACCTATAATTTAAAATAATTATAAATAAATTTTTTAATTCAAATAAATTCCATATATTTGTGTTATGGAAAGAAATTATGAATTATTAAAAGATGTGTTGTCGGTACCAACAAAAACTTATCAAGAGGATTTAATGATCCAATACATCTGTGATTGGTTAGACCAAAATAGTATTACCTATTATGTGGATAAACATTACAATATCTACGCAACAAAACAAACTGACGTAAATGTTGAATTCTTCCCTTGTGTTGTTGCTCACACAGATACAGTTCATAATATTGACACAATCAATGTTGTTGAAGAAATGCTACCTGATGCTCAAGGAAATATTAAACTATCCTTAAAAGCATACAATGATAGTGGAAATCCAACAGGAATTGGTGGTGATGATAAATGTGGTGTTTTTGGTTGTTTGGAATTATTAAAAGAATTACCAAACTTAAAGGCGGCATTTTTTGTCTCCGAAGAAACAGGTTGTAAAGGATCATTTAATTCAGATCCGGAATTCTTTAAAAATATTGGATATGCGATTCAGTTTGATGCCCCAGAGAACAATATGATCTCAGAATATTTGATGAGCGTTAGTATGTTCAAAAGAGACAGTGATTTTTTCAAAGTTGGTGGAAGATTAATTACAGAACATTTCCCGGCAGATACGAAATATCACAAACACCCATATACCGATATATATCCTATTCACACGATGTATGGTATTTCTTGTTTCAACATATCAATTGGTTATTATAGATACCACACACCGAACGAATATGTTGTTGTTGAGGATGTTTATAATGGAATTAAGGTTGGTAAATTAATGATTGGAGAACTTGGTTATACAAAACATTAATTTTTTGGTTTTACCGTATATTTATATATATGAAAAAAATTATAAAATTAAACGAAACCGATCTAACTAGAATTATCTCTAAAACTATTAATGAAATTAGAGATAAAGAAGGTATTGATTTATATATGGAGTTAAAAGAATTACTTCACCCTTATTATAAAAAACAACAATCAAATGGTAAGATGTTGAGTAGTAGTGAAAGAATTGTTAGAATAAAACAAGTCATTGATGAACTTCAGGATTATGTTGGAATTTTAAACCACGAATTAAGTGCCGAACAAGATCGGGAATCAGGAAGATATAGTATTTAAAAAAAGGAGGTTATTCAACCTCCTTTTTCTTTTTAGTTCTTTTTGGTTTTTCTGTGGTAATTAACTTTGATGGTTCGGTAATCGTTACAACATCATCTTTTACTATAAGAGTGTAGTTAGTATTTTCCTTAACATCACCAATTAAAATACCTTCAGATATTAGATCCTCAATTTTATCTTGGATTGCTCGTTTTAGAGGACGGGCACCAAACGTCTCATCAAACCCAACTTTTGAAATCATCTCAATCACCGAATAATCGGCAACAAAGTTATATTTCATTTTTGTTAATCTATTTAATAAGATATCAATCTCAAGTTTAACAATCTTATCAATATGGTCTTTCTTAAGTGAATTAAAGATAATAACATCGTCAATTCTGTTAAGGAATTCAGGGGCAAAGAATTTACTTAATTCTGATTTAAGGATATCTCTTTTATGTTCCTCCTCAATATAGTCACTTTTCTTGAATCCCATTCCACCACCAAAATCTTGTAATTTTCTAACACCAATGTTTGAGGTCATAATAATTAAACAATTTTTGAAATTAATCTTTCTACCCAAACTATCGGTAAGGTGACCATCATCCAACATTTGTAATAATGTTGAGAATATGTCTTTATTTGCCTTCTCAATTTCGTCAAACAAAATAACCGAATATGGTTTGTTTTTAACTTGTTCGGTAAGTTGTCCCCCCTCTTCGTGTCCTACGTATCCTGGAGGTGACCCAATTAGACGAGAGATGGTATGTTTCTCTTGGTATTCGGACATATCCACACGGATCATATTATCTTCATTACCAAAGATCTCTTTTGCTAGTTTCTTAGCCAAGAATGTTTTACCCACACCTGTTGATCCCAAGAATATGAATGAACCAATTGGTTTATTTGGATCCTTAATTCCGACTCTATTTCTTCTTATTGCTTTTGATATTTTGGCAACCGCTTCTTCTTGACCGATAACCAAATCATTAAGGGTATCCTCAAGATTAACTAAAGATTTTGTTTCATCAATTGTAATTTTACTTACAGGTATTTTGGTCATATTGGATACTACCTCATATACAAGTTCTGGTGAAATTTCTTTCTTTTTAATTGTTAATTCATCATCAAACTTCTTTTTTTCTTCTGCAAGTTTTGTGATAATTTTTCGTTCTTTATCTCTCAACTCTGCCGCCATCTCAAATTTTTGACTTTTAATAACGTCAATTTTTTCTTGTTTGATATCAGAGGCTTGTTGTTTTAATTTTTCAATTACTTCAGGTAATTTTATATCCACTTGAGATCTGGCACCAACCTCATCTAAAATATCAAATGCTTTATCGGGAAATTCACGATCTGTGATATAACGATCCGCAAGTTCAACACAAAGACCCAAAATCTCATCTGTGTATGAAACTTTATGGTGTGCCTCATATTTTGCCTTACTATTTTGTAGGATTATTAATGTTTCTTCTTTTGTTGATGGATCAACAATAACCTTTTGGAAACGTCTTTCTAATGCCCCATCTTTTTCAAAGTTCTTACGATATTCATCTAATGTTGTTGCTCCAACACATTGTATCTCTCCTCGGGCAAGTGCCGGTTTAAAGATGTTGGAAGCATCCAGTGATCCTGATGAACTACCCGCACCAACAATCGTATGGATTTCATCAATGAAGACCACGATATTGGGGTTGTTCTGAAGTTCCTCAATAATAACTTTCATTCTTTCCTCAAACTGACCACGATATTTTGTTCCTGCAACAATTGAGTTCATATCTAAAGATACAATACGTTTATCCATTAAATTTTTAGGACAATCTCCTTCATATATTTTCATTGCCAAACCTTCAACAATCGCAGTTTTACCACAACCAGGTTCTCCAACTATAATTGGGTTGTTTTTCTTTCTTCTTGATAGGATCTGAGCGATTCTCATTATCTCAGCTTCT
>Ga0105097_10000814_pt1 | contig 14681 bp, 12 predicted proteins | sample PPLLak12cMay2015_FD_87035 | JGI IMG/M metagenome (GOLD analysis project Ga0105097, IMG submission 87035) | Freshwater sediment microbial communities from Prairie Pothole Lake near Jamestown, North Dakota, USA - PPLs Lake P7 Core (1) Depth... | ecosystem: Environmental > Aquatic > Freshwater >... | reverse complement strand
GCGCAGCTTGTCGTGGCTGGCGCCCTTAGGGTAGTTGGCCACGTTGGTTACCATGATGTGGCGGACGTGTTCCGGCCGCACGAACTGGTGGATGACCATCGGGCCAACCCGAATGCGCGCCACGTCGCCGTAGGTGCGCCACAGATCGACATAGGACTGGACGACGTCGGGACGATCGAGCGTGAGCATCCCGCGCGTGGTTTGATTGATCCCCGGACCAGGCGCACGACGCGCGGCCGGCGCGGGGGCTGAAGGTTTGGTTGCTACTGTCATGGGTATCTCCTTTGGGGCGCCGTAGTGCGACGCCATTTGCTGCACGCAAACTTTGTGCAAATTATAACACACCTGCTCCTAAAAAGCCGTAGGAACTGACCAAATGGGCAACGCGCGCGCTACCAGCAGCATTGTGCGCCATGTGTTTTGACAAGCCCGCCAATCCTCATATAATTGTGCAATATGTCTCGACCTGCTTGACTATGTATGGAGAGGAAGGGTGCAGTATGTTCCGGTTGAACGACAACACGAAAGGCCATAATGGACATTTTTCTGGATCCGCGCCAGCAGCCGTGCAAGAAGATGGCTACTGGGAAGCCTTGATGCATCAAGGCGAAGTCGCAGCGTTGGACGAACCGCCGCCCTGGGCCAGCAATGGCCACTCCAGCGCTCCGTGCCACGACGACTACGAGCGCACAGACGACCAGACCGACTGGAAGCGAGCCGAGTGCCTGCTTGAGCAAAAGGAGTGCTGCCATCTAGTAGTCGTCGGCCATAACCGCGGCGGCCTGTTGGTGCAGTTCGGCAGCCTGACTGGCTTCGTCCCCAGCTCGCATCTGGTGGACTTTCCCGGCATTGTAGACCCCATCGAGCGTGAGGATGCCCTCAAGCGCCGCTTGGGCGAGGAGCTCAAGCTTCAGGTGATCGAAATCGACCGGCCGCAAGTGCGTCTGATCTTGTCCGAACGTATCGCGCGCGAGGCCGAACGAGGCGAAAGCCTCTTTGCCCGCATCAAGGCCGGCGACACCTTGACCGGCCGCGTCAGCAATCTGCGCCGTTTTGGCGCGTTCGTCGATCTGGGCGGCTACGAAGGTTTGATCCACATCTCTGAGCTGTCCTGGGGCCGTGTCAACTACCCCGGCGACGTCGTTCATCCCGGCGACGTGGTCCAGGTTTACGTGCTGGACGTCGACCCTGAGCAACGCAAGATTCAGCTCAGCCTGAAACACTTGCAGTCCGACCCCTGGCGCGACGTGTCCCAACGCTTCTGCGCCGGCGAGGTTGTCAAGGGCGAAGTGACCAACGTGGTCAGCTTTGGCGCGTTTGTGCGCCTGGACGACGGCATCGAGGGGCTGATCCACATCTCCGAGCTGGCCGAGGGAACCTTCTTACACCCGCGCAACGTTCTGCGTGAAGGCCAGCACGTCGATGTCAAGGTGCTCAGCGTCGAATCGGACCATCGCCGCATCGGCCTGAGCCTGCGCCAGGCGCGCAAGCCCCGTTACGCTGACTGGTCGGACGGCGCCCGTGTCGCCGTCTCCGCAATATAGCCGCTGCACCCCCGACATCGGCGCATTCCGGCAGAGGCAGTCCTCCTCCGTTCAACGGCGCCGGCAGAGTGGGCGGTAGCCCGCTCCGCTGGCGTCGCTTTTGTTTTCAGGTCCTGAACTTTGAGCAAGTCGCCATCGCCCCGTGCAGCAAAGCCCAAAACAGCCAAAAAACGCCGGGCAGCCCCGCGGCCACAACGCCCGGCCTGGCAGGTTGCCGTCGAGTCCAACGGCGAGATCATCGCGCTGACCGGGCTGATCGCGGTGGGTCTGTTGATCGCCAGCCATCTGCGCCACGAAGGCGAGACTCCGGGGATCATCAGTCAGGTCTTCGGCTGGGCCGCGCTGCCCGTGCTGGTTGTGCTGTTGCTGCTGGCCCTGGCGGTGCTGGCGCGCCAGGCAGCGCAGCGCATCGGCGCGCGCGACACCATCCCGTGGCGGCGGGCAGGCGAGGTGACGCTCGGCCTGGCGCTGATGGCTGCGGCAGTGCTGGGCTTGAGCCACCTTTGGTCGGGCAGCAACGACCCCTTGCAGTATGCCCTGGCGGGCAATGGCGGCGGACTGGCCGGCTGGCTGATTGGATCGCTGCCGGGCCAGTTGCTGGGCGATCTGGCGGCGACGGCCCTGTTGTTAGTGCTGGCTGGATTGGGGCTGTGGCTGGTGCTGTGGGCTCTCGACCTGCTCGCGCTGGACTGGAGGAGCCTGCCCGCGCGGCTGGGCCAGGGGCTGGGCAAGCTGCTGCCAGCTCCCGACGACGAGATAGCTGAGCTGGCTGAACCGGAGCCGGCCCGCCCGGCGTCGCGAACGGCTGCGTCGGAGGATCGTCCCTCGATTGTCAACGACGACCCGCCGCTGCCCAAGAAGCCGCGCCAACCCCCGGCCAAACCCAAGGCGCGCCCCCTGCCCGCCCAGCCGCGGCCGGAATTCCTGCCGCCATTGACCCTGCTGGCGATGGCCACGGCCAAACCAGGACAGGCCGTCGACCTGGCCTACAAGAAACAGGTCATCGAACAGACGCTGGCCAGCTTCAACGTGCCGGTAGAGGTTGTGGACATCAACGTCGGGCCGACCGTGACCCAGTTTGGCGTCAAGCCCGGCACGCTGGCGCGCCGCGGGCCGGACGGCGACACGGTGCAGCGCCGCGTGCGAGTCAGCCGCATCCGCGCCCTGGCCAACGACCTGGCCCTGGCCCTGGAGGCGTCCAGCATCCGCATCGAAGCGCCGGTGCCGGGCAAGGGCTACGTGGGCATCGAGGTGCCTAACAGCCGCTCCGACCTGGTGCCGCTGCGCATGGTGCTGGAAGCGCCAGAGTTCGCCCAGATCAAATCGCCCCTGGCCGTCGCCTTGGGCCGGGATGTGTCAGGCCAGCCCGTGGCCGCCGACCTGACCACCATGCCACACCTGCTGATCGCCGGCGCCACCGGCTCCGGCAAGTCGGTCTGCATCCATAACCTGGTCTGCAGCCTGCTGTTCAACAACGGCCCCGACCTGCTGCGTCTGCTGCTGGTGGACCCCAAGCGGGTCGAGCTGCCGGCCTACAACGGCGTGCCGCACCTGATCGCGCCCGTGCTCACCGACGTGGACCAGGTGGTGGGCGCGCTGACCTGGCTGACCTTGCAGATGGACGAGCGCTATCGCAGCTTCTCGCAGGTCGGCGCGCGCAACCTGAAGGACTACAACCGCAAGATCGACCGCAAGAATAAGCCGGCCGAATGGCGCGACCTGGAACCCTATCCCTATATCGTCTTCGTGGTTGACGAACTGGCCGATCTGATGCTGGCTGCGCCCGACAAAGTGGAGCACTACATCTGCCGGCTGGCGCAGATGGCGCGCGCCACCGGCATCCACCTGGTGATTGCCACCCAACGGCCCAGCGTGGACGTCATCACCGGCCTGATCAAGGCCAATTTTCCCGCCCGCATCGCCTTCTCCGTCACCAGCCAGATGGACAGCCGGGTGGTGCTGGACACGCCAGGCGCAGAGAAGCTGCTGGGGCGGGGCGACCTGCTCTTTATGCGTCCAGACAGCGCCAAGCTGGACCGCATCCAGGGCTGCTTTGTGAGCGAGAAGGAGATCGACGGCATGGTCAGCTTCTGGAAGCAGACCATGCCCGCGCCGGAGTTGGCACCCAACCAGCCGCGCTTTCCCTGGACCGGGCTGATGGCCCAGATGGAGGACCAGGACGACCAGTACGAGCGAGCGCTGGATCTGGTGCAGGGACAGGGTCGCGTCAGCACCTCCTGGCTGCAGCGGCGGCTGCGGGTTAGCTACAACCGGGCGTCCGAGCTGATCGCGCGCATGGCCGACGATGGCTACGTGGGGCCGGACGAGGGCGGCGGCCGCGGCCGCGAGGTGTTGTTGTCCGGCGCGTCCAGCGACGAGGACGACTGGCTGAGTTGACGGCGGCGATTCGTCCTTTGATAGGCGTTGCGCTATAATGCGGCGGTTCTGGCAAACAGCAGATTTCAAAACATGAGGTTCGCTTGGTATGGACATCGGTCAAATCTCAAACGCTATCGGCTCGGTGCTGCAAGTGCTGGTGGCCGTGTGCGGTGCATTTGTGCTGGCCTTCTGGCTGGCAATCATCATCTGGACCTGGCGCGACATCCGCGCCCGCTCGCGCGACGTGTTTGCGGCTGTGCTGGCCATCGTGCTGGTAGCCATCTTCCCGTTGGTCGGCCTGCTGCTCTATCTGCTGCTGCGGCCCAAGGAGACCTTGGCCGAAGCCTACGACCGGGCGCTGGAGGAAGAAGCGCTGCTGCGCGGCATCGAGGAGCAATTGGTTTGCCCCAACTGCAACCGGGTGGTCGAGAAGGAATGGCGCTTCTGCGCCTACTGCCACACCCAGGTCAAGAAAGACTGCCCCGCCTGCGGCCAGTTGCTGGAGCTGGGCTGGACCCTGTGTCCCTACTGCGGCAGCCCGGCCAACGTGCCCAAGGTGCGGTCGCAACAGGAGCTGCCGCCCCCGGGCGCCGCCGGCCGGCCGGCCCCGTATCAGGGCGGCATGGCCGTGACTGACCTGCCTGTGGTGGAGTGAGCAGGCAACGGCCCACGCCGACAGCTTGATTTAAAACAACAAGAGAGGTAGATCGACGATCTACCTCTCTTGTTGTTTTGGTGCGGGATTGCTACACCGCCCATCTTTGCCCAGAATTCGCTGGCATAACATGACCAAGATCATATCTTTGCAATGCCAGTTGGTGATACAATGGGGGACAAGATGAACCCGATCTCCGCCTTCTTTGTGCGCAACATCATCGTTGTCTTCTTCTTCTACGGTCTGGCGTTCTTCAGCTTAGGGCTGGCGCTGGCCCTTGCCAGTCGCCGCGAGTCGGAATTTCGCTTCGTCCGCGCCATTGTGCCCCTGGCGCTGTTCGGCTTCCTGCACGGCATCCACGAGTGGGTAGAGATGTACCAGAAGATCGCTGTGCTGAGCAGCGGCTACATCCCTACCACCCTGGACGAGGTTCTGCGGCTCCTGCTGCTGGTGGCCTCGTTTGCCATGCTGTTGGGCTTCGGCTTCACGCTGCTCAGCCCCGACGTCACATCCAGGCGGCACATCTGGCTGCCGGTGCTGGGCCTGGTCGGGTTCTGGCTGACGGCTGTGGTGATCATCGCCGTGGTACTGGAGCCAGGGGATGCGCTCCTCCTTGCTCAGGCGGACGCGCTGGCGCGCTACAGCCTGGGCATCCCCGCGGCGCTGCTGGGCGCGTGGGCTCTGATGACCCAGCAGCGCACCTTTCGCGAGCACAACCTGCCCCAGTTTGGTCGCGATCTGATCTGGGCCACCACCGCTTTGCTGCTGTACGGCGTCATCGGCCAGTTGTTCGTGCGTGAGACGACGTTGGTGCCTTCTAACGTGATCAACAGCGCTCTGTTCCTGCAATGGTTCGGCATTCCCGTGCAGCTATTCCGCGGGCTGGCGGCCGTCATGCTGCTGGTGTTTATGGTTCGTGCGCTGAAAGCCTTCGATGTCGAGAGCCGGCGGCGGTTGGACGCAGCCAACCAGGCCCGCATCAACGCACTCAACCAGGTGGTCGACGCGCAGGAGATGGAGCGCAAACGCATCGCCCGCGAGCTGCACGACGCTACCGGGCAGTCGCTGACCGCCATCGGCCTGGGGCTGCGCGGCGTGGAGATGCACATCGAGAACAGCGATGCCTCCCAGATCGGCCTGCTGGATAAGGTGCGCGAGATCAAGACTTACGGCACCAATGCCCTGGGCGAGCTGCACCAGATCATCGCCGACCTGCGTCCACAGATTCTGGACGACATGGGGCTGGCCGCGGCGCTTAAGTGGTACGTGCAGAGCTATCAACAACGGCGCTCACTGCCCAGCGAGCTGATCGTCGAGGGAACACCCTATCGCCTGCCGGCCGAGTACGAGACGGTTCTGTTTCGCATCACACAGGAGGCATTGACCAACATCGCCAAGCACGCCCACGCCACGCGCGTAGTGGTAACGCTGAACTTTTCGCCGACTGAAGTCAACCTGACCGTCCAGGACAATGGCCGCGGCTTCGACCCCGAGCAGACCCTGCAGCGCAACGGCCGCAACGCCGGCTGGGGGCTGCTGGGCATGCGCGAACGCGCCAGCCTGATCGGCGGCCAAGCCGTGATCGAGTCTTCACCGGGCCAAGGCGCCCGCATCCGGGTCACCGTGCCCACATCGAGGGAGTTGCTACGTGTCAAAGATTCGCCTGCTATTGGTTGATGACCATGAGATCGTGCGCGCCGGACTGCGCATGCTGTTTTCAGCCGAGCCGGAGGTAGAGATCATCGGCGAGGCCGGCAGCGGTGAAGCGGCTGTCGCTGCTGTGCAGGACCTTGAACCCGATGTCGTGTTGATGGACGTGGCCATGCCCGGCATCGGCGGCGTCGAAGCCACACGGCGCATCAAGGCCAGCCATCCCCAGGTGGCCGTGCTCGCTCTGACCATGCACGAGGACGAGGAATACTTCTTCGAGATGCTGGCGGCCGGCGCGTCGGGCTATGTGCCCAAGCGCGCGGCCCCTGACGACCTGATGTCGGCCATCAACATCGTGCGCCAGGGCGACGTCTACATTTACCCGTCGCTGGCCCGCCTGCTGGTCAAGGACTTTCTGCATCGCTCGGAGGCTGGCGCGCCAGAGACACGCGAGGAGTTGACACCGCGCGAACAAGAGGTGCTGACCTTCATCGCCGAAGGCTACTCCAACCGCGAGATCGCCGAAGCGCTGGTGATCAGCGTCAAGACCGTGGACCGGCACCGCGAGAACCTGATGCGCAAGCTGCAACTGCACAACCGCGTCGAGTTGGTCAAGTATGCCATCGAGAAAGGTTTGATCACCGTAGGTGGATCGTAAGCCGTCGGCTGCCAGCGCCCACCCGCTGATCGAGTGCGCAGCGTATCGAGATCGACGGGCTGGCGCTGGGCCATAATCACCCATGCGGCGGTTGCTTGATCTAGGGAAGTCACCCAAGCCCAAAGATGGGGAATTCGCCCGATTGATTCCTTGACCGTAACATGATACTCTTAGCATAGAAGCTGAGAGACAGCCAACGCCGAAATGGCAAGGTTAAGGATAGCACGGTCGATTTCCGGCCAAAAGGAAAAGGTGACACCATGGAAAGCATGCCCAATGTTCTACTGCTGGTTCTGATGTTCGTTCTGAGGCTGGGTGTGCCGCTGCTGATCACCGTCGCTATCGCCTACGGGCTGAGGCGGCTGGACGCCAAGTGGCAGGCCGAAGCCGAGCAAGAGTACCAGGCTGAGACGACAGCAGAGACGCCTGTTCTGCAGAGCGCCGCTCCGGTCAAGAGCCGCTGATCCAGCGCCCGCCTTCTTGTCGAGCAAGGATAACACAATCAGCTCTATCGACTATGAACCGAATATCCGCCGCCAGCCTGAGGCTTAACAGCCCCTGGCTGGTTTTACTGCTTTCTGCCGCCATACTGGTCACAATCATCACGCTCACGGTTCTGGTTTCCTCTGGCCAGGCTGGCGTGGGAGCGCCGCTGCCCGACGCCGTGAGCCTGAGCAGCTTGGCGCCGGGTTTTCGCGGTCCTCAGCAGTGCGCCGAGTGCCATCCCTCTGAGTTCTACGATTGGTCTGGCACCACCCACGCCAAGGCTTCCTTCGATCCGATCTTTCGGGAGTTTCTGCAAGACGCCCAGGAGCCCGGCGAGTGCTTTGCGTGCCATGCCACCGGGTACAACGCCGTCACCGGGCAGTTTGTCATGGCCGGCGTAACCTGCGAGGCGTGTCATGGCCCCTATCGCGACAGCCATCCGGGCCAAAGCATGCAGATGGCCGCATCGCAAGAGTTGTGCGGCTCGTGCCACACAAGCACCCTGATCGAGTGGGAGGCCAGCCTGCACGGCCAGGCCGGCATTGCCTGTGTGGGCTGCCATGCAGTACATACTCAAAAGACCCACGTTGCCGCCAGCGCAGATGCACTGTGCGCCGGCTGCCATGAGCAGAGCACGCGCGACGACATGCATCTGGCCCACAAAGACGAAAACATCCGCTGTATTTCCTGCCATCTCTCTCGCCCTGAAGACAAGGCGGCTCAGGCCGTCAGCGGCCATGCCGTCACCGGTCATTCGTTCCTCGTCAATCCCGACGTCTGCGCCGATTGCCATCAGGATCAGCGCTGATCCTCCAGCCGTACTGCTGACGGCCACTTTACGGGCTTTGCTCTCGCCGGACTTCTGTCCGGCGATTTGATTCAACCGCCATCAAATCCAGTGTACTGTCACGATCCCAAGGACGTGCCACCCGGCTCTGGCGACCGACGCGCGCTCGACCCGGCGGGACGTCTGGCGATTATCTGATGGTCGATGCCGCCTCCCTTGTCACGATCCCAAGGGCGTCCCGCCCGGCTCTGGCGGCTGCCTCGCGCTCAACCCGGCGGGGCGCCTGGCGATTATTTGATGGTCGATGCCGTCTCCCTTGTCACGATCCCAAAGGCGTCCCGCCCGGCTCTGACGGCGGACAAAACAGAACGGCGGCGACCTGACCGGTCGCCGCCGTTTTGTTGATCACTACCAGGACTTGCAGGCTCAGCTTCCTAAACGTGCTGGCTTCCCTTGCCGTCGAAGATCGCCAGAAAGCGCACTCCCAGCAGCCAGGCCATCACTCCTGCCCCGATGATGCCGATGGTGGAGAGCCACTCGATCAGGCTGGGGGAGTAGGTGACGCCGGGCGGCAGGATCTGGCCAAACATGGTGGCGTTGAAACGGTTCATCATGACACCGAAGAGCAGCAGCAAGGGAGCCGCCACCGGCACCCAGGGTCGGTGGCGCAGCGATGGGATCAGCAGCAGCGCGATGGGGATCATCAGCCCCACGCCCACCTCCAGCCACCACCAGAAGCTGTAGGCCCCAGCGCTCCATAGCAGCGCCATCTCACCGCTCACCAGCAAATCGCCCAGCTTGAGCGCCAGATAGAACACCCCCACCCAGGCGGCAATCCGGGGCAAACCAGTGACGATCTCTCGCTTGGCGGGCAATCCAAGAATGCGAGTAGAGCCCATGTAGGTCAGCGTGGCCAGGCTCAGCCCCGCAATGATCGACGAAACGAAGAACAGCAGCGGCAGAATCGGCGTGTACCACAGCGGATGCAGCCGGTGGGGCATGTTGAGATACAGCGTACCCAGCGTCGATTGGTGCAGTGACGACAGCGTCACACCGACGACCGCAATCACCGGCATGGCGCCCCGCAGCAGGCGCAGCAACCGATCGGTCACCGGCAGGTGCAATCGCTCCAGCAGGAAGGGCGCGACCTCCAGCACCAGCACCGTCGTATAGAGCAACACACAGAGACTGATCTCGAACAGCGGCGAGTGGACGTTCCAGAAGAGGATGAAGTTGTAGAAGCGGTCGGGCCGGCCCAGGTCCAGCACCAACAGCAGCAGCACGGAAACATAGCCAGCCAGGCCGGCCAGGATCGCCGGCCGCACTGCGTCGTGGTATTGCTCGCGGTGCAGCACATGCACCAGACCCGCCATGGTGAAGCCGGCGCCAGCAAAGGCGATCAGCGTGAAGTCAAAAGCGATCCAGATGCCCCACGTGTACGCGTCGGTCAGGGCCGTGGTGCTGCCCATCCCAACCAACAGCCGAATCACGCCGGCCAGGCCGCCGACCAGCACCGTGGCGCCTAGCAGCGCCATGGCCATGCGCCGGTTAAGTACGGGCACTGCCGCGCTGCTGGATGGTTGCTCGACGTGCAGATTAGTGGTCATGGCGATCCTCCTGGGGCAATGTCACCCGTGCTTCACTCAAATGTAGATCGCGCCGCTTGGTCAGCCAGTACAGGCCGGTGGCCAGGGCAGCGACGCTGGCAGCGACGACGGGCGTCTTCTTCATGACAGCCTCGGCGTAGTGCGAGATGGTCTGGTCGCCCAGCTCCGGCAGGCCAAGCTGGCTGAAGGGCACGCCGGCCAGGTAAAGCACCGATGTACCGCCGGCCTCGAACTCGCCATAGACCTGGTCAACATAGCGGTCGGGGTTAGAGCTGATGCGAGCGTGCGCCTGCACCAGCAGGTCGGAGCGACGCCCAAAGCGCAGGGCGCCGGCCGGACAACTGGAAACGCAGGCGGGCATCTCACCCTCCGCCAGGCGCTCGACGCACAACTGGCACTTGTGGATCAGTCCCAGTGGGTTGTCCCAATCGTAGGTCGGCACGCCAAAGGGGCAGGCATACTGGCAGTAGCGGCAGCCGATGCATTTCTTGCTGTCGTAGACCACCGGGCCGTCGGCCGACTTGGTCAGGGCGCCCACGGTGCAGGCCGACACACAGGCCGGATGTTGGCAGTGCATGCACTGGCGCTTGACGGCCAGCGGCTCGGCCGAGCCGGCGTTGGGGCGCACGTCGATGAAGGTATAGGCGTCGCTGCTCAGCGCACTCGGCACCACGGTAGGATTGGGACGACCGTTGGCCTCTTTGCAGGCCAATGCGCACGAATCGCAGCCGGTGCAGCGGGTCACGTCGATCAGCATACCCCAGCCGCTGTCGGACACCGGGCCGCTGGCCAGGGCCGAGCTGGCGGGGCCGGCCAGCACACAGGTGGCTGTCACGGCGGCCGCGCCCGTGCCGGCCGCCTTCAGGAACTCTCGTCGGGAAAGCGCTTGTTGGGAAGTCATGATTTGCGTCTCCAGGGTCGTTGTACGATAATGCCTACTGCCAGCATGAAGATGATGCCGGCCATCGCGCCGATGCCGATGCCCAGGCCAAGGCTGACCGCCGATGCCTGAGCCGCGCGACTGTTAACAGACTGTTCTGCTGCGGAGTTTGGCTGGCTGGCAGCCTGGACGTCAGACACGGCCGGAATAGCCATGCCCGGCTGCATGGCCGAGATCAAGGCTGTGGTCTCTTCCCCATGGAAGGCGCCGCTGTGGCAGCTGGCGCAGACCTCAGTGGCTACCTCGAACTGGTGGGTGGGCCCAGACGGCCCTGCCTCAACGTGCGGCGAACTCGCGGGCGAGGTATGACAGGTCACGCAGTCGAGCCCGCTCTGCATATGCACCAGATGGCCGCCGTCCTGCACGTCTTCGCGGTGGCAGGAGCGGCACAGCGCCTGGTCATCCAGCCGCAGGTTTTGGGTGTGAGAGCGATGGCAGCCGATGCACTGTACATCGGCCCCGGCGTGTGGGGTGGTTCCCCAATCCGCAAAGGTATCCGCATGGCAATCGCTGCAGACTGACGAGTCGACGCTGAGGATCATGTGGCCGTTTTCCGGGTGGCCTTCTACCAGCGGCCCGTGGCAGGCTTCGCAGGTGACGCCAGCGTGCTCGAAGGTCCCGGTGGCTGGGCTGAAGTTGGTGGTGTGGCAGGTCAGGCACGAACAGTCCTGACCTTCCTCGCAAGCGACCACGTCGCTTTCAATAGCCATAGTCGCAGCGGCATGGGGCGAGCTCTGCCAGTCATGCACTTCAGCCTGGTGGCACAGCGCGCACTGGCCAGGGTCTGTTTCGAGCGGTTGCGGCTCGCCGGCGCTGGCCGGCATCGCTAAGACCGCGAGCGCCAGCAACAGAACCGCCATCGCCATGAGGGCCAGGACCGCACGCGTGCGGGCAAATACGGTGTCGTTTCGCATTTCATCCTCCATCAGGATGCACAAGTGGGTGGGGCGACCGCCGGCTACGCCTGGAGGCGCTCGAAACGCTGCGCCAAGGCGCCCAGCATCACAATGATCATCACAGGCAAGCCCAATCGGAGGAACATCATCGCCAACAAGGGCAGGAATTCTTCAGCGGGGACGGGGATCATGACAGTTCTCCTTATCTTCGTCAGCCAGCATTGGGCGGCTGTTTCAGCAGGCCAGACCGTTGCTGAATGTAGTATCTCTCTACCTAACAGGATAACATCAGGCGGGCCGCATTTCAATCGGGTGTTGTCCCCATCTTGCGCCCAATGGTACGAACGACTGTAGCGACATGAGGACGGCCTGCTATGGGGGAAAACACCCATTAAGCCGCGAAATTCACCCCAAAATATGATCTAAATCATAGCGGAAAACACGACTTGGTTGTAGGATAGGATGTAATCCTTGCTGGCAGCTTCGCCGGCCTCTATTGAGTTAGGTTTGAGTCTTAGTGTTCTTCCACTGGCATCTGGTCTGCGTCATACAGTCCGTACCAACCATCCATACCCATCTTGTCGTCAGCGCATGGCAAGGGCCTGCTTAACCCGATCCTTGCGCAATCGGATCAGTTGCACACCAATGACGGTGTGCAGAGCAAGCGGAGAAGGAGACTCTCACTTATGAAACGCATCGTCCTCATTGCGTTGCTGCTGCTGGTGATCGGGCTGCTTGCGGCCTGTGGCCAGTCTGAACCACCAGCGCCGCAACCAGCCACAACTCAGGTGCCTTGCCCTGACTGTCCCACCTGCCCCGAAGCCGCGACCTGTCCTGAAGCTCAGGCATGCCCTGAAGCGGCAGCATGTCCTGAGCCCGTCGTCGCCACGGTTCCTTTCGAGGAGCAGTGGGCCAATTCACCGCACAACGACATCACGTCCGAGGCCTTTATTCATTGGGACGGCGATGATCCCGCGGTCGTGCCAGCCAACTGCGCCAAATGCCACAGCGAGCCAGGCTATCTGGACTTCCTGGGCGCTGATGGCACTGAGGCCGGCGTGATCAACGCCGAGAACTTCCCCGTCGGCACCACCGTCACCTGCGCGGCCTGCCACAACGACGTGACCATCAGCAAGACCAGCGTGGTGTTCCCGTCGGGTGTCGAGATCACCGACCTGGGCGACGAGTCGCGCTGCATGGAGTGCCATCAGGGCCGCCAGTCTAAAGTTAGCGTCGATGCCTCTATCGAAGAGGTGGGTCTGACGGAGAACGTGGATGAGGTCAGCCCGGACCTGGGCTTCAGCAACATCCACTACTTCGCGGCCGCAGCTACTCAATACGGCGCCGAGGCGCTGGGTGGCTATCAGTACGACGGCAAGAGCTACGACGTGAAGTTCGAGCACGTCCAGGGCTTCGACACCTGCAACACTTGCCACGACCCGCACACCCTGGAGCTCAATCTGGAGCAGTGCCAGACCTGCCACACGGACGTCACGGCCGCCGAGGACTTCAAGAAGGTCCGCTTACAGGGATCTGAAGCTGACTACGATGGCGATGGCAACGTGGAAGAGGGCGTCTTCGAGGAGACCGCCGGTTTGCAGGAGGTTCTCTACGGCGCGATCCAGGCCTATGCCACGGAGACAGCCGGCGCGGCGATCGTGTACAACCCTGCCGCGTACCCCTACTGGTTCACCGATGCCGACGAAAACGGCACGGCTGACGAGGGCGAAGAGGGCTTTGCCTCCTGGACGCCTCGCCTGCTGAAGGCAGCCTACAACTATCAGGTCGCCAGCAAGGATCCGGGTGAGTTTGCCCACAACGGCAAGTACATCATCCAGCTCCTCTACGACTCCATCGACGACCTGAACCAGGGGATCGCCACTCCGGTGGATATGACCGCCATGCACCGCATCGATCCCGGCCACTTCGCCGGCTCGGAGGAAGCCTTCCGCCACTGGGATGAGGATGGTGTGGTTCCTTCCGGCTGTGTCAAGTGCCACCAGGCCGAGGGCCTGCCGCAGTTCGTGGCCGAGGGCGTCAACACGTCCATGGCCCCGTCCAACGGCTTCCTCTGCACCACCTGCCACACCAACTTCGAGGACTATGCCCGCTACGAGATCACCGAGGTGGAGTTCCCCAGCGGCGCGACTGTCACCATGGAAGACACCGACAGCAACCTGTGCATCAGCTGCCATCAGGGTCGGGCTTCCACGGCCAGCATCGACAGGGCTGTGGCGGACTTGGAGGAAGACACGGTGCCTGATCCGGCGCTGCGCTTCACTAACATCCACTACTTCGCTGCCGGCGCCACCCTGTTCGGCGGCGAAGTCCAGGGCGCTTACCAGTTCCCCGATCAGACCTATGTGGGCAAGTTCGCCCACGTGCCGGGCTTCGCCAACTGCACCGAGTGCCACGGCACCCACGAGCTGGAGGTGAAGACCGAGCAGTGCTTCACCTGTCATGCCGGTGTGGAGACCCCCGATGCCATCCGCGGCCCGCTGTCGACCACCGACTACGATGGCGATGGCGACACCACTGAGGGTATCGATGGCGAGATCCAGACTTACGCCGAGAAGCTATATGCCTCGATCCAGGACTATGCTGCCAACGTGGCAGGCACGCCCATCGTCTACGACGCTGCCGCCTATCCATACTTCTTCGCGGACACGGACGGCAACGGCGAGAGAAACGGCGAAGAGGCCGGTTTCGCCGCATGGACGCCGCGCTTGCTCAAGGCGGCCTACAACTACCAGTACGTGCAGAAAGATCCCGGCGCCGCTGCTCACAACGCCAAATACGTGATCCAGTTCCTGTATGACAGTCTCACTAGCCTTGGCCAGCAAGTGACGGTGGATATGACCGGCATGGTACGGCCTGAAACGCCTGCCGCCCAGTAAATCCATCTCTTCGATTGGCCTCCATCGGACCACTGAGACCGGGTGCGTATGTGCCCGGTCTCTTTGTGTCGGTACGATCTGCAACTCGAGTTGCATCACAAACGGTAAAGGCGTCAATGTGTCCGGCGCCTTGTGCGATTATTCATTTGCTGCTATAATTGGCTTTGTCTACCCCGCCTATC
>Ga0105097_10000813_pt1 | contig 14692 bp, 10 predicted proteins | sample PPLLak12cMay2015_FD_87035 | JGI IMG/M metagenome (GOLD analysis project Ga0105097, IMG submission 87035) | Freshwater sediment microbial communities from Prairie Pothole Lake near Jamestown, North Dakota, USA - PPLs Lake P7 Core (1) Depth... | ecosystem: Environmental > Aquatic > Freshwater >... | reverse complement strand
TAGCTGAAGGAGGCAGATTGGTTATTCCTGTCGGAGAAATGCACGACCAGGAACTGATTCTTTACGAAAAAAGAGAGGGCAAATTCAGGAAAAAGAACATAGTGGCTGTGAGGTTCGTTCCTATGATAGACAATACAGGCAAGAAATATTGACTTCAGATATTACCATCTTTGCCTCTTGGCAATTCTGTCAATCTTTTTACCTTTGCAATTGTTAATTCATAAAGTTCAGCAAAATGAAAAACAAGATTGGTTATATTTTAATAGCGATTACAGCCTCTTTATTCGGACTGCAGGAAATCTGCGCACAGGAAGATACTAAACCGGATGCCAAAGGTTATCAGTTTACTATTGTAAAAGAAAATCCATCCACTCCTGTTAAAAATCAATTTAAATCCAGCACCTGCTGGAGTTTTTCGTCACTTGCTTTTATTGAGTCGGAATTAATGAGGATGGGTAAAGGAGAGTTTGACCTTTCAGAAATGTTTGTTGTGAGGCATACTTATGCTGAGAAGGCCGTAAAGTATGTTCGTTTCCAGGGCGCTCTTAATTTTGCCGGTGGAGGTGCATTTCATGATGTTCTTCATGTTTTCAGGGAATACGGTATGGTTCCTGAAGAAGTTTATAATGGAAAAGTTATTGGTGAAGAAAACCACATGCATGGTGAACTGGATGAGGTCACAAATGCTTATGTTGATGCAGTGATCAAGAACAGAAATAAAAAACTAACTCCGGTGTGGCACGAAGGCTTTGAAGGAATAATTGATGCTTACCTTGGCACATGTCCGGAAAAGTTTTCATATAAAGGTAAAGAATACTCTCCTCAATCATTTGCTGAGGAATTGAAAATCAACGTTGATGATTACATTGAACTTGGCTCATATACTCATCATCCCTTTTATGAAAAGTTTATTCTTGAAGTTCCGGATAATTGGCTGCTTGATCAAATCTATAACATCCCCATGGATGAAATGATGAGAATTATTGATAATGCTATAGAAAAAGGATATACTGTTGGCTGGGGCAGTGATATAAGCGAAAAAGGATTTTCATGGGAATATGGCGTGGCCATAGTTCCTGATGAGGAATTAACTGATTTGTCAGGGTCCGAGAAAGAAAAATGGGAAAAACTGACCTCCAAAGAAAAGGAGAAAGCCTTGTATTCTTTTGACTGTCCTGTGAAAGAAAAGACAATTACCCAGGAAATGCGTCAAATAGAATTTGATAATTATTCAACCACTGACGACCATGGCATGCAAATAACCGGTATTGCACAAGACCAGGAGGGCAACAAGTTTTATAAAGTGAAAAATTCCTGGGGCGACAACAACCACATTTATGGCGGCTATTTTTTTGCTTCAAAAGCTTTTGTGGAGTTAAAGACTATCGACATCATGGTTCACAAAAATGCAATTCCTCAGGACATTCAGAGAAAATTAGAACTTTAGTATAAATCGCCCGGGACATTACGAGGTTAATAACCCTGGCAAGTAAAAACGTAAAGTACCTGCTAACTCAAGAAATTAATCTGTTTAACACAACCTTAACAGAGAAATTTCGTTGAAATAATGTATTGCTGTTAATCAGCAAGGTTTGAACTATGAAGAAAGTCCTGTTATTATTTTTCTACTTTATATTCAACCTGTTAATTTTTGCAGACTCTGCTTCTTCAGCAGATTCAGCAAATGTAAAAATTGACAGCCTTGAGAATATTTTATACAATTCATTAAACTTTAATCTTTCCCCTGACGAAAAAATTATCATTTGTAATAAGCTGGCCCAATTATATGCCGAGAGTTCATGGGAAAAACAAATTGAGTATGCATCCCGCTCCCTTGTTTTAGCTGAAGAAATTAATGAGAATACACAAATAGTAGTTTCACTAAATTTGCTCAGCAATGCCTATCGGAAGCTTGATAAATATGAAAAAGGAATTGAATATGCCACAAGGTTATATAGTATTCATAATACAAATAAAAATGAAATTGAAGCTGCAAAAGCCTTAAGCGAAATTGGATCCTGTTATTATGACTGGGGGAAGTATGTGGACGCCAAGGAATATTATGACAGGGCTTTAGAAATATTTAAAAAAAATCAAAATTTTGATGGGATTGCAAATACCCTCAGAAATATAGCTAAAATTCTTAGTGATTGGGGAGAATACGACGAAGCGCTGAATTATAACCAGGAAGCGTTGAAATTTTGGGAGGAGATTGGCAATGAAACAGGTATTGCCAATTCGTACAACAACATTGGCATTATTTACCAGGAGCTTGGGAATTATGATCGGGCGTTCGACTATTTCCAAAAAAGTCTTGACATCTTCAAAAAGCTGAACAAAACCAATGACATCGTGAATTTAACACTTCATATTGGCGACGTTTACCTGCAAAGAGCACAATATGATAAAGCCCTGGAATACTATTATAATGCCGACCTCATTGGTAAGCAAATCAATAATAAGAAGTTGAAATCCATCACTTTGAGTAATATCGGTGAGGCCTATAATCTTAAGGGTGATTACATCAAGGCATTGGACTATCAGAAAAAGGCGCTTAAATTAAAGGAAGAAATTGGTGATAAGAAAAGATTGACCATTACTTATACAGAACTGGGCATTATTTATAAGAATGTAGAAGACTACGATAAGGCTTTGGATTACCTTAATAAAGGGATAGCCCTAGCAACTGAAATTAATTTCAAATACCAGTTGATCAAATGTTACTTAAACCTTTCGGAGGTTTATACAGGTTTAGGAAGCCATAAAAAGGCTTTGGAATATTATAAAATGTATATTGAAGGCAAAGACAAGCTTTATTCCGAAGAAAGTAAGCAAACCATTGCTGAGTTGCAGGCGAAATATCAGGTTGAAAGAAAAGATAAAGACAATGAGCGATTGAAGCATACCGAACAATTGAACACGGCTCAGATCAGAAACCAGCAGTTAATTATTGGCTTTGTTTTGTTCATTTTGTTAGGATTATTTACCATGATGGTAATTTTTCACTCGCGCTATCAGCAAAATCAGAGACTAAACGTACAGCTTTCCCTGAAAAACAAAGAAATTGAAGATCAGCAGATGTATGTTCAAAAGCTTAATAATGAACTAAAAGATGCTAATGTTACTAAAGATAAGTTCTTTTCGATTGTAGCACACGACCTGAAGAGCCCTTTTAATTCCCTATTGGTTCTGACTAATTTATTGATAGAAGATTACGATACCTTTACAGAAGATGAAAGGAAAAAATTTATCGCTCAGATAAAAGCCTCCTCTGAGAACACTTTTGCCCTGCTTCAAAATCTTTTGGATTGGGCTAGTGCCCAAATGGGAAAGACAATGGTTGTTCAGGAAAAGATAGACATCTCCAAGATCTCGGAAGAAACCCTGCTATTGCTTATGCCCATAGCAAGGAATAAAAAAATCAGACTAAAATCAGATATCCCTTTAAATACCATTGCTTATGCCGATAAAAACATGGTATCCACCGTATTTTTAAACCTGGTTACCAATGCAATTAAATTCACTCCTCAGAACGGCCAGGTGGATATTCGGTCACTTTTGGAGAACAACCATGTGGAGGTTGAAGTGTCTGATTCAGGAGTCGGGATATCTCCGGATACCCTTAATAAATTGTTCCGGATCGATCAGAAAATTCAAACAGCTGGAACCGACAAGGAAAAGGGAACAGGGCTTGGATTAATTCTTTGCAAGGAATTCATCGAAAAGAACAATGGAAAAATCTGGGTGAAAAGTATTGAAGGAAAAGGAAGTCAATTTTATTTTTCATTACCAACATAAAAGCAATCGGTTAAAACAAAATTATATTTTGAGTTTTTTGAATTAAATAAATGGCTACTTTTGCCATAATTATTAAAATTTCTTCAGGGCAGGGTGAAATTCCCGATCGGCGGTGATAGTCCGCGACTCCGTCAAATGATGGACTGACCCGGTGAAAATCCGGAACCGACAGTTAAAGTCTGGATGGTAGAAGAAGTTTGGAAATGATGATGATTTCATATTATATGCCCTGAAGATTTGCATCTTGAGGGTTTTTTTATGAATGAGCCGGAAGATATAAAGTACATGAGGCGGGCAGTTGAACTGTCGAAAAAAGGGTCTGGATTTGTCAATCCCAATCCGCTCGTTGGAGCTGTAATAGTGAAGAATGGTAAAATTCTCGGAGAGGGTTACCATGAATACTTCGGTGGTCCCCATGCCGAAATCAATGCCTTGAAAAACGTGATAGAAGCCAAAGATGCCACCCTTTATGTAACCCTTGAACCCTGTAATCATTTTGGAAAAACTCCGCCATGCACTGATCGCATTATAATGGAGAAATTTTCGAAGGTAGTCATCGGAATGAAGGATCCTAATCCACTGGTAAATGGAAAAGGAATAAAAAGGCTGAAAACCGCAGGAATCAATGTCGAGACTGGAATTCTTAAAAATGAAATCCAAAAACTGAATGAAGTTTATAGGAAATTTATCACCACCGGTCATCCATTTATTGCCCTTAAAACAGCCATGACCCTTGACGGTAAAATTTCAACTTTCACCGGGGATTCTAAATGGATTTCGAATGAAAAATCAAGAAGGTTGGTGCACGAACTCAGGCACCGGTATTCAGCAATCATGATTGGGGTAAATACCGTCATAAAAGACGATCCTGAGCTAACAAACCGATCGGAACACGCTCATAAAAAAAATCCAGTAAGAATCATTGTCGATTCAAACGGGAGAACGCCTGCGAATGCCAGGGTGTTGAAATCAGCCGAAGCAAAAACAATTGTTGCCGTTACAAAAAACACAGGGCAGGATTTTATAAAAATGGTTACCGATAGCGGAGGAGAAGTAATAGTGTGTCCTGAAAAAAATAAAAAAGTGGATCTTTCTTTTCTTGTTGAAACTATTGGGAAAAGGGGAATCGATAGTATTCTGCTGGAAGGGGGAAGCACATTGAATTTTTCGGCAATAGAAGAAGGGATCGTAGATAAAGTCTACTCATTTATTTCGCCCAAATTACTTGGAGGTGAAAAAGCAAACACACCACTTGGTGGTGCCGGGTTCGGTAAAGTAAGCCAGGCCATTACTTTGAGAATAGAAGAAATTATCAGTCTGGATGAAGATCTAATGATTGAATCATACATCATAAAAAATTAAAATGTTTACAGGAATCATAGAAGAAACAGGAACGATTCGGTCGATCAAGTGGGGTAGCAGATCAGCTGTGATTAGAATCAGGGCTAAAAAGATTCTTGAAGAGGTGAAAAAGGGTGATAGCATCAATACCAATGGGGCATGCCTGACAGTAATATCCGTTGAAAAGGATGAATTTTTAGCGGATATAATGGCTGAAACCATGCGCAAGACCAATCTTCAATATCTTAAAGCAGGATCGGAGGTGAACCTGGAACGAGCGCTGAAATTGAGCGAGAGGCTTGGCGGGCATATTGTTAGTGGTCACATTGATGGCACAGGTTCAATTTCATGCTACGAAAATGACGACAATGCTCTATGGGTCACAATTTCAGCAAGTGAGGAAATTCTGAAATATATAATCCTTAAAGGATCCGTTGCAATAGATGGAATTAGTCTGACCGTAGCAAACCTGACCAAAAATGATTTTAGCGTTTCATTGATACCTTACACTATAAAAGATACGACACTTGCTAAGAAAGCTAAAGGTGATCTGGTTAACCTTGAATGCGACATGGTAGGGAAATACATCGAAAGATTTCTTACTGCTGGAAAGCAGACAAAAGAAAAAACAATAGATATGGATTACCTGAAAGAACATGGGTACATTTAAATGAGAGAAAAATACATTGATAGAAATTTGGGAGGGTTTGATAAAATGCGAATATTTAATACGATTGAAGAAGCGATTGAGGATATAAGGGAAGGTAAAATGATCGCAGTGGTGGATGATGAGCGTCGTGAAAATGAGGGTGACCTTATTATGGCTGCCGAAAAAGTAACTCCACAGGCTATTAATTTCATGGCAAAATACGGAGGTGGGCTGGTGTGCATGCCCATCATCAGGGAACGGCTTACCGAACTGAATATCGGGATGATGGTAAGTGAAAACACTGATACACATAAAACTGCATTCACTGTTTCGATTGATGCAACCGGAACAAAAACGGGTATTTCAGCTCATGAAAGAGCATTCACAATAAAAAAAGTGATTGATCCTGAATCGGGACCTGAAGATTTCAATAAACCCGGGCATGTTTTTCCTCTGGAATATAAAAAAGGAGGTGTACTTGTCAGAGCAGGCCATACCGAAGCGGCAGTAGACCTGGCTAAATTGGCAGGCCTCTATCCTGCAGGTGTGATTTGTGAAATTATGAATGAAGACGGAACGATGGCTCGTGTTCCGGAACTGATAGAATATGTTAAAAAACACAACCTTAAGCTTGTTACCATTGCTGACCTGATCAATTATCGTCGCAGGCATGAAAAACTCGTTGAAAAAGTTTCCGAGGTTAACCTCCCAACCAAAAATGGGATATTTAATGTCGTGGGTTACCGGGATAAGATCACCGGAGAAGAACATATTGCCCTTGTCATGGGTGATGTGGCAAATGGAGAACCTGTTTTGGTTAGGGTTCATTCCGAATGCCTTACCGGCGATGTTTTTGACTCTCAGCGATGCGATTGTGGCGAGCAGCTTAACCTGGCATTAAAAAGAATTTCACAGGAAGGAAGAGGAATTCTGCTTTATATGCGGCAGGAAGGTCGGGGAATCGGTCTGTTGAATAAGTTAAAAGCCTACCACCTTCAGGATACCGGGATGGATACTGTTGAAGCTAATGAAGCATTGGGATTTCCACCTGACCTCAGGGATTATGGCATCGGTGCAGAAATCCTGGCAGACCTCGGTGTTAAAGAACTCAGGCTTATGACCAACAATCCGAAAAAAATATCCGGGATCAATGGGTTCGGTTTAAAGATCATTGAAAGAATACCAATCGAGGTTCATCATAACGACAATAATTATTTCTACCTTGAGACAAAAAGGGTTAAGTTTGGACACATGCTGAATGCAAATTCATCAAAGCAAAAAATATTATAATACAAACATTATAAAATTGAAATTATGAAGGTAATTGAAGGAAAGCTAAATGCAAAAGATTTGAAATTCGGAATTGTCGTCGGACGATTCAATGAATTTATCAGCAGCAAATTGCTGGGAGGAGCAATAGATGCCCTGAAACGTCATGGAGCTGAAGAAAAAGCAATTGAAGTGACCTGGTCACCCGGATCATTCGAAATTCCGCTCATTGCCAAGAAGATGGCCAAATCAGCTAAATATGATGCGGTGATTTGCTTAGGAGCGGTTATCAGAGGGGGAACTCCTCATTTTGATTATATTGCATCCGAAGTTTCCAAAGGTATTGCCAATGCAATGCTCGAAACAGAAGTTCCAATCATTTTTGGAGTTCTAACGACTGACAGCATCGAGCAAGCCATTGAAAGAGCCGGGACCAAATCCGGTAACAAAGGTTTTGATGCAGCTATGAGCGCCATAGAAATGGCCAATCTGATGAAGGAATTATAGGATGACAACCATATTTTGTGGGTATTTTCTTTTTAATCATACTTTCCTGTGAATGTTGAGCTGTTTATAGCAGAGCGAATCATTTCGAAAAGTAAGGCTAATTTTTCCAAACCTATTGTAAGGCTGGGAGTTATTAGTGTAGCATTGGGACTATCGGTAATGATCATTTCGGTTGCTATTGTCACCGGGTTCCAGCAACAAATTCGGGACAAAGTAATCGGATTCGGTTCGCATATCGTCATAACCAGTTTCCAGGTAAATACCTCTTTTGAGCCCTCGCCAATCAGCATAAATCAGCCCTTTTATTCTTCCCTTGATTCCCTGCCTGGTGTCAGGCATATCCAGGTTTTCGCAACAAAAGCCGGTATCATTAAAACAGATGATCAGATTGAGGGCGTTGTATTGAAAGGAGTCGGTCCTGATTATGACTGGTCATATTTCAAAGAAAAATTGGTTGATGGGAATATTTTCATAGCAGAAGATACTGCAACAACCGATGATGTAATTATTTCAAAAAGCCTGGCTTCGAGGTTAAAACTTAAAACCGGAGATCCTTTAAGGATGTATTTTGTAGGTGGAGATGAAATGCAGCCCCGTGGTCGAAAATTCAATATTTGCGGGATTTTTGAAACCGGGCTTGACGAATTTGACAAGCTTTATATTTTTGGCGACATTGGCCATATTCGAAAGCTGAACAATTGGAATGCAGATGAAGTGGGGGGTTTTGAAGTCCTGATCGATGATTATAACCGGATTGACGAAATGGGAGAATTGGTCTACAATTTTATCGGATACAATTTCGATTCAAAAACCATAAAACAACTTCAGCCGCAAATATTTGAATGGCTTTCTCTGCAGGACATCAATGTTGTGGTAATCATTGCCCTGATGGTTCTGGTCGCAGGAATAACCATGATCTCTACCCTGCTTATCCTGATCCTCGAAAAAACAAATATGATTGGCCTGTTAAAAGCCTTTGGCACTCAAAACCGAAGCATCAGAAAAGTGTTTATCTACAATGCTGTTTATATCATCGGAAAAGGATTGTTGTGGGGAAATTTGATTGCAATTGGACTCTGCCTTCTCCAGTTAAAAACAGGAATATTCAAACTTAACCAGGAATCGTATTACATATCCCAGGTGCCCATAAACTTACAAATCAGCCACCTTTTAATTATCAATTTCGGAACGCTCCTGATCTGTACGCTAATGCTTATCATTCCGACATTTATCATTACCAGAATATCTCCTTTAAAAGCTATAAGGTATAGTTAAAGATTTAAAGAATTCAGAAAAAAATTTTATCAGCGCCCGGATTCATTGTTAGAATTAATAAGATCAAGATAAATGGGCAAATGATCGCTGAAACCACCATGGTAAACCGGGCCAATATAAGTCCGGTTAAGCCTGAATCCAAGATTGGTTTCATCCTTTTCAAGTAAAAAAGATTCATCATAAATGCTTGCCCCTTCCCCGGCAACTTTCAAAGCACTTTTTCCGCTTATTAAGTTTCCTGTGCAAATAAACTGATCAATCACGCTCCACTCAGATTGGAATTTGTTTGTTCCAATCAAATTATTCTTTTTAATCAAACCCATGAGATCAACCAGTTCATTTTTTTTCAAACCAAAAGTATCCGATTTTGCTCCCAGAACAACATGAATACTCTCATCCCAGGGCTCATCGTTGAAATCGCCCATGATAATGATGTTTGGATTGTGATTAACTGAAATGATGGAATCAACCTTACTCCTGAGAACAGATGCTACAAACATTCGCCTCCGTTTGGAATCTTCATAGCCGCCATAGCGCGAAGGCCAGTGATTGACATAAAAATGAACGGTATCTGTCTTGTTTAAAATTCCTTTCACATAAAGAATATCCCTGGTTTTCGATTCAGGATTATCCGGAAAATGAATTGGAACCGGGTAATAAAAAAGAGGTTCAAACCTTGATTGCCGGTACAAAAATGCAACATCAATCCCTCTTCTGTCCGGCGAATCTGCATGGATGATTTTATAGTCAAAACTTTTCAGAGGCGTTTCATATATCAGTTTGTTAAGGACAAACCTGTTCTCAATTTCGCACAACCCAATCACCGATGGCGGATTCCATTCGCCAATGCTAATGATAACCTTTGAAAGATTATTCAGTTTTTTATAAAACTTATAGTTGTTCCAGTGCCTTTCGCCTTCGGGGGTAAACTCATCGTCATTGGTCAGCGAATCATTATAAACATCAAAGAGGTTTTCGACATTGTAAAACATAATACGATCCCTGTAACCTGATTTGTCAGGATCTTGAAGGTCTTGTGACCATGCAATGTGTGGAATAACCAATACCAAAAACAATAGTTCAGATAATCTCATACAATTACACTTGAATAATCCCAACTTTAATCAGTATATATTTAATATTTGGCTAAAGCCAGAATTTGAATTACTGTGAACCCTGAGCTAAAGCTCAGGGTAATTCAATGCTATAATTTTACTATTTACAGTTAAATTACCCCGGACTTCAGTCCGGGGGTTTAACCAATAAAAGAATACCAAACGGGCTTTAGCCCAACTAGAATACCTCAAATCCATATTTCTGAATAAACTCTTTATACTCTTCATCGAAGGTTCTTTTCCTATGATGATCCTCCTGATTCTTTATATAGTCCCTTACTCTATTTACCATGGATTCGCTCACCGACACAGCAAAATATTCCTCCTGCCATGCAAATTTGGCTGAGCAGATTTTGTTTTTATTTATCCAATAAGAAGATTCTCCCTTCAACAACATCACAATTTTGTCAATGGTCTGTCCGCTGCCTAATGAAACCAAACAATGAACATGCTCAAGATATCCATTGATAAAATCAATATAAATCCCTTTTGTTTTAGCATTTTCTTTTATATGACTGAAAACGTTCTGACGGATTTCTTTGTTAAGAGAGGCTTCCCGATTTTTGGTTGTCCAAACAAGATGAACCCAGATTTTAATATAATCCATTTTCTATTTGATATTATTTGGCTAAAGCCCAAATTTTCATTCTTTGTGAACCCTGAGCTAAAACTCAGGGTAATGCATCGTTTTTTCTAAATTTATTAATCCATAAATTGCTCATTTATAGTTTCACAATCAACCCTGCCCTGAAAATTCTTGGTGTATCGTAATAATCAGGGTTCGCCAGTTTATATTGGTAAAGCATTCTGTATGAGTCAGGATTAGTCTGTTGATTAATTCGATTTTGCCATTTCGGATCACTTAAATATCCGTCATCGTCCGGCTCACCTGTAACCGGATCGATACAGAAAAGGTTTTGCTTGTCGAACAGGTTCTCGATCCAAAAATAAATGCTTGCCGTAAGGTTAAGGGGCTTAATATAAATTCCCTTTTCTATTCTTAAATTCACAAGGTCAATATCCGGGGAGGTTGAATAATTTCTGGTCAGGTTGGTTACCGATGAATTCAGGTAAATAGGCGCTAAAGGCAATTCCATCCCTTTACGGTGCTGATGAAAGATTCCAATACCAAAATTTTCAAAGATGGCTCTAACCGTTTTATTCGTTCCCAGTCCAAATTCTTTCCCATTCCCAAAATTAAATGTAAGGTGTGTGTTGACTACTATTTCCGGGACATTCAGGTAGTAGTTGTTTGTGTCAGAAATGAAAGTATAGGTGAAAGATGAGCCGGCAGCAATTCCGGAAGACGTAGGTGAATAGTAATTTAGCGAAGCGGTGACACTGGATGAATATAGCATTTCATCAAGATTCATGACCGTAAAGTACGACCGTGGATATGCACCAATCATTGCATCAACATACGTAAAATCATTAACAAAAATCCCCATGTATGAAACATCAGCGCACAAAGTTTTATATATTCTCGGAGTTACCCCAACATTTACCTTATCATATCTGGTTGGTTTCAGTGCTGGGTTATTAAGAATATTGTAAACATTATTAGTGAAATAATACTGGTCTGGCCTGAAGGCATTATAAGCAACCGGATTCTGTGAAAAGGAGTTGTAATTGAAGTATAAATTGCCCCAATCCATTTTCAATTCGAGGTTTATCTGTGGCAGGATTGATGTTTTCGCATGGTAATCCTCAAAGACATCCGGTCTGACATTATTTTGAAGCGGATCAGTTAAATAAGGTGAAATACCCGAACCCCTGTCGAGTTCCCAGGGATCCTGAATTTCTTCACCTTCATAATTGTACCATTTATTTCCATCACGGTATCCGGTAATTTCACAAGGAGACAAAACATTATCAACATAAACCACATAATCTTGCCCAATATTTTCAGGATGTGAAACGGGTTCCCCGGAAATCTCTGTCACTTCACTCACTGCTTTAGCTGGATACAATAAATAAGGATCTTTCAGCATCGGTTGATTCGCATTAAAATTATCAATCCTGATTCCTGCAGATATCTCAATTGATTTCCACCTAAACCTGTCACCCAGGAAAGCTGAAAAATAGGTTGGCCGGTAGGCATCAACTGTCCGGTTCTCAAAGAAATCATATTCTCCCTGCTTGCCCTTCAATTTGTTGCCCAGGTAGTCATAACCAGCCGGGTTGACAATATAATTTCCATCATTCAGCAACTCCTCCTGCGAAAACATGTCAAGGTTGTAAAGGTCTCCATTTGTTGAAATCGTTCGCAATATTCCGTCTTTATCATAATAATCAATAGTGTTGTTCACCATATCGTAAGAGTCGGTAAGAATAAAATCCACACCGTCAACCGGCAAGCCAAGTTTTGCTCTCAGGTTTTTATCAAAGGTGAATTGTTCTGATTCATTGTATTTTCTGTAATAGTAAATAATGTCATTGGCAATCTGATCCATTTGAGGATTACTCATATCCAGTTGCAACAAGTGATTATTGGCCATGCTCCTCATCTTTCCCCATATTGCCATAGGATTAACACTGTATGATCTTTCGATTTCCTTTAGGTATTCGAAGCCAATAAAAAACTTATGCGCTTTATAATTGACATCAATCTGTAGTGTACCCCTGTACTTTTCATTGCTTGAATATCCAACCTGACTGGACATTTTGCCCTGGTTGTTCCAAAAATAATAAACCGATTCTGGATTCTGACCATTCAACAAGCCTCCCCTCAATTGCAACTGACCAGAATTACTCCAGTTTCCAACTCCATAAGGATAATTCTCCCAGTTGCTTGGGAAAAATTCATAAATCTGCTCTGTAAACCTTGCTGTTTCAGGATTATAATTCAGATTTTGAAAGGTGTAAGCAGTATCGAAATCCCAACTCTGAAGCACATAAACATTTTCGTAAGTCACACCATCAATTGTAATTTCATCCACAAGTTGATAGTACGGAATCTTAGAAGTCGAATACTTCCCCAGGTAACCATACTCAAAATACCTGTCCTTGTGCCTTGAGTCCTGCTGTTCGAAATAATAATTGGAATATTGGAGATTGAGCTTGTACCCGATTTTAAGGTCTTCATTGATGTCAAACTGATGCTCAAAATTCAGGAAATTGTCAAAATTACGGTAGCTGGTCTCCGGGTTATTGTGAGAATTCAGTAAAGCATTATCAAACACAAATTCCTTTCCCCAGTCGAATTTGGCATAACTACCCATCGTAAGCATAATGTTTTTAGAGAATGGAAATGAAAACTTTAAAAACGTATTCGATGCCTGGCGATCCGAATTTTGATGGGAATTTTCTTCCATGATATCATCCTGTTCAAGAAATTCAGCATTTAAAAAAGTCCCTCCTCCAAACAATCCTGATGGTCTTAAAGGGTTTTCAGTAAGTGAACGTTGGGTATCATCAGTAACAGCGTATTTATTTTCACAACTGGGATTCGGATCATTTGTAAAAGTATAATTTGAAGCAAAGTAAAATCCCGGAACTTTCTTTTTGGATTTTTTGGATTTTGAGAACCTTAAAGGACCCCCGATATTCAATTCCACTGCATTATTTTTTAGTTCCTTATTCAGCGTTGTAAAACCGTCCAGATCAAAATGAAATGTATCATCATAAGTCATTGTTTTAATCTCTACCATACTACCTGCGACATTACCATAACTGATTGGCTGATTCATTCTGTAAAGCTGAAATTCTGCAATTGCCCTGAAAGGAAAATCATTTCCATCAGCAATCTGCATCCCGTCAATGAAAATAAAATCACCGGTTGCTTCGAGTCCATCTACAAACAAACGGTCATATTTCAGGTAATACGTATTCGGATTTGACAGAGCAGCTCCATTAATTGACCTGAATGGTATAAATTGTAATCGCTCCGCTTTAATTTTGCTTATGCTTTCGCTGTTCAGGTAACGGCTCGAATCACTCGCCTGACTTGCAGAATCCTGACTTTGAGAAAACGCCATAGAATGAAATAAAATGCCTGCGTTTAAAAGCAAGTATGCAAGTCCTCTATTTATTTCTCCTGGTCTTGTTTTCATTGATTAAAATATCAATTGGTTTTAAAATCATTTCATGGAATAAAAATATTAAAAAACTCGATTGAAATAATTGTCCGGAAAAAAGAATTTCAAGATTACGAGAAGACAACGGTTTCTTGATAAAACATTTTAATAAAGTGGAAATTCAAACTATCTTATTAACATTTATGCAGGCATTGAACAAAACTTTTTTTTCAACTTAGGAATTCATTTCCCTTCCAAATACATACATTTGCCACTTTCAATAATTTCAGACAATCTGCTATGCAACAACACTTCGATGCAAAAAAGAATTACGAGGAAACACGTCAGATTATCGGATATGTTCCACGTAAACAAGCCACCCAAAAAGATTATGACCGGATTGGGTTTATGTCGGGACTGGAAGTTCACCAACAACTTAAAACAAAACATAAACTATTTTGCAATTGCCCGGCAGGGATATATCAAAAAGCACATGAATATGATGCGGAGGTCATCAGGCACATGCGCCCCACGCTTAGTGAACTTGGCGAATATGATGGCACTGCCCTCATGGAGTTCAAAACCCGGAAAGAAATCATCTACCATCTTTCGAATGACACTGCCTGTACTTACGATGTGGATGACACACCTCCTTTTCTATTAAATCGTGAAGCGCTGGATATCGCCATCCGGATTTCGCTTCTGTCAAAGCTCAACATCGT
>Ga0105097_10000812_pt1 | contig 14714 bp, 11 predicted proteins | sample PPLLak12cMay2015_FD_87035 | JGI IMG/M metagenome (GOLD analysis project Ga0105097, IMG submission 87035) | Freshwater sediment microbial communities from Prairie Pothole Lake near Jamestown, North Dakota, USA - PPLs Lake P7 Core (1) Depth... | ecosystem: Environmental > Aquatic > Freshwater >... | reverse complement strand
TGGGCGGATGATAAATTCAGATTCATAAAGTTTTCATTGGTTTGTTATTATGAAATCAGGAAACAAAACAATTCGCAGAGCTTTCTCTCTTATAGAACTGGTAATTACAGTTGTTGCCTCTCTTATAATCTTTCTTGCTGCATCGGTACTTATTGTCGATAGCCAGAAAGGTTATAACAAGATGTTTGATCGCACTCTCGGCGAGGTAGCAGTTGATTCCGAGGTTGCCAGAAGGACGTTTGAAACCATTGTCAGAAAGGCATCTCAAAGCAGGTCGCTTCTGGATATCGATGGCCAGTTTGTCGAGGTTTATTATTACGACAGTTTCAGCTCAACCAAGCCTGATAAATATGCTAACTTTTATCTGAACGGCTCGGAATTGATGGTTGATTACGGCGATTATGACTGGGACGCCCGAACGACGAATGTGCAAAGCACAATAACTCTTGCGAGAAATGTCACAGCCGCAACTTTTTCAGTTAATAATGTATCTATCCAGATGATATTGACTGTCGATGATAACGGGCAACAGGTAACGGTAACCAGCTCTGCTGTAAGGCACAATTAATGGAATTTTACTTTTCTGATAGAATATAACCCGGGTTGTGCGGTATAGGGAGGTTTATATGCCAAATAAAATTAAGAAACCGTTGATTAAAAGATTCAGATCCGGCTCGGTGCTTCCATTTGCGGTGACTATGGTCATCCTTTTGTTTATCATAGGTCTGGGTCTTACCCGTCTGGGACTTGGCGCGCGCCTGGCTAGTGCAAAAACGACCGCGCAGCTTACAGCTCGTGCAGCGGCAGATGCGGGATTTATTCAGGCAATGCGTTTGATGAATGCCAGACTGGCAGCCAAACCGTGGGACGGCTCTCCTATAGCGTCTGTCAGTGATGTACCGCTTGCAGGAGCAGATGCGACTTTCAGCTATACAGTAACTGACGCGGGCAGCTATTATCAAATTGCATCAACCGGAAAATCCGGCAGTGCAGAGAAAACTGTTTATGGCAGGCTTGCCATCGGGTCATTATTATTTGGAATCGGCGTAAAGGACATAATCGATGTAAAGGTAGGCGCAATTTTCAACGCTCCTGCAGACAGCGGATTTGCAATTCGCACAAACAGCGTTGTTGATAATGCCATAGTTCTTAAGTCGGGAGTAACCATACCGGGTGATGTTATATGCGGTCCGGGGGGCAACACAGATGATGTTGTGAATATTAAGTCATCAACGGTCATAACAGGCGAGACATATTCAGCAATGGACGAGATTGATTTTCCTCCGGTTGTATTGCCTGCTGATTTGCAGAGCACGGCTTTAACTAATTACAATTATGTTGCCGGCACTCCAATAGTCGGGAACGCTGACCCCGCCAATCCGCGCTGTGTAAAATTAGACAAGATAGATATCCCCAATGGCGGGATTCAGATAATACAGGGACATTGCAAGATTTATGTAGTCGGGACTACGACTCTGCGTCAAAGTGCCGAACTTATTGTCGATAGCGGTGCTTCGATGCAAATGTACCTGGGCGGAAATATGGTCGCCGGCAATTCCAACGGCCTTGACAATCTAAATACGAATTTGCCTGAAGCACTTACTATATACGGTCTAAGCACCTGCACACAAATGGACCTGAAGGCAAAGGGCGACGTATTTTTCGGTTATGTTTATGTGCCGGATGCTGCCCTTCGTGTATATGCCAAGAACACTCTTGCCGGAGCCTTTGTCGGCAAGAGTTTTACGCTTACGAATTCTGCATCTTTCACTTTTATTCCGCCAACAAATACAGATGACAATGATCCTGATTCGTATCTGTTCCTGCGATGGTGGGAGGAATAAGTTCGAGGAGCGACAATCTTTTTTTATCATGAAAACTTCTACATCCTTTCGCTGAGATTTTTCAACATAAAATGGACGGATGAGGAGCTTTCGACATTAACAGTCAATCGCCGAAGCTGTGATTAGTTATAGGACAAAGCTGCTGATTTTTTTCGATTACTCACTTCTTTTTTATAGATTCAGATGGTTCATCAATCTATTCATATCCTGTTTTCTATATAAAAAACGCTCTTATATATTACAACAACAGTATTTATCGGGCCTGGCCTAGCACCACAGATTACCAGATTTCAGTGCGGGCAGATGGCATTGTTTCCGGCATATAGTGCGTTATATTTCAGTCGATATATCCTGAAGATTTTAACGATAGCCCGCGTGGGGCTTTTGCATCATTAGGTGAAATTATGAATTTTAACTGGAAACAGCTAATAGAAATTAATAACGAGGAGGTTGTCGGTCTCGACATAGGGTCATTTTCCGTCAAGATGATTCAGCTTCAAAAAAATGACGGCGGATTTTCGATAGTAGCAGCCGGCAAAGCCGATATCGATTGCCCTCCGTCAGAAGAGGATGTCGAAGGTCACGATAAAGCTGCTGTCAGGGCGATTAACGAATGCTTCAAAACTGCCAATTCAGGCGCACAGCTTGCAATTTGCAGTCTTTGCGGTCCGGAAGTGGCTGTTCGGCCTTTCAAGTTTCCGTCTCTTCCGCCGGAAGAAATGCAGGGCGCAATAATGCTCGAGGCCGCACAGGTATGTCCCTTTAATTTTTCCGACAGCGTCGTTGACCATCAGCTTCTCTCGACCGGCAGTGAGGGAATGAAAGGCGTCCTTGTAGCTGCGACTGACAGGCTTATTCGAAAGAAACAGTCTCTTGCTGAGCAGGCAGGTCTGAAAACGGCGCTGGTGGATGTCGATGGTCTTGCCCTGTTAAACTGCCTGAAGGAATGGTCGAATGTTGGGCAGGGAAAAATTGCTGCAGCTTTGAATGTCGGAAGCTCTTACACAACGCTTGCGATTATCGGGGCGGACAATTTGCCGTTCATTCGTGACATAGCCTACGCCGGGCGGACAATCATTGAAAAACTTGCTGCCAGTATTGCAGTTGAACCTCTTGAGCTTCAAAAGATGTTTGCTTCGGGTCAGATTGCACAGGACCTCAGACCAAAGATTGCGGAAAACCTCTCGATCGCCTGCCAGAGGCTGATAGATGATATATCCGAAACTTTACGATACTATGCAGCCAACGAAAAAACTTTTGTGGAAGAAATATATTTGTGCGGCGGTTTTTCGATAGTGGAAGGTTTTGCAGATTTGCTGAAAACGAGATTTACCGCCGAAGTGAAGTTGTGGAACCCGTTTGAAAATATTTCAGAACGGATAGCGCCTCATTGCCGGGATTTCCTGAAGAAAGAGGGCCCAGCAATGGCGGTTGCTGCCGGACTGGCAATTAGACAGCTTTAACCGGAACTTAAACATGATTTTTAACATAGATTTGCTGAAAGGAAAGGGCCGACCTGCGAAGAGCAGGCCGGAAAGTATGGCCGTCGCAGCCATCGCAGTTATTATTCCGGCTGTGGTAGCGATAATATTTCTTTCCATCTTCCTGGGCAACCGTGTTGCCATATCAATCAAGAAAAATGAAATCGCAAGTTACCAGAAAAGGCTGGAGAGTGAAAAACTCGCAGATGCCGTAAAGTTCCAGAAATCAGTCGAAGATGAGAAAAAACTGCTGACCAACGGCATCTCGGAAGTCGCATCCAACATCGGCAGCCGGATCCAGTGGTCTCCTGTAATCGAAACGATTCTTAAAAATCTTCCCGAATCTCTGGCAATGACGGTTCTCGAGGTAAAGGAGGAAACCAAGAAGGTAAAAAAACCGAAGGCGGATGAGCCCGGCAAAATGACAGATGTCCCCGTGGCGATCAAAACCCTGCATATGGGTATGGTTGCAAATTCTCAGAATAATTATGACGTCGCGGTAAAACAGTTTCGAAGCAAACTTATCGAAGATTCCTGGCTGGGGCCGAAGCTCGAAGATATAAGGGTCGCGCAGGAATTCGAGAAGGTCAATGACAGGCAAGTTGTTTCTTACCAGATATTTCTTGTTTTCAAGCCTTCAATATGACAGGTTAAATATGAAAAATTTCGTAAAAAAACATATTAAAACATTACTTTTGACATGGCTGGGCTGTTCAGCCGTTTTCGTGCTTTTTTATATATTTGTCATTTCGTCTCAGAAAAAGGTCCTTGCCAGACTGGATTCCGAAGTCAGCAAAAGAAAATCAGAATACGAACAAATACTCCTCTCGGCGAGCCCTGAGAACAGGGAAAAATTGACCGAGCAGATCAAAGAGCTCAGAGGCTCTGTAAGCCAGTTCATTATGAGCTATGCCGATTCAGCCAATCTTACTTTTGATATTGGGCGAATCGCGGACACGCAGAAGGTTTCCGACCTTATCATTAAAACAAAGGCGGACCAGGCAATTGCAAACTGCTCGAATGTTTCTGAAAACCAGGTTTTCCTGAGTTTCAAATCGGGATTTAATCAGTTTTATACGTTCCTAAATGCCCTCGAAAGACATCAGCCGGTAGTTTTTATAAATAATTTTTCGATAAGCCGTCCCCAGCAGGTCCAACCGGGCAACGATGTATCAATGGACCTTGCGGTATATGTGGCAAAAAATCAGCCTGCTTTGGGGAAAAAATAAATTTCATTAAAAGGTTTTGATATTTTCTGTGCGGTGCCAAAATGAGAACAATAGCAATAGCAAATCAGAAGGGCGGATGCGGCAAGACAACAACTGCTGTCAATGTTGCCGCTGCTTTGGCATTGCACGGGAAAAATATCCTTGTTATTGATTTTGACCCGCAGGCGCATGCAACGATGGGATTCGGAATAAATCCCGACAAGCTCGAAAAAACAGTTTATGATGTCTTTTCATCTGCCCAGATGTCACTATCTGATGTTACGGTTGCCACAAATATCAGCGGTCTTGAAGTGGCGCCCAGCAATATTCTTCTTTCTGGGCTCGAATTCGAGCTTGCCGTCCGCTACAGCAGGGAATTTGCATTAAAGCGGCGGCTGGAAGCGGTAGAAGGGCGGTATGATTTTTGTGTTATAGACTGCTCTCCTTCTCTTAGCTTATTGACATTGAATGCTCTTGTTGCCAGCAATGAGGTAATTATACCGGTTCAGACACAATATTATGCGCTCGAAGGCCTTAAGCAATTGCTCGAGACCATCGATATAGTGAAACAGAGATTTAATCCGAGTCTTCGCGTTCTGGGGATTCTTCTGACGTTTGTCGAAAGCCGAACCAATCTGAGCAGGCAGATACAGCAGCAGATGAGAGAATATTTCGGTCGTTTGGTATTCGATACCGTCATTCACAGGACGGTAAGATTTGCCGAGGCCCCGAGCGCCGGTGTGCCTGTATTATTTTTCTCACCTTCGTGCAGAGGTTCTTTCGAATATAAGGCCCTCGCGGAAGAGATTAGCAGACCAGTGATGGTCTGATTCAGGAGATTTATATGGCAGCTTTTCAACCAGGACTGAGTAAAAAGATATCATCTATCTTCGACGGAGTCCCGATACCGAAGGACAATCCCGAAGACAGCAAGACCGCATCAAAATTGCCGGACTTCATTACCGACCCGGCAGAATCTTCATCGTTACCTTCTCAGCCTAAACAGCAGACTCCTCAGCAGTATTTTCCATCTCCGGAGCCGCAGAAGGCAGTACCAAAGCCGGCGGCGGAAAAGCCGGCAGCGGCTGTATCTGAGAAGGTTAAAACAGTCGTTGAGCCGAAAAAATCGTTTATTAAGAATCTTAAAGCCAGGCTTTCGAGCCGCAAACAGGGGACAAGCTCTGCCCGTCAGAAGGTGATGATTGTTGCAATTCCCATTCTTGCAATTGTTCTTGTTTTCGTATTCGTAAAAGTCTTAAAGCCCGCCAAGCCGAAGCGCAGGGTGGAGCCGCAGGCGGCTGGTGGCCAGAGCCAGTCATCTGCTCCCAAAACAATTAACTGGGAAGTTCCGAAGCCTCTGGCCGGATTCTTCCGGGACCCGATGAAATTTGAGTCGGGAGGGTCTTATCAGGGTGGTTCTTCAGCATCTGACCAGCCTCTTGCCGGCAGCGAAATTGTTATCAAGGGTATTGTGCACAGCAATGATAAGCCGACGGCTGTAGTGGGCGGACATATTGTTCATGAGGGCGACGTAATAAAAGATATTGTCATTCTTAAAATAAATAAAGACTCGATTGACCTTGAAAAAGCCGGGCAGAAAAAAACTCTTAAGGTTGGAGAAACGTGGCCGTCTTTCGAAGAAACAGAACAGGCAAGTCCTGATAAATAAGTATTTAGATGTTGTTAATATACGTTTAAGAAAGGAAGTGTTATGAAAAACAGAAAACTGCGAAAAAGCCTCTTATTTTTGCTTTCTGTCGCATTGACTGTTATAGTCGCAATGCCTCTTTCTGCTCAGAATGCTCAGAATGAAAAAAGCAAAACCGAGGTGCTTTCCGGCGTCCAGCGGAAACTTCAGGAAAGGGTCAGCGTTGATTTCAAGGACACGCCAATCGATGATGTTATAAAAGTTTTTGCAGAAAAAGCCGGTATCGATGTTGTAAAAAGCCCGGAAGTAGTAGGGACGGTAACTGCAAAGCTGACCGATGTGCCGCTTCAGGAGGCCCTCGATAATATCCTCGCTGCTCACGGATACGGGTATGTTCCCTCTGAAAGCATGATTAGAATTGTGCCGATTTCCCAGATAACGGAAAAGGCAGAAAAACTTGTCAGCAAGATATACCGCATCACCTATGCTGATGTTACCGAGGTTGAGAAGGCACTTAAAAAGTTTATTTCCCAGCAGGGTTCTCTTTCGTCGAACCTGGGCACGAGCAATATCATCATCACTGATACTGAAAGCAAAATCAAGGCGATAGACACATTTATCGATGAAATAGATAGAATCACTCCGCAAATACTCGTTGAGGCGCGAATTTACGATATAACCAGCAGGGACCGCCTTGATCTTGGTGTTGAATGGGAAGCAGGGAGAAATACCACCTACGGCGGAACAGGCGTCACTGATGTAGGCCCGAACCCATCCGGCGGAACAAAGCCGTTTTCTACGGGTATTTTTGACAGCACAATCTCCAAGACTGAGGACACTACCGGGGCTATAAGGTTTGGCTGGCTTGATTCTCATGTAGATATCGATGCGCTGGTAAGGGCTGAACAGGAAGATATCGATGCCAAACTTCTCGCCAATCCGAGAATTCTCGTACTCGACAATCAGCAGGCGGTCATTAAGATTGTCTCACAGATTCCGTATCAGCAGATAACACAGGGCGGCGGCAACACTCTGCCAATAGGGACAACTGAGTTTAAGGATGTCGGAGTGACTCTTACTGTTTTACCTCATCTTACCCGCGATGGTATGGTCAGGCTGCAGTTAAAGCCGGAATTCAGCGTGAAGACAGGTGAGGTCACTTTGTCTGGGCAGTTTACTTCGAATCAGCCTATAGTCGATTCCCGCGAGGCCACTACGACTTTGCTTATAAAAGACGGACAGACAGTAGTTCTCGGCGGGCTTCGCCAAAAAGGCGCCACAAAACAAATCAATAAAATACCTCTGCTCGGTGATATTCCTTTGCTGGGACTTCTCTTTAAGTTTAAGGGTGAGGAAACAGTTACAAGCGAGCTTGTAGTTTTCGTAACGCCGAAAATTATTACTGAGCCGGTCATGACGGACAGCGAGAAAAGGCAGCTGGCGGTGACGGAATTTGAGGAGCCTGAACCGCTGGTCAATGATTCTGAAAAGGTTAAAAAATAACTGACTTATAAATTTTTACGGAGGTCTGATTGTCGGCCTTGCCATTGGGTATTCGGCAAGGCCGATTATCTTTTAAAAATTTGTTATTGACCATTCGAGTTGTTTTTCTTTTGACGCGGGCTTCGGTTTTCAGTATCTTATCCCCCTAATTATAATATTGTTTCGTTGTCATTTTATGCAAGGTTTTACCTATAAATCGTTTGATGGAAACGAAGAAAAAATTTAAGGCGGCAATATTCGACCTTGACGGTCTTATGCTCGATACAGAATCAGTTTCGCACCAGGCATGGAAGAGGGCGATGGCGGATTTTGGCTATACGCTCGAGGATGACCTCTATCATAAAATTATCGGCAGGGTGATCGATGATATTCAGGTTATCTTTGCAGAAGTCTATGGGTCGGATTTTCCTTTGAAAAAAATATATAAGCAGAGGTTTCATTATGTTGATGAATATATAGAAAAGTGCGGTATTAAAATTAAACCGGGGCTGCTCGAGGTTCTTGAATTGCTCGACTCAGTGAATTTACCCAAGGCTGTTGCGACTTCCTCTCCTGCGAAATGTGCTATGAGAAAGCTTGCGGCAGCAGGGCTGGCAGAAAGATTTCAGGTGATTCTTTGCGGCGATAATGTTCCAAATGGCAAGCCTGCGCCGGATATTTTTCTTATGACTGCTGATAAATTAAAGGTTTCTGCTGATGCCTGTCTTGTTTTTGAAGATTCGGAAAACGGCCTTATAGCCTCTCATAATGCCGGTATGACAACGATTCTTGTGCCGGATTCGAAACAGCCTTCGCCTGATATTGCCGAGTTAGCATTCAAAATCTTTCCATCTCTGTCTGATGCTGCTGTATTCTTAAAGAATATTTTGAATGTGGAAAAATAATTGCGTTGAGTGAGAAAATCATTTCTTCGGCTTGTTTTCTTTTGTTCCGAAAAGCCCCAAGGTCTCCTGTAAAACAGGCAGTGTTGTTACGGTTATTTTAGGTTCATCAATCGGTCCTCTCACTTCCATTTGGACTATTCCCTGTCCGAAGCCCTCAGTGAGGGCCTGGAGCATTCCGGGTTCTTCGCTTGCAAGCCGCTGCCCGCGTGCTGTAAGAGATAACTCCAGCTCTTTATCTATGAGGTTCATACGGCCCGAGCCTCTGAAGGCTGCAGCGCTGCCGGAAATGTCAACTTCGTTTATGATAAGCTCCCGGCCTCGTGCAAAGGAATCAATAATCATTTGGTCGAAAGCAAAGTCTTTAGGCTCGGTGAGGTTTAATAATGCCAATAATTTTCCGAGCAGAGAAAGTTTACCTGCTTCCATATTCGTTACTTTCAGCCTCAATCTTCCGATCAAGGATTGCTTATCAGCAAAAAGCCCGGCGATGCTCAGTGAACCGCTTATATCACCCTTGGTATAACCGACTGCTTTTCCCCGCTGTCCTGTTTCATTGGCATCCTGCGGCCGCCCCTGAAAGCGGTATGGGTCCGACAGGAGCTTTTGCATATCGACGTTTTGCATGCCGATGTCGAGCAGATAACCCCAGCCGGAATCTGTCTGCTGAATGCTATATTTGCCTGTCATTATCCCATTGTAGCTGGAGAATGTTAAGCTATCGCCTGCCCAGGTCCGCTGGCTGCTGTCGTAATGAAGGCGTGTTTTTAAGTCCGTTATAAGCTTGTCGAAAACTCTTAAGGCTGCGTTGTCGAAATCCATTTGGCAGCTGCCGAAACCTTCAGCGCTTTTATAGATACCTTTTGTCTTCAATATGCCTTCGAGACTGCTTACTGCCCCTGCAGAGCCGAAGCTGCAGGACTTAAATCGCACCTGCCCATCGAAATCGACAGAAAACCTGCCGTCTTCTTCGGCGAGGATCTTTGTGTTCCTGTAGTCGAGGTCAAGCCGTCCGCTCGGCGCGATGTCGAAGTAAAAATCCCTTAAGCCTTTCGGCAAAATCGAACCAAGCTGCTTATCGAGATAGATATCGTTTGCTTCAATATTAAAGTCGGCGCTTTTAAATTTGTTTTCCGGCAGATTAATCAGTCCGTCAATTTTTATTGTGCCGCCCTGTCCTTCAATTATGATATTGTCGGCTGAGGCAGCCGCCGTTATATTTTCGAGCGTCACTTCGCCTTTGTTTATTTTTATTTTTCCCCGGACATCGTTCAATGGATACGGAATATCTTCGAAAACCACTTTGTTTCCGCTGCAATCTATTTCCATGGAGTATTTTGGGAAATCATTTGTGTCATAGTTGTTGAGCTTTAAAAAGAAATTCAAATTGCCGGTGACCTGCACCTTTTTTGAAAGCTCGGCCAGGGGATTGTTAAGCATGCTGCTTAGAATCTCTATCAGGCCCTGTTTTTCTGACGGTTTGCCTGCAATAGTTTCTCCTCTAATTTCGAGGTCGTATTTCTCATCTTTTTCTGAAGCACCTGTTGCCCTCCCGTTAATTATTATTTTTTCTCCGTCCTTTTGGGAGATAATATCTTTGATTTCAACCTGGTTTTCCTTAAAAATCAGGCTGCCCGACAAATTATACAGGGGCAAACCCAGCTTTTTCCACTGTGCCTGGTTGCTAAGCAGTCCGATTTCCATTGTGCTTGTTCTTCCGACATCCGAAAGGCGGCTTTGGCGATATTCCACAGCTATCCTGCCAATTGGCGAGAAATCGTTCCACATCTTTCGCTGTTTTTCTCCCAGTGACGTATAAAGCTCTTTTTCGAGCAGCATGTTCTTGCTTGAAATCAGGATATCATATCTTAGCTTTTTTTCGACCAGCTCGACCCATCCATCGACAGTAAGGTCAACATCACCGTGCCGCCCTTTAAGCTGATTAATAACAGCGCTTTTTTCAGTTACATCGACTGCGCCTGACGAGTGTTCTATATAGTAGGGCAGCTTGATGTCGCAAAAGCGGACATCTTTACACCATATTTTTCCTTTAAAGGTCCCTGTTTGAAGGCTGCTGAGATTTCCCGAAGCATCAATATCGACTCCAATTTTGCCGGAAGGCTGATAATAATGGAAAAACTGGCGGACTGCTCCAGCTACGCTGCTGGCGGCAGGAAGGAGCGGTTCGAAATTTGAAAAGGTTTGTTCCACAAGGTCCTGCCTTGCGAAGAGGTCTTCGACATGCAGCTTGAGGCTGTAATCTTTCGTCGGCAGATAATCCAGTGCAATCCGGACACCAGACAGGTCCCAGCCCTTTATATCCGCATCTTTAGTTTCAAACCCGCCGGACAACTCGAACTTGCCCGGTCTCCATTTTCCCTGCCATTGGCCTTTACGACCGTCTGTTTCAGTTGTTGCAGCCTCGAAAAAATAAATTTCGCGGCTTTTTTCCAACTCATCTTCCGGCAGCGGCAGATATTTTTTTTCTGCCTCCTTTCCTGTTAAAGGCTCGAGCTTTGCATCCATTGCCGCCTGAAAGATTGTTTCTACTCCCTGGCAGGAGACCTTCCTGTAGAGCAGTTTTCCCTGTGATAAACGGATTACAGGTATTTTCCCGGGTTCTCCGGGGTCTGTGAATTGAAAATTGCTGAAGTTCCATCTGTTGTTGTCTTCATTGTAATCAGCAGTAAATGTGAAATTGTTTATGTTGATTGTGCTCAGAGTCGGCCTTAAGCGAAAAAGGCTCCCTATGCTGAAGTGGGCGTGTATTGCCTCTGCCCTCAACAGCTCGCTGCTGTTTGGGTCTTCTTCGTTTGTACTGATAGCAAGGTTGCCAATATTTACCGAACCGTCAAGGTTGAATTCGACTGTCTCACTGGTTATTTTCGTGTTCGTTAACTGACCTATCTGGGTAATCGCCGCCCTGCAAAGTATTTGTCCTGTGTAGCGGAATGCGAGCCATAAAATAATGATTACCGCTGCTGCCTCCAGACTTAATCGCAGCAGCGTCCTGCCTACCGGTTTAAATATTTTTCTTTCTGCGGCCATCTGCCGTCTCATCAGAATCAAGCAAAGAGTTTGAGTGCTTGCATTATTTTTTTATTGCCTTGTCTGCTATGTCTCTTCGATAATATGCGCCTTCGAACTTTATCTTATCTACGGCCTGGTATGCCTTTTGTTTGGCTTCTTTTATGGTGTTCCCGAGGCCCGTTACACCGAGCACTCTTCCGCCGCTGGTGACAATATCGCTGTTATTTTGGGCTGTTCCGGCGTGGAAAACTAAAACATCCTCCATCGAGGCGGCCTCCTGAAGGCCGGTTATTATTTTCCCTTTTTCGTAATCTTCCGGGTATCCTTTTGAGGCCATAACAACACAAACAGAGGCCTTTTGGTCCCACTTGAGCGTCACATCTTCCAGTTTCTGGTCGCAAACAGCAACGAGGACCTCGAGTAAATCGCTCTTGAGCCGCATCAGTATCGGCTGTGTCTCAGGGTCGCCGAAGCGGACGTTAAATTCCAGCACCCTCGGCCCGGCTGCCGTTAACATAAGCCCTGCGTACAGGACACCTTTATACGGTGTGCCGTTTCGGTTCATTGCATCCACTATCGGTATCAGAATCTCCCGAACAATCTGGTTCATCAAATCTTCGGTGACGACCGGCGCAGGACTGTATGCTCCCATTCCGCCGGTGTTCGGCCCGGTGTCACCATCTCCGATGGCCTTGTGGTCCTGGCTTGACTCCATCAAATAAATATTATGTCCATCCACAAATGCCAGTATTGATGCCTCCTCTCCGAGCAGCTTGTCTTCGACGATGATTCTGTTTCCGGCGGGGCCGAATATTCTTTTCTCCATAATCTGTTCTGCCGCCAAAATTCCGTCAGCAGGGTCATTGCAGACGAACACTCCCTTTCCTTTTGCCAGTCCTGCTGCCTTTACAACAACCGCATCGTTTCGGGTTGCTATATATTTTTTTGCGTCGATGAAGCTATCGAAGATTTTTGCCTCTGCGGTTGAAACCGAAGCGGCCCTCATAAGATGTTTGGAAAATGCCTTGTCCGATTCGAGCTGAGCGGCGGCGGCACTTGGCCCGAAGGCCTTTATCCCCGCAGCCTCGAACCTGTCAACGATTCCGTTTGCGAGGGGCTCTTCCGGCCCGACCACAAGGAGGTCCACCTTTTTTTCTTTTGCGAACTTCAGGAGCTCATCGATGTCGCTATCTTTTATTGCAACGTTTTCACCGCACATTGCAGTGCCGGGGTTTCCGGGAGCGATGTAGAGTTTTTCTAAATTCTTCGATTGTGCCAGCTTCCATGCCAAGGCATGTTCTCGCCCGCCGCTGCCCGTTAATAATACCTTCATTTCCAATTCCTTTATATTATAGTTGGCCCCCCGTTTTTTGCTGGGGATTTGTACCAATAATCTATCACATTCTGAATATTGACTCAAGTATCAATATAAACGCTAAATTTTCAATTTGCAGCCATATTTATCGGGATTACGTTCGAATCTCTTATTAAATTCAATGTCGACCGATGAAATATTGTTATTCCGTTAAAAGCTCGAATTCCTCTGAGCTCAAAAGCTGTCTTAATTTCTGAAGGGCAACCAATTCTATTTGGCGGACCCTTTCCTTTGTAAGCTGCAGCTCTTCTCCAATCTGCTGGAGTGTCTTTTTCTCCTTTTTGACTAATGAGCCAGTAAGGCCGAAATGGCTTAGGATAACGTAGCTTTCCCGCTCATCCAGCTCGTTTTTAATAATCTCTATAAGGCTTCGCCTTGCGTATTCTACGGCCTCGAAATCGGCTGCCTGTGCGACTCTCTTATCCTCGATGACTTCTTTTATGGATTCTTCTCTTTCCGGTTCGGTCCTTGTGGTTTCCTGGGGAACTTTATGGGCGAAATCCTTAGCTATGACCCACGATGCATAAGTGCTGAAGCGGAAGCCTTTGATATAGTCGTATTTTTCGATTGCCCGCATCAGGGAATAGTTTCCCTCGCTGATTAAATCCATCACGATTGAAGGCTCTCGAGAATGTTTCCTTGCGATTCCGACGACGAGGCGCAGGTTCGCCTCGATTATCATTCTTTTAATTATTTCGGCCTCGGCCATGTAGCCCTCGATTTTTTTAAGCCGCGCGCTGAGGGCGCTTCCTGCTTTCAAACCGGTTCGGCTTGTGGATGCAAGGTATTTTAAAAAGTTGTATCTGCGGAACAGCTCGGCCTCTTGCTCTCTGCTGAGCAGGGGGGTGTCTTTTAAGATTTTCATATAGTCGGTTAAATTTTCCCCTGACGGCGCAAGCTTTTTTTCGCTTTTATAGTTTAACGGGCTGGAGAGAATTTTTTCTTCGGCACTATCCTGCAGAAATTCATTGCTTAGGACATATTCAATTCTCTGGGCGAGGATGGCTTTGGCCCGCCTTATATTTATGATCCTGTAAATAGAGCTTTTGCTTCGTCTGAACTGTTTGATTAAATCTTTTATGTCTGTGCCCTGTTTGTAGAGTTTGAAGATTTCGTTTGCCTCTTCTGTGCTTGCGGTGCCGGTCCTGTGTTTGAAAGTTATCTTGTCCGGCTCTGCCTTTTCTTGTTTGAGGAGGGTGTATCTTATTGTCTCGCGGCATCTGCCTGTCTCATGTGCAATTTTTTCGATTATCCGGTGACGGCTCAGATTTGTTTTTGCTGCTGTATCCATCGCCTTCTTAATTATTTTTTTTCTTTCAATTTTTGTAAGGCGGCGGAATTCTGTTGCCTTCTTTATCAAATCCGGATTGGCATGCGAAAATTTATCAACAGCCGACTGGGGGAAACCGAAGACCTTTTTTCCATCCTCGAATATATACTTTTCTGCAACAAGCCCGCGTCTTCTCCAACGGTTAATCGTTTTGGTTGAAACGCCCAGTGTATTTGCCAGCTCATCAATTCTGTAAATTTTCTCTGGTAGGGTGTCTATTCTGTCGGCGACCTGGGCGCTTAGCTTCGATATGAAGATTCTTAAATCTTCAAAGAGCTGCTCGCCGGTGATGATTTCTGAGACTCTTCCTGAGTTGGGCTGGTGGCCTGTGATGCGAAAATAAATGAATTCGTAGGGGTATTCTTTGTCTTTTTGGATAATCTCAAGCAGCTTAACAGCTTCGGAAAGCTGCTT
>Ga0105097_10000811_pt1 | contig 14717 bp, 10 predicted proteins | sample PPLLak12cMay2015_FD_87035 | JGI IMG/M metagenome (GOLD analysis project Ga0105097, IMG submission 87035) | Freshwater sediment microbial communities from Prairie Pothole Lake near Jamestown, North Dakota, USA - PPLs Lake P7 Core (1) Depth... | ecosystem: Environmental > Aquatic > Freshwater >... | reverse complement strand
GAATTATGAATACTACCCGGCTAAGTGCTATTTATTCGGTGCATCTCCGGCTGAGCGATGAAATGAATCTGAATGCGGGGTTTGAAGCGACACTCCATCAGCAAAAACTGAAATATGAAGAACAGATTTTCAGAGATATGATTGATCCTGCAACAGGGAATATTAATTATGGAAATACAACCGAAGTACCTGTTGATAATCCCACAGTTACAATACCTGATTTTGCAACCGGTTTACTTTTAGGTATCAGTGAAAAGTATTTTATCGGTATTGCGGTTCATCACCTTGCCCAGCCTGTCCTGGAGTTTTATTCAAACTCAAAAGATAATTTACTTTACAGGAAATATACTGTTCACGCAGGTGCAAAATTTGATCTTGGCGGAGGAGCATACAACCGTCAGGATAATAATTTTGTCTTATCGCCAAATATTTTGTATCAGTATCAGCAATTGGCTCAACAAATTAATTTTGGTGTTTATCTTGAGAAAAAGCCTCTTATTGCAGGTATTTGGTACAGGTACAATGTGGAAAACTCAGACGGAGCAGTTTTTTTACTCGGATTGTCACATAAAAGAATTAAAATTGGCTATTCCTATGATGTAACCTTATCAAAACTTAGAGGTACAACGGGAGGGGCTCATGAAGTTTCATTGACATTGTTAGTTAATTGTAATAAAAAAAGAAATAAGCCAGGGGCAATAAAATGTCCGGAATTTTAGTTATGTTTGCATCAAATTTTAAAAAAATGAAGCATATCAGTTTCTTAACATTCACATTATTAGTTGGTTTTGCATTGGTTTTGTCTTCCTGCAAAAAGCAAAAATCAGCAACTACCGGATGGGAATATAATAATCCCAAAAATGGTGGATTTTCTGTAGCGGATTTCGGCGGACAAATAACAGGTCCGGGACTTGTTCTTATCCAGGGCGGAAGTTTCACAATGGGATCAAATTATGATGATCCTATGTACGAATGGGATAATATGCCAAGAAAAGTTACCATCAAGACTTTCTATTTGGATGAAACAGAAGTTTCCAATCTTGATTACATCGAATATCTTTATTGGGTGAACAGGGTATTTGGAACTGATTATCCGGAAGTATACAGAAGGGCATTGCCAGATACACTTGTATGGCGTGATCAATTGGCATACAACGAGCCGATGACTGAACTTTATTTAAGACATCCGGCGTATCATTATTATCCTGTGGTAGGGGTGAGTTGGTTACAGGCCTCCGATTATTGTGCCTGGAGAACTGACAGGGTTAACGAAATGCTTCTTGTTGATCGTGGAATTCTGGATCTTGACCCCGATCAGTTAAATGAAAATAATTTCAATACTGAAGCATACTTAGCCGGACAGTATGAGGGCCTGGTTAACAAAAACCTGCAGGACCTGAGTCCAAATGGCACCGGTGAGAGAGGCGTCAGAATGGAAGATGGATTATTATTACCACGATACAGGCTTCCGACTGAAGCAGAATGGGAATTTGCTGCAATAGGACAGATTGGAAATACCGTTTATGAAAGGATTCTCGATAGAAGGATTTATCCATGGGACAGTCATGTGTTAAGGACGGATGATAAAATCTACTATGGAAGCTTCATGGGTAATTTCAGGAGAGGAAAAGGCGACTATGCAGGGGTAGCTGGTGATCTGAATGATGGAGCAATTGGACCGGCAATGGTTGGTTCATTCTGGCCAAATGATTATGGATTATTTAACATGTCGGGTAACGTGGCTGAATGGGTTGCTGATGTTTACCGCCCGCTTTCATACGAGGATGTTGCGGATCTCAATCCCTACCGTGGTAATGTGTTTAAACGGAAAGTCAGAGATTCCGAAGGTTTAATTGCTGAAAAGGATGAATTTGGAAAATTACAATATGAACAAATTCCGGTTGAAGATATTGCAGACAGAAGAAATTATCGCAAATCTAATAATATTAACTACCTGGATGGTGATTTCCAGTCAACAGTGAATTCTGAAGATTGGGTAAAACAAGGCGAAGACTCAAATTCAAGTACCATGTATGATTTTTCAACCACTACCATGCTCAATGATCATGCAAGGGTTTATAAAGGCGGTTCTTGGAAAGATAATTCATTTTGGATGATGCCGGCGACCAGAAGGTATCTTGACGAAAATGTTGCTACCGATTACATTGGCTTCAGATGCGCAATGGACCGTGTGGGCAGTGATGACGGATTATAATTAATTTTCAGTAAAATATTTGAACCCCATTCCGGTTAAAGGGATGGGGTTTATTTTTTATTTTTGTTTTTATGATGGAAAAGATTACCCAACTATATAAAATTTTTAAAGAAAATCCTAAAGTAACAACAGATTCCCGAACAATCGTTCCGGGTTCAATATTTTTTGCCATAAAAGGTGAAACTTTTAACGGTAATAAATTTGCAATGGAATCCTTAAGGAAAGGTGCCGTATTGGCGTTGGTTGATCAGGATTTTCATGAAGATGACAACCGACTGTTTCGTGTAAAAGATGTTTTGAAAACTTTGCAGGAACTAGCCACGTTCCACAGGCAAAAGCTTGGATTAAAGATTCTTGCCATTACCGGTTCAAACGGTAAAACAACTACAAAAGAATTGATCCAAAGAGTGTTGTTAAAAAATATTAAATCACATGCAACAGAAGGTAATCTCAATAACCACATTGGAGTGCCTTTAACTCTCCTCTCATTAACTACTGATCATCAAATTTCTGTGATTGAGATGGGTGCAAATCATCCGGGTGAAATAGCAGTTCTTTCTGATATTGCCCAACCGGATTATGGAATTATCACGAATGTAGGCAAAGCACACCTTGAGGGTTTCGGAAGCTTTGAAGGCGTTGTGAAAGCAAAAACTGAGCTCTACTCATATCTCAGGAAAAGCAACGGTAAAGTATTTATCAATTCGGATAATGACCGCCTTCTTAAAGCAGCTCAGGGAATTACATCCTACTCATATGGCAGCATGAATGCTGATTGTGTCGGGAAAATCATCGGAGTTCATCCTTATATCGCGCTTGAGTGCGACATAAATGGCCAAACCATTCCAATACAAACAAAATTAATCGGAAAATATAATTTTGAAAACGTTATGGCCGCTGTCGGTATTGGATCCTACTTTAAAATCTCACCCGTTGATATCAGGGAAGCCATAGAATCCTATGAACCTTCAAACAACAGGTCACAGATTTTTCAAACACCACATAATACAGTAATTCTGGATGCATATAATGCAAATCCTTCAAGCATGGTTGCAGCCGTTGAAAATTTTGCCGAAAGTAACTTTACTAACAAGGTTTTGATTCTGGGAGATATGGCAGAACTTGGTATAGACTCAGAAAAAGAACATTTAGGTTTGATTGAATCCCTGCAATATGCTAATATTCAGGAAACGATTTTAGTTGGTCCTATTTTTCATAAGGTCAGTAAAAACAAATTTTTTACAAGCTTTGATTCAATCGATCAATTGGCAGAACACATAAAGACGCATCCATTAAAAAATTGCACAATACTTTTAAAAGCATCGCGTAAAATGCAATTGGAGAAGATTGTAAATCTATTATAGATGAATACGTACAAAGTTATTGGATTAATGTCAGGTACATCTCTTGATGGCGTAGATATAGCCTATTGTGAATTCAAATTTGATCGTGAATGGGATTTTAAAATTGGTTGTGCTGAAACTATCGATTACCAGCAAAAATGGATCGATCGCCTTACATCATTAATAAATTCTGATGCCGAGAAAATAAGTTATACCCATTTTGAGTATGGGAAGTATTTAGGTGAGATTACAGGAAATTTTATCCGAAAAAATAGACTTTCACCTGATTTTATTTCATCACACGGACATACAATTTTTCATCAGCCTGAAAAAGGTTTTACGCTGCAGATTGGTGATGGAAATTCTATTTCAGCTGTCACAGGATTTCCTGTCGTTTTTGATTTTCGTTCCTTGGATGTCGCACTTGGCGGCCAGGGAGCGCCGTTGGTTCCAATTGGCGACCGGCTTCTTTTCGGTCAGTTTGATTATTGTTTGAACCTCGGTGGCATCGCAAATATTTCTTTTGAGCAAGCTGGTAAAAGATTAGCCTTTGATATTTGCCCTGTAAATATTGCCTTAAACTTTCTGGCTTCGCTGGCAGGTCGCAGATATGATAATAACGGTTCTATCGCTTCGAAGGGTTTTATTATTCCACCCTTGTTGAAGAAATTGAATCAATTGAATTATTACCCAAAGAATCCTCCAAAATCGCTTAGCAGGGAATGGATTGAAAGTAATTTCTTCCCTTTGATCAATAAAGGGTCGGACCCCATCGAAAATAAACTTCGCACCGTTATTGAACACATCACCATACAAATTGCTGCAGTATTAAATCCCTTGCCACAAGGTAAATTGTTAATTACCGGCGGTGGCGCTAAAAATAAATTCCTGGTAGAGGTTTTAAGAACTAAAGTTGGTTGCAATGTGGTAGTTCCTGAAGTCGAAATAATTGATTTTAAGGAAGCCCTCATATTTGCTTTTCTTGGGGTTTTAAGATGGCGAAGGGAAATCAATACCCTCTCATCAGTCACAGGCGCCAAAAGGGATAGCTGCGGCGGATCAATTGTTTATGTTTAAGCAATTAGACAACGCCTGAATTAATTGTTGCAGCCCTTAAAAGAATGGTTCTCTTTATAATTCTGCCTTGACGATTCCTGAAAAATTTTGACTCAAATGGTCTTTATGAAATAAACAGGCAATGCTTCCGTTTTAGTGGCTATACGAGAAAAGTACCTTTTATAGAATAAAAAAGTTCAAAAAACACACCCAGGAAAGGCAAATAATCAACATAATTTCATGGTAAAAAACCAACAAATACAGGATGATATTTTTGATTGTAATAACCTGATTTTCAACTCAAATATATTAACAAAAAACTGTTAACAAATCTGGCAGATAACATATACCAAAACAGTGTATTACCGTAATTTTACTTTTCAAATTAATCATATTTAATATGTTAACAACGATTTTATTGCAAATTACAGAAACTGGAAAGTCAGCACAGCTATTGGTAAACCAGGCTGCCGGAAACCAGGGCGCCCTTAGCTTGTCCATGTGGGACCTTGCAGTCAAAGGGGGTTGGATTATGATCGTTCTTGCTGTATTTTCGGTTATTGCCATTTATATTTTTATTGAAAGATTTCTGGCTATCAACCGAAGTTCAAAGGAAGAGAAAAATTTTATGAATAACATACGCGATTTCATACATGAAGGGAGGATCGACTCTGCCCAAACTCTTTGCAAGAATAACAATTCTCCCATTGCACGCATGATAGAAAAAGGATTGTCCAGGATCGGCAGACCCTTAAGTGATATTAATACTGCAATTGAAAACATTGGTAAACTGGAAGTTTCACGCCTTGAGAAAAACATTGCCGGGTTGGCAACCATATCTGGTGCGTCACCTATGCTTGGCTTCCTGGGTACAGTAATTGGCATGGTAAAAGCCTTCTATGATATGTCGATGGCTGGAAATAACATCGATATTCAATTGCTTTCCACCGGAATTTACCAGGCTATGGTAACCACCGTTGGCGGATTGATTGTGGGCATTATAGCATATATTTGTTATAATATACTTGTTGCAAGAATTGAAAAGCTGGTTTTTTTATTGGAAGCCAGAGCAACTGAGTTTATGGATGTTTTGCACGAGCCTGCAAAAAAATAGTTCTTTTATTGATAGTTGATTTAATAAACGAAATTAAGCAATGGCAATTCAAACAAGAAATAAATTGAGCACTGAATTCAGCATGGCTTCTATGTCGGACCTGGTTTTTCTTTTACTGATCTTTTTTATGCTTACCTCTACGCTGGTTGCTCCCAACGCGATAAAGTTGCTATTGCCCGCAAGCGACAGCAGGACGATTGAGCAGCCACCAAAAGTCATTGTATCTATTAATCAGAATCTTGAATATTTTTTACAGGGAATCCAGGTTAATGAGGCATCCCTTGAGTCGGGATTGCTCGAAAAGCTTGCAGGACAAGAAAGCGTTTCCATCAGGCTTGAAGCTGATAAAAATATCCCGGTTCAGTATGTCGTTAATGTGATTGATATAGTGAATAATGTAAATCAGCGATTTGGCACCAAACATAAGGTCATAATGGCAACAAGTCCGAAAAAATAGAATGACTTTAATAGTTAGTCAATTTTGGTTGAACAACTGTAAAACAAAAAAAATTGAAGTTGGAATTAAACAAGGATAAATACAAAGGAATCATTGGGACAGTCCTATTTCATGCTGCCTTGCTGATTCTTTTGATAATTCTTGGGTTCTCAACACCGCTGCCACTTCCTGGAGAAGGGGGTGTGGAAGTTAACCTTGGATTCAGCGATGAGGGCCAGGGTGATGTACAACCCGAAACGCCACCTGCAGTTAAAGAAGAAATCAGCCCAAAACCTTCATCCGAAGAAACGGAAGAAGACATTGTTACGCAGGATACCGAGGAAACAACTATCGTTGAAAAACCAAATCAGGATAAAAAAAAGGAAAAATCCGTTGATAAAACCAAATTAAAAGAGGTTGTGAAAGAGGAACCAAAAGTGAATCCAGAAGCACTTTACAAGGGAAAAAGTTCACAATCAAATGGAACATCCGGTCAAGGAATAACCGGAACACCCGGAGACCAGGGAAAACCTAACGGAACTCCTGATTCTGATAATTATTCCGGAACAGGCGGCTCTGGTGGTGGGCTTTCGTATAGTCTTGCAGGAAGATCGCCCAAATATTTGCCAAAGCCCTCCAGTAACTTTAAAGAAAATGGTACTGTTGTGGTTCAAATTGATGTGGATAAATATGGGAAAGTAGTTAAAGCGCTTGCAATTGATAAAGGTTCAAATACCACCGATGCTACCTTGCGTGGTTTAGCCGAACAGGCAGCCAAACAAGCCATATTCAATGCCAATACCGATGCAGCAGATGTACAAAGGGGAACCATCACCTACCATTTTGTTGTAAAGAACTAAATGAATTATCAGCAGACAATTGATTATTTATTTAGTCAGCTTCCAATGTTTCATAGGGTTGGTGCTTCAGCTTATAAAGCTAATCTCGATAATACCATTGAGATATGCCGGATACTGGGAAGTCCTGAAAAAAAAATCAAATGTGTTCATATCGCAGGAACAAATGGTAAGGGCTCTGTTTCGCATATGGTGGCTTCGGTGCTGCACACAGCAGGTTATAAAACCGGATTATATACCTCACCTCACATGAAAGATTTCCGGGAGCGGATCAGAATCAATGGGAAAAAAATTCCAAAATCGAATGTAATAGCTTTTGTCTCTACCTATAGAAAATCTTTTGAAGCGATTCAACCTTCATTTTTTGAATATACTTTTGGAATGGCTGTGAAATATTTTGCTGATGAGCGGGTAGATATTGCTGTAATTGAAACCGGTATGGGTGGCCGGCTTGATTCCACTAACGTTGTCAATTCAATCGTTTCAGTCATCACGAATATCGGGCTTGATCATACTCAGTTTTTAGGTGAAGCTCCTGAACAAATAGCATTCGAAAAAGCAGGCATAATCAAGCACAGTGTACCGGTAATAATTGGTCAAACTCAGGATGATGTGCTTCCGGTTTTTCGAAAAAAAGCACAAGCAAATGATGCTGAACTTATCATCGCAGATAAATTTTTTAAAGCTGTTAATGCTCGGAAAACGGATGGAATTCATCCGCTTTATCAAATGGATATCCTCCGGGATGGAAAGTTATATTTAGAAAATCTGAAATGTCCATTGACCGGAAATTATCAAATAAAAAATATTGTTACCTCTCTACAGGTTGTTGAAGTTTTGAAAATGAATGGCTATTCTATTGGTTCAAGTCATACTCACCAAGGGATCAGGAATGTTAAAAAGAACACAGGCTTTAAAGGCAGGTGGCAAATACTTGGGAAAAGCCCTCTCATTATCTGTGATACCTGCCATAATGTAGATGGAATAAAGGAAGTTGTTGCTCAATTAAATGAAATGCAATTTAAGAATCTTCATTTTGTATTAGGTTTTGTGAAGGATAAGAAAATCGAAAGCATTTTAAAATTATTGCCAAAAGATGCAGTCTATTACTTTTGCAAAGCAAATATTCCCCGCGGGCTCGATCAAAATGAACTATTAACTTCAGGTAAAAGGTTCGGATTGTATTGTAAATCCTATAAGACAGTGAACGACGCATTTACGGCTTCAAAAAAAGAAGCCGGAAAAGACGATCTTATCTTCATTGGTGGGAGTACATTCGTTGTAGCTGAAGTGTTATAATTCAATTATTGTTGCTACTGGAGTTCATCTATATTTATCTTAGGGGAAACAGGTAACCTCATCTAAACTTCAACAGGTTCAGTCTTATACTTTTTAGGTTTAAAATTCAATTCATTACGGCTTTAATAGAAGCGGCAACACATTGTTACATGCTAGTGCCCGCCAATGCAAAAAATGTTACTTTCGCAACTGACTAGTCATTAATGGATCAATATATGAGTGGCAAAGAAACTTTGAAGAATTATTTCGAAAAGCTTGCTCCTAAAAGGGAAAAATGGAAAAGGCGAAATCGTTTTTACCATAAAACACTTGAAAAGCATTATAAATTAATGATTCCGGCCGGTGCTGATGTTTTAGAGTTGGGATGCGGTACCGGAGATCTTTTAAATGCTGTTAGTCCTTCGTTTGGTGTAGGTGTTGATTTTTCTGAAAACATACTTACCCTTGCTAAAAGCAGATATCCTCATCTTACATTTATTCATGCAGATGCTGTTGATTTTACCTATGAGGGCCGTTTTGATTATGTAATTATTTCTGATTTGCTTAGTTCGTTGTGGGATATTCAGGGTGTCCTTGCAAATTTAAGAAAGGTGGTGCGACCCGATACGAAAATCATTATTTCAACCTACAACTACATTTGGGAACCAATACTCCGTTTTGGCGAATTCACCGGGATCAAGGCACGTCAACCTTTGCAAAGCTGGCTCACAATTAAGGATATATCTAATCTTCTTGAACTCGAGGATTTTGAGGTAATAAAAGTTGACAGAAAGCTTTTAATACCCAAGTACATTCCTATTATTAATTCCATATTTAATAAGTTTATTGCAAATCTACCAGGGGTGAACCGGTTAAATCTTATTAATTTTATCTCTGCCCGCCCATCCCTAAGAGCGAAAACAAACTATTCCGTTTCAATGGTAATTCCTGCCCGGAATGAAATGGGGAATATTGAAAATGCTATTATAAAAACCCCGGACTTCGGCACTCACCAGGAGTTTATATTTATCGAGGGAAATTCGAGTGATGGTACTTATGAAGAAATGCAAAGGGTTCAGAAAGCATGGCCGAATAAGGATATCAAAGTGATGAAGCAGAGTGGTAAAGGAAAAGGGAATGCTGTGAGAGAAGCATTTGAAGTGGCAAAGGGAGACATACTGATGATTCTTGATGCAGATTTGACAACTCCCCCCGAAGATATGATTAAGTTTTATGATGCTTTGGTAAATAATCATGGAGAATTTATCAATGGATGCAGGCTTGTTTACCCGATGGAGAAAGAAGCTATGAGGTTTTTAAATTATTTTGGTAATAAATTTTTTGGTTGGTTTTTTTCTTACCTGCTTGGTCAGAAGCTGAAGGATACCCTATGCGGAACAAAAGTTCTGTTTAAAAAAGACTATGAATTGATTAAAGCCAACCGGAAATACTTTGGTGAGTTTGATCCTTTTGGTGATTTCGACCTCCTTTTCGGTGCGGCTAAGTTAAATTTAAAAATTGTTGAAGTTATAGTTCGTTATCGCGACCGCGAATACGGTTCAACCCAGATCAGTAGATTTAAACATGGATGGCTGCTTATCAGGATGAGCTTTTTTGCAGCCCGTAAAATCAAATTCATTTCATAAGTTATTTCAGTTATGTTCAAGCATTGCAATCTGAATCGGAGTTGGATCTATATAATTCCTGGAATCGTCATACTTTGGAGTTTGTTTTTTCTTAGAATAAGCGGTCCGTTTTTTTTAACCAGAATCGACCCCGATTATATCTATTTGTTGAATGGGTTAAATTGTGCAAATCTCGACTTTTCAAGGATTGGTCATATCGATCACCCAGGCACTCCCTTCCAGCTTCTTACTGGTATATTTATAAGGATTTCACATTTGATAGCCGGACAAGGTAAAATAGTTGATGATGTCATTTCCCGCCCTGAATTTTATTTGTCTGTTTTATCATTTTATCTTACTTTAATATCAGCAATAATGTTGGTGTGGCTTGGAAAAATAGTTTTATTGGATGGAAATGATGTTGTCGGGGCGATCATTCTTCAATCATCGATGTTCGTCAATGTTTTTCTGATTGATTTGCCGTGTCGCTATATTCCTGACAGAATGTTGTCGGTTGTCGTAATTATGTTTACCGGGTTTTGTTTTAAATATTTTTACACAGGAAATTACTCAGGAAAAAAATTTGCCATTCATTCAGGAATTCTTTTAGGAATCGGGTTTGCTACCAAGTTTAATTTTCTCCCCATACTGATTGTTCCGATAATATTAATCACAAAAATGAGGGAGCGGCTGATTTATTTCATTACCCTGGCGATTGCGTCGGTTGTTTCATTCCTGCCGGTTTATGATAAGTTTTCTTATTTTAAAAGTTTTATCACTTCAATAATAAAACATGATGGATTGTATGGTGGGGGATCGCAACAGGTTTTTAACCCGGAAGTTTTTTGGTACAATACCACTTTGATATTCAGGCAGAACTTATCATTCACAATCGCTTTGGGAGTAAGTTTGGTCGCTTTTATTATTTTATTATTAAAACCTACTACCCGTAAAGATCTGAAAAAAGAGTTTCTTTTCTTCATTGCCTTGATGTTTATCACGCTGATCGGGACGCTAATTACTGCCAAACACTTCAAGGATTATTATATTATACCCGTTATAAGTCTTACCGGTTTTACTACATTGATTTTATTAAAGGTCGGTCGAAAACTATTCACAAAACGTTACACAAACATAGTATTTGTTCTACTTTTGATGTATTTTATATACATTCCTTTATCTTTTCTATACAATCCCTATTGGGAAAAGCAAAAAAACAATTATAATAATTATCTTACAGCTGAATTCATTACCAGGAATGTTTCGCCAAATGATTATTTTCTGATTGAGCCCACCTGGCTGTCGGGCCCATTGATTGCAAATGGGATGGCTTATGGCCTTAGCTATGTTGCCAACAGGAATTATTATTACAACGAATTTGAAAGATATTATCCGAACATATTGACCTGGAATGGTAAAGAAAATCCACTTCAATATTTGAAAATGATTGATGCAAATAATGAAGCTATTTTTAAGAGTGGCAGAAGCATTTTCATTTATTCAACTCCCGGACGAAATGCTGATTTGCTTTGTAACTATATCGATAGCTGTTCACTCAATTATGGAATTTTATATCAAAGAGATATGGTTTATGAGAATAGCGCCAATAACAATCATATTATCCGATTGAAAAATAAATCAGGTTGGAATGAAAAATTGATTGGCAGATTCGGTTTTGAGAGATTTGATGGAAATACTCTTTTCTCTGATGATGAAAAATATGCATTATCAGGTCAGTTTAATCTGACAGATATATGTGCAAGCAATGGTTACCATTCTTTAATCTTGAGTGAAAATCATTCCAAAAGCCCTGAGTTGCAGGTTCAAAAAGTTTTCGAAGGCGATTACTTTGAGGTGACTGTTAAGCGGAAAAGGGATGATCATGATGGTAAAGGAAACTTATTACTTTGTTCAACCGGAACTGACGGTAAATTCTATAAAATCGCCGAAGGTCAATTTGTATCCGTTATCCACTCCGATTGGGAATTACTTAGGCTATGTGCCGAGATCCATGAAAGTCCGGAGAACGGAACACTTACTTGTTTTTATGAATACAAAGGAGATGCAATCGAGGTTATTGATGATTTTACGATAAAGTTTTTCAGCAACAAACCTGATTGATTAAATTTGTCCTAATTCCGTTAAATTTCAATTTCTCAGAGCTTCTTCAATATCCTCAATGATTTTTTTTGCTAAATGATTTGCTTTTTCTTCACTGTCACTTTCAGAGTATATTCTGATGATAGGTTCGGTATTGGATTTGCGTAAATGGACCCATTGTTTATCAAACTCTATTCTCACACCATCAATTGTATTGATCGGGTTCATCTTATATTTTTCTTCAATTTTTTTTAAAATATCATTCACCTCAATGCCTTCTGATAATTCAATTTTATTTTTTGAGATATAATATCCGGGATAGGTACTTCTAAGTTTTGAACATTTCAGTCCTGTTTTGGCAAGGTAGGTTAGGAAAAGTGCAATTCCAACCAACGCATCTCTTCCATAATGCAATTCGGGATAGATGATACCTCCATTCCCTTCTCCTCCAATTACTGCATTCACTGCTTTCATCTTCTCAACCACGTTTACTTCGCCCACAGCTGATGCGAAATATTTGCCCCCCTGATTTTCTGTAATATCCTGCAAAGCTCTTGTTGAAGAAAGATTAGAGACTGTGTTTCCTTTTATGTTTTTAAGTATGTAATCAGCCACTGCAACCAGGGTGTATTCTTCCCCAAACACTTCACCATTTTCAGTTATAATTGCCAGCCGGTCCACATCCGGATCAACCACAAAACCGACATCGGCTTTATTCTTTTTAACGATCTCTGAAATTTCCCCAAGGTTTTCGGGCAGTGGTTCAGGATTATGCGGGAATTTTCCATTGGGTTCACAATATAATGGGTCGACTTTACTTACGCCTAAAGCCTTTAGTAATTTAGGTAAAGCAATTCCTCCGGTGGAATTGACACAATCTATTGCCACCCTGAAGTTTGCTTTTTTAATTGCTTTTACATCCACCAATTCGAGCTTTGTTATTTTTTCAATATGGTTATCGATTAGGGTATCATCGATAGTATATTTTCCGAGGTTATTAACCGGTGCGAATTTGAAATTCTCTTTTTCAGCGATTGCAAGCACCTCAGCTCCATCTTCTGCAGATATAAATTCTCCTTTAGAATTTAATAATTTCAGCGCATTCCATTGTTCAGGATTATGACTTGCAGTTATAATAATACCTCCGTCAGCCCCTAAGTTAACAACAGCCATTTCAATAGTGGGGGTAGTCGACAAACCTCCATCGATCACATCAGCCCCCATACCAATAAGAGTTCCTGTAACAAAATGATTTACCATCTCGCCCGAAACCCTTCCATCCCGTCCAATAACAAATCTGGCTTTCTTCGCAGAAACATCCTTCATGATGAAGGTTGCAAATGCTGAAGTAAATTTAACGATGTCCAAAGGACTTAATCCTTCACCCGGCGAACCACCTATGGTTCCTCTGATACCGCTAATAGATTTGATCAAGGTCATTGCAGTGTGTTTATAAAGTGGATGGCAAAATTAAAATTTTTGTGACAGATTGTACCATTAACTTATTTAGCTTTGTAAAAAATTTGATTAGACCTTTGGATGGATATTTTTGAAGAAAACGAAGAAGAACAGTTGAAAATACTGGTCGAAAGGTTCGATGGCATGGTTCAATCGGGGGATCGGTACTTTTTTGATGTGGAAGAATTTGAGATGATCATCGATCATTACCTGATGGTAAACCAGCTTGACAAGACGAATATTGCCATCAAGTATGCGATGGAGCAACATCCGCATATTGCTTCATTCATGCTAAAAAAGGCGCAGATGCTGGTTTCTTCAAATAATATAAACAAAGCACTTGAACTTCTTTTGGAGGTTGAAAATATGGAACCGGAAAATCCCGAGATTTTCCTTACCAAAGCAGGGATATACAGTCAGCTTAAAAGATACGAAAAGGCCATTGAAGAATATAACAAGGCAATAAAAGAAGCGGAAGACCTTGCAGAAGTGTATACCAATATTGCATTCGAATACGAAAATTTAGGAAAGTATGATAAGTCCATTGAGTACTTAATAAAAGCGATTGAAATAGATCCGGAAAATGAAGCCGTCATTTATGAGCTTTCCTTTTGTTATGAAATATCTAACAAACTGGATGAATGCATCCTCTTTTTCAACGAATTCCTGAATAAAAATCCCTACTCCAAAGCAGCCTGGTTTAATCTTGGGATTGCCCACAACAATCTTGAGGCGTATGAAAAAGCTATTGAAGCTTATGATTTTGCAATAGCGATAGATGACAATTTTGCGTCGGCTTATTTTAACAAAGCGAATTCCTATGCAAATCTTAACTTATTCGAAAAAGCCATTGAATATTACAACGAAACATTCCGGTTTGAGGAGCCGGAGGCGATGACCTATTATTATATAGGTGAATGTTATGAAAAGCTGAATGATCTTGAAAAGGCCAGAACAAACTACCGCAAAGCCATTGATCTGGATCCTTTGCTTGCTGATGCATGGATTGGGATAGGGATGATTTATGAGGAGATGAATAAATACACAATATCTATTAACCATATCAAAAGGGCTATTGATATTGAACCTGCGAATTCAGAATACTGGTATATGATGGGTGATGTGCAATACAAGGCTGATTTATTCGATGAAGCTAAAAAATCATATCAGGAGGTTACCGTTCTTGATCCTCAGAATCCGGATATTTGGCTCGACTATTCGCATATTTACGCTAT
>Ga0105097_10000809_pt1 | contig 14730 bp, 12 predicted proteins | sample PPLLak12cMay2015_FD_87035 | JGI IMG/M metagenome (GOLD analysis project Ga0105097, IMG submission 87035) | Freshwater sediment microbial communities from Prairie Pothole Lake near Jamestown, North Dakota, USA - PPLs Lake P7 Core (1) Depth... | ecosystem: Environmental > Aquatic > Freshwater >... | reverse complement strand
GCACATCCTGCGCACGGTGGCGGCCTGCCGGGGCGAACCGCCGGAAGCGGTGGCCGAGATCACGACCCGCAACGCGCTCGGATTCTTTGGCTTCGAGAAAAGCGACTCAACTCATTGATCTGGTGGCAATCATGGACATCAAAAAGACCCTGGACTTCGTCAACGGCCGATGGGACGAGTCGATCCTTCCCCAGCTCGTGGAATACGTGCGCATCCCCAACAAGTCGCCCATGTTCGACCCCGACTGGGAGGCGCACGGCCACATGGAGGCGGCCGTCCAGCTCATGAAGCGCTGGGCCGAGGCGGAGGCGCGGTCGCTGCCGGGCGCCCGGGTCGAGGTGCTGCGGCTGCCCGGCCGCACGCCGGTGCTGATGGTGGACGTACCCGGCGCGGTCGACGACTGCGTGCTCATGTACGGCCACCTCGACAAGCAGCCGGAGTTCTCCGGCTGGTCGGACGGCCTCGAGCCATGGACGCCCGTGCTGCGCGACGGGAAGCTCTACGGCCGGGGCGGCGCGGACGACGGTTACGCACTGTTCGCCTCGCTCACGGCCATCCGCGCCCTGCGCGAGCAGGGCGTGCCGCACGCGCGCTGCGTGGTGCTGATCGAGGCCAGCGAGGAAAGCGGCAGCCCGGACCTCGCCCACCACATCGACGCGCTCGGTGCGCGCCTCGGCACGCCCACGTTGGTCGTCTGCCTCGACGCCGAGTGCGGCAACTACGAGCAGTTGTGGTGCACGACATCGCTGCGCGGCAACCTGATCGGCTCGCTGCGCGTGGACGTGCTGACCGAAGGCGTGCACTCGGGCACGGCGAGCGGCATCGTGCCGTCGAGCTTCCGGATACTTCGCGAGCTGCTGGCCCGGATCGAGGACGCGGGCTCCGGCGAAATCCTGATCGAGGAGCTCAACGCGCCGATCCCGCCCGACCGGCGCATCCAGGCCCAGGCGGCGGCAGCCGTGCTCGGCGAGTCCGTGTACGCGAAGTTTCCGCTCATGCCCGGCATGCGCCCGGTGTCGAACGATCCCTTCGAGCTGCTGCTCAACAACAACTGGCGGCCGACCCTGAGCATCACCGGCGCGGACGGCTTGCCCGCCTTCCGCAGCGCGGGCAACGTGCTGCGCCCTCAGACCACCCTCAAGCTGTCTTTCCGGCTGCCGCCGACGCTGGCGCCGGCGACCGCAGCCGCTGCCATCCAGCGCGCGCTGGAGCATGACCCGCCCTACGGCACGCGCGTGAGCTTCACGGTCGTATCAGCCATGGGCGGCTGGAATGCCCCGACGCTCGCACCCTGGCTCGAAGCGTCCATGCAGTCGGCCTCGCAGGCCTTCTTCGGACGCGATGCCATGTACATGGGCACGGGGGGCAGCATTCCCTTCATGGGCATGCTCGGCGAGCGTTTCCCCGGCACGCAGTTCCTCGTGACGGGCGTGCTCGGCCCGCAGTCGAACGCGCACGGCCCGAACGAATTCCTGCACCTCGAGACGGCACGGCGGCTGACGGGCTGCGTATCGCAGGTGCTGGCCGACCACGCGCGCCGCGGGCATCGCGCGGCCGCCTGATCGAGCCGTTCCCGCGGGGGCGACGGGCGCATGCCGCTGCCAGCCGTCTCAACCGGCGAGCGGGTTCGGCTGGGCGACCGCGCGGATGCGCTCCCAGACGGGCGCGAGCGCGGCAGCGACGCCGCCCTGGCCACGATCCACCGCCGGGAATTCGTCCTGCAGTGCGTCGAGGCGCAGCACCGTGTCCGGCCGTCCCTTGGGGAACTCGCCGCGCATGGAGAATACCGCCCGGCCCTCCACGGGCGTGTCGCCCGCGAGCAGGCGGACGGCGGTCACGCGCTCCTCGAGCATGGGCAGCGGGTTGCTGAAAGTGAAGTGGCGCTTCGGGCCGAACACCGACCACTGCGACATCTTGTCGCCCGCGAACACCAGGCCCTGCACGTCGAACAGGTCGATCACGAGCAGGCCGCGCTGCGTGAGCAGCAGGTAGTTGACGTGGATCTGCTCGCCCGTGCCGCTCGGCAGCAGCACGTTGCGCAACTCGTCGTAGGCCACCGACGAGATCACGTTGTCGATCGCGCGACGCGCCCTCGCCTGCCGGTATCGAGCGCGCGCGAACAGGAAGGCCGCGGCCGCGAGGCCGAGACCCAGCAGCACCCAGAGCCACAGCGGCAGGCCGAGCAACTGGTTCATGCGGCACCCGTGAGCACGGCGCGCAGCGGCTCCAGCCCGGCCTCGATCTCGACCTGCCGTGAGGGCAGCGCGAGCAGCGCGGCGAGCGCCTCGGGCACCGGCACGTCCGTACCGATCAGCGGTTCCACCACGTCGTCGAACTTGGCCGGGTGCGCCGTCGCCACCACGACCCAGCGGCGGGAACGACGCGCCGGCTCGAGCCGGCGATAGACACAGGCAGCCGTAGCGGTGTGCGGGCACCAGGTCTGGCCGAGATCGCGGTGATCGCGCCGGATGGTCGCGCGGATCTCTTCGTCGCTCACCGATTGCGCCGTGACCTTCTGCCGCAGCACGGCGACATCCGGGAACAGCCAGCGCAGCCGCTCCATGTTGCTCGGATTGCCCACGTCCATGGCGGAGGCGAGCGTCGGCGTGCTCGGCCGCGGTCGCCACTCCCCGCTCGCGAGGTACTCCGGCACCGTCAGGTTGGCATTGCTCGCGAGCACGATCTCGCCGATCGGCAGGCCCGCCTCGCGCGCCCACACGCAGGCGAGCGCGTTGCCGAGGTTGCCGGTCGGGATGATGAAGTTCGGGGCTGCGCCATCGCGATGCGCGAGCTCGAGGCTGGCCTTCGCGTAATAGACCATCTGCGGCAGCAGCCGACCCACGTTGATGCTGTTCGCCGAGGACAACTGCAACGACCTGGAGAGATCGGCATCGACGAAAGCGTCCTTCACCATGCGCTGGCAGTCGTCGAAGCTGCCGGCCACGGAGAGCGTGCGCACGTTGCCGCCCCAGCAGGCGAGCTGCTTCTCCTGACGGGCCGAGACGAGGCCGCGCGGGTACAGCACCACTACGTCCACCCACGGTCGGCCGTGGAAGGCCGCCGCGACCGCACCGCCGGTGTCGCCCGACGTCGCCACCAGGATGGTGAGCCGGCGTGGATCCGGCCTGGGAATGCGCTCGAGCGTCGCGGCGAGGAAACGGGCCCCGAAGTCCTTGAACGCCGCCGTCGGGCCGTGAAAGAGCTCGAGCACCGAAAGCGCTCCGCCGTCGCCCCGCACCTCGACCAGCGGCGCCTCGAAGTCGAAGGCGTCGCGGGTGATCTCGGCGAGTTGCCCGGCAAGACCGTCGCCCGCGGCGAAGGGCCGCAGCAAGGCCTCGGCGAGCGCCGCCAGGTCGGCAGGGTCGCCGAGGTCGCCGGGCTGCAGGCGCGGCAGGCTCTCCGGCACGTACAGCCCGCCACCGGGCGCGAGGCCGCGGGCGATCGCCGTGCCGAGCCCGGTCGCGTGCGTCGCATCGCGCGTGCTCAAGTAACGCATCAGTCCTCCACCACCCTCGCGCCAACCGGGTCCATGGCGGAGATCCAGCTGTCGCTCTCGAGCCCATGGCGACCGAACGCGGCGACCATCCCCGAGCGCACGGCCTCGGCCGCCGGCTCCTCCACCCAGGCGAACACGGTCGGCCCCGCCCCCGAGATCGAGCAGCCGAGCGCACCGCCGGCGAGCGCCGCGTGCTTCACCTCCGCGAAGCCCGGGATCAGCACCTGGCGCTGCGGCTCGATGACCACGTCGAGCAGCGACTCGCGGATCAGCCTCAGGTCGTTGCTGTAGCACCCGGCGAGGAACCCGGCGAGGTTCGCCTGCTGCCAGATGAAGTCCGACAACGCCACGGTGGGGCTGAGGATGGCGCGCGCCTCGCGGGTCGCGAGCACCATGTGCGGGTGCACCAGCACGCAACGCACGCTCGCGGGCACCGGGATCTGCTTGACGTTCGGATCGTCGATGCCGACCGTGAGCACCAGTCCGCCGAACAGCGACGGCGCGATGTTGTCCGCGTGCACCGAGCCACTTGCGACCTTCTCGCCCTGCATGGCGAAACGCAGCAGCTGCGTGCGGTCGAGCGGTTGCTCGACGAGAGCCGCCGCGGCCACCACGGCCGCCACGGCCGAGGCCGCCGAGCCGCCGAGCCCCGAGCCGAGCGGTATCCCCTTCACCACGTCAAGGTCGAAGCCGTGCGGCAGCCCGAGTCCACGGGCCAGCGCCAGTGCCGCCATGCCAGCGGTATTGCGCTCGGCGACGAGCGGCAGGTCGTCGACCACGCCACGGATCGAGCGGATCGACACGCCGGGCTCGTCGCGCCGCGTCGCGGTCACACGGTCGCCAAGCGCGCCGACCGAGTGGCCGAGGATGTCGAAGCCCACCGCGACGTTGCCGACGCTGGCCGGCGCGAACGCCGTCGCACGCTCGCGCCGTCCCGTCACAGTCGGGCCCCGAGGTAGGCGCATACCCGCAGCAGGTCGGCGAACACGCCAGCTGCCGTGACGGCGGGACCCGCACCCGGCCCCTGCACGATGAGCGGGTTCTGGTCGTAGCGCGCCGTCTGGAACCGCACGATGTTGTCGGTGAGCGCGATGTTGGCGAATGGGTGCGACGCCGGCAGCTCGACCACGCCCACCTCGGCGCGCCCGTCCGCGCTGACCGAGCCCACGTAGCGCAACACGTGGCCGCGCGCACGCGCCGCCTCGAGCCGCGCCAGCATCGGCGCGTCGAACTCGTCGAGGCGCTCGAGGAACTCCGGCACGCTGCTGCTCGCAAGCGCCTCGGGCACGAGGCTCTCGACCCGGACGTCCGCGATCTCGAGCGCGAGGCCCATCTCGCGCGCCAGGATGATCAGCTTGCGGGCCACGTCCATCCCGGAGAGGTCGTCGCGCGGGTCGGGCTCGGTGTAGCCGAGCGTCTTGGCCTGCCGCACCACCGTCGAGAAGGGCTGGCTGCCGTCCCAGGTGTTGAAGAGGTAGGCGAGCGTGCCGGAGAAGATGCCCTCGATCCGGCGGATCTCGTCACCGGTCTCGCGCAGGTCGCGCAGCGTCTGGATCACGGGCAGTCCCGCGCCCACCGTAGCCTCGTACAGGTAGTGAGCACCGGTCACGCGGCGCGCCTCGCGAATGCGCTCGTAGTCGCCGTGCGCGGCGCTGTTGGCCTTCTTGTTCGGCGTGACGACGTGGATGCCCTCGGACAACCAGTGCGCGTAGCGCGCTGCCACTGCGACGCTGGCGCTGCAGTCGATGATCACTGCGTGCGGGAAATGGTCGGCGTGCACGTGGTCGGCGAACGCCTCGAGGTCCACCGGATCGCCGCCCGCCGCATAGGCGTCGCGCCAGCGGCCGAGGTCGATGGCGCCGGCACTCAGTCGCATCGTTCGCGATCCTGCGATGCCTCGCACCCGCAGGTCGAGGTTCAGGTCGCGGCGCAGCCGTTCGACCTGGGAGGCGAGCTGGTCGAGCAGCGCGCCCCCGACGAGGCCGGGGCCGATCAGGCCGATCGAGACCGTGTGCGCCGACAGGTAGAAGCCCGAGTGCACGGCACGCAGGGCCCGCGCGCTGTTGCGCCCGTCGATCACCACCGAGATGTTGCGCTCCGAGGCGCCCTGCGCGATGGCCCGCACGCTGACGCCCGCATTGCCGAGCGCGCCGAACACCTGCGCGGCGACGCCGTGCGCGCCGGCCATGCCGTCGCCCACCACCGCGAGGATGCTGCAGCTGCGGTTGACCTCGATGCTCTGGATCTGGCCCTCGCGCAGCTCGGGCTCGAAAGCGCGACGCACCACGCGCTCGGCCCGGTCGGCCTCGCCTTCCGGAACCGCGAAGCAGATCGAGTGTTCCGAGCTGCCCTGCGAGATCAGGATCACCGAGATCCCCTCCTCCCGCAACGCGCCAAACAGGCGATGCGCGGTCCCGGGTACGCCGATCATGCCGGCGCCCTCGAGGTTCACGAGGGCGATGCGCTCGACCGTCGTAATGCCCTTCACCAGCGGCGAGGGCGCGGTGCGATCGTGGATCAGCGTGCCCGCGGCCTCTGGCGCGAAGGTATTGCGGATCCAGATCGGGATGCGCTTGTGCACCGCCGGGGCCATGGTCTGGGGATGGATGACCTTGGCGCCGAAGTACGCGAGCTCCATCGCCTCGTTGTACGAGAGCGCCCCGATCACCTGCGCCTCCGGCACCAGGCGCGGGTCGGCGCTCAGCACGCCGTCGACGTCGGTCCAGATGACGATCTCTGCGGCATCGAGCAAAGCCCCGAAGATCGATGCGGAGAAGTCGCTGCCGTTGCGGCCGAGCGTGGTCTGCAGCCCGTGTGTGTCCGTGGCGATGAAACCGGTCACGACCAGGGTGCCGACGAAGTCGGCCGGGATGGCCTCCAGCAGGTTGGCGCGCGACTGGTCCCAGCGCACGCCGGGACCGAGCGGCCCCCACTCCACCAGCAGCACGCGACGTGCGTCGAGCCAGAGCACGTGGCCGCTGCCGCGACCGCGGCTGCGCAGCGCGCGCTCGAAGATGCGCGTGGACCACAGCTCGCCGTAGCCGGCGATCAGGTCGCGCATGGTGGTCGAGGCGGCGCGCACCAGCCGCACCGTCTGCAGGATGCCGGAGACGTCCCGGCAGTCCTCGTCGAGCCCGGCGATGAACTCATCGAGCATCGAACCGTCGAGCAGTTCGCGGGCGACGCCGACGTGCCGGTCGCGAAGCTCGCGGATGCGGTCGTCGAGCGAAGGATCCTGCTGCTCGGCCAGGGAGACCAGCGTGAGCAAGGCGTCGGTGACGCCGCGGCAGGCCGACAGCACCACCGCCTTCCGCGGCGTCGAGTCGTCCTCGACGATCTGCGCGACGCGAGCCATGCAGGCCGCATCGGCGACGCTCGACCCGCCAAACTTATGGACTTTCCAGGCTTCCACGCTCGAGGCCCCTCCGCTTCAGCCGCCCACAAGACCGCGCCGGCGGGTCGCAGCCACGCGACGGGCCGAATGCGGCTCGGGCGAAGGGGACTCCATCGGCGCGGGTGTCCGGCGACAGGTCGAAAGACTCTATCTTCTTGCAGCGCGGCAGGCAAACTACGCGGGCATGGACACCGACGACGCCCTGGCCCTGCACGCGGCGATCCTGGCGGCGGGACCGTCCACGCGCTTCGGCAGCCCCGAGCAACTGGCGCGGCTCGACGGAGGACTCGCACTGCACCGGGTAGTCGCCAATGCCGGCAGCCTGGCCGGTCATTCGGTCAGCGTGGTGCTGGGCGCCCACGCCCGCGAGGTCGCACCGGCACTGCGCCGGTCATCGGCCTCGGTGGTCCTGAACCGCGACTGGGCCGAGGGACTGGCGAGTTCGATCCGAGCGGCTGTTCGATCCGCCCCGCCGCGCTGCGAGGGGCTGCTGCTGCTGCTCGCCGACCAGGTGGCCGTCAGCGCCGAGGATCTCAGGCGGCTGTTCGCGGCCTGGCGTCGGCAGCCGATCCTGATCAGCGCCGCCCTGCACGGCGGTGCACCGGGACTGCCGGCCATCTTTCCGAGGTGGGCATTCCCCGACCTGATGGAGCTGCGGGGCGATCGGGACGCGGGCCTCGTGCTCAGGCGCAGCCCGGACCGGGTCGTCCGCGTTCCCATGGCCAGTGCCGCGATCGCCCTCGACACGCCGAGCGGCCTGCAACCGCTCGAGGTCGGCGCGATCCATACTACTGACCCGATTCACTGACCGGGCTATCATTGCGCGCCTCCTGAAACCGGCAACTGAGACGCAGCTCGTGATTTTCGCGACGGCGGCGAGATAGTTTCAGAGGCTGTGGTTTAGACTCCGGCGACGCTCAAAATCCTTGGAGAAACGCTCATGCATGGATTCTCGCTCTCGGCAGCCTGTGCGGGCGCTTTGGGGACCCTGGCCGCCAGCATCGCGGTCGCAGGCCCCGTCGGTGACCAGTATCGCTCCGGCGCGTTCGGCCTGCCGTGGAACGCCAGCAAGGCGACGGTCGAGGCCAAGTATCCGGGCGGGAGCTGGGGCGAGGACGAAAAGGGCCGGGCCGAGTACTGCGTGGCGAGCCGCCAGACGCTGATGAAGCTGCCGGCGCAGTACCAGACAAAACAGCTCTGCTTCCTGATGGGCACCGACGGCACGTTCGCCAGCGTCACCGCGCACATGGACGCCTCGTTGCCTTCCCTGCTTGCGGTCGTCAACCGCTCGCGCACGACCTTCGGCGATTTCGACGCGGTTCGTCGGGACGATTCGTCCATCCAGGCGCGCTCCACGGCGATGCTCTGGACGCGCGATGCGCCGTACGTGGTGCAGGTCGCGAGCAGCAACGATACCGACGGCCGGCCGCTCGAGGTGACCTTCACGGTCGCCGACGAAGCCGCGATCCACACGGACGGCGCCGCCAAGGTCTCGCACAAGCCGCCCGGCATGTGAGTCATGCGCAACCGCCGGGCGCAATCCGCCCGCGCGGTTGCCGCGAACTGCAGTGCATGACGCGTCATGCACTGCGAGCCGGCCTCGGCCGGCTGCTCGACAACTCCATTCTTTTGTCGTTCGACCGCAGCGGGTTCCGGCGACACGCGGCCGACTTCGACGCGGACGACCTCAGGGTCGACCTCACCGGCCGGGTCTGCCTCGTCACCGGTGCCAACTCCGGCATCGGGTTCGAGACCTCGGTCGGCCTCGCCGGGCGTGGCGCGAGCGTCTGGATGCTGTGCCGCGATCGTGGCCGCGGCGAGGCCGCACTGCGCGAACTGCGACGCCGGACGGGCTCGCGTCGCGCCCGCCTCGCCCTGCTCGACGTTTCCGACCCCGACGCAGTCCGGGACTTTGCATCTCGATTCACCCCGGCGCGCGTCGATGCCCTGGTGCACAACGCCGGCGTGCTGCCGGACCGTCGCGTCCTCTCCCCGGACGGGCACGAACTCACGCTCGCCACACACGTGCTTGGGCCGTGGCGGCTCACCCGGGCCCTGCTGCCGAAGCTGCGGGCCTCGCCCGATCCGCGAGTGGTCCTCGTCTCGTCGGGCGGCATGTACACGCAGCGCCTGTCGCTTGCGGACTGCGAATGGCAGCGGCGGCGCTACGATGGCGTCGTCGCCTACGCGCAAACCAAGCGCATGCAGGTCGTGCTCGCGGAGCTGCTCGCCGAGGACCTGCCAGGCGGCACGGTCAGTGCCATGCATCCCGGCTGGGCGGACACGCCGGCGGTGCGCAGCTCGCTGCCGCGCTTCCACGCCGTGATGCGGGACCGGCTGCGTACTGCGGCGGAAGGCGCGGACACGGTGCTGTGGCTGGCCGCGAGCAAATCAGCCACGGGCAGGTCCGGCCGGTTCTGGTTCGACCGGGCCGTGCGCTCGCCTCACCTGCTGCCGTGGACACGCGAATCGAAGTCCGACCGCGCCGCCCTGCGCGCCTACTGCGAGAGGCTCGAAACCGGCCGCGGCGTGCGGGCCCGCGCCGCCTGAGGGTCCGCACCTGCGCGAATCGACCCGCTCAGTCGCCGCCGCTCGAGCGCAGCTTGGTGACGATGAACTCGCGATGCGACACGTGCAGAAGGTCAGCCACGCGGCGGATCAGGTGCTCCTCGTAGTGGTGCACCGTCGAATCGGCTTGCGCGACGCGCCAGAGCTGCTCCAGCAGATCGAGCTTGTCGTCGTGGGACAGGCTGCGGTTGAGCTCCGAGGTGAACTGGTGCAGGTCGTGGGCGCCGTCGACCTGCCGTTCGGCAGACAGCAGCAACGCCTCGCATTCCGCCGGCTCGAGTTCGAGCAGTTCGCGGATGGAATCGACCACCTGCCGTCGCTCCGGGGCGCTGACGTCGTAGTCCGCCCGAAGCACCTCGACCAGCAGCGCCGCCACGGCAAGGTTGCGTGCGTGCTGCCGGGCAGCCGGATCGTCGGGCCGCGCGGCGCCCAACGCCCCGGCGATCCACTCCTTGAGTTTGATCACGTGCTCCGTCGCTCTCGTGGTTGCCTGGTCGGACGCCGTCGGCGCTCGCCCGTCCCGCAATGCTGCCACCGGCATCGGGCGCTGCCAAATCTCCCGGCGTGCCGGCGCCGGCACGCTGCAGCGGGACCACCGCCGCCGGCCCTGTCGCCGACCCGGGATTTCCGGTCTAATCCGCCGCTCGCGCCCCGGAGGACCGATGGCTGAGCAAAAACCGGCACAGGCCGTTCGCACCCGCGGCGCCGTCAACCGCTTCCTGGACGTGGTCGAACGCGTGGGAAACGCGCTGCCGGACCCGACCACGCTGTTCGCGCTGCTGGCCCTCGGCATCGTGGTGCTGTCCGGGATCGCGGCCCAGTTCGACCTGGCCGTCTCGCACCCCACCACCGGCAAGCTGATCGAGCCGGTGAGCCTGCTGTCGGTCGATGGCCTGCACCGCATCCTGACCGGGCTAGTGACCAACTTCACCAGCTTCGCGCCACTCGGCACGGTGCTGGTCGCCATGATCGGCATCGGCGTCGCCGAGGTCTCCGGGCTGATCGGTGCGGTGATGCGCATGCTGGTGCTCAAGTCGCCCCGCGCCCTGCTCACCCCGGTCGTGGTGTTCTGCGGCGTGCTGTCGAACGCCGCGAGCGAGGTCGGCTACGTGCTGCTGGTGCCGCTCGCGGCGCTGATATTCAAGGCCGCGGGCCGACACCCGGTGCTCGGCCTCACCGCCGCGTTCGCCGGCGTGTCGGGCGGATACAGTGCGAACCTCGTGCTCGGCACCATCGACCCGTTGCTCGCAGGTCTGTCGCAGGAGGCGGCGCGCATCATCGATCCGGCCTACGTCGTCAGTCCGGCCGCGAACTACTACTTCATGTTCGTGTCGACGTTCCTGATCACGGGGCTGGGCTGGTGGGTGACGGAGCGACTGGTCGCGCCGCGACTCGCGGGCAGCGAGTACTCGGGCACGGCCAGCGATGCCGAGTCCGACGAACTCGTGAAGCCGCTCACGTCGGCCGAGAAGCGCGGCCTGCGCTACGCCGCCGGGCTGTTCGTGGTCATGACAGGCCTGCTGCTGTGGGGCCTGCTGCCGGCGGACGGCTTCCTGCGCGACCCGGAGACGGGCAGCGTCCTGCACTCGCCGTTCCTCAAGGGCATCGTGGCGATCATCTTCGTCTACGGGGTCGGGCTCGGCACCGCCTACGGCGTCGGGGCGGGCACGGTGAAGAGCGACCGCGACGTGATCCGCGGCATGAGCCAGCAGATGTCGACACTCGGCGGCTACATGGTGCTGGTGTTCTTCGCCGCGCAGTTCGTCGCGTTCTTCAACTGGACCAACCTCGGGCTGATCATGGCCGTCGAAGGCGCTCAGTTCCTCAAGACCGCGGGACTGCACCAGGTGCCGCTGATGCTGGCCTTCATCCTGCTGTCGGCGACCATCAACCTCGTGATGGGCTCGGCCTCGGCCAAGTGGGCGCTCATGGCGCCGGTGTTCGTGCCGATGTTCATGCTGCTCGGCTATCCGCCGGAGGTGACGCAGACCGCCTACCGGGTCGGTGATTCCGTTACGAACGTGATCTCGCCGATGATGAGCTATTTCGCGCTGATCATCGCCTTCGTGCAGCGCTACGTACCGAAGGCCGGCATCGGCACGCTGGTGTCGCTCATGCTGCCCTACTCGCTCACTTTCCTGCTGGGCTGGTCGCTGCTGTTCATCGCCTGGCTGCTGCTCGGCTGGCCGGTGGGACCCGGTGCGCCGACCTCGCTCGCCGTCGGCGGCGCTGTGCCCTGACACCGGGCCCTCAGCCGGCCGCGACCTCCGCGCGCAGCAGTCGCCACAGCTCGGCGACATGTGGGCGCTCCGTGGTGAGCGAGCCGACCGACACGCGCACCATCCAGCGCCCCTCGAGCACGGCGGGCGTGACGTAGGCGAGACCGGAGGCATTGACGCGCCCGGCCCAGTCGAGCGTGTGACGGTCGAGCGCCTCGCCCTCGAGGCCCGGCGGCTCGTGCCGCAGGCACAGCGTCTGCAGTGTCACCGGTGCCAGCACCCGCCACTGGGGCGTGCCGCGCACCTCGGCCTCCAGACAGCGGGCGTTGTCGAGGTCGCGGCGCAGCCGGTGCTGCAGCCCTTCGACGCCCTGCTCGCGGATCAGGCACCAGAGTTTCAATGCCCGAAAGCGCCGCCCCAGCGGGATGCCCCAGTCGCGCAGGTTCTTCACCCGACCGTCCACGCCGCTCTGCAGGTAGCTCGGGTTGGTGCTCATGACGCGCACCAGGTGCTCGGCATCGCGGACGTAGTAGAGCGAGCAGTCGAAGGCCACGCCGAGCCACTTGTGCGGGTTCATCACCAGCGAGTCCGCCCACTCCACGCCGCGCCACAGGTGGCGGCACTCGGGCAGGATCATGGCCGAGCCCGCCATCGCGGCGTCGACGTGCATCCACAGGCCGTGCTCGCGAGCGACCGCGGCGATGGCCTCGAGCGGATCGAAGGCCGTCGTGGTGGTCGTGCCGCTCGTTGCGACCACGGCGCAAGGGCGACGTGCCGCGGCGACGTCGGCGTGGATCGCGGCCTCGAGGAGATCGGCGCGCATCGCGTGAACGTCGTCCGTGCCGATGACGCGGATGTTGTCGCGGCCGAAGCCGGCGAGCAGCGCCGCCTTGTCCACGGAGCTGTGGCTGTGTGCCGAGACGTAGACGACGAGCGGCGCCGACTCGCCCTGCAGCCCGCCGCGCACCAGCGAGAACCCGCTCGCGCGCTCCCGCGCACACAGGAGCGCCACCAGCGCACAGCTCGACGCGGTGTCCTGGATCACTCCGCTCCACTCCGGGGACAGCCCGACCATCTGGCGCATCCAGTCGGTGACGACTTCCTCCAGCTCCGTGAGGGCAGGACTCGACTGCCACGACAGACCGAGCACGCCGAGTCCGGTGCTCAGGTAATCGCCGAGCACCGAGGCGAGCTCGCCGTTGGAGGGGAAGTAGCCGAAGAAGCGCGGGTGCTGCCAGTGCGACAGGCCCGGCAGGATCACTCGGTCGAGGTCCGCGAGGATGGCCTGGAAATTCTCGGGAAGGGCGGGTGGCGCGGCCGGCAGTCGCGCCCTGATGTCGCCCGGGGCTGCCTGTGACATCACGGGCAGACTCGCGACGCGCTCGCGGTAGTCCGCGACCCAGTCCACGACCTGGTGGCCTAGACGGCGGAATTCTTCGGGTGTCATGCGGGGATCTCCGGTCGTGAGGCCAGCCGGCGCGCGAGCACGTCGTGGGCGCGGCGATCGAGGGGGTAACGCCACGCCAGCATCAGCATCGGCACGAGCAACAGGCACGGCCAGGCGACGAAGGCGACCTTGAGCCCGATCGCGCCCTCGGGCGTGATCGCACCCTGCGCGTCGAACCCGAACAGCGTCGGGATGGCGAGCGCAACCGCACCACCCACGCCCTGGTTGAGCTTGGTGACGATCGCCTGGAAGGAAAAGAAGATCGCGGCCCGCTGCCGCCGGTTGCGCCAGACGTCGTAGTCGACGACATCCGCGAGCAGCGACGGCAACGCAATCGACGACAGTCCGAGGAAGAAGCCGAAGCCGGCCATGATTGCCGCCATCGGCGCGAGCGCACCGGGTCCGGGCTCGAGCCGCAGGACCGCGAGCAGCATCACGATCATCCCGGCGGCGGCGACGCTCCACGCCCGGTGCTTCTCGACACGCCGCATGACCCGCAGCCACACCGGCATGCCGAGCGCCATCGCCAGCGTCATCGGCAGCGCGACCTGAGGCACCTGCCCGCCGAGCCCGAGGTAGCGGCTGGCGTAGATCACGAACAGGCTCGCCACGGCGCCGGTGGCGAGGCCGAACAACACCTGCGTGGCGAGGAAGTAGCGCAGCGGCGGCGTCTCGATGAGCGCCCGGTACAGGTCGCCGGGGCGCACCTGTCGCGCTGAAGACCGCCGCATGGGCTCCGGGACGCTGCGACTCATGAGCAACACGGCCAGAGGCAGGCCGACCATGATGAGCACGGCGACTGCCTGCATGACCTCGGGCGTGAACTTCGATCCTCCGCCCAGCAGCAGCATCGGCGCGACCATGAACAGCACGCCGCCCGCGAACCCGAGCAGCTGCCGCCACAGCGCGATCCGCGATCGCTCGTGGTAGTCACTCGAGAGCTCAGCCGCCATCGCCGTGTGCGGAATCTCGACCAGCGTCCAGCCGAGCGTCACCACGAGGTACCAGGCCACGAGGTGTCCGGGACCGGCGCCGGCCGGCGGGTTGTAGAGAAACCACGCGCCTGCCGCGACGACGACGGCCCCCGCCATCATCCAGGGCTTGCGAAGGCCCGAGCGGTCGGACAGGTAGCCGATCAGCGGATCGGTGAGTCCGTCGAAGATGCGCGCGACCAGCGTGGCGGTGGCGAGCCCCGCGAGCGTCACGGTCGTGTAGTCGAGGTAGAAGTTCGGCAGCACCGCCGCCGTCGGCGACATCAGCATCGACAGCGGCAGGTTCACGAGGCCGAACGCGATCAGCAGCGGCGTGGGCAGGCGGGACGGCGTCGACGGCATCGTGTAGGGTGGATTCGCGCTCGGAGCCCGATTGTCGTTCATGTGCCGGAGGAAAGACCATGCGCAAGCGCGCCGCCGCAACGTTCGTCCTGCTCGCGCTGGTGCAGGCGCCCGCCCACGCAGTCGTGGCCGGAACCGGGAGCGGCGAAGCGCCTGAGGCCGTCCTCGCCGCGTTGGCGGGTCTTGGCGGCAAGTCCTATGCTGGCTGCATCGTCGCCAACGAACCCGCGGCCGCGCCCGGCTCTCCGCCCGATCCCTTCGAGGGCAAGGCG
>Ga0105097_10000808_pt1:7500-14732 | contig 14732 bp, 10 predicted proteins | sample PPLLak12cMay2015_FD_87035 | JGI IMG/M metagenome (GOLD analysis project Ga0105097, IMG submission 87035) | Freshwater sediment microbial communities from Prairie Pothole Lake near Jamestown, North Dakota, USA - PPLs Lake P7 Core (1) Depth... | ecosystem: Environmental > Aquatic >... | reverse complement strand
GACCTAACGAACGAAAGTGCGGTGACCTAACGAACGAAAGTGCGGTGACCTAACGAACGAAAGTGCGGTGACCTAACGAACGAAAGTGCGGTGACCTAACGAACGAAAGTGCGGTGACCTAACTAAGTCCGAATTTATTGCCCTTATTTTTCGAATAAATATATTCACTTTATTAAAAAACTTAATTAAAAAACTTTGAAAACAGACCCCCCTCTTAAAGCCATTCTCTATCTTGGTCCTTTTTCGAAAGGACTTTGCCACGAAAACGCGACAAAGTCCCTCCGAGAAAGAGACCTTGAATGACTCTGGGGGACTCTAATTCCCAAAGTTGAAAGTGCGTAATTATTTTGATACGACTTGTTGTTATTTTTCGTTTGTATATATATGTTTTGATTAAAAATGAATAAGAAAGAAGTCCACACAACTATATTACAAGTACATGCTTTCCGTCCTTTATAGTACATTTTTAACCAAAATACAATCAAAATAACTGCAAGTCCTATCAAGATAACCCCGCACTTTCATAGCAGAGGACTACATATTATATGTATATTTATATATATACACAAGTCAGTGGGTCTTTTTTCTGTGTTTTTCGCAAATCAAAGCAGACAAAGATCATAGATTCAAGCTCAAGACTCACGGATTTGTACGTGTTAACATATATATTTTTAAGGCATTCGAAAATGCCCAAAAGAATATGCAGGACAGATACAAGCGCAAGTCAAGAATAGCTCTATCGAGAATGTTCACGCGTTAGCGTTCCAGGCATTCGAAAATGGCCTAGAACACAGGACAGGTACATTGCCGAAGAGCATCTTGTATGAACTTCTTTTTGACTTGGGTACTTTACAAGAAAAGTCCATTTGACGTTATATATATCTATATATATATATATAGTACGTAGATTCTGCTTTGTTCTCCCTAGTCAAGAAACGTTAAAAAGAATTATACACTCTCTTTTTTACACACTCTTACATACATTTTATCAATGCTATACATCATTATATATATATATATATGTATTACAACGCGAACACAAACAGAGTTTTTATGTATATACATATTCATGTTTTTGGCTCTTACAGTTATATACCTTAGTGCAATGTCTATCGTTTTCAACTTGGCAGTATCAAACACATTATCAAGACAATGTTTGGTGTCACTTGATATACAACTTCTGTACAAAAACAATCCCTTGTATATACTCTTTGCTTTTTGTTCTGTTCATACACACACACACACAACAGATGTATATAGTTGGCATATATATATATAAGAGCGCGCAAAAAGTAGTTTATGTTTTTATCTCTTTTACGCTTCTCTTGTTGTTCTCCCTAGTTGGCTTTCAACATCAACCTTTGTCTATATAGATGTAAAGAGTATACATTTATAATCAAAGTTTTCTCGTGTATATATATACACCACTATATATATAATAGAGAAACAAATGACATAGAAACCGAGTACTTTTTTTACCGATAACAAGTTTTTACACAATGCGTGAATGTTTTATGAAGAGTAGGCCGCCTCAAACACAATCGTTCACTATACGTTTTATTAGAATAGAGAATTTGTTTTCATACTCTTTTTTTTTTTTCATTTGTAAAAAGAGATCCTGTATTCCTAAAACAAATCAAAAAATAGACTTGAAAAAGGCAATGCATTCTGACTAATTAAAAAAACGAGTCATCCAGCAAAGGGCTTTCCTTTTTATAGAGCTTTTTTCTTGAATTGTAAAAAAGAATATAACGAATCTCTTTTTTATCAAATGTCCAGTAAAAGTATGAATACCTTTCTCTATTCAAATAAAACAACACACTTTTTTTTAAATCGAATCAAAATTGTGTGTGTATATGCACTATATATATCACACACCCCTGCCATTTGAATGTGCCCCAGGACAGTTTCGAATCGACATCCCGGCAGGGTAAAATGTCGACTGGATCGAAACCGTTTAATCCTAGGGCCGCCCCACCTAATAATATACGTACCACCCACACGCGCGCGCGCGAGTGTTGCATCGTAAAACAAAATAGCAAGGCCTCCCTCCTCGCCCGGGTATATCCGTCTGGATAAACCAATACACAGACGGATGTGAAGCTATGGACTAAGGGAATGAACTCAACGGCTCGCAGTGAATGACTACTCGCACGTTTACAATGCCCCGTCCTAGTTTGGTCGTCTGCCAATGATTCGGTCAATCTTGATGAGTGATCGTTGGATATGATCGGCTGCAGACAAGAGGGCGTCCCCCCAGGTCCGACAGTAGTTATATAACATTTGGGTTCTCAAGGCCCTATACTTATAACGTATCTTCAAGATGATGGGTATCCTCAGTCTCCAGCAGGGCTTCCGGTCTTAGAGGCGTTCAGCCGTTATCCCAGACGTTTAACTCCTCCCCACTGGGTTCACACCCAAGGGACTACATCATGGACGTCAACCAATGGTTCCTCTCGTACTGAATTGGATTACTGGCATGAGAAAAGTAACAGTAGGATAAAACTAACCTGTCTCGCGACGGTCTAAACCCAGCTCACGTTCCCTGTTAGTAGGTGAACAATCTTACCGTTTGCCCCGGGTGCGAGGCAGGGGTAGGAAGAGCCGACATCGAAGAATCAAAAAGCAACGTCGCTATGAACGCTTGGCTGCCACAAGCCAGTTATCCCTGTGGTAACTTTTCTGACACCTCTTGCGTTGAATTCCAACAAACAAAAGGATCGCTAGGCCACGGTTTCCCGGTTTGTTTTCATACTGAAAAAACAAATCAAGTAAGCTTTTCCCCTTATGGTCCACATGAGATTTCTGTTCTCATTGAGCTTACCTTAGGACACCTGTGTTATTGTTTAACAGATGTGCCGCCCCAGCCAAACTCCCCATCTGACAATGTCCTCAGCGAGAGTCGAAGACCTTTAAGCGGCAGCCCCCGGGAAAGGGGACCACCAGGTCTCCTTTTCACTAGAAGAAAACACCCGAAGGTGCCACCTCTTTTAACCGAGTAAGTAAAACAACATCAAGAGTAGTGGTATTTCATCGGCGCTTTCGCTCCCACTTATTCTATACCTCTTAAGTCATCTTACAATGTCAAACTAGAGTCAAGCTCAACAGGGTCTTCTTTCCCCGCTGTTATATCCAAGCCCGTTCCCTTGGCTGTGGCTTCGCTGCGTAGTAAGTAGGGACAGTGGGAATCTCGTTAATCCATTCATGCGCGTCACTAATCAGATGACGAGGCATTTGGCTACCTTAAGAGAGTCATAGTTACTCCCGCCGTTTACCCGCGCTTGTTTGAATCTCTTCACTTTGACATTCAGAGCACTGGGCAGAAATCACAAAGTGTCAACATCGAGTGATGACCGTCACTTTGCTTTGTTTTAATTAAACAGTCGGATTCCCCTTGTCCGCATCAGTTCTGAGACAGCTGTTTGTTGTGAGAGGAAAAGGCTCTGTCACCCGAAGGATCCGTCACCATTCCACAACCTTCACCAACTCCGGGCCGGTTTCATCGGTAATGACCCCCGAAAGGATCTTCCCTTTGTCCCCTGCCCAGCGAAGGCTTCAGAAGTGGACCCAACTCACCCAGCCCTCAGAGCCAGTCCTTATCCCTAAGTTACGGACCAAAGATGCCGACTTCCCTTACTTACATTATCGCAGTCACTAGAGGCTGTTGACCTAGGAGACCTGCTGCGGTTATGGGTACGGACCAGCGTGCGAATAAAGATCGGCCTCGGCTTTTCAAGGGGAGTTCGTAGGCGCACCGGACACACGACAAGTCGTGTGCTTTTTCTGAACCTAGGAATGACCCTATCTCTGGATAAACCAATTCCAGGGTCGTTTTAGGCAGTTAGAAAGAAAAGTAAACTCTTCCCGGGGCCCCCGCCTCCGTCACCGAGGTACGTTTGTGTTGCCACACAATATCCACTGCTGGGTTACGGAATATTAACCGTATTCCCTTTCGAGAGATGCCGCAACGTCAGCTTTTGAAGGGACTACCCTCTCTCTTAGGACCGACTAACTCATGTTCAACTGATGTTCACATGAAACCCTTCCCCACTTCAGTCTACAAAGATCGCTTTTGTATACTTGCTACTACCACCAAGATCTGCACTGGGGTCTGCTCCACTCAGGATCACTCCCAAAGCTTCGTCGCAAAACACCACGCCCCCCTACTCGTTAGTGCATAAGATTTGCACTAACGGTCGACTTTCGGTAACTCGCTTTAGCGCCATCCATTTTCAGGGCTAGTTCATTCGGCAGGTGAGTTGTTACACACTCCTTAGCGGATTCCAACTTCCATGGCCACCGTCCTGCTGTCTTTATGAACCAACACCTTTTGTGGAATCTACATAAGCGAGCATTTTGGCACCTTAAGTCAACGTTTGGTTCATCCCACATCGCCAGTTCTGCTTACCAAAAGTGGCCCACTGAGGACTTTGCATTATTTCAACCCTAGATTCACCGAAGCAATCCGGGGTGTCATACCGATTTAAAGTTTGAGAATAGGTTCAGGTCGTTGCAACCCAAAGGCCTCGAATCATTAGCTTTACCTGATATAACTGCTTAGTCCCAGCTATCCTAAGGGAAACTTCGGGGGGAACCAGCTACTAGACGGTTCGATTGGTCTTTCGCCCCTATACCCAAGTCTGACGAACGATTTGCACGTCAGTATCGCTACGGACTTCCACCAGAGTTTCCCCTGGCTTCATCCTGCTCAGGTATAGTTCACCATCTTTCGGGTCGTACCGTACATGCTCGACCGCGAACCTAACACTAGGGAAAGGCCGGGCGGTGTGGCATCCCCGCCGAAGCAAGGAGTAACACCTAAGCAATCCGAAGATCGCCTTTACTTTCATTACGCGCTCGGGTTTGACACCCTAACACTCGCATGCACGCTACACTCCTTGGTCCGTGTTTCAAGACGGGTGAATAGGAACCATTAAGCCAGGACACGATCCCCGCCACGGCGTCCAGCAAAGCATATTCCCGCTTCACGTGCAAGCACGATCCACAGTACCACTGCAAATGCCTTTATACCACAGCAAAAATCGGAGCTGACCACCCGCGCCATATGGCACTGGCCCAGCATTCAACACCACAAACCCTCAAGAGCCAAAGCTCAACAAAGAGAATAGGCGATCCAACCAGAACCAGCTTAATACGACGACTCGATAGTATAGTTCCTATCCATTGAATATAAGCGGTTTCAAGTACTTTTGACTCTCTTTTCAAAGTCCTTTTCACCTTTCCCTTACGGTACTTGTGTGCTATCGGTCTATCAGGTATATTTAGCTTTAGATGGAATTCACCACCCTTTAAGGCTGCACTCTCAAGCAACCCGACTCTTAGAGAACGACTCGTACGCGGCGGACTCTCGGTCACAGACGGGGTTGTCACCCTCTCCGACGTTGCTTTCCAGCAAACTTAGACCGAGGCCACACGCTGAGAACGTTTCCATGACCCACAATTCGCCTTCTGAAACAGAAGGAGATTTTCAGGTTGAGCTCTTCCCGGTTCACTCGCCGTTACTGAGGGAATCCTAGTTAGTTTCTTTTCCTCCCCTTATTAATATGCTTAAATTCAGGGGGTAGTCTTACCAAAGTGAGGTCTTGGTGCGTGTTTTGTTCCTTAGAACGAATTCTTAGAGGAACGGTAATGTCAGGGGTCGATCCGAAATCCTACGTGTCAATGCTCACTCCCACCAATCCAAATTTGTGGTCATCAAGTCCACTTCGCGGCGCAAACTCTCAACTAAGAGAGTTTTTGACACACGTTGTTTTCTCAACTACACTCACTCAAATACGGACACAGCAAATCCACTTTTGATCATTTTTTGGATAGATTAAGTATCCCTCCATCCTTCTTTTATCTATGAACCGGACCCTTTCTTGATTTCCTGGACACAATCTAAAAAGGAGAAAAACAAATCCAAAATAGTACTAATCATTATTACACTCCTCTCCTTCAAAGTCAAAATGTAAATCTTCACCTAGTCTCCAATCAAAGGGACGGGGGAATCCCAATGACAAGCGCTCCTTTCCAAAAACAAATTCAGAGAGAAACTACGAATAGGATAGATGTTACCCAGAGATACGTTTTTTTATAAAAAAAATGTAGCTTTTTCCCACATTCTTCCGGCCTCATTTAATATACCTATCAACGCTAAGTTATAATACAGGCAAAACAAAAAGAATGGGTAGGGAACAGTCCATATTCCAAGTACAAACATTCACATTCATTCACAAAACACTCTTGCTTCCAACAGTCTTAACTACATTCTCATTCACAGTCTCACACCAACGATCTCACCCAAATATTCCCATTTTTAAACGATCCCACTCAACGTTTCAAAAAACAATCCTGGCAGGGACCAGTTTTTTTACTATGCGACTTCAAAAGTCTGGAGATCTGAGAATGAATGGCCCAATGGCACAAGATTTAGAGACTGTGTGACTTGCCTAGAGTCACGAGATTGTAATAAAAAATGAAAGTTACAAAAACAATTCGTTTCAAAATGCGTTTGCTTATCCTTTTATCAAATTTACATTTATCTTCATTCAGAGTATTTCACAATGATTTTCCTCTTTTAGTTTTGATCAATCCTCTAGTTTGATCCAGGGCAGAAACAAAGTACTTGGTTTTAGTTTGTACTCACACAATTCTCAACCACGATTTCCCTACCGTCTTTTCATCCCTTCTTCTGCCACATGAAATATACTTCACTATTTCCCCACAATACTCAAAAGATACCAAAAAAGCATAAAAAAGCACACACTAACTCTCCCACCAACAATATCTCACCCACATCCCAAAGAATGTGACCTCAAAAGGTCCGAGACCAAAGAGTTAAAACATGCTTCTTCTAGCTTTTTCTTCTCTTTTTATTTTCTTGTGACCTCAAAAAACAGGTCTGAAATGCGAGAAATATATATACATATGACAAAATCAAGAATTAGAAACAGTAATCCAATGATCTGAAATCCGAGAATGTTTTCCAATCATGAAATTAATACTCTGCTTCCTCTCAATACTTAGAACCGAGATAAAAAAAGGTACGAGAAATTCTCGCTCTCTCCTCAAACAATCGTTTGAATAGAACCTTTTCTAGCCTGGTAATATTTTAAGAGACCACATGTTACTGTAGACATCTCAATTCCCGCAAGTTTCTACTGAAATGTCAACCATATGATCTTGCATCTAAATAAATAGACATCAGTATCCCCCACTGCTTACTTTTG
>Ga0105097_10000808_pt1:0-5000 | contig 14732 bp, 10 predicted proteins | sample PPLLak12cMay2015_FD_87035 | JGI IMG/M metagenome (GOLD analysis project Ga0105097, IMG submission 87035) | Freshwater sediment microbial communities from Prairie Pothole Lake near Jamestown, North Dakota, USA - PPLs Lake P7 Core (1) Depth... | ecosystem: Environmental > Aquatic >... | reverse complement strand
GCTCTCCCTCTTCCAAGTTTATATTCATCCTTTCATCACAACGTTCAAAACGATATGCTTTTACTGATTGTGATTACCGGGATAAAAAATACAAAACCTTTCTGAAGAACTTTCCCGATAAAAATAAGTAAAATAAATAAAGAGAGTGTTTTAGTTCCAAGATATTAAAAGTTCTAAACTCCTAGCTTTTGCCCTCCATCCTCACACACTTTTTCCATCAGTACCCTCCTCTTTTTCTTTCCAGTCTTTTCTCTTCTCCTTTCTCGTTCATCAAAATATATACATATCTTATATTCTACTCTTTGCCTACTTACTGAGAAGGAGAATTCCACATTCCCGCTTCTTTTCAGCATTACCAACAACTACTTGGAGTAAAATATTTAATATTATACACAATTAATGTTCAATACTTGGAGGTTTCCCCTTTCTTTGTCCCATTGTTAAGCATCCTTTTCCACTCTACTACTTACTAAGAAAACGGGAATACATATCCCCTTCTCTTTTCAGCATTACCAACAATGCAGAGTACAAAAATATTCTTTTTTAAACAGTACATATCCAGGGTGAAAATGACTTACTAAAATAAAAAGAAGGACCAATTTCAAAGTTAAGAGAGTTTGAAAATAGCTCAAACTACGAAATTCAAAGAGTCCACACAAAAAGGATTTGGCAAAGAATCGTCAACAAAAAGGCTTCCTCAAAACCCACTTCGTCTGATTTTTATTCACCGATTGCGATTTGCACCGCAACCATTGGTGGATATCAACAGTTGAAAATAATAAAGAGGTTTTTGTTGTTAATTCCTTAACTTCTCCTACAGATGAAAATCGTTTGCCAAGTCGACATCTTCGCACAGCTAATCCGTTATCAGGATACTCACACTTGTTACCAAGCATTTTTTCCGTCAATCTTCTCAACCGATTGAAAACCAAGACAGAGCTTACAATAATATCTGTTAGCGTAGCATTCCCTTTGGGCTTTAAATCATTCAGCTTAAAGACGTTCAACTGAATTTTTCACAATCCCTCCAGGTTTACCACAAAAACATCACAAGTAATGATAGACATCGTCTTTCAATACAGAGAATACAAATCGTTAGATACTGAAACAGTGTTTCACCATCGTTACTACAGTTACGCATCAAGCTGTTCCAAGTTTCCGTTAATTAAAACAGACTGCTCGAAATCAAATTTGATGTTGTCACCATGTCAGATGTAAGTAGATTTGGTTAAACAAAGGTATATGGTACTTGCTATCATTGGATACAATTTCTGGCTAATAGGTACTCAACCCACGTTTCAACCGTGTAGGGAGGATACAAGACGTTCCTGCAGTAAATCATTACTAGGGTAGGACTTGTAGAGTCCTAGACACTTCGTGATATTACCCGTATGGTACTAGCCCTTCTCGCTCAAACCGTTAGATATACTAAGCACTTTGAATAGTCTTCACCTTGGGTCCGGAATGTGCAGTCAGTTTGTAATCTTAATGAAGATACTCAAGACAGAAAAGTAACCGAAGTTTTCTTAACATAACTTTTTTTCATGCATCAAGAATGACCTGAAAGTGTCACCGTTACCACCCATTGTGTGATTGCTTTCTCTCTCTGTTGCCATTTCCGTTACTTTGTACTCTGACGAATCGAATTTTAGCCTATATGGGGCGGCCGACGTAACAGTCGTTACTCCCTACGCCACTGCAACAGCTCCCAGCGCTTGAAATGGTTGCATTTTGAGTGCTTCATGGTCTCCTTCCCCAACATCACATGCATTGTGTTGCAAACTGCAACGGCAAACCCAGTTCTAGTAAAAGATGCCCATGGACAATCTATGCCCTGCAGCTAAATTTATTTGACCATACGATCTGAAAAAATTAGCAGAATACAATGCAGCAGTTCTTTCTTTTCAATTCCGAGTTTTTTTCCCATCAAATTTCGCCTTCCAAAGTCACCATGGAAAAGGTGGATTCCAGACAAACGCTGTGCTGGATTGATACTAGCATGCAAAACTTTACCCATGTACAGTGTTTGCAATTTTAAAGGTCCAAAGGAACGTCTACAATGAGTACAAGTCTGCTGAGCTGTTGAGGAGTAAAGTTGAAGGACAACTTTCAATCGATTAACAAAACAAATTATACATATTCTCAAAGCTATTAAAAGGGGCATTCTAAATACGCATAGCAGTCGTGTAATGGGTTCTAATCAGAAGAGATATTCCCAATAAAACCAAAAATAATTTACCACAAGTGTACACTTTTATCTCCGTTGTGCTTTACAGTTAAAAATTCATATTTTAAATATATAAATGAACCTATGTTTAAGAAGGTTTTATCTAAAACGCAAAAGCACATGCAATACATATAAAAAGGTACCAATAATGAAGAAATATTTGCATTTTTGGTACTTTTTAACTAATTTATAAACAGCAGTGAATTTTAAGTGCTATGCTGTTCATGTTTCAGTAATTTACTCTGATGATCCATGTAAATCAAAGGTGGAAATGATACAATCGTAAAACAAGCTTTCATGATGTGTCCATGTTTAGTCTTTCGAGAAATTCAAAGACCATTTACTACAATGAGACTGGAAAGTATAGTAGAATCCAAGATTTTAGCTTCTATGGTGACCTTAATAATGCGTAGAGACCAAAAGTACCATAGGTACCAAATAAAATTCCGTTCTGAGCATTATTTGGATATATATTGCTGGAACCACAATGTTTATGTCTATACATAAAGACACGTGTATACAATGTTCAGATAAATACAAGGGAGCTTTACCGCTTTATCTAAAATACAATCCATGATGTGAGCGATTTGAGCGATTAATGGAAAACAAAAGAGACAAGAGGAATCAATAAGTTTATTGGATCATGTTCTTCAAATTTCAGGATCTGAATCTCTATGGATAATGGTTTATGAACAATCATACTCCCATCCGTTTCTTGGACGAATATACAGGTGGGCAAGACAATAACCAACAACTACATTCTCATACCAAAATGAAACAGTAAAGAAAACTATTATGCAGAAACCAAGGTAACACGTTATAGTTTACGCAAATAGCACAAAACCCAGCTTACTTACAAACCGACAACAATCCAACCAAAGCAGTCAACAACTACATCGACTTCTAGTTCCTTATTTCAACAAGACTGGAGCATTACTGATACCGAAGAGAGAACATGACAGCACACCAACCACTCCGATCATATGAAGGATAAAGAATGCTATTATCGCTGTAAGTATGACTGTCATGCTTACATGTATTTATTTATTGAGCAAGCATAGAACTAGCAGGAGTCAGAAATTGGTGCATCTAAAGAAGTTGTGTTCTGCACTACAGACAAAATTGTACTCGAAACCTTTTCGTAACAGAATGCTGCTATCACGCAAAGTACGTTTCCTCTTTTCCCCAACTGCGCTTATTTTTTGCAAATCGTACATTTTGGCGCGAAAGACAAGTGTAATTAATGTGATATCCTTGGACATCCAAGTTTTTTTCCGTTACTGCAACATTCATCAAATAGGTGAAATCGATTTTAGGGTGTAACGAACCTCTAAAGCAGGATACCATAATGTCGAAAAGCACGCCGAAACTGACAAAACAGAATATTGAAAAAGAGAAAAGCAGCAAAGAAACGACTGCACTATCCAAAACAAAATCAAAAGAAGCAAAAGAAAACTACAAATGGTGATAATGGATTTATAAAGCTTTATGCACTTTGGTTTCAAAAACTTTCATCGATGCAAACTTAAATTCAACTCATAATGATTACAGATTCAGAAACATCAGTTCCCACAGAATGATTGTAAGCTCATATTGCATCTAGCAACCATCCTACTGAAAATGAGTCATTTGGAACCAATGCTTGTGCATAGACAAGTTCAGCATAAAAAGCTCAACTTGACGTTAGCTCAAAACGAAGTTCATGTATGTAGCGTCTCTCTCGGTCAACATACATTTGCTTTTGAGGGTGTGCTGGAAATAGATCACGTTCAGCGTAATGCCAGGCAAGTTCTGTACAACTTTCAGATTCCAAAAAGCACTTCTCACGAAGTCGATGTTGGCTAAATTCGCAACTTCCGTATGTAGCGTTCCTTCGTTGAGAAATGATTCTATTGAAGTGCCGCATGGTGGTATTAATGTTCATTATAGTGTACTGCAAGTCCTGTACAAATTTCAGATTCCAAAAAGCATTTCTACACAAAGTCGATGTTGGCGTATTCTTCGTTGACAAAATGATTCGTTTGAAGCGCTGCGTGGTGGTATTCATGTACATCATAGTGCACTGCAATCCCTGTATAAATTCCAGATTCCAAAAAGTACTTCCCATAGAGTCAATGTTACCTAAATTCGCGATTTATAGAGCGTGAATTTCGTTTAGACTGAGCTCATCGGATGCGGCGCTTGTACATCTTCCAGTCCACCATAGTGATCGGCTAGTCGTGTCGAAAGTTCAGATTCAAAAAAGTATTTCCCATGGAGTCGATGTTACCTAAATTCGCGACTTATAGATGTGGTGTAAATCTCGTTGAAATTGAACTCGTCAAACACGGCGATTGTACGTCTTTCAGTCCAGCATCGCCTCCTGCACGTCGTGCCCAAATATCTGATTCCAAAAAGTATCTCTTAATGAGTCGAAGTTACTCCATTTCGCGGTTCAAGGGCGCGAATTTCGTTCTCAAACAATTCGATACGGACAGTGCTTGTACATCATGCAGTTCAGCATAGTACTATGGAATACCTGTCCTAACAACAGATTCCAAAAAACATTTGCCATAGAGTCAAAGTTGCCTAAATTCACACTTTACGTATGTGGCGTGAATGTGGTTGAACAAAACGTCGCTAGAGCCCGATTTTCTACATCCTCTAGTCCAGCATAGTATTGTGGAAGACCTGTCCAAATATTAGATTCCAAAAAGCATTTCCCCTAGAGTCGAAGTTACTCCAAATCGCGGTTTTTCGGGCGTGAATTTCGTTCTAAAACAAGTCGATCGAG
>Ga0105097_10000807_pt1 | contig 14734 bp, 13 predicted proteins | sample PPLLak12cMay2015_FD_87035 | JGI IMG/M metagenome (GOLD analysis project Ga0105097, IMG submission 87035) | Freshwater sediment microbial communities from Prairie Pothole Lake near Jamestown, North Dakota, USA - PPLs Lake P7 Core (1) Depth... | ecosystem: Environmental > Aquatic > Freshwater >... | reverse complement strand
TACTACCGACAGCATTTGCTGAAGCTGGAGTAGGGGAAGCCCCACAAACAGGCGCGGCTATCCCGAAAAAGTGGTCAGAACGATTAAAATTAAACCGATCTGACCCCATTTAGGGTTGCCTTAACTGGAAGGCTGGTGCTGCCGTAGGGCCCAGTCGACGTGCTCGCGCACCAGCTCCGAGGGGAAATTCCTGCGCCGCTCCAGTGCCGCGAGCACCGCGGGAGTGGTGGGGGCGTTGCCGAGGGCCACCGCCAGGTTGCGCAACCAGCGCTCGTGGCCGATGCGGCGCAGGGCGGAGCCCTCGGTCCTGGCCAGCCAGGTCGCCTCATCCCACAGGAACAGCTCGACCAGTTCCGCATCGGCCAGCCCGTGCCGGGGCTGGAAATCGTCCTCGCGCGTGGCGCGGGCAAACTTGTTCCAGGGGCATACCAGCTGGCAGTCGTCGCAGCCGAACACCCGGTTGCCCAGCAGCGGCCGCAGGGCGGGGTCGATAGCGCCCTTGTGCTCGATGGTCAGGTAGGAAATACACTTGCGCGCGTCCAGCTGGAAGGGGCCGATAAAGGCGTTGGTGGGGCAGATGTCGAGGCAGGCGGTGCAGGTCCCGCAATGTTTGCCGGCCTGCGGCGCATCCGCCGGCAGGGGCAGGTCGGTGTAGATCTCGCCGAGGGAAAACCAGGAGCCGGCCTGGGCGTTGATCAGCATGGTGTTCTTGGCGATCCAGCCCATCCCGGCCCGCTCTGCGATGGCCCGCTCCAGTACCGGCGCGCTGTCCACAAAGGCCCGGTAGTGACCGCCCCCGGCCAGTTCGTGGATGCGTTGCGCCAGTGTCGCCAGCCGCTTGCGCACCAGTTTGTGGTAATCACGCCCCAGCGCGTAGCGGGAGATGTAGGCCTTCTGCGGCGCCGCCAGCACTTCCAGCGGGTGGGTATCGTCGGCCAGGTAATCCATCCGCACCGAAATCACCCGGCAGGTGCCTGGCACCAGCTGCTCGGGCCGGGCGCGCTTCTCACCGTGGCGCGCCATGTAGTCCATGCTGCCGTGGTAACCCGCGTCCAGCCATTTCTGCAGGTAGGCCTCGTGCTCCGCCAGCTCGATGTCGGCGATTCCCAGCTGCGCGAAGCCCAGCTCCGCCGCCCAGGCCCTGATCTGCGCGGCCATGGTGGTTTGCTCTTGTGCTGACAGTTGCCGGGACAATGGGGGACCGCAATCAGGGGACATGAGTGTACAATTCTGCCAGAACCTTGCCGCTAGCGTTGCTGTTTGTTTATTCGGCGCAGTCGCGCCACCGGCATTGGAGCAAAAAATCAGTTGCGATGAATTTGGGAGCATGACTTTGGCCGCGACACTCGGCACCGAACGCCTCTACACCGCGGCCCAGACCCGGGAGTTGGACCGCTGCGCCATCCAGGATCACGGGATACCCGGCGTTACCCTGATGTCCCGGGCCGCGAGCGCGGCGTTTGATTGCCTGCTGCGCAAGTGGCCGCAGGTCGAATGCGTGCAGGTGCTGTGCGGTACTGGCAACAACGGTGGTGACGGCTTCCTGATCGCGGATCTCGCCCACAAGCGCGGCATCCCCACCACGGTACTGCAGCTGGGGGACCCGGGGAAAATCAGCGGCGATGCGCTGCTGGCCCGGCGGCAGGCGCTGGCCAACGGGGTGAAAATCACACCCTTCAGTGCCAGCCCCCTGCTGCGCCTGGGAGTGATCGTCGATGCCATGCTCGGCACCGGGCTCGGCGGCGAGGTGCGCGATGAGTACCGGGAGGCCATTGCCACGGTCAATGGCAACGGCGCGCCGGTGCTGGCGGTGGATGTTCCCTCGGGGCTGTGCGCGGATACCGGCCGGGTGCTGGGGCTGGCGGTAAAGGCGCAGCTGACGGTGACCTTCATCGGCCTCAAGCGCGGCCTGTTCACGCTGGCGGCGGCCGATCACGTGGGCGCCATTGAGTTCAACGACCTCGGGGTGCCGCCCGAGATCTACGCGCAGCTTGACTGCGACAGTTACCGGCTGGAGCTGGAGCCCCTGCTGCAGCGCCTGCCGGCGCGGCCGGCCTCGGCGCACAAGGGCCTCTACGGCACCGTGCTGGTCGTGGGCGGTGATTACGGTATGGCGGGCGCGCCGGTGCTGGCGGCGGAGGCGGCCCTGCGCTGCGGCGCCGGCCTGGTGAAGGTCGCCACCCGGGCCGAGCACGTGGCGGCGCTGGTGGCGCGCACCCCGGAGGCGATGCCCACCGCGGTGCAGTCGGGGCAGGAGCTGGCGGCGCTGGTTGAATCCGCCGACGTGCTGGTGCTGGGCCCTGGCCTGGGCCAATCCCCCTGGTCGGAACAGCTGTTGCAGGTGGCGGCTGCCAGCGGCAAGCCCATGGTGCTGGATGCGGACGGCCTGAACCTGCTGGCCCGGGGTCGGGGGGTCGCTGCGGCCCGCCGCGACAACTGGGTGCTGACCCCCCATCCCGGGGAGGCGGCCCGGCTGCTGGGCACCTCGACCGCGGCGGTGCAGGCGGACCGGTTCGCGGCGGCGCGCCTGCTGCAGCAGCGCTACGGTGGCGTCGCCGTGCTCAAGGGCAACGGCAGCCTGGTAACCGACGGCGCGCAGCTGTTGCTGAGCGACTACGGCAACCCGGGCATGGCCAGCGGCGGCATGGGCGATGTGCTGAGCGGGGTGATCGGCTCGCTGCTGGCACAGCATATGCCTGCGCTGGAGGCGGCGGCCCTGGGTGTTTGCCTGCACGGGGCGGCCGCGGACAGGGCAGCCGGGGATGGCCAGCGCGGGCTGCTCGCCAGCGACCTGGTACCGCATATGCGGGCCCTGCTGGGTTGAGCGCGGCCAGCCTCACGCTGCACGCCGCTGACGAGGCGGCCATGCTGGCCTGCGGCGCACGCCTGGCCGCCGTGGCCGCGCCCTCCCTGGTGATTTACCTGGAGGGCGAACTCGGTGCGGGCAAGACCACCCTCAGTCGCGGTTTTATCCAGGGGCTGGGCCATCGCGGCGCGGTCAAAAGCCCCACCTATACCCTGGTGGAGCCCTACCAGCTGGGCCAGTGGCAGGTGTACCACTTCGATCTGTATCGGCTGGGTGATCCCGAGGAGCTGGAATTCATGGGTATTCGCGATTATTTCAGTGGTGGTGCCGTCTGCCTGGTGGAGTGGCCACAGCGCGGCGAAGGCGCTTTGCCCACGGCGGACATAACGATTAAAATAGAGCGCGAAGATTCTGGCCGTCGCCTCAGTCTGTGCGCTGCAACGAGCCTTGGGAAGGCAGTGCTGGCGCGACTGCAGGCAGGCAGTTGAACGAACAGACCGACGGCGCCAGAAAAAACAACAGGCCGCGACACACACGGCGGGAGTGACATGGGCAGGACGTGGATCGGGGCGATGCTGGGAATGCTGTTGGCGTTTCCGGCGTGGTCCGTGGAGGTGCATGATGTGCGCCTGTGGCGCGCCCCGGACCACACTCGCATCGTATTTGACCTCACCGGCCCCGCCAGCCATAAACTCGTCGTGCTCAACAATCCCAACCGGCTAGTGCTAGATGTGGCGAACACCCGTATGAAGGCCGGGGTCGGCCCGCCCAAGCTGGCGGGCACTCCGGTCAACTCGCTGCGAACCATGCCCCACGAGGGCAACGGCCTGCGCGTGGTGCTGGAGTTGAACACCGTGGTGAACCCCCGCAGCTTTTTCCTCAAGTCCAACCAGCAGGCCAGCGATCGCCTGGTACTGGACCTGTACGACAAGGCCCCGCAGAAGCAGGCGGTGGCCACCAGGAGCGAGCAGCATTCCGACAAGCGCGACATCATCATCGCCATCGATGCCGGCCACGGGGGCGAAGACCCGGGCGCCATCGGCCCCAACAAGCAGCGCGAGAAGCACATCGTGATGGCAATCGCCAGGGAGCTGAACGCTCTGCTGCAGGCCGACAGGGGTTTCCGGCCGACAATGATCCGCACCGGCGACTATTACATCAGCCTGGCCGGCCGCCGCGACCTCGCACGCCAGCGCCAGGCGGACCTGTTCGTGTCGATCCATGCCGATGCTTTCAACCGCCGGGAGGCCCACGGCGCGTCGGTCTACGCGCTTTCTACCCAGGGCGCCACCTCGACTGCCGCAAGCTACCTGGCGGAGCGGGAGAATGCCTCGGACCTGGTGGGTGGCGTGACCCTGTCGGACAAGGATGAGGTGCTGGCCGGTGTGCTGGCTGACCTGTCCATGACCTCCACCCTGGACAACAGCCTCAAGATAGGCTCCAAGGTGCTGCGCCAGATGGACAGCGTGGCCAAACTCCACAAACGCAGCGTCGAGCAGGCGGGATTCGTGGTGCTCAAGTCACCGGATATTCCCTCCATCCTGGTGGAGACGGGTTTCATCTCCAACCCCGCGGAGGCGCAACAGCTGTCCACCAGCGCCTACCAGAAGAAGATGGCCCGGGCCATTCACGCCGGCATCCGGGACTGGTTCCTGAACCATCCGCCCGCGGGCACCCTGGTGGCCTGGCAGCGGCAGCAGAACGGGCAGCAGTACACCATCGCCCGCGGCGACACCCTGTCGGCCATCGCCCAGCGCTTCAATGTTTCCGAGGCCGACCTGCGCAACCGCAATGGCATCAGCGGCGAAAAAATCCTGGTGGGGCAGAAGCTGCTGATCCCCGCCAGCTGAGGTAACACCCCGATGTCTTCCGACTTCCCACCGCGTATCCACCTGCTCAGCCCCAGGCTGGCCAACCAGATCGCCGCCGGCGAGGTGGTGGAGCGCCCGGCCTCGGTGGTGAAGGAGGTGCTGGAAAACAGCCTCGACGCCGGGGCCACCCGGGTGGATATCGATGTTGAAGCCGGCGGCAGCAAACTGATCCGCATCCGCGATAACGGCAGCGGCATGGCGGCGCAGGACCTGCCGCTGGCGCTGGCCCGCCACGCCACCAGCAAGATCGCCTCGCTGGAGGACCTCGAGCGGGTGGGCAGCCTGGGCTTTCGCGGCGAGGCCCTGGCCAGTATCGGCTCCGTGTCCCGCCTCACCCTCACCAGCAATCCCTCCGACAGCGGCAGCCAGGGCAGCAGCGCCGCCTGCGAGGGCCGCGAGATGGAGGTGCAGCTGAAGCCGGCGCCCCACCCCCGGGGCACCACGGTGGAGGTGCGCGACCTGTTCTTCAACACCCCTGCCCGGCGCAAGTTCCTGCGCACCGAGAAAACTGAATTCGACCACCTGGAGGAGGTGGTCAAGCGCCTGGCCCTGTCGCGCTTCGAGGTGGCCTTCAGCCTGCGCCACAACGGCCGGGTGCTGCACGACCTCAGGCCGGCGCACAGCCAGGCCGAGCGCCAGCGGCGAGTGGCGACGGTCTGCGGGCCGGCATTTATGGACCAGGCCCTGTATATCGAGAACGATCTGTCCCCCCTGCGATTGTGGGGCTGGGTGGGCCTGCCCACCTTTTCCCGCAGCCAGGCGGACCTGCAGTATTTCTTCGTCAACGGCCGCGTGATCCGCGATCGGGTGGTGGCGCATGCGGTCAGGCAGGCCTATCGCGACGTGCTCTACCATGGCCGCCACCCTGCCTTCGTGCTGTACCTGGAGCTCGACCCCGCCCAGGTGGATGTGAATGTGCACCCCACCAAGCACGAGGTGCGCTTCCGCGATGGCCGCGCCGTACACAACTTCGTCTTCTCCAGCCTGCACCGGGCCCTGGCCGAGTTCCGCCCGGGCGGTGGGGCGGCGGACAGCGCCGCGGGAGTTGAGGGGAGCGAGGTGCTGGAAGACGGCCTGGCGGTGAACACGGCCACCGGGGAAATCAGCCACCAGGGAGGGCTGGCCTGGGGCGCCCTGCCGGCCCCGGCGGGCGGGTTCAGCAGTGCCAGCGCCTACCGGGCCCCGGCGGGCCCGGCCCCCGGGCAGGCCAGGGAGCAGCTGCGCGCCTATGGCCACCTGCATCCCATGGCGGAAGCGGCTGCGGAGGAGGTGCCGCCGCTGGGCTATGCCCTGGCGCAGCTCAGGGGCATCTACATCCTGGCCGAAAATACCTCGGGTCTGGTGCTGGTGGACATGCACGCCGCCCACGAGCGCATCACCTACGAGCGCCTCAAGGCCGCCCGCGACAGCGAGGGTATCCGCAGCCAGCCCCTGCTGGTGCCCCGGGCGGTGGCGGTAAGCCAGCGCGAGGTACAGGTGGCGGCCGCGCACGCGGCCCTGTTCCAGCGCCTGGGCATGCTGGTGGACGTGGCCGGGGAGGAATCCCTGGTGATCCGCCAGATCCCGGTGAGCCTGCGCGATTCCGATGTGGAGCAGCTGCTGCGGGACGTGCTGGCGGACCTGATCGAGTTCGGCAGCTCCGACCGCATCGAGGGCCACCTCGACGCTATCCTCTCCACCATGGCCTGCCACGGCTCGGTGCGGGCCAACCGCCGCCTCACCATCCCGGAAATGAACGCTCTGCTGCGGGACATGGAGGCAACCGAGCGCTCGGGCCAGTGCAACCACGGCCGGCCCACCTGGATCCAGCTGGGCCTCGAGGAGCTGGACAGGCTGTTCCTGCGCGGCCGCTGAGCGCGTACTCATCGATGGCCGCTGCCAAGCCCCTGCTCATCTGCCTGCTGGGCCCCACCGCGTCCGGCAAGACTGACCTGGCGATTGAGCTGGCCGCGGCCCGCGACTGTGAGCTGGTCAGCGTGGACTCCGCCCTGGTCTACCGGGGCCTGGACATCGGCAGTGCCAAACCTGCCTACCCGCATCACCTGATCGATATCCGCGACCCTGCCGAGGCCTATTCGGCGGCGGATTTCGCCGCCGACGCCCACCGCTTGGTGGCGGATATCGCCGCGCGCGGCCGCACGCCCCTGCTGGTGGGCGGCACCATGTTGTACTTCAGGGCGTTTCTCGAGGGCCTGGCGGAGATGCCCGCCGCTGCGGCGGATATCCGCCGCGAAATCGAGGCCGAGGCGGCATTGCACGGTTGGCCCTGGTTGCACGCGCGCCTGGCGCAGGTAGACCCCCAGGCCGCGGCGCGCATTCACCCCAACCACTCCCAGCGCCTGGGCCGGGCGTTGGAGGTGTATCGCGCCAGCGGCATCACCATGAGCCAATGGCAGGCCCGGCAGGCATCCCGGCCGCCACCGGCGCAGCGCTTCCAGGTGGTGCAGCTGGCCATCTGCCCGCTGGATCGGGCGGTGTTGCACCGGCGTATCGCCCTGCGCTTCGAGCAGATGATGGCGGCCGGGCTGTTGGAGGAGGTGCGCGCCCTGTACCGGCGCGGCGACCTGGCGCAACAGCTGCCGGCTGTGCGCGCCGTGGGTTATCGCCAGCTGTGGCGGCACCTGGCGGGGGAGTGCTCGCTGGAGGCGGCAGTGTCCGCCGCCATTGCCGCCAGCCGCCAGCTGGCCAAGCGCCAGCTGACCTGGCTGCGCAAGTGGCCGGACCTGAACTGGATCCATACGGATGAGGCCGGGAACCTGGCGCAGCCGGCGGGGTCTGATCCAGGCGGGACGGGAGTGGGACAAAAGCCCATTTGGCAGGCCTTGAACTATCTTGAACGCGCCCCACTATAGTATGCTGACCCCGCACTCGGAGTTTCCACGGCGGGTTGAGAGTAGAGGAGCCCGCCCTGGAGTTGGTATGGAAGCAACAATAACAGTGCGAAGTTAGGCGCTTTTATCATTTTTTCGACCCAGATTGGGTCTTTTTGGAGGAGTTATGTCAAAAGGGCACACGCTACAAGACCCTTACCTGAACATTTTGCGTAAGGAACGCGTTCCTGTTTCCATCTATCTGGTCAACGGCATCAAGCTGCAGGGGCAGATCGAGTCATTCGATCAATTCGTGGTGCTGCTGAAAAATACCGTGAGCCAGATGGTCTACAAACACGCCATTTCCACCGTGGTGCCGTCGCGGGTCGTGCGCATGCCGCTGAACCCGGCTGAAGACGAAGCAGACGGTGGCGATAGCTAATAGCCTTTGCGGTGGCCGCTCGCCGGGCGGCCACTGTCCCACTTTTACCGCACGCCGAGGTCGTATTGTTTTTTGATCGTCCCGATTCGGGTGAACGCGCTGTGCTCGTGCACCTCAATCTTGCCAGTGAAACCGAGCGGGAGGATCCCCGCGAATTTGAGGAGCTGGTGCTTTCGGCCGGGGGCGACCCGGTAGCGTATATCATGGGCTCCCGGGATGTGCCGGACTCGCGCACCTTCGTTGGCAGCGGCAAGCTGCAGGAAATCGCGGCGGCGGTGGCTGAGCACGAGGCCCAGATCGTCATGTTCAACCACTCCCTCAGCCCCAGCCAGGAGCGCAATCTGGAGAAGGAGCTGCAGTGCCGGGTGCTGGATCGCACCGGGCTGATTCTCGATATCTTCGCCCAGCGCGCTCGCACCCACGAGGGCAAGCTGCAGGTGGAGCTGGCCCAATTGCAGCATATGAGCACGCGCCTGGTGCGCGGCTGGACCCACCTGGAGCGACAGAAGGGCGGTATCGGCCTGCGCGGGCCCGGTGAAACCCAGCTGGAAACCGACCGCCGCCTGCTGCGGGCGCGGATCAAGTCGATCCTTGCGCGGCTGGAGAAGGTGCGCAAGCAGCGTGATAACGGGCGCCGCTCCCGGCGCCGCGCCGAGGTGCCGGTGGTGTCGCTGGTGGGGTATACCAACGCGGGCAAATCCACCCTGTTCAACCGCCTGACGCAAGCGGGTGTGTACGCCGCGGACCAGTTGTTCGCCACCCTCGACCCGACCCTGCGCCGGCTGGACCTGGAGAACGTGGGTCCCGTGGTGCTGGCGGACACGGTGGGCTTTATCGCCCACCTGCCGCACAAGCTGGTGGCGGCCTTCAAGGCTACCCTGGAGGAGACCCTCAACGCCGACCTGCTGCTGCATGTGATCGACGCCGCCACCGAGCAGCGCGAGGACAATATCCAGCAGGTGCACGATGTGCTGGAAGAAATAGGCGCGCAGCAGATCCCGCAGCTGCAGGTATACAACAAGCTCGATCTGCTGGAGCAATCCCCGCGTATAGATCGCAATGCGGACGGTGTGCCGGAGCGGGTGTGGCTGAGCGCCGCCACCGGCGCCGGCACCGAGCTGCTGCTGCAGGCCATCTCTGAGCTCGTGGGCAAGGACATGATCAACGAGGTGGTCGACATCGGCCCTGCGCAGGGTGGACTGCGGGCAGCCCTGTACCGCCTGGGGGCGGTGGAGTCCGAGCAATACGGTGAGGACGGGGTGGCCCACCTCAGCGTGAGACTGCCCCGCGCGGACTGGAACCGCCTGACGAAGAAGGGCCCCGAACCCCTATTCTGATGAAACACCTCTTTGTAGCGTTTTCGATGGGCCATTGGCGCAGGGCTTTGATCGCGGGCGCGTTCAATGAGGCAAAGCGGATAAAATTTGTTAGACTCACTGCACTTTTGACTTAGGAGTGGACTATGGCCTGGAATGAACCGGGTGGCGGTAACAACAAACCCAGGGACCCCTGGGGTGGCGGTGACCAGGGCCCGCCCGACCTGGACGAGGCACTCAAGAAACTCCAGGACAAGCTCGGTGGGTTGTTCGGTGGCCGCGGCGCCCGCCGGGGCGGCGGTGGTGGTGCAGGCGGAGGCAGTGCAGGCGCCGGTGGCATACCCGGCGCCCTGCTGGGTGTGATTGCCGCGGGCGCCCTGGTGTTGTGGGGTGTGGCGGGCTTCTACCAGGTCGACCAGCAGGAGCGGGCCGTTGTGCTGCGCTTCGGTAAGTACCTGGATACGGTGCAGCCCGGCCTGCACTGGAATCCCCCGCTGATCGACACCGTCACCAAGCTCAATACCACCAAGGTACGCTCGGTGAGTTTCCGTGAAATCATGCTGACTCGCGACGAGAACATCGTCGAGGCGGCTATTTCGGTGCAGTACGTTATCGATGACCCCACCAGCTTCGTGCTGAAGGTGCTGGAGCCGGAGATCTCTCTATCCCACGCCACCCAGAGTGCCCTGCGCCACGTGGTCGGCGGTACCACCATGGACCAGGTGCTTACCGGCGGCCGTGAACGGATCGGGGTGGATGTGGGCCAGCGCGTGCAGGATTACCTCAACCTGTACCAGACCGGCATCCTGGTGAGCAAGGTGACCGTGGACGAGACCAAGCCCCCCACCCAGGTGCAGGCCGCGTTTGACGACGTGATCAAGGCCCGCGAGGACGAGGAGCGGGTGAAGAGCGAGGCCCAGGCCTATGCCAACGGCATCGTGCCCGAGGCCCGCGGTGGCGCCCAGCGCGTGCTGGAAGAGGCCCAGGCCTACCGGGAGCAGGTGATTGCCAAGGCCGAAGGTGAGACGCAGCGCTTCATCAAGCTGCTCGATGAGTACCTCAAGTCCCCCGGGGTTACCCGCGAACGCCTCTACGTGGAGGCGGTGCAGAACCTGCTGAGCAACAACAGCAAGGTGATGGTGGACGTGCCCGGAGGCAATAACCTGCTGTACCTGCCCCTGGACAAGCTGGCCGCGCCGGGCACCAGTAGCGGTGCCGGGGTGCGTCAAGTCACTATCGACAGCTCCAATATCCGGGAGCTCACCAACGCCGTTACCGAGCAGTTGCGCAACGACGCCGCTGCCGCCGGCAATCGCAGGGGAGGTCGCTGATCATGGGTGGACGCAATATGATAGTTCTGGTGGCGGTGGCCCTGGCCCTGTTGCTGGCCAACAGCTCCCTTTACGTGATCAAGCAGACCGAGCGCGGGGTGCTGCTGCGGTTCGGCGAGGTGGTCAAGCCTGACCTGCAGCCGGGCCTGCATGTGAAGATTCCTTTCGTCAACACCGTGCGCAAGTTCGATGGCCGGCTCATTACGGTGGATTCCACACCCGAGCGCTTCTTCACCCAGGAGCAGAAAGCCCTGATCGTGGACAGCTACGCCAAGTTCCGCATCAAGGACACGGAGCGGTTCTACACCGCCACCAACGGTGAGATGGCCCGCGCCCAGGTGCTGCTGGCCCAGCGCATCAACAACGGCCTGCGCAACCAGGTGGCCTCGCGCACAATCCAGGAAGTGGTGTCCGGCGAGCGCGACCAGTTGATGCAGGCTCTCACTGCGGAACTGACCGCAGTTGCCCAGGACGTTCTGGGGGTGGAAGTGGTGGACGTGCGGGTCAAGAAGTTCGACCTGCCGCCGGACGTGTCCGAATCGGTTTACCGCCGTATGAACGCCGAGCGCGAGAAGGAAGCCCGCGAGCGCCGCTCCCAGGGCCAGGAGCTGGCGGAGGGTATCCGTGCCGCCGCCGACCGCCAGGTCACGGTTATCCAGGCCAATGCCTTCCGCGACGCGGAACTGGTGCGCGGCGAGGGCGATGCCACCGCCACGCGGACTTACGCCGAGGCCTTCGATCGCGACCCGGAGTTCTACAGTTTCACCCGCAGCATGCGAGCCTACCAGCAATCCTTTGACGGCAACGGGGATATCCTGCTGATTCAGCCCGACAGCGAGTTCTTTCGCTACCTGAACGACCCCCGGGGAGGCAAGTAAGGCACAAAATTCACAGGTGATTTAAACATCCCCTGTGGTAGTATCCTGCAACCGTGGGATCCGGCGTTTTGACCACAAGCGCAGGACCCGCGGTTTTTTATGTGTGAGGGGTATCATTGGATTTCTGGGACGTTCTGGCCGCGGCTATTGCGCTCGTCTTCATCATCGAGGGCATGCTCCCCTTCATCAGCCCCGACCGCTGGCGCAAACTCCTCACCATGGCGAACCAGATGGACGACCGTGTCATCCGCAATATAGGCCTCGGCAGCATGCTGTTCGGTGTCGTCGTGTTGTACCTGGTGCACTAGTGTCGGGGCGGCGTGCATGACATCGGTTGATCGCTGGCAATTGCCCGACGGGATAGAGGAGGTCCTGCCGGCCCAGGCCGCCACGGCCGAGCGCCTGCGCCGGCGCCTGTTGGACCTGTACCGCAGCTGGGGTTACCAGCTGGTGATTCCGCCCCTGATGGAGTTCACCGAGTCCCTGTTGATCGGCCTGGGCCGGGATCTCGACCTGCTCACGTTCAAGCTCACCGACCAGCTCAGCGGCCGCACCCTTGGCGTGCGCGCCGACATCACCCCCCAGGTGGCGCGCATCGACGCCCACAGCCTGGCCCAGCCGGGAATCACCCGCCTGTGCTACGCCGGCTCCACCCTGCACACCCGCCCCAAGTCGCTGCTGGCCTCGCGCTCGCCCATCCAGCTGGGGGCGGAGCTTTACGGCGACAACAGCCTGGCGGCGGATGTGGAAATCGTGCGCCTGATGCTGGTTACCCTGGAAGCGGCAGGTCTTGGCGCCAGCGGCGTGGGTGGCAGCATCACCCTGGACCTCGGCCACGTGGGCGTTTACCAGGCCGTGCTCGCCAGTGCCGGGCTCAGTCCGGAGCAGGAACAGACCGTTTTCGACTGCCTGCAGCGCAAATCCGTCCCCGACCTGCGCCAGGCCCTGGCCGGAGTCGATACCGCTGCGGCCCGGCTGGTCATCGCCCTGGTGGACCTGCACGGCGACGAGTCGGTGCTGGCCCATGCCCGCGAGCTGTTCGCCGACCGCGCCCCGGCGGCCCTGGCCGCGGTGGACGCGCTGCAGGAAGTGGCCAGCGCTATCCGCCGCCAGCGCCCCGGGCTGGATATCTATTTCGACCTGGCAGAGCTGCGCGGTTACCACTACCACACCGGTATCGTTTTCGCCGCCTACGTGCCCGGCCACGGCCAGGCCCTGGCCAATGGCGGGCGCTACGACAACGTGGGTGCGGTGTTTGGCCGCGCCCGCGCCGCCACCGGCTTCGCCACTGACCTGAAAGCCCTGCTCGCCCTGGTGCCGGCCGAGGCCGGGTCCTGCAGCGCGATCAGCGTGCCGGATACGGACGATGCCGCCCTGGCGCAGCGGGTGGCCGAGCTGCGCGCGGCGGGCGAGATCGTGATCAACTGCCTCGGCGCCGACCCCGACCCGCGCTGTGACCGCCAGCTGCTGCAACACGCCGGGCAGTGGCGCGTCGAACCCCTCCAATTACCCGACTGAGCAATATAAATGAGCAAGAACGTAGTCGTCCTGGGCACCCAGTGGGGTGATGAGGGCAAGGGCAAGATTGTCGACCTGCTGACTGACCGGGCCGATGCGGTCGTGCGGTTCCAGGGTGGCCACAACGCCGGCCACACCCTGGTGATCGACGGGGAGAAAACCGTGCTGCACCTGATTCCCTCGGGCATCCTGCGGGAGCATGTGCAGTGCTTTATCGGCAACGGCGTGGTGCTCTCCCCGGAGGCCCTGTTGAAGGAGATGGGTTCGCTCGAAGCCAGGGGCGTGCCGGTGCGCGAGCGCCTGAAGATTTCCGCCGCCTGCCCGCTGATCCTGCCTTACCACGTGGCCCTGGACCAGGCCCGGGAAGCCAAGCGCGGTTTTGAGAAGATCGGCACCACCGGCCGGGGCATCGGCCCCGCCTACGAGGACAAGGTGGCCCGCCGGGGCCTGCGCCTGGGCGACCTGCAGGACGAGCACCGTTTCGCCCGCAAGCTCAGGGAGGTGATGGATTACCATAACTTCGCGCTGCAGCGTTACTACCAGGTGGAACCGCTGGATTACAACACTGTGCTGGAGGAGACCCTGGCGCTGGCGCCGCAGCTGCTGCCCATGATGGCGGACGTGAGCGCCCTGTTGCACGAGCGCCGCCGCAGCGGCGCCCGCATCATGTTCGAGGGCGCGCAGGGTTCCCTGCTGGACATCGACCACGGCACCTATCCCTTCGTGACCAGCTCCAACACCACCGCCGGCGGCACGGCCACCGGCTCCGGTTTCGGTCCCCTGTACCTGGACTACGTGCTGGGTATCACCAAGGCCTACACCACCCGGGTGGGCTCCGGACCCTTTCCCACGGAGCTGTTCGACGACACCGGCAAACACCTGGCCGCCCGCGGCCACGAATTCGGCGCCACTACCGGCCGCCCCCGGCGCTGCGGCTGGTTTGACGCCGTGGCCCTGCGCACCGCGGTGAATATCAATTCGGTGAGCGGCATCTGCCTGACCAAGCTCGACGTGCTGGACGGTCTGGAGACCATCAGGATCTGCGTGGCCTATACCTGCAAGGAAGGCAAACCGGTGCCCAATCCGATCGACGCCGAAGACTATGCCAACCTGGTGCCCGTGTACGAGGAGATGCCCGGCTGGAGCGAGTCCACCCTGGGCGCGAAGACCCTGGACGAGTTGCCGGCGAATGCCCGCGCCTATATCGGCAAGCTGGAAGAACTGGTGGGAGCGCCGATCGACATCATCTCTACCGGCCCGGATCGGGTGGAGACGATAGTGCTGCGCCACCCGTTTGATGGGTAGGAACTTATGTCGCTAACGGCGGGGCCGCGCCGGCCAGGCTTGCCCGGCCATCCTTTAACTCTGCTCAAGCGCGCAACGAGTAAGCTGAGTGGTGCACCAGCATACCGTTCATGGCCAGCTTGATATAAACCTCAAGCTGGTCGATCGCATCAGCCCTGCAGTCGAAGGGCCCTTCGATCGTCCTTTCGCGAGTCAGGAAAAACCAGCGCCCGCCATCCTGCACCATCCGGTCCGTGCGAAACCGGGTGCGGCTGATGGGGTCGTCATCTTTGCGTCTGGGGGCCATAAAACCTGCGTTAGCCTCTTGCCTGAAGTTACCTTGTCTCAGGCGCGATTCTAGCGCATCAACGCGGCAACCCGGCGACCCACTGTGTGACGCGATTCCCAGTATGGGGGATTTCTGCTGTGCTGCTGCCTGATCGAGGTCAAACCTGGGGCGCGCGGCTGTTCAGCCGCC
>Ga0105097_10000806_pt1 | contig 14743 bp, 8 predicted proteins | sample PPLLak12cMay2015_FD_87035 | JGI IMG/M metagenome (GOLD analysis project Ga0105097, IMG submission 87035) | Freshwater sediment microbial communities from Prairie Pothole Lake near Jamestown, North Dakota, USA - PPLs Lake P7 Core (1) Depth... | ecosystem: Environmental > Aquatic > Freshwater >... | reverse complement strand
CTTAGTAGTTACTATTCTGTTAATTTCGCACAAGTATCAGTTAAATTATTTTTTAGACCAATACCTTACTTTATGCCCTGATACTGCAAAATACAAAATGAACAAATAACAGGGTATCGCAATCCAGTAAGCCTGTTGTGTATCGAAAGCATCCGATAAATAGCCCCAGACTAACGGCAGGATCGCTCCGCCTGCAATACCCATGATGAGCAAGGCAGAACCCGTTTTAATAAACCGTCCCAAATCATGAATGGCAAGCGGCCAGACAGCAGGCCAAACCAAAGCATTAGCCAACCCAAGTAACGCAATGAACAGGACTGAATAAGGCAAGATCATTGTTATCCCTTTAAACGTTTGCAAATCGATAAATGCAAAGCTGGTGGACGCTTCCTTTGGAACCAGGATGGCAAAAACTGTAAATAGCAATCCAAGCATGCTGCACCAAATCAAAGCTGTTTTTTGCGAGATGAATTTTGGGATCAGCATAATACCGAGTATATAACCGATGATCATTGCGATCAGTACAAGCGAAGTATAATATTTTGCCGATTCGAGAGGAACACCCAATGAGTTTCCGTATCTTATAATTGTATCACCGGCGATCACTTCAATCCCGACATAAAAGAAAATGGTAAGTGCTCCAAGGATCAGGTGGGGAAACTGGAAGATGGAATGCCTCGACCGGGCATATTCGTTATCTGCATCCTGATCCTGTTCTCCCTCAACCTCCGGCAGAGGCGCAAAACGAACCAGCAAACCCAATGCAAACAATACGGCTGTCATTACTAAGTAAGGTCCGATAACCCTTCGGGCAAGGCCATTCAATGCAGCAATCCTTGCCGTTTCATCAAGTCCTTCGAGGTTTTTAAGGAAAGTATCCCCGTCGTGAAGAATAAAATAAGCCAGAACCAAAGGAGCAATTGCACCTGCCAGCTTATTGCAGATTCCCATGATACTGATCCGCTTTGCTGCACTTTCGCGGGGACCGATAATCGTGATGTAAGGATTTGAAGCGGTTTGCAGGATGGCTAATCCGGTTCCCATTACAAACAACCCAAGCAGGAACATACTATAAGTTCTGGCGTATGCTGCCGGAATAAACAGCAGTGTTCCAACAGCCATAACCCACAATCCCACCATCATCCCGTTTTTAAATCCCGTCTTCTTCAGCACCCACGACGAAGGCAATGCCATTACCGTATAGGAAATATAAAAAGCAAATGCGACAAACAACGCCTGGAAGTTGGTTAGCTCGCAGGCAATCTTGAGGTAAGGAATAAGTATCCCGTTGAGCCACGTTACAAAACCGAAAATAAAAAACAATGCCCCGATAATGATGATGGGTATTACATAACTTTGATTAGGGTTGCTCTTCGTTTGTGTCATAAGTTGAAAAATGAAGGGCAAAGATAAAATAATATCAAATGGACAACTTATTGTTTAAGAAACAAACGAGAGATCTCATGGAAAACTTGCAGGTTTAGGGGCAAATGTTTTTGATCAGCAGCGTGTCAAAATCTTTTCAAGTATTTAAACTTTTTTCAATCTATACTGTTTATGATTGAAATTAAAAAAATGAACAAAATGAAATTAATATTCTCAATCGCAATTATATTTACCATCTATTCTGGTTATTCACAAACTATCGTTAATGGAGGTATCTATACCAACACAACCTGGACTGTAGCAAATAGTCCCTATCTGATGACTGGCAGTATTGTTGTATTTCCAGGGGTTACTTTAACCATTGAGCCCGGAGTTGAAGTCAGGGTAAAAGAAAATGGGGTTACCGGTAATCAATATTATCTTGAAACACGAGGCACCATAAACATGATAGGCGAACCAGGAGCATTAATCACTTTCCGGGCAGATACCGCCATCACCTCTACCTATGCCTGGACAGGAATTTTAGTAAAAAACTCCCAGGGAGGTGTTCTCAATTATAATTATGTCAGCATTTCAAATGCTATTTATGCCATTACTTATGATGGATTTGTACCTCCGGTTATCAATCTGAATGATTGTGTATTCAATTACAACGGTTATGCCGTTACGGTTGGAATGGAAGTGAATGCCGAGAATTGCACTTTTAAAGGGAATAACAGCGCCTTTTATGGCTGGAGTATCTTCAGGTTTTACAATTGCGTTTTCGACAGCAACCAGGCTGCCCTTCCCATTTATGCCAGTGAACTCATTATTGAAGATTGTTCTTTTACTGACAACTGGCTGGGCATCAATCTGAATTCAGGTTCTTACACAGGCATCAGCGTTAAGAATACAATATTTGATAATAATGTGGTTGCTTTTGACAATGCCAATAACGGCGTGATTGATTCATGCACGTTTATCAATAACGGTGAAGCATTGAAAAACACCAATACACTTGAGATCATGAACTCTGTTTTCAATAACAATCAAACTGCCCTGCAGGTGGGATGGGGTACTACCGTAATGGATTGTGAAATCAATGATAATGAAACCGGCGTTGCGCTTGGTCCTATTGGGTTTGGCCAGCCCGCACCCATTGTCGAAAATAATAATATCTGCAACAATACCAGTTATAATATTGATAACCGCACCGATCTGAACCTGTTCATCCCCACCAATTGCTTTTGTATAACCGATTCCACAGAGATCGAAGAAAAAATAATGGATGGCTACGATGATATAACCAGGGGCCTTATCAGTTATGCAATTTATGATACATCCTGCACAACAATTACCACCATGGTTTTAAAATTCCTTGTCACTTCAACGGATGAAGCAAATGCTGAAACCGCAGTATCTGTTTTTCCCAACCCGGTTGCTTCACAATTAAATGTGAATAACGACAACTCGTTCGACTTACTGGAAATAATTGACATGCAGGGACAATTGAAATTCACTGCAAAATTGGTTGATGGAAATAACCAGTTTGATCTGTCTTCAATGCCTGCCGGAATTTATTTCTTAAGATTCACAGGAGAAGGATCGAATGCATGGTTTACGCGAATAATAAAAAAATAATCGTTCACACGCTGCGGATGTTTTTCTTTCTCTTCGCCACCGCACGATTGCATCGTATGGCATCCTGTTAAACCCCGCGATCCAATCGTGCGGGAGCGGGGCCAAGCGGGCGGACTGCATGAATAATTTTTTTCCTACTTGTATTCCGGAACCTGAATTTTAATAATTTCGCATTACTTGCCGGCGACTGAATTTATCCCCCGGAAGAAATCAAATAATGGATTATTAAACTTCTTTTATTATGAAAAAACTTACCCTGATCATTCCCGCATTCATTTTGTTATTTAATATCAGTGCTTACAGCCAGTGCGAAAGCTGCGACACCCGGACGGTTGCACTATATGATATCAAAGTGCTGGTGGAACCTCCGCCAGCCGGTGCAACCAATGAAATAAACACCTTCATCAAGTTGCTTAGCATAACAGGTCATGCACTAGCCTATTTTGTAGTAGAAGATCCCATGATGTATTGTAACAATTTTATCAATGTCGTATCTGCGTATCCTGCCGATGCTTTAAACTATGCGAATATTGCCGGAATGCAAACCGCACCTGAAAATACTTCTGAGCAGGACTATTACATTTACGGAATCATTTCAGGGTCTGCAGGCAGTTATACTGCTGTGGCAGGCCTGGCCGTGGGTAAAACACAGTATATCTTCAAGACTTCAACCGTCAACTTCGGCGATGATTTCGACCCCGGTATAGTGGCTGACCAGTTGGGTGCGGGGTTAAGCTCAGTATATGTAAACATTATGGATTATGAAAAGGAAAAGCGAGATGAGGGCGAGCCTTATGCCATTACGCCAAAAATTACGCTTGAGCCCGAAAAGAAAAAGGTGGATTTCAATGAATCCACACCGGTTCATATCACGGCCATGGATTGCGACGGCGAGCCGCTGAAGAACAGGCAAATTCACCTCACTGTCGACGGAGGTACCCTCGATGCTGATGAGGTTACAACAGACGACCAGGGCACTTCCTTCGTTTTGTTTACTGCCGGTTCACAGCCTGAAATTGCTATCGTTCAGGCCGAGTTTTCATACACCACTCCACCTGAAAAAAACCGTGATTGCCCGGTGGAACCTGCCGCCATCCAGGTAAAGAAACCGGATGATGCATGGTATGTCCAGGGAACTTACAAAACCACAGTCCGTGACAATTTCAGTGAGGACGGAAGCATTCCGGGTGTTCAGAGTCATCTTCAGTCGGGCGGCTCACAAACCACAAACGATCTTTTCTATGCTGCCTGGGTCAAGCGGCAGCCGATCCCCTATCATCCACTCGAATTTGCAACGACAATAGATGATCCCATCAGCATTAAATACAGGGCTTCAGAGTCTTTCACTTCCGATGGCAAGGTCCACTGGTCGAACAGCACGAGTAGTATCCTGAACCAGACGCATGTTTCCTCGAAAACGCGGAATAATGCTACCGGGGATTATAAATTATACATTGCCATCGGTAATTACGGATACGGATTCAGCCTGACGGTGATCGATTCGTACCGGACAGGACAGGAATTCAGTATGGAAGATACTTATGATCCGATTAATGGTCATCTCCACAACGAAAGCAACGTCAACCTGGATGGAGATACCCACCTGGGTATGAATGTCCAGAATGCGAACTGGGACACCACCTACACGGTGACGGAAACCAATCCGGAGGCAGGAGAAACAACGGTGACTAACGTCACACAGACTTTCAGCTGGGACAATGAGCGATGCAAGCTCAACTATTCGTCCACCGTGATCAATACCCAGGACATCAATGTATTTGGGATACAATCCAATAGTGCATCCCATGAAACGAAGTCGGTTACCTTTTATATGTCGTACAGTGGTGATGCCCCTTCAGGGTTCGGCGAAAACATAAGCGAGCCGGATGGACTTCTTTACCAGAACAGTCCCAATCCGTTCGACCATACCACCCGGATTAGATATGCCCTCACCGATACGCAGCATGTTGGGTTGAAGGTCATCGATATGTACGGATGCGAAATTGCGGTACTGGCCAATGAAACCCAAACACCGGGCTTGCACGAAGCCATTTTCGATGCTTCCCGGTTGCCTGCAGGGACTTATTTCTATCGCCTCGAAGCGGGAAATACGGTAGAAGTGAAAAAACTTATGGTAGTTAAGTAGTATTGGGCATTACAACCTGATATCCGGCAAACCTTCTGCAGGGGGTTTATTTATTTATTTATTTTGCGAGGAACACCCCGAGGTGCGGGAAATTGATTTTTATTTCCTTTTTCCTTTCTCCTGTTCTATTTCACCCCGCCTCCACAAACCATAGACTCAAAGATAAAGAAAGAAGTTTGAATCCAGGAAAATGCCTGTAAAAATTAAAGAAGAAAGTGGAGGTATGTTAAACCACGCGATAAAATCGCGCTGCAGCGTAGGTTAGTCAGCACATAGGAGTTTCCCGAAGGCAATTTTCAGCTATTAACCTCAAGTCTCGTATCACCAGTCTAACCTACCTACTTTCCTCCCCTGTTCGCATCTGCACGCCACCTGCCCGCTAACGAACAATGTTAATAAATGTTAAATCCATCATGTTTAATAACCCGCTGTCATTCATACTATTGGTATTTATGGCATAATATTGGAAAAATCGGGGCAAAACCCAGTCTGTTGAAAATAACAGTATTTCATGTTTTAAAAACATTACTTAATAAAGAGAAAAAAAATTAAACCATGATAATAAATTATATCAAGATCGCCATCCGGAACATTCTAAAGAACAAGTTATTTACGTTTATCAATGTATTTGGATTGGCACTTAGTATGTCTGTTGGATTGATACTGATACTCATAATGACCGACTTTTTGCGTTCGGATCAATTTAATGTGAATAAAGACAGGATTTATCGGGTAGTTACCAAATCTGGTAGTGAACGCTATGGTACTTCTCCCAAACCGGTTACGGATGAGTTGGTCAAAAACTATCCCGGAGTCGAAAAACATGTAATATTGACCAGGAAAAGCGGGATGATTATGTATAACCAGAATAATATAGAAGCAGAAGGGTTCTATGCAAGTCCTGAGTTTTTTGAAGTTTTCAGTTATAATCTTGAAGCCGGGAACAAAGCGGGTGTATTAACAGAACCTTTTTCAATTGTGTTGACCAAGGAATTGGCTGTGAAATTATTCAAGGACGAAAATCCTGTCGGGAAAACTATCAAATTTGAGGATACAGGTGAATTCAGGATAACCGGAGTAATCGATAATAAGAAACCAAGATCTCATTTCAATTTCGAGATACTGCTTTCATATAGCACGATTGAATCATCCAATAAAGATTTATTTGAAAGCCTTGAATCCTGGAAGAATTATTATCAGAATTTTTCCTATGTGATGTTGCAAGAGGGTGTTGATCCTGAAAGTATCGTCCATAATTTGGGTGAAATATACAAAGCCCGGTACGATGGGATTTTCCGAACAGAAGTAGAATTTGATCTCCAAAAGCTAACGAAAATATCAACCGGCAATATTAATGCAAACGAGATTGGGATGGCCATTCCTTTTATCATTTTTTATATATTTGGCTTTATCACCTTCCTTGTGATCCTTTTAGCGGTGTTCAATTATACGAACCTGAATATTGCTAAATACCTCTCCAGGGCAAGGGAAGTAGGTCTGCGAAAAATCATGGGAGCCACAAAGGGGAAAATTGTATTTCAATATCTTACGGAGTCTGTCTTATTATCCCTGTTCAGTATGCTGATAGCCTGCCTGCTTGTGGAGGTAGTTTTACCTGAAAACTTGAGGCTTGATCCGGATAGATCCGATATGATGGGGTTCCCAAGAACGCCCATTGCTTATTTGGTATTCTTTTTTTTCGGCCTCTTTGTGGGTGTCTTTGCCGGCATTTTCCCATCCCTTTACCTTGCCTCATTTAAACCCTTAAAGGCACTGAAAGGGGTAATCAGGGTGAAAAGGTATACAACAGGATTCAACTGGCGTAAATTATTGATGACCGTTCAGTTTATTGCCTCCATTATATTTGTTCTTCTTACGGCTATACTTTTGCGTCAATTGCAGGATCTAAAGCATAAAGACCTTGGATTCAACGAAAAAAACAAAATAGACTTGTTATTGCAGGGAGTGGATTATAAGGTATTGATCAGTGAATTACAAACACATTCGGCCATTAATAATATCTCTGCAAATTCAAGCATCCCCTGTGTGGGTGGAACTTCTTCAGGCATTTATTTGCACCCTCAAACAAATGATACGGTAGGCATCAAAGATATTTTTATAGATCACCGCTATATCCGCACGATTGGACTTAAGATTATTGCGGGAAGGGATTTCCTGGAAAGCGATGGGGCCGGGGTAGAAGCGAATGTTATCATTACAAAAAAGGCAACGGAATATTTTGGTTTTGAAAATCCTGCGGATGCACTTGGTAAAACGATCAGGGTACCGGCCATGAATTATAAAGATTGGCAAAGTCCCGGAAAAAACCTGATCATTGTGGGTATAGCCAGTGATTTTTATTATGCTTCCCCTATGGATGAAATCGCACCGATTATCTTAAGGTACATTCCCGAATTCTTTGGTCGTTTAGTAATCGATTTTAATCCTGTAAATAAAACGGAATTGTTTTCATTTATCGATCAAAAATGGAACCAGATTGAACAGACCCATCCCCCAAGGTATAAAGAAGTTACAGAAGAAATGGACGTGGTATTCGGCATATTTGATACACTCCTGGGCTTTGTCGGTTACATCTCCGTGTTATCTATTGTGATCGCATTAATGGGCCTGCTCGGGATCATCACTTTTAATGTCCAGACAAGGGCCAAAGAAATTGGGATTAGAAAAGCGATGGGTGCCGGGGCCGAAGAAATTGTTTACACCCTGGCAAAGGATTTTATCATCATTGTGATCATCTCTTTAGTGGTCGCCATATCTGTTGTGTCCTTTATAGCCATCCAGATTAAAATGATGTTGCCCGAATTCGTTGGTTTGGATCCGCTTGCAATGATCTCCGGTATTTTTATAATTCTAAGTTTGGTAGGCCTGACTATTGCTTCTCAAACTGTCCGTGCCCTAAGGGCAAACCCGATAGATGCTTTAAGGTATGAATAAAATGGGGAGGGTGTGTATATATCTCTATAGTCCGTTAACTTTTATGCCCGGGAATTTCCTGGATATATCTTAAATCAGTTCTTCCGCACACGCATTCTTCCTTCTTGTCCTTTTGTGATGGCGTAAGTTGTTTAAGCATCAGTCTTTTCCGGCCATTCCAATTCATAGTTCAAAACTATAGATTATTTTGGACGCAGACATAGTCTATGCCCAACCTGGTTTCAATCGTATATTACTAGTACTGCCAAAAACAAGACTGGATGCCAATATCCTCAATGTTGAGGAATGCAGGCGAATACTTACAGGTAGGTCCGATCAAATAAATTAAGTGCGTAAAGCGACCATTTATTGAGTACCTTTGATAATTCTAACGAATCAAAATGTTATGAGATTTTTTATTAAATATATTCTCTTATTGGTCATATTGGTGGCTATCTATAGTTGTGGCAATGAAAAAAGAAAGAAAGAAAAAGATATTTCTGAACAGGAAGAAATTCAGAAAGGATTACAGAAACAATTGGATGCCGAGTTTGGTGAATACACCGAAGAAGTGAATCCCGATGACCGTGAATATTACAAGGCTTATGATAAAACTTTAACGCTTTGGAAAACAGCTTTTCATGAGCTGAATATCCAAACAAGCTTTGGAAATGCCCATGTAATTGTCAGTGGTCCTAAAAATGCCGGGCCTGTAGTTTTATTGCATGGAATGAATGCCAGTTCTACAATGTGGTATCCTAATATTTATTCGCTTTCACAAAATCATAGAGTGTACGCTATTGACTATTTACTTGAACCCGGAAAATCCCAGGCGGGCAGGGAAGTTAAAGACATGATGGAGATCATGAATTGGTATGATGAAATATTTGATCAGCTTAAACTTGAAGAATTCAGTATAATTGGCGCTTCCAAAGGAGGATGGATGGCAATAAATATTGCATTTCAGCAACGATCTCGGATTAAAAACCTGATCCTTCTCAGTCCCGTACAAACATTTATATGGATACGTCCGGGGTCAAAAATGTTGTCGAATATAACCTATACGCTTTTGCCAAAACGAAAACACCTGCGGAGGGTTTTAGAAACGTTGTCAGTGGATGTTGATAATATAAAAATGGAGTATATTGACCAATATTTTATCGCTACTCAAAAAGCATCAAACAATAAGTTTCTGTTGCAAATGACACCCTATTCCGATGATGAATTAAAGACTCTAACCATGCCTGTTTTGTTATTAATAGGCGACCATGATATCATTAACAATGAAAAAAGTATTGAAAAAGCAAAAGAGTTACTCCCCCATTCTGTAACAGGTATTGTAAAAAATGCAGGCCATTTTTTATCAATGGATCAGTCTGAAACTATTAATACCATAATGCTTGATTTTTTAAATTCAAACCGCACAACCCATGCTGAATCTGATTCTGTAAATTAGATTATAGTAAACTTAAACTTGCAATAATAAAATCGTGTTACGTCCTCCGCCCCCAAACCAAAGGTTCCAGGATAAGGATAGAAGTTTGAATCCAGGAAAATGTCCGTAAAAATTAAAGAAGAAGGTGGAGGAATGTTTAAACCACCCGATACAATCTCGCGGGAACGGGGTATTGCGTGGCGTACTTTTTCCTTTCATTTGTTTTCGAGGTTCTCTGCAATCTGATTAGTTTTATCATCTGCACATAATCCAAGGCTAATTTTCCATAATCTATCCTGCAGTTCCTGGTTCATTACATCACTATTTTCTTTAATTTCGATAAACTCATTTTTCTTCCAGGTAATAAATTTTCCAGACTTCGCCAGGCTTTCTTCCTGGATTTCAGTAAATAGAGGTGTCATTATTTCTCCGCATTTCTCTATTGAAATAAATGTTCCTAATAACTTCATCAGGGTTGCCATTATTTTCATATAAAGTGGAATGATATTTATCTGATTGCTCCAAACTGTTTTGGAAATCTCAAACCCGATAAAAGACAATTTTGAGTCTTTGATATCTCTGTGCAGTTTATGTAACTTAGCAAGAAGCATTCTTTTTGCTACCATAGCTTGATGAATGCCATCTTCGAAACTCCACTTCTTATTCATTTGCATGTCATCCCAGAATAATTCCCCCATTCTGGTTACATTAAAAATAATTCTTCCACCTTTTTCTGATTTTTTCAGTAAGTCCAGCAAGTTTAAGGTCAGCATGAACTGTGATAAATAATTCACCTGGAAATGTGAATCAAATCCATCTTCGGTTTCTACCCGTTTTGCAGCATAACCCAGACCTGCATTTATGAATATGCCATCCAGAAATTCATGTTTATCGTGAATCTCAATTACTGCACGCTTAATATCAGCAAGTTTAGCCAGGTCACATAAAATAATTGAAATCTTCTTATTTGAAGTTGCGTTAATCAGTTCCGCTATTACTCCTTCGCCACGCTCTTTTGATCTGCAAAGAACTATTATCTCATGTGCCTGGTTATCTATGTCTGCCAATATTTTAGCAACTCCTTTACCCATTCCATTAGTGCCACCTGTAATTAATACTTTCATTGTTATCTCCTTTTATTTAATGTGAATATGTTGCTTGCTAGTGTTGAAATCTTTATGCCACCCAACTCGTTTATTACAGTAACTTTTTTCCCCAACCCAGAGGTTCAAAGATAAAGAAAGAAGTTTGAATCCAGGAAAAGGACTGTAAAAATTAAAGAAGAAGGTGGAGGTATGTTAAACCCCGCGATACAATCGCGCGGGAACGGGGAAGCTTTATTAACCCTAACTCTCTGATTTAATCAGGATAACACATTAATTACAATTAACTTGTCACCATAAAAAAACCCGCCTGTATATTATTTGCGGGCGGGTTTATCATTAAGGGGGCAAAATCCTACTGAATTATGATGGATTCAGTGACTATCCCTTTCTCTAATTGAATCTTTAACTGATATAATCCCGGGACAAGATCTGAAACATTGATGTTAACACTTTGGAAATCGGTTTCAATCTTTTGAACCAGTTGGCCATAAGGTGTGTAAATTTCAATATTTTCGATAATTTGCTCAGCCTTTATTGTGAGTCTTTCGTTGGCCGGATTCGGATAAATGGAAACATATTGAACCGCTTTTTGTAAAATACCAACACCAGTGTTAACATGAATCGCATGTTCTATTGTCAATGTGTCAATTTGCCAGCCACGGTTGACGATGAGCATCACATCGAAATCACCGGGATTGTTATAAACCACGCTGGGATCTTTCATCGTTGATGTATCAGGTGTTGCACCCAGGAAATACCATTGGTAAATTTCCGGAGTATTCACATAACCTCCATGAGTAAGGTTGGCAAAGTTTACCGTTGTTCCGGGCATTATGGTATCAGCAGAAGCTGTAAAACCAACATTGAGATCAATTGCACCCTGTTTAATGGTTTGATACACAACATATTTTGTGGGATAGCCCGGAATACCTGACTGGTATCCCTGACCTTCGTCCATATTCTGAAAGGCTGCTATGAATTCACAATCTTCAAGCGGCCATTCAGGATCCATGGTGAAATTGAGTGTGACCACCTGAATTGAACCGGAACCAAAATCTACCGGTGTTCCAAATTGATCGGGCACCATAAGCCTGTTCACATGTTCTACATGTGTCATGCTTTGCCAGCTAAACTCAATATTACTCTGGGTGACGATAAAATGTAATACATTATTCTCCGATAAGATTTCTCCGTCTTTATTGATGGTAATAACAGCGGTATATTCATTTCCCTCATGGGATACTTCCATATTCATAATAACAGGAGAAGTAATATTCATACATGAGTCGTATTTAGGAACATACATTAAATAGTTGGAGGTTGAACTTCCTCCACCACCCATATTTGCCAACCGGCCATCAAAACATGCCGTTGGGTAACCTCCAATAAAATAAAGTTCTTGTATTCTGCTGGAAGAAAATTCGTTTGAAAAATCGTCATCAACATGGTGTTCAACGATAGCAACTTTGTTCCAATTTATTAACAAGTCATCACAGCCATTTTGTGCAGCAGGGCACCATTCGCACCAGGTTCCGGTTGCTGTTTCTGTCAAAACCATTTGTCTGTTCATATTAATAAACGACACGGTTTTGCTAAGACAGTCATTATCCGGGATTTCATCCCCTTCAAGTTCGGTGCATGCCTCAATAGTAAATTCGCCAAGTGGAATATTCCATGTATCAAATTCAATCTGGATTGTTTCATTTTGTTCAAGGTCTGTAACCTGTACTGTTGAGGTATAACCGGTTACAGGTTCGGTCATGGTGACAGGAAAACTGATAGTCTCCAAACCAAAATTGCCTACAGTAGCTTTGGGAATAAAATTGCCGGCCGGACTAACTTCATTTATGTCAATAGAAACCAATACAGCATTATATTGTGCATTTGTTCCCGAAATATTTATTGTATAGTCTTCCCATTCTCCATACTGGAAGGTACCACAAGGATCGGTCGAAGAAGCACCATTCCAGCATGCACCTATTCTTAATCTGTGGGGGCCAACTTGTGCAAATGGAGGAATGGTCACTTCGGTACTATACGTGGTATTTGAAGTCTGGATTTCAAAATCTGTAATAACCCGTTCAATCTCCGAGAATTCCTCATCGTCGTTATAATCGATCCACATACTTGCAAACTGGTTACTATAGCCCGACTGAAATGAAACTGTATAGGCCGAACCTACCTGAGCACTCCCGGTCATACTGGTAAAGTCGCCGTAACCATCAGGACTGCAGCCGCTTTCAATATTCGATATTTCGGCAAACTCGAAACTGGTAAAACCATCTCCTGAATTACAGTTACCGGAAGGGATACAATAGTCATCAGTTGATTTAACAGATTGACCTATTTTAACCAGAAGGTTTCCCGGCCTGTCTTTTTCACATACATTTCGAATATCATCATTTTCTGACTTACCCGCATTACTTTTTACCTGGGCCGTCAGACTGCATGCAATCATCAGTGCGACAGATAAATTAATCAAAAGTGTTACTTTTCGTTTCATAATAAATAATTTTTAATAATTATACAACATTGAGTTAAAAATTCAATTTTAATTGACAGTTTAATAATAAATCAAGCTTTTGATTTTTCATTATTTTGTTCCGGAATTTGTTTTCTTTAAATAGTCAAGCATATTTGTGAGTATCTGATTTTGTTTGTCTTTCAACCTGATAAAATCCTGAAGATTTCTCACACTTCCGGTTCTTTCTTTTTTATCCGATGATTTTTTCCTTTTTGAATTCATAAGGTAAAATTTTCTGACAAATTTAAAGTTGGAGAAAACCTGAGCCTAATTTTTGGTCTCATTGAATTCTAACCTGAGAGTGGAGAGTACCTAATAATAATCTACTTATTTTCCATTTTTATAAGCTAAATGATTGTTATTATGACAATTAATAATGTAAGTGATTTTAGTTAAATCATAGGGTATTAGAATGCACTTTAGTGTGAATTAAAAATTGGAAAGATAGCTGACCAGGTTTGTTTTGCCGTCAATATTTAGCTTTTTTCTGATTTTTGAACGGGTATTATCGATGGTTTGGGGTTCAAGACCGGTAATATCGGATATGTCCTTTGTGGACATATTCATCCGTAGAAATGCACAAATTTTTTGTTCATTAGGCGACAGGTCGGGGAATTGTTTAATGAGATTAGAATAAAAACTAATGTGAACTTCTTTAAAACGAATATCAAACTCCTTCCATAATTCTACATCACGGCTTTCCTGTATTTCTTTGGAAAGGGTATGAATGGCTTTTTTCGTTTCATCCCGAACGGCCGACTTTTCAACCTCCAGCATTTTCTTTGAAATGCCTTTGAGTATTTCATTTTTTTTCATCAAAGACATCACGCTGGCAGCAATTTCCCTGTTTTTATGCTCCAGTTCTTCTTCTACTCTTTGCTTTTCCAATTTCATGGAATGCGATTTGGCTTTTTGCATCCTGTAAACATAATACACGGTAAGTAAAAGCAATAATATCAGGCCAGACAGTGTTGTCAGGAAAAAGTTTTTTTGTTGAGACTTTATCTTAACTTCTTTGTTTTCCAGTTCAAGATGGATTTGTTTTTTTTCATATTCCATTTCCATTTCCATGAAATGCAGTAAACTGGTGTTCGATTCCTTTTTGAGGCTATCGTCAAAATGCTTATATTTTTTGTAGTAATTCAAGGCTTCGTTTGAATTTCCTTTCGCATGAGCGATTTCGGAAAGTGCTTTATAGGCGTTGACCTTAACCTCCAGATTTTCAAGTTCGCCGGGTGAATTAATTATGGATTTATAAATTTCAATAGTCTTTTCTGTTTCATTCCGCGCACGATAAATTCTTGCTTTCAATTCTTGCATCATATCATTTTTATAGATATAATCTGTTTCCTGAAAGATTGCATCAGCATTTCTCATAAAAAAATCAGCCGAATCCGTTTCACCATCCTCAAGTTTAAAACTTGCTAAATTCATGTAACTGATCGCTAGTAGTCTTTTATCAAGATTTAGTTTTTTGTTAATATAAACCGACTTCCTGATAAAGGTATAGGCCGAATCAGTATTTCCTATGTCATGGTAACTGGCCCCAAGGTTATTGAACGAAGAGGCGATCGCAATGGAGTCATTCTCAT
>Ga0105097_10000805_pt1 | contig 14744 bp, 11 predicted proteins | sample PPLLak12cMay2015_FD_87035 | JGI IMG/M metagenome (GOLD analysis project Ga0105097, IMG submission 87035) | Freshwater sediment microbial communities from Prairie Pothole Lake near Jamestown, North Dakota, USA - PPLs Lake P7 Core (1) Depth... | ecosystem: Environmental > Aquatic > Freshwater >... | reverse complement strand
TGATTGCTTCTTTGATTGATGTGAGCTGCTCGGTGCCGGTATTAATGCCGTCAATAATGAAAACCTCCAGCCAAATCTGCCCTTTGTATTCTTTTCTGAATTCGCAAAGACCGGAAATGAGGTTTTCGATATTGATAGACGGGTGCGGACGATTTATTTTCAGGAAGGTTTGTTCATCACCTGCGTCGAGCGATGGCAGAACTACATCTGCTTTTGCACAATCTCCTCTCACATCAGGCCTGAAAAGAAGCGTACCGTTGGTTAATATGGCAACGGGGATTTGGGTGATTTTTTTTATGCTGTTTATAAGCTCGCCGATCTTCGAATTCAAAGTCGGCTCGCCAGAGCCGCTAATAGTAATGAAATCGGCATTCAGCCCTTCAGCAAGCCTGTTCTTCAATTCAGCAAGAACAGACTCCACAGGAACATATTCCTTTCGCTCGATAGTCAACTGGCTGGTTCTGCCGATTTGACAATACACACAATTAAGCGTGCAGGCCTTAAGCGGTACGATATCGACGCCCAAACTTAAGCCAAGCCTCCTCGAAGGCACCGGCCCAAACAGATATTTTTCCTTTTTTGGCATAGATAATAATCCGAAAGCTATAAATCAAGTTTCACAAGACAACCTAATTCTACAGAAATATTTTGTAATTTGAATAAAATTTCTGAACCTTTTAAGCTCCAACAAGCCTTAAGATTAAGAAAGAGGTAAAAAACGGTTTAATAATATTTAGAATCAGCATTTTAAAGGTAAAGGAGAATAACTATGAAACTTTTATCTTGGACAATTGCTTTTTCAGCCTTACTTGTGCAGTTTTGCGGCTGCAGCCACTATGTTACGCCTGGAGGAGGTGTTAAACTTTCAACATTAGCAAGTGCAAATCTGACCGACTCTGATATTCAGAAAGTGCTTAATCGAAAGCCTGCATCACCTTTTCCAGTGCATCTTGCAGTTGTGCGCATCCAGGAGTCAGGATACCGTTCTTACGGCAATTGTTCCTATGGGAGAGGAAATTACAGTGTGGTAACAACTAAAGACATAGAAACTGATGAGGATTTCAAAAAGCTTGAGCGATTGCCAATGATAACCGCCGTTGCGATGCTGAATCAAATTATTATCCCTTCTGAGCTTCGCTCGGACAAGGAATTAAGGCTCGCAGCAGCTGCACTTCATGCGGATATGCTTCTTGTATATACTATAAATACCAGTTTCCGAATAAAAGACCATGAAATCGGCCCTCTTGGAGTAATCACCCTGGGTACCCTGCCGAATCAGGAGGCACAGGTAACATCAACAGCATCTGCTATAGTCTATGATGTCCGAACGGGATTTGCTTATGCTGTCGCTGAATCAACAGCACATCAAAAGCAACTGGCTAGTATCTGGTCATCTTCCAATGCCATTGATGAGTCGCGCATTAAGGCTGAAAAGAAAGCCTTCCTTCAGTTGATGGGTGAATTTCCAAGTACATGGCAGGGTATAGTCGATCAATATGCATCACCATCTATCAGCAGATCAGGTTTTAAAGGTCAGATATAAAAAAATAAAGACACTTAACCTCGGACAACCTCGAAGATTTGTTTGCAGGTTGTAAGGAGATTATCGAGCCAGTCGATGGGCATAACGGTGGCGGCATCTGATTTGGCTTTTTCGGGATTGGTATGAGTTTCGATAAAGAGGCCGTTTGCGCCGGCTGCGACAGCGGCCTTGGCGAGGATAGGCCCCATTTGTCGCAAGCCTCCTGTGACATTCCCGAGGCCGCCCGGCTGCTGAGTGCTGTGGGTGGCATCGAAGACCACGGGATAGCCGAATTTTTTCATTGATTCGATTGCTGTCATATCATTGACGAGGCGATTGTAGCCAAAGAATGTGCCTCGCTCTGTCAGAAGGATTTTTTCATTTTTGCTTTCCCTGATTTTATCGACAACATTTTTCATTTCTTCGGGCGAGAGGAACTGTCCCTTTTTCACATTAACCGGTTTACCGGTTTTTGCGCAGGCAACAAGAAGGTCGGTCTGCCTGCAAAGAAAGGCCGGCACCTGTATGCAATCGACAACCTTTGCAGCAACTGAAGCCTGCTGCGGCTCGTGTATATCAGTCATAACAGGCAGTCCTGTCTGCGAACGAACAGTTCCGAGAATTTCCAGTCCCTCTTCAATCCCCAGCCCGCGAAAACTCGATATGCTAGTGCGGTTGGCCTTGTCGAAGCTTGCTTTGAAGATAATGCCGATTTCGAGCTTGCTGCCAAGCGCTACAAGTCGTTTTGCAATATCGAGACACAGCTCTTTGCTTTCGATAACACAGGGACCTGCAATTAAAAACAGCGGCTCATCGAGACCGACTTTCACAGAATTTATTTTTGCATCGCCAATAATAAAGGCCATATTATTGTCCTTACAAAACGGTATAAACGCTCACTCGGACAAACTATTTTACACGCCATTCGAGTATGCCGCCGGAAACGTTCGGCTGGAGCTGAATCTCAAGACGCATCGAACTTGTTTCCACAGGCTCGAACGCAGCGATATTGAACTTGTCCTTTTCCACACCGTAAGAACCGGAAACGACTTTTACAGGCTTCCAGCTTTCTCCGTCTTTATATACTGCCTGCCAGGAAGCTGGAACTCTGCACTGCCCTGCTCCGGTATCGTCGAACCAATATACCTCAACGCTTTGAATTTTACGAGATTTTTCAAAGTCATACTGGACCCATTCCTTTGTGCCGAGTTGGTCCCAGAAGGTCATTCGCGGTATGCTCTGGTCGCCGGAGTTTTTCGGCAAAAGATTATCGCTCAGAGCATCGATAGTATCACCTGAAAAGCAATGCGAAGCCTTCGAGGGAATTGTCTTAGCCGCCTGCTGAGGTGCCTGCCATTTATTCGCGTCAGGACCTTTACCGATGACAGGGAAAGCAGAAATGCGCAGCCGCGCAGCACCCATCGGTATTAGCGTTACGGTTTCTTCAGGCTCATTTGATAAAACAGGACTTGGCTGGATTTCCTTGATAAGACCGTTTCGGTCCAGTGTCCATTCAGGAATCTTCCTTGCTTTGGCCTTCAATTGAACCGGCACATCGTTCGCTTCGAACGGCTGACCCGATGAGGGCCAATCTTTTCGGATGAACTCGAAAGATTTCTCCGGCTGCTGTGAATTGAGAACAAGCCCGTAATTCCAGGCCGTCGTTGGATATAATTCCCATGCGGGCCATTTATCTCTGTTGCCTTCTTTGACATACTTTTCGCCGATTTTAAGTGAATAAGTCAGGGGGCCTCGATTTACAGAAATGCTGTTGAAATTTTTCGTCCACGTTTTGGTCTGGATTTTCATAGGCAAGGTCAGATTTATTTTGTCACCATCAGACCAGGTTCTTTCGATAACCAAATATGATGATGGCTTTGATTGAAAAGTCATCTGTTCGCTATTGATTTTCAACTGAGGATTATCACACCAGCCTGGAATGCGAAGATATAGCGGGAAGGCAACCTTGTTCGGTGCCGAAACTATAAACTCAATTGTTTCGTCAAAGGGATATTTTGTCTGCTCTGAAATTGTTACTTCAGTGCCGTCGCCGACTTTCGCCTTGACTTTACTGGAGCTGTAAAAAATTGCTGCAAGGCCATTGCCGGGTGTTGCCATCCACAGATTTTCCGCGAGGTAAGGCCAGGCCTGTGCCCAATTATGCTGACAGCAGCGATGGTCATACGGATCATATAAAAACATCGGGCCGCCATTCTGAACACCCGGGGATTTGCTTCGCTTATCCGATAAAGGGAGATTCGGCGCTGTAAGATAACGCAGGGCTTTATAATCAGGGGTAAAGGCTGCCGGCAGTGAATTAAAGGCGACGTTCTCGCACTGGTCTGCCCATTTAGCATCACCAGTGATTCTTAAAAGTGTCTGGTCGGAGGCCATCTCCTCGGCCATTCCGCAGGTCTCGACTGCTTGCCGGGGACCCGTGTATCCGGGCCTGCAATTTTCATCGCTGCCGTACATTCCGCCGGGGACTTGCCCATACAGGTCACGGACTTTTTGCCAATTCCGCTCAACTGCTGCAAGATGCTTCGGGTCTTTGGACTGCATATAGTAGATGCCGGGCGTATCAAAGGCCTGTGCGATATTGACGTTGTGCCAGTCGGGAACATCATCAGTCCAGTTGGCAGTATTTCGATATATTTTTTCCGCCAGGTTGAGAAGGGATTTGTCACCGGTTATATTATAAAGCCAGTAAACACTTGCGAGGTTATCTCCGCCCCGCTGATTTTGCCAATACGGCTCAAGAAAATTCGGGTCTGGGATGGTCATTTCCCATCTGAAATACTGTGTCATCAGCTCAATTACTCTTTTATCGCCGCTGTATTCGTAATAAGACTGCAGGGCTGTCAGCATAACCATATTGGCCCACAAATCCGGGTTACCTCTCAGGGAAGTCAAACTAACTCTCGGTCCGAAGTATCCATCCTCCCGCTGGCTGGCAAAGGTATTTTCCAGCCATACACGTGCCTCATCGATAATACGTTTGTCATTTAAGACGTAGCCGGAATCGCCGAATCCTTTGAGCCAGTAAGGAAGCTCTTCCCATGGTGAATGCCCTTCTCCCTTTGGGCTAAGCCAGGCGTTCCCTTCCTTGCGAAGGAAGCCGCTGATTTCGTCGAGATGACCGTGAAAGCCTGTTTTTTGTAATTCGAGCTGTTTACGCAGCCAGCCGTCCGGCGTTATTGAACCTATAGGCAGCTTCATAAACGGGCTTGGCAAAAGCGGCGGACGATTACCGATATAATAATCATTTTTCAAACCGGCATCCGGACGCTCGACAACTTTAACTGAGGTTCCAGCACCGAAAGAACAGCCGCATAAACCAATAATTAACAAAAAAGAAATCATTTTAACCTTCATAACCATATTCCTCACTGAACTTACCGATTTATTTTTTATATTTTACTTTTTATTTTTAATTTTTTTTATCCTATTGCCCTGAGAATTCTTGTCCTGATGCCCGCGGGTTTTGCTCCTGCGGGGACCATAACATTAATTGCGTGCGGAAGAATTTTAATATTCACAGGCAGCGACGGGCCTGGGTCGCCGTCGATTTCGGTATAAATACCGCTGGCAAGTGAACTGACCGTAATTTCTCTTCCCTGCTTGTATATGACGTCACTGAACCTGCTGTGTCTTTTCATTAGGGTCATAACAGAATGTTTGACAAGGTGGACGCGGCTGGCACATTTATAAATGCAGACATCCAGCAAACCATCACCGAAATCGGCATGGCGGAGTATTTCAAGGCCCATCGCATATCGGGATATATTTCCCACAAAAGCAAGACCGGGGCCTTCAAAAATCTCCTGGCCGTCAACGACTACCTTTAAAGGCATATACCTGTAAGCCCAGAAAGTCCTCCAGACCGGAGAGAGGTAATCGAAATGGTCGATATTGCCCCTTCTCTGGCGGCTTACGAGTGTCACAACCTGGCCGTCGAAACCGAATCCGGCGATTGAAGTAAAGCTTTTGCCGTTTGCGACTCCCAAATCGAGCCAGCGTGTGAAGCCTTCCTGGAATGTCCTTATGACGGTCTGGAATTTCTCATCAAAACCCAGTTCGTTGGCAAGAAGGTTTTCTGTTCCTGCAGGCACAATAAGAAGGGGCTTGGAGCTTTCCTTAAGGCCGTCTGCGACCTCGCGGACTACGCCATCGCCGCCTACGACCACCACCAGTGCGCAATCAGCCCTTGCAGCAGCCTCTTGTGCAAAATTGAAACCATCCTGAAGAGAGCCGGTCAGGCTCACCCTGACATCATATCCATTGGCGATAAGAAAACTATAAAATTTATGACTTACAACCTTCTGGCTGCTTGCGCCTGCCTTGGGATTGACGATATAATCTATATAGCCGTCATCAGGTTTTATAATCATATCACGTACCAATCAGGGAAACGTTTCCCTTATTAATTCCACATACGCTTTTGTTATATTCGGCACATTGTCAAGACCGAGACGAGCCTGGACTTGGGATATACTATTGTCGGACGGCCCTTCTATCTCAACGAATGCTCCGAGCTGCTCAATTTTATCGAGGGCCACTTTGCAATCCGAAACAATCCATAAATCACGCTGTTTTTCGACAACTACTGCCCTTTTATATCCGAGCGCAACAAGAAGTTGCTCCGTGAAATCGAAATTTCCGACTTCCACCTCTATCTCTCTTCTTTTCTTGTAGCTGTCTTTTTCCTTCGGTCCTTTATAAGTAAGAAATAACTTCTGACCGCCCGACTCTGTCTGCTGGCGCAAACGAAGGGCCTTGTCGGAGGATGCAAAGGATAAGGCAGCATCGTCAAAATAAAAATCTTTCTGAATCTGCTCTGAAACGAACTGGCCGCCTATCTCTCTGAGTCTTTGCTCAACATTCGCAAGCGAATCGACTTTCAGTTTTGCTTCTATTTCCATTCCCATAGCGGTTCGAACCGGCCAAATAAAATCAAGTGGTAATATATTATACGACAATATTAACTAATCTGGATTTGATAACTATCACCTTTTTGGGCATCTTGCCTCCAATCGCCTCTGCGACCTTGGGGCATTCGAGGGCCTTTTGCTTTATATGCTCTTCATCCGCATCGGCAGAAACGACTATTTTGTCTTTTATCTTGCCGTTGACCTGAACAGCAAGCTCTATCTCCTTTTCCTTTATCAGCTGTTCATCATACTTTGGCCAGGTTTCATAAGCAAGGCTGGCAGAGTGTCCGAGTCTCTGCCAAAGCTCTTCAGCAATATGCGGCGCAAAAGGCGCTAAAATCAAAACAAATTTTTCAACGACAGCTTTCGGTTTTATCGGCTGCTTAACGAGATGATTGGCAAAAATCATCATCTGGCTGATGGCTGTATTGAAACCGAAAGTTTCGATGTCATCACCGACTTTTTTTATCGTCTGATGCAAAAGCCGCAGCGTCTGTTCATCTGCTGCGGTATCCTCAACAGCATCGCATAGGTCACCAGTCTGCTCATCAATAATAATTCTCCATGTTTTCAGCAAGAACCTGTGAACGCCTTCAAGGCCCTGTGTGCTCCACGGTTTTGTCGCTTCGAGAGGCCCCATAAACATTTCGTAGAGGCGCATCGAATCTGCGCCATAATCAAAAACGACCTTGTCAGGATTAATTACATTGCCGCGAGATTTGCTCATCTTCTGAAGGTCTTCCCCGAGAATCATTCCCTGGTTAACGAGCTTATGGAAAGGCTCTTTGGAGCTTACAAGGCCGTGGTCGTAAAGGAACTTGTGCCAGAAACGTGAATATAAAAGATGCAGAACAGCATGCTCAGCGCCGCCGATATACAGGTCAACGCCTTTACCGTCCATCCAATACTGCTCTTTTTTTCTATCACAGAAACATTTTTCATTTCGAGGATCGATATATCGAAGATAATACCAGCAGGAACCCGCCCATTGCGGCATTGTGTTCGTTTCACGGCGCCCCTTCGTTCCATCGGGCAGAGTGACATCGAGCCAGTCACCGGCGTTGGCAAGAGGAGACTCACCCGTGCCTGTAGGTCTGAAATTTTCTATCTGAGGCAGCTGGAGGGGCAAATGTTCTTCCGGAATAGAAATTACCCTGCCATCTTCTAAATGCAGCAGCGGGAACGGCTCGCCCCAGTAACGCTGCCTGCTGAAAAGCCAGTCGCGCAATTTATAATTGACCGCCTTTCTGCCAGAATCTCTCTGTGAAAGCCACTCGATAATCTTTTCCTTAAACTCAGCCGTCGTCAATCCGTTAAATCTTCCGCTGTTAATTGCAGTTCCATCGCCGATAAAGCATAATTTTTCCTCCCGTGCCAACTGCGCTTGCTGAGGATCCGGCGGCTCGACAACTTGAATAATTGTTAGACCGAATTTTTTGGCAAATTCGAAATCCCGTTCATCGTGTGCCGGGACGGCCATAATTGCGCCGGTTCCGTAGCTGATTAGGACATAATCGCTAATCCATATTGGTATCTTTTCGTTATTAATGGGATTTATCGCGTAAGCACCCGTAAAAACACCCGTTTTTTCCTTTGCAAGGTCTGTCCTGTCGAGGTCGCTTTTACGAGCGGCTTCAGCCTTATATTCATCTACCTCTTTTTTGTGCTCCTTTGTCGTAATGAAATCTACAAGACTATGTTCCGGTGAAAGGACCATATACGTGGCACCAAAGAGCGTATCCGGTCTTGTTGTAAAAACCCATAACTCCTCATCGAAACCATTTATCTTAAACTTGACATCCGCCCCTGTGCTTTTGCCAATCCAGTCCTGCTGAAGCTTCTTAATAGATTCGGGCCAATCGACCTCTGCGAGGTCATCCAGAAGTCTCTCTGCATATTTTGTTATTCGAAGCATCCACTGCCGCATCGGCTTGCGTATTACGGGGAAACCGCCGCGCTCACTTATGCCCCCTACCACTTCTTCGTTTGCAAGGACCGTGCCGAGCTGCGGGCACCAGTTTACAGCTACCTCGGCCTCATAAGCGAGACGGTGGTCATCGATAAACTGCTGCTTTTCTTTTTCGCTTAAATTTTCCGGAATAGACAGCTGCTCGATTGGCTTTGCCTTCTGTTCTTTGTCGTCGTAGTAACTATTGAAGAATTTTAGGAATATCCACTGTGTCCATTTGTAATAGCCGGGATCGGTCGTATCAATTTCACGCTCCCATTCGTAACTGAAACCCAGCGATTTGATTTGTCTGCGTATGTTATCGATATTATTTCTGGTTGTAATCCTCGGGTCGGTGCCTGTCTGGACGGCATATTGTTCAGCAGGAAGACCGAAGGCATCCCAGCCCATAGGGTGCAGGACGTTGAAGCCCTTCATTCGTTTGAAGCGGGCGACAATGTCGGATGCGGTATAACCTTCAGGATGGCCGACGTGCAGGCCCTGGCCGGAGGGATATGGAAACATATCGAGGACATAAAATTTTTGCCTTTTATAATCGCAATCTATTCCTCTGAATGTCCTGTTGGCCTCCCAGAATTCCTGCCATTTCTTTTCTATCCGGTTAAAGTCGTAAGTTCCCTTTTTGTCTATCATCTGAACAGCAAAACTCCTAAAATCAATTAATGTCCCGAATGAGGGCAGGAAAAATCACTGCAGCTTTTGCACTTCTTCGATTCGCCCTGTTTAACCATCGGGCTGAAGACCGAAAGCTGCTTGGAGACCTTTTCGCTGCCGCAGTCCGGGCAAACTTTTTTCCCTGCAGCAGAGGATTTTTCCAAAACCTCGAATTTCCTGCCGCAACTATCGCATTTATATTCAAATATCGGCATCACTCATTCCTTATGCAAATTTTTATAAAGTGTTTATTATAAAATATTTATAAATTTTTAACAAGGACAAAGAAGAAAAAGTTTGAGTTAAAATCCGGCACAAAAAAAACAATACACAACAAAAAAACCCACAAATAAAATTTGACTGCATCCCTGTTTGTGTATATTATTGAATCGGCATCAAGGAACGAAAATTTCAGGAAACGATGATAATTTTTGCTGGGATATGACAAATAATATGACTAACAATACCAAACGAGCTTTTACCATTTGGGAATTATTATGTGTGATATTTGTTATTGTCCTGCTGTTCGGCCTTCTTATGCCGGCATTAAGCAGAGTGCGAACGTTGTCTTCAAGGGTAGTTTGCGGCTCTTATTTATCCTCATATGGCAAAATAGGATTGCTTTACCTAAACGAGAATGACGACAGGTTTTCCAAACCGGATGAATGGATGTACACAATGAAATCGGACAGTGAAGCCCATCCAATGGGCTGCCGATGGCACGATTCAGCCATGAGCCTAGGCGGTGAAATAATGAATAAGTCCCCGGAATACAGGGGCAGCATGTGGGATTACACCGCTGATATGCGCATCTACCTTTGTCCTTTATTTCGCGACTATGCTCAGGGGCAGGACTGTGAAAACCCCAAACATCGTCTAAATATCGATATTTCTCCTCAATATAATTACACAATGAATGCATACCTCGGCTCCGACGGAGAAGGCGGAGTGAAAAAATCATCTGAGGTTAGAGACCCGAGTCTAGTGTTCTTTTTTGCGGAAGAGAACTGCTGGAGCATAAGACCCGACAAAATAAAATCACGCGACAGATGGCTGACTGCCCCTTTAAGCACCAAAGCCCTGGATGATACGGCCCTGCTTATAAGCCCCACTCCGAAAGCCGTCAATTGCTTTGGCACGTATCACGAGGCTCCGGATGGTGACACTAATCGGGGCTACAGCAACGTGCTATTTGTCGATGGACATGTGGAGTCAATCAAAGCAGAAGACCAGCTAAGAAAAAATATGCACGGCGGCAAAAGCAGCCTTGGGCCTGCCGGCAACCTCTCCTGGGCATGGGCAAATAAGCTGCCCCCTGCAGGCGGATGGGATGGGCAATGAAAAATATTGAATGTAAACTGACTGAACAGGAAAAAGCAAGGAAGATGGAGGTTTAGTTATGGATGCTCCTGAAATAAAAAATGAAAACATTAATACGACAGCAGCTGCCAGTGAGATACCATCAGGTACCAAAACAGCAACTTCCGGCGACATATTTGACCTGAATACATGGAAGAGCTTTTACCAGCTGACCGGCGGCAGCCTGCTTTATTGTCTAAGCGCCGTCTTTGTAGCTTACGGCATTGTCAAGGTAATGGGGCCTATCCTGTCCGAAGGCAAAACCTTCCAGGATGCACTTCTTTGTATTATTACCCTTCACATTTATGAAATCGCCCTGCTCGGTGTTTTGATTCTTATTGTATCGAGAAAGATTGTCGATGATGCCGTATCTCTGGTTATTCTGGCTGCTCTATTTCTCATCGGAACCAGCATGGCGCTCGGTTCGGTTTCAGATAGAAATATAACCGCAAGTTTTCTTTTGGGTATTGCCGGTGTCGCAATAGCCTTTGGCAAAATCTATGCAATGCGACGATTCGTAAAGATTCCGTTGGGACTGCTCTCGATTTCTGGTTTGGTTTTGCTTATGGCCATCAATTACTTTGGGCCAGCCTTCATTGCCCGTTCGATTTCAGCTCATCCATCATCTGCTCCAACACACAGGGAGCTTTGGATGCTTAACTGGGTAACGATGCTGGTTGCTGGTGGAATCGTCTTCATAGAATCGATGAGGAAAAAATATGAGCAGGCGGAACAAAAGGAGCGTGTTTTCCTCCAAAGCCCGGCTATGGTATATATCTTTGCATTGATACTGCTCATTGCATCAGGCGTCCATCAATATTCTATGTCTTATATGTTTTCTCTCGAACGCCGGATGGGCGATTATATACCATTGGTCACACTCGCCGTATTATTCTTGCTCGAGATTGTTCGTCATCTCGGCAAACGGCTCGATTATATCGATGTCTTAATATCATGCATTCCCTGCGGGGCTATGCTGTGGAGCATTTACGAAAAAACTGTTATAGCCTCTGGTCAACCGGGATTCGGCATTATATGTTATCCGCCTGTATTTTTTGCGTTATCAGGACTGGCCATAGCAGCCGTCGCATTTTATCACAAATGGTATCGGCTGATGATATCGGTATTTTTCTATGGGCTTGGCGTCATTCTTACTATCGGTTTTTCTCCTCAGCATCCGTATGATTTGAACATATACTCATGTGTTTTTACTCTGGTGGCTTCATTTATTGCGTATGGAATTATTAAACGAAACCAGCTACTTTATATTACTGGAATTGCTGTTCTGAGCATCGGTCTGATGAAATTAGATTCCTTTCCTGTTATTACGCAAAAATTAAACCTGACAGAAGGGGCAAGTGCTGCTGGTGTTTTCGGTATCGGATGCATGGTCTTTTATCTGATTTTCGGAAAAAAATTACATAAAGTGTTCCAGATATTCGGTGCAATTTGCTTAAGCTTGCTTATTTACGATTCTCTGCCTCAGGTCATCCATTGGAGTCATCTTATCACGGTCCTTGCTGCGGCATGCCTTATGTTTCTAATCTGGTTTATAAGAAGGAACATTCCGGTCATTGTGATTCTGTTGGCCCCCTTCCTGGTAAATTTATACATAATTGCAAAGTATTTGTCTTATTGGCGTCATGTCATACTTGGCTTTCTGCTTCTTGGAGGGGGTGCCTTCGTCAGTCTATTGAAGAGCCTGAAAACTGCAGGAAAAATCCAGGAGAATGAAAGACAAACTTAATAATTGCCTCTGATTATGGTTTTCAATCTTTTATCCCAAATGAACTGGGGTATTAGCTGGTATGCATAAAAAATCGGGGCGAGTAAATTTGAACCACCGACCTTCCCTAAGGGACGCTCTAATCCAAGCGGCACAAGCTGCGAGCTAAGCTATATCCAAGAAACAAAAAATCTCACAAAAGGGAACGAATTTCTATCGAGCGCTTCTTATAAACTCAAGCTCTTTTCAATTGATTTCTGATTTAAGCTGCTGACTAATTTCTTCTTTTCCCCGCTTCCTTTTGTGCTTTTTAGAAACTTTTCCCTCCTTACTGCCGAAGTTCTATCCGGTTGCAATTCGCTGTAAACAAATTTCCAGGGACCGTTCTGCCGCGTGAACTTGCTGCCCCAGCCGTTGTTATGGTCACTGAGTCGTCGAGTCAAATTATTAGTGTGCCCAATATATAGTTTGCCATTTTTAAGGCTTCGAAGGATATAAACATAAAACACCATAATACAATATTCCTGACTATAACAGAAATGGGCTAATCCGCTGGAAATTTTTCTTTTTATAGCTACCGACAATCGGGGCGAGTGGATTAACCATAGTAGTTAAAACCTTTATTTCTAAAGAACTATTAAGGGATAAACATTAAATAATCTAACAATAAATCTAATCGGTTCATTACTTCTTAGGATTATCGACCGTTCTACAACGTGTGCAACAGTATGTGTATATAATGTGTCTTGCCCTTTTGTTTCTCCTTAATAACTAAACAATTTAATTTTTTCTGACAAAAAACCGTTCTTTACATAAAAGCCCATAAATGATAGTATCTATTTTAGGGAACCCAATTTCTTAATAATATGTTTAATTACAAACTTCTTAAGGCATAAGGTGACATGATTAATATTCAAACTAAAAAAGGAGAGCATAATGAAAATCAAATGGTTACACGTTATTAGGGATATTATTATTATAACTGTGTGCTATTTTATTGGTGGATTTATGATTGGTTATACAACTAAAGGTATGTATACAAGAGAATCAGTGTTAATATCAACTTCATTGCTTGCAATTGTTGGGTATTGTATTTGTGGTTGTCTTACACCAGAAAATAGGTGGAAGCATCTTTGGATTGTAACTCTTGGTGTATGGTTAACCAATTTCTTCCCATATTTAATTTTTACATCTGATTTAGTAACTTGGATATCAAGTGTTCAAATTTTCATTACGATGTTTCTTGGTGGTGCCCTCTCATTTCTTTTTGTCAAAGCACCTCAACAAAAAGATGTTCAAAATAGTGAAAAAAATACTCTGCGATAATATGGATGTTCTTTATTGACTGAGAACAATCACTTTTTTTCAGTCTTAATCAAATTGGATATTGAGCCGCATCGGCTACACGAGATTTGTGAACGTCTTGGAATATCAGCAATTATGTCAATATTCCTACAATTTCCATTGCAACAACGATAAGTGTAAATATCTAATAAAAAATTAAGTAGTTGTAAAATAAGGGGCTATAGATGAAAAAATCGGGGCGAGTGGATTTGAACCACCGACCTCTTGGTCCCGAACCAAGCGCTCTAATCCAAGCTGAGCTACGCCCCGGTAAACTAAAACTTCACAATAATAAACTACTTACAACAAATCCTGGCGAGTGGATTTGAACCACCGACCTTCCCTAAGGGACGCTCTAATCCAAGCTGAGCTATGCCCCGGGTAAAACTAACAATTCAGCGTAGATACCTCTGAATGGCCAATAAAATAACAATTACTTATTCCAATTGCAAGTTATAATAAATGGACTGGGTCAATGTCTATGACAATTCTGGCGGAAGTTTTTATTTCGTGTCTTCGCAAGCCACTAAACAATTTTTCTAAAATCTGCGGCGTCGGCGCCTGAACAATAATCTGAATCCTGTGAAACCGCTGGATTCGGCTTATTGTTGCAGGCATCGGGCCGCGGACAACAGCCTCGAGATTATTCTGCTGAAGAATTGAATCGATCAATTCTTTCAGCCCTTTAGCAGCATCTTCGAGTATGTCGAACTTCTTGTCCATTAATACTACCGATGCGAGCCTCCAGAAAGGCGGCAGATGACAGGCCCTGCGGTGCTTTAATTCCTCCTCAATAAAACCCTCGAAATCACCAGTCAGTGCAAATTTGATTGCCGGCTGTTCCGGCAAAAAAGTCTGGACATAAACAACTCCCTTTTTTTCACTGCGGCCCGCCCTTCCGGCAACCTGATTTATCAATTGGAACGTCCTCTCATTCGCACGAAAGTCCGGCAGGTAAAGACTCGTATCGGCGCTTATAATTCCGACGAGAGTTACGTTTGGAAAGTGCAGGCCCTTAGCGAGCATCTGAGTGCCAGCCAAAATATTGATTCTACCATCGCTGAAATCCTTCAGCAGCCGGTAATAATCCTCCCCTGCCATCGAATCGCTATCGACCCTGGCAACAACAGCATTTGGAAATTTTGCCTTTACCTCCTCTTCGAGCCGCTGCGAGCCAAAGCCAATCATAATAAACGATGCACCGCATAACGGGCATTTCTCCGGCACAAGAGTTTGTGA
>Ga0105097_10000804_pt1 | contig 14749 bp, 10 predicted proteins | sample PPLLak12cMay2015_FD_87035 | JGI IMG/M metagenome (GOLD analysis project Ga0105097, IMG submission 87035) | Freshwater sediment microbial communities from Prairie Pothole Lake near Jamestown, North Dakota, USA - PPLs Lake P7 Core (1) Depth... | ecosystem: Environmental > Aquatic > Freshwater >... | reverse complement strand
GATATTTTTCAGCTCATCTTTGTCGAACCAAAGCCCGTCCCCTTTCGAACATTCATCTATAAGGACGGGACTGCCTTTGTCACCGACAAGTGCCTTGAGCATTTTGTTATTACAAATGGGACATTTTCTTGGATTTTCCCGGCAGCCTGGAGCAATTTCGAATGAACTGAGGAGATTTGCGGCTTTCTCTGGTTCGCCAAGCAGCATCTCAAGCTCACCCTTATCGAGCCATATTCCGCCGCAGCCGACACAATAGTCTATCTCGATATCCGCAAGCTCCAGCGTAATCATCGCATTTTTACAGACCGGACAATCCATAGTTCCCTGACTGCAAAAGATAGCAATAATATCAACCGCAAACAGCAACTGCAAGGCTGTTAAAGATTAAAGAACACCGTTCCACAAGTCAAGCACAGATTTTTATAAATTATCGATAATATTATAATGCCTGTGGCTTTGAGTCAATAAGGATTACAAAATGCCGCCGTATGAAAGAGGAAATTTTATTTCGGGACAGATATTTAAGTTGATTATTAGAAAAAACTTTTGGATAATCGAGAGACCGGAACTAAAGGTTTTTTATGATAGTTGACTGTCATACACATATCAGCTTTAATGAGATGAGCAGCGGACCTGCTGAGCACATCAAGGCAGCCGAGTCCGTGGATAAGTGCATAGTCCTGGCGCCTGCCGGCCCCACAGGGCAAGTCAATCAGCAATTGTCAGATTACGTTGCCAGGTTTAAAGAAAAAAGGACCGGTTTTGCTTTCGTTGACCCGACCCAGGAACTGATGAGCCCCAGAAGATTATCTTCCATAACAGACCGGCTCGGTCTGGCGGGGGCAGTCGTTTACTGTGCAGATTGCGGTTTTCATCCAGCGAACAGCTCGGCGCTTACTTTTTATGAGTCCGCACAAGAGCTTGGTTTGCCTGTCTTTTTCCATAACGGGCCGGACTTGTCAGATAATTCGGTCCTCGAATATGTACAGCCTGTCCTTCTCGATGAGATAGCAAGAAAATTTCCTGCATTGAAGATTATTATCGGCGACATGGGCACGCCTTTTGTGGAACAGACCCTCGAAATGGCTGCCAGGCACAACAATGTTTATGCGGATTTATCCATAAATGCTGAAAGCCCGTGGCAGACTTATAATACGGTTGTTGCTGCCTGGGAAAGAAAAGTGCTCGATAAGCTGCTTTTCGGAAGCGGGTTTCCACGCGGCCGTGCTGAGCGGAGCATCGAGATGCTTTTGGGCTTTAACCGCCTGATCGGAAATCCGCACCTGCCGACGGTCCCGAGGGAAAAAATTCAGGATATAATTGAGCGTAATACGCTCGATTTGCTCGGTATAGAAAAGAAATAAAAAATACTTATCATCAACTTCAAGTAAAGGAATATGTGAGCTTTTTATGCCAAGGGAAAGATGGGGAAGTAAGCTGGGGATAATACTTGCGGTTACAGGCAGCGCAATCGGTCTGGGAAATTTTCTGCGATTTCCAGTGAATGTTGCTCAGAACGGCGGCGGGGCGTTTATGATTCCTTATTTCGTTGCGCTGCTCGTGGTTGGCCTGCCTTTAATGTGGATAGAATGGACCATCGGGCGCTTCGGCGGCGGCTTCGGGCACTCTACAGCTCCCGGAATGTTCCACAATATGTGGGAAAAAAACCGGTTCATTAAATACTTCGGCATAATCGGAATATTCGGACCGACAGTGATTTTTATATACTATACTTATATCGAATCCTGGGTCCTCGGTTATAGTTTTTTTGCCCTCTTTGGGAAATATAACAGTTGCGTTGACACTGCTTCTATGAATGCGTTTTTGAAAACATATCAGGGAGATTTGCCGGGTCAGTTTTTCAGCGGCTCTGCTTTAAGTTATACATTTTTTCTTGTTACTTTTTTAATTAATATCCTGATTGTCTGTTTCGCTATAAACAGGGGCATAGAAAATTTATGTAAATACGGGTTGCCAGTTCTTGTCATCTTCGGCTTTATACTGATGTACCGTGTTTTGACTCTCGGTGCACCCGACCCGTCAGAGCCGCAAAACAATGTCGTTAACGGCCTTAAATATATGTGGACACCTAAATGGGATGTTCTTTTGCATGCTAAAATATGGCTTGCTGCTTCAGGACAGATTTTCTTTACATTGGGCTGCGGGCTTGGAGCAATTCTTACTTACGCAAGTTATCTTACAAAAGATGACGATGTTGTTCTTTCGGGATTAGAGGCGTCGGCTGCCAATGAGTTTATCGAGGTTGTTATGGCGGGCACGATTGTGATTGGTGCTGCTTTTGCCTTCTTTGGTCTGGGAAGAATGCAGCCGATGGCCAATGAAGGTTCTTTTAATCTTGGTTTTGTTACTATGCCTCTGATTTTACAAAAAATGCCGTACGGAAATCTGCTTGGATTTATGTGGTTTTTCCTGCTTTTTATTGCAGCTATCACCTCATCTGTATCTCTTGCGCTGCCGGCAATTGCGTTTCTGCAGGATGAATTCAACCTGTCTAAAAAAAAGGCCGGCCTGATTTTTGCTATTGGTTCGTTTGCTATCTGTCATTTCGTTATATTTTTCCTCAGCAGGGGAGTCCTCGATGAGATGGATTTCTGGGGCGGCACTTTCTGTCCTGTTGTCTTTGCCCTGATAGAAGTGGTTTTGTTTGCCTGGATATTCGGAATGGACAGGGCCTGGACTGAAATGCATGCAGGTTCCGATATAAATATCCCGCGGATATACCGTTTTATCATAAAATATATCACACCTGTATTTCTGACATTTATCCTTGGCTTTTGGATATGGTCTGATGGTATTCCGGTGCTTTTGTTGCGTAAGAGCGCCAGAACAGGAGAACCTTTTACGCCCCAAACCAGTGCAAATATACCCTATATCATAATAGCACGGGTAGGGCTGATATTGCTCTTTATTATCCTTGTGACGCTAGTGTGGATTGTCTGGCGGCGGAAAAAACAAAATTCCCTTGCAAACCCCTCGGGGGAATTGAATAGCGGCAAATAATTGTGCAGCAGTCTCTGCTTTAAGTGAGCAGGTGATGCTATTTAAAACCCTTAGCCCGGTTCTCGGTATATTTTTTGCAGGCTTCCTCGATGTTCACATCATTTATGTTCGCAAGGGTGCAAAGCCATGCGAAGACATCCGCAAATTCCTCCGCTTTGTTCGGTTCGTTTCCCGCAAGGGCAGTAGATAGCTCTCCGACCTCCTCGACAAACCACATAAACGTCAGGGCCGTCCCCCGCTGGCGGTCGCGTTTTTCATACCTTTCGCTGATAAGTTTCTGGAATTCGCTGATTTGCATCTTGGTGACTTGAAAAACGCATAGCTATGGTCTGTGAAAGATTAACTTTCATCAGCCATAGCTATACGCCTTCTTGTTTTTTAGATTACATAAGGTCCGTAACTTTTGTCTTTGAAAAGATGGCCCTCGCCTGGGCAAGTGCCTTTCCGTAAATTGCCTCGGCCTTTGCAGCGAATTTGTCTCTCGGGGCTACCTCATCGAGGTCGAGCTTCGCGGTCATCGGGCCTTCGACTGCCTCGATTACGTCAAGCAATGAAATCTTGCTCAGCGGCCGTGCAAGCGAGAAACCTCCGCGGGGTCCTCTTTTGCTTCGCAGGATATCAGCGCGAACCATCTGCTGCAGTATTTTTAGCAGATATTCGAGGGGTATGTTGTACTGTTCTGCGATGTCCTGTGACAAAATGATGGGTTTGTCCTTGTGCTTTGCAATGTAACCCATGGCTATAATTCCGTATCCTGTTGATCTGCTGACTTTCATTTTTTACTCCTTTAAATATTGTGGTTAATAAATAAATGTTTCCAAGCCTGTGTGTATTTCACCGACATTATTGCCCGACGGCAATAAGGATATTCCTTATTTTTAAGCACCAAATTCTTTATATTATACCTTTTTCGCCCGGAGCTGTGAATATTCGAGATAATTTTTCCGCAGCTTGCAGCAATTTTCGAATAAAACTTTCGAAACAACCGACCTCAAACCCTTCGACATACCATACCAGGGTGTGGCATTAAGGATATGTCATTGCTGAAAATGCACAAATGTTTCAACAGACAATTTCGCAATTATCACCAGTATTGGTTGAATTGCAAGGGTTTTTTTTAAGAAAATAAAAAAATTTTTAAAATAATCATTAAAAACAAAAGCATAAAACCCATAAATATTTCATAACTCTTTGAAAATACTGAACTAATGTAATTGAAACAGTATCCGTTTGTCTTCGAGGGTAAATATGGGCAAAAAGATGTTAAAAATAGCTAATTTGTGGAATTTCAGAAAGAAATATTAATTTTATTTATTGTGCTTTCTACTCTTTCCAGACTGAAAAATGTGTATAAATGTTTTAATTATTGGTGTTTATGCGCCGAATAGTAATTATGAGCATACCGCATTTCGACATACGATTGGCATTTATAATCATTGCGGGAAGTGTCTATTAAACAAAATTGACTTTTTCGGTAATATTAATTTCCCTTGTTTTTCCCGCTTTATCAGAATTTGAGGTCGATTTTTTTGCCCTGCCAATCTACGGTTTGTGCTTTTCCTTCTGCTGCAAGCTCGACACGAATCTGTTTGGGCCAGTCGCCGAAATTCTTTGCCTTGTCATCCGGTTCGATAACAAGAGTCTTGTCCTTATCGTTCCATTTGATGTTCGTAAAGGAAAATTCACCTTTCAAATAATTCAATGACTGGCCGTCGTCCTGATACCATTTATAGCTGCCGTCGGCTCCAGTGTAGATGCGAACTGTAAGAGGCCCATCGACTGACTGGCTTGTGTATTGGCGAACAGGATCGAAGGGGATAATTGCTCCTGCTCTTACATAAAGCGGTATTGTTTCAAGGTCAACCTTTCTGGTAATCTCTTTGCCGCCTGTCAATTTTTCTTTTGTCCAGAAGTCATACCAAATCCCCGAAGGCAGGTATAACTTTCGTTCAGTTGCTCCCTTTTCAATTACCGGCGCAACGAGAATATCCCTCCCCCAAAGGTATTCATCGCCTCTGACTACTGCAGCGGGGTCATTTGGATAATAAAGCCACAATGCCCGAATCAAGCCAAGACCTGCATCACGAGCCTCGCGGCAAAGACCATAATTGTAAGTCAAGAGGCTGTATCGAAGTTCAAGATACTTTTTGCAAATCGGCTCAACCAAAGGATTGCGAGTCTCGTTGACATCGGGTATGCGCTTATCTTCTATAACTCCGAGTGTCCCCGTGTTCCAGCCCCACGGCAGACGCAGATGCCAGGTTCTGCCGTGTGAGCGGAAGGATGGACAAAATGTCGAGAACTGAAACCATCTCACATAAAGCTCGCCGGTCAATTCACGTGTGGGATAAAATCCGCCTGTGTCTGTGCCCCAGAATGGCGAAAGGCTCAGTGAGTAATTTTGCCCGATTGAGACCTGCTGCTTGAGAGTTTCCCATCTGCCGTCAATATCGCCCGACCAAATCCAGCCGCCGTATCGCTGAACACCGGCGACGCCTGTCCTTTGCAGATTCCACGGGCGCACATTCGGCCTGGTGCTCAGCGGCCCTTCGTAATAAACCCTGTGTCTTGCAAGTTTCGATTCCTGCGGCAGCTCGTCTCCGTCATCGGGCCACCAGCCGGCAACACCGAGTGAAAATGTTTCGATGTGTCTTTTCCAGTAATTGCTTATGTGCACGTAATTTCTTGTTTGCTTGCTTTCATCGAACGATTCTTTAACTGAAAGACCGAAAAGATTCCTCGGCGGCTGATTTTTGTGGAGGATAACCTTAAAATGCTGTTGTATAAGCTCGCTTATCATCTCAGCAGGTTTGTCGAATGCCTTCGGATTAAATTCAAGGGAGTTATGACCTGTGTTCCAGCCGTTCGGACAATATCCGGTCCCAAGATAAATCAAAGCATCGCACGGGAGTTTCTTTTCCCTGAAAGTCTTCGCCACATCCATCACTTCATTAGGTCCTGCCAGTGTCCGGTGAGACTGCATATAGCCCATTGTCCACTTTGGCGGAACGACGGGAGTTCCTGTAAGACGATTGTATTCGGAGAGTACGTCCGCGGGCTGCTGCCAGGCGATTACGAAAAATTCAAGGCTGTTACCGGGTCTGTTTGACTGCACAAAGAAATTGCCTGCCTTGCCCCGCAGGTCAAACCCCACTTGCGGTGTGTGAACAAAAATCGCCCAGCCTTCTGTGCCGATTGCCAAAGGTGAAGAAACTGTTGAGCCGTAAACACCTGAGTTCCATCTGAAATCCATCGGATGTAAAATGCCCCGGCGGTCAAACTGCTTTTCTCCCTCGCCAAGACCGAGAACAGGCGCATTAGTTTGAAAGCTCATAACATTGGGTTCTGTCCAAACAAGTTCTTGAATGGTTTTCTGACCGCGGCTTACAACAATCTTCAATGGCGAAGGGCTTATAGTTATGTTCAGGCTGCCGGCTGTTATTTTTTCTGATGCGGTGAGTTCCTTTTTCTGGAGTAAAATCTTTCGCTCAAAATCAATAAGCATTGTCGAGGGAGGCAGCGGCTGGGGCTGACCATTCGAATCAAGAGGCGAAATCTTAAATCCGATTGTCTTGTCGCTTACATGATACACTGTCAGCTCCGCAGGCTCGCCGCTGTACTTAACGGGTTCTGCCCGTATAGCAGAAATTGATTGAAAGATGAACAGTCCGATGATTGTAATTGATATATTTTTTTTCATTTTCGGCCTTCCTAAAAATGCATTAATTTGCCTGTTCGATAAACTGAAATCAGATTTTACACAAAACCAGCAAAAAACCAATCCAAAAATCCCCATTATTTTTTCGAAAATGCGGTATTAGAAATATAAAATTGTTGATGCGAACTATCAAGCCGTTTGGGCTGTAAATTGATAGAAGACTGATTTTTACCTTTCTGACTTTATAAAGAAATGGTATAATTCATTTATTGATAAAAGGTTGCTGATTATCGTTAGGACCTTAAATGTAACTATGAGTTTCCCAAAAGGAGAATATTATGTGTGAGCAATGCGGTTGCGGCCATAATGAAAAAGAGCAAACCTTCGAGCAGAAGGTAAAGGAGCTAATCGAGGCGGTCAGGCCGAACCTTCAAAGCCATGGCGGCGATATAGAGTTTGTAAGTGCCGGCAGCGATAAAGTCGTTAAAGTCAGGCTTCAAGGCGCCTGCAGCGGCTGTCCCGGCGCAAGAATGACACTGAAGATGGGTGTGGAACGTCTCTTGAAGCAGAGAATTCCTGAAGTAAAAGAAGTGGTCGCAGTAGATTGACCTTAAAGGGTCTTCTTTAAAAATTTCCTGATTTTTTTTAAGGATGGTTTTACTATAATCCCTTTGTCGGTAATGATAGCGGTTATATACTTTGCATCAGTGACATCGAAAGCAGGATTGTAAATCTCAACACCATCCGGTGTAACTTTTTTCCCGCCGCAAATCGAAACTTCCTCAGCCGATCTTTGTTCGACCGGTATCTTGCTTCCACTTTTTAGCCGCAGATCGAATGTGCTCGACGGCGCCGCAATATAAAAAGGTATCTTGTGCGTATTTGCCAGAACAGCGATACTGTATGTTCCAATTTTATTTGCTGAATCGCCATTGGCTGCAATTCTATCTGCCCCTGTTATCACAGCATTTATTTTTTTCTGTTTCATCAGGCTTCCTGCCATATTGTCACAGATAACTATTGTCCTGATGCCGGCCTTTTTCAGTTCCCATGCTGTCAATCTTGAGCCTTGCAATAACGGCCTTGTCTCATCAGCATAAACAGTGAATTTTTTGCCGCTCTTATGCGCCTCGAAAAGAATCGATAATGCCGTTCCCTGTCCTGCTGTTGCAAGGGCGCCGGCATTGCAGTGGGTCAATATAGCCGCGCCATTCTTTACAAATTTTTGGCCGTATTTGCCGATTCGCCTGCACATCTCTACATCTTCTTTATAAATTGCTTTTGCCTCTGAGAGGATGGCTTCCCTTAACTGTTCTGTTGATGCATTTGATTTACTGGAAACAAAATTTTTTACTTTGTTCTGAATTCTTTCGAGTGCCCAGAACAAGTTGACTGCTGTCGGTCGTGACTTTGCCAGATATTGGGCATCTTTTATAAGAAGTTGTTCTGCGTTTCGAAGGCTGTCTGTTTTTTTGAATCTCTGGGCCGACAAAACAAGACCATAACCAGCTGCTACGCCTATTGCAGGTGCGCCGCGGACCGACAGAGTTTTGATGGCCTGATAAACTCTTTTTACATCGTAGCATCGGATTTTGACAATTCTTCGAGGCAGCCTCCGCTGGTCGATTAGCTCTAAGCAGCCGTCTGTTCCCCCGACCCATTTAAGTGCAGAAAGAATCATAAAATTTTTGCCTCCTACATTTTTACGATGCGGTTAATTTCGCCTTCAGGTAGCTGCTCGTATAGCTCGAATTATTTTTAACAATTGCTTCGGGCGGGCCGGCAACAACGACCTGGCCTCCGGCCTCGCCGCCTTCGGGCCCGAGGTCTATTATGTAATCTGCCATCTTTATCACGTCAAGATTATGTTCGATGACCACGACCGTATTTCCCATATCAACAAGCCGCTGCAGAACATTTAAGAGATTATGAATATCAGCGAAGTGCAAGCCAGTTGTCGGCTCATCGAGTACATAAAGTGTCCTGCCTGTCTGCGCCTTGCCCAGTTCTGATGCAAGCTTAACTCTTTGTGCCTCACCGCCTGATAGCGTCGTCGAAGCCTGTCCAAGCTCCATATAGCCCAGGCCTACATCATTTAGCGTTTTGATTACCCGCTTTATTGTCGGAAAGTTCTCGAAGAATTTGACCGAATCTTCGATCCGCATATTCAGCACATCCGAAATATTGTTTCCTTTGTATGTGACCTGCAGCGTTTCTGGATTGTATCTTGTTCCCTTGCACTGCTCGCACGTCACATAAACATCGGGCAGAAAATGCATCTCAATTTTTTTCGTTCCCTGTCCCTGGCAGTGTTCGCATCTGCCGCCCCGAACGTTGAAGCTGAACCGGCCGGGCTTGTAGCCGCGAATCTTCGCCTCTCTCGTCAGCGAAAAAAGTTTTCTTATAAGGTCGAATACACCTGTGTAGGTTGCAGGATTGCTGCGGGGCGTCTTGCCGATTGGCGACTGGTCTATCTCGATGACTTTGTCGATCTGTGATGCCCCGAGAATGCTTTTGTGCCTGCCGGGTTTTTCGGACGATTGATAAAGCCGCCGCTTCAGCGCCCTAAGCATTACCTGGTCAACCAGCGTGCTCTTGCCCGAACCGGAAACTCCGGTCACGCATATAAACACCCCGAGCGGAAATTTTACATCGATATTTTTAAGATTGTTTTCAGCAGCACCTTTAACCTCTATCGATTTTCGCAAATCCGCAGGGCGTCTTTTCTGCGGCAATAAAATTTGCTTTTTGCCGCTAAGATAATCTCCGGTCGGGCAGTTCGGAGCATTGATTATGTCCTCGAAAGTGCCTTGTGCGACAACTTCGCCGCCATTAGCGCCTGCGCCAGGACCGATGTCGATAATATAATCTGCGCTTTTAATGACATCCTCATCATGCTCAACAACAATTACGGTGTTTCCGATTTTACAAAGCTGTCTCAAAATTCCCAGCAGCCTGTCATTGTCCCGCTTGTGAAGGCCAATTGTTGGCTCATCGAGAACATAACAGACGCCGACAAGTCCGCTGCCGACCTGAGTTGCCAGCCGGATTCGCTGTGCTTCTCCGCCGGAGAGAGTGCCGCTTTTGCGGTCAAGCGTCAAATATCCAAGCCCGACATCGACCATAAACTGCAGGCGCGCCTTTATCTCTTTTATTATCTGTGCTGCTATGAGCGTTTTTTCCCTGTCGAGTTTGAGGTTATTGAAGAATTTCTGGGCCTTCTCGATTGTAAAAGTTGAAAGCTCATTTATATTTTTGCCGCCGACTGTGACAGCGATTGCCTCTGGCTTTAATCTCGCACCGTTGCAGCTTCTGCAGGGCTGTTCCGAAAGGAAACTATGCAGCCGCGCCTTGACGTATTCGCTTTCAGTAGTTTTCCACCGGCGGGTGACGTTAGGAACGACCCCTTCGAATGAGAAACCGTAATTGTTCTCATCATCTTCTGTTGTCCCGTAAAGCAGAATCCTTTTGATGTCCGGCGGAATCTGCTCGAACGGTGCCGACCTGCTTATCCCGACGTAATTGCAAAACTTCTTTATCAGGCGGTTGTAATAAATGTTCATTCTCTTGCCGCCACGACGCCAGGCGGTTATGGCGCCGTTTTCCAGAGAGACCGATTTGTCCGGCACGATTAAATCCGGGTCAAATTCGAGAATTGTTCCAAGTCCGTCGCAGCTGCTGCATGCACCATACGGGCTGTTAAAACTAAATAGCCTCGGTGACAATTCCTCGAGGCTCGCCTGCGGATGTTCCGGGCAGGCGAATTTTTCACTGTATATTACCTGCTGCCAGCCGTCTGTCTGATTATTATTTTTCTCACCGCCCGTTTTGCCCGGCTGCTGAATAAGGACAAGGATTATTCCGTCAGCAGCTTTTAATGCAGTTTCAACTGAATCTGCGAGCCGTATGCTCTGGGCCTCTTTCTGCTCCTGCGGCTTTATTATCAGCCGGTCAACAACTGCAGCTATCGTATGCTTCTTGTTCTTGTTCAGTGCCGGCACATTTTTGACATCGTAAATATTTCCATCGACCAGCACGCGGACGAATCCTTCCCGCTGAATGTCCGTAAACACCTCTGTGTGCTCGCCTTTCTTTCCCCGTATTATTGGTGCACAAATCTGTATCTTTGTTCCTTCAGGCAATTGGAGTATCGATTGTGTTATCTGCGATGAGTGCTGGCTGGTAATTTCCTTGCCGCAGACCCAGCAGTGGGGCGTTCCAGCACGTGCGAAGAGAAGACGAAAATAATCATAGATTTCCGTTGTGGTCGCCACAGTCGAACGTGGATTGCTGCTTGCGCTTCGCTGCTCGATTGCGATTGTAGGCGGCAGGCCCGTTATGTTTCCAATTGCCGGTTTCTGCATCTGCTCGAGAAACTGCCTTGCGTATGAGCTTAGCGACTCGACGTATTTTCTCCGTCCTTCGGCATAAATCGTATCGAACGCCAGCGAGCTTTTGCCCGAACCGCTTATCCCGGTTATTACAACGAGCTTGTCGCGGGGGATGTCGAGGTTTATGTTCTTGAGGTTATGCTCAGACGCCCCCGTTATCTGTATCACTTTTTCATTGTTTTTCTTTGCCATACAAGCTTCATTTACCCATAGATGTCTTTTATAAAAATTACATAATAATCCAAACTCACAATTGTATCATAAAACCAGCCAAAGGTAAATGGTCAGATTTCTAACTAATTTTTGACTGCTGACTCGCAATGGGCGGATGATATGTTGAATCTGGGAGTGCATTTTTTTAATCTGAAGGTGGAAATGCGGCGGATAAAAAGGTAGAATAATCCTGCCTTGCGGCAGTAAAAATGAACTAATTGCGCTTTACTTAAAAAAACTGATTAACTTTATGGACGAAAAAAGACGGATAAAAAATTCCGAAAGAGAAAAGCCGGGGCAACTTAAAATACAGGGGTGGAGGCTTTGGTTATTTCGCTTTATAGCATTTCTAATTCTTCCGGTCTTTCTGATTTTGGTTCTGGAAATTTCTCTTCGCCTCGCTGGTTACGGATATAATGCAAATCCGATTATTAAGACCACTATAAACGGGCAAAAGGTATATCGTGACAATGTAAAATTCGGCCGCTTGTTTTTTCCTCCGAATATCGCCCGCGAATACAATCCTTTTATTTTCCCGGTAGATAAGCCCGCAGGCACATGCAGGATTTTTGTTTTCGGCTCTTCCGCAGCGCTTGGAGCGCCCGACAGTGCCTACGGATTTGCCAGAATGCTCAAGCTAATGCTGGACGAGCGGTATCCGGCAATAAAGTTCGAAGTTCTGAATACATCTATGACAGCCATTAATTCCAACGTTGTTGTGGAAATAGCAAAGGAATGCGCAAAACATCAGCCGGATTTTTTCGTGGTTTATATGGGAAATAACGAGGTCATCGGCCCTTACGGGGCCGGGACCGTTTTTGCCCCGATATCCGAAAATTTATTTCTGATTCATTTGGGAACGGCTGTTAAAAAAACAAGGGTCGGGCAGCTTGTTTCGAGTATTTTTCGGCTGAGCGGACAAAAAAAGGAACTTAAGGTCTGGGGCGGCCTTCAAATGTTTCTCGAAAAGCAGGTTGCTGCTGATGATAAAAGGCTGCAGGCGGTCTATCGTAACTACACAAGAAATCTGCAAACGATATCCGGATACGGCGTAAAAGGCGGGGCAAATGTAATTTTAACTACTGTTGCAAGCAATCTTAAAGATTGTCCGCCGTTCGCCTCGCTTCATCGAAAGGATTTATCAAAGGACCAGGAAGAAACGTTCCGCAAACTATACAGCGAGGGATTGATTCATGAAAAGGCTAGTTCCCTTCAGCAGGCGATAGAGAAATACCTCGATGCAGAAAGAATTGACCCCAATTACGCCGAATTGCAGTTCTCCCTGGGCAACTGTTTTTACAATTCAGGACAGTTCGAACAGGCGCGCGATAGATACATAAAGGCTCGCGAGCTTGATACGATACGGTTCCGGGCAGACAACACCATAAACCGGATAATAACAGAAGTTGCCTCGAAAGACAGCACCGACAGGATTTTTCTTGTTGATGCGATCAGGCAAATGGAACAGCAAAGCCCGCATCAGATACCGGGGAACGAATTGTTCTATGAGCACGTTCATATGACATTTACCGGCAATTACGTGCTTGCTAAAGCAGTTTTCGAGCAAATCGCACAGATTATGCCCGGAAGATTTAAAAACCAGGAGATTTCTGGGCAGCCTGTTCTCAGTGAAGACAGCTGCAGAAAACTTCTGGCTTTTACAGACTGGAACCTGTATGTAAAATTAAGCCATCTGCACGATGAGTATATTAAAAATCCTCCGTTTACAAATCAGCTTAACCACCAGCAGGATATTCGAAGGCTGCGGGAGCGAATCGATTCGCTTAAGAAAGCATTAAACAAAGAGGCGTTATCGAAGATTGCACCGGCATACGAATATGCACTTCAAAAAAATCCCGATGACTGGATGCTTCATTATAAGTACGGTGATTTTTTAATGGACTCAATTGGTGATTACACATCCGCGATGATGCAGTTCAACAGGACGCTGGAGCTTGTGCCACATTTTTATCTTGTTCAGACGAAGCTCGGCATCATCTGTGCCAGGCTTGGTGATTTCGACAGGGCCATTGGGTATTTTCATCAGGCTGTTGCAGTAAAACAATCCTATGCGCCCGCTTATTTCAACCTTGGATTGGTTTATCAAAAGAAAAAGATGTCGAAAGAAGCCAAACAAAACTATAAAAAGGCGATAGAGTATCAGCCGAACCATGTACCTTCTTATGTCAATCTGGGCGTTCTGCTTGATGAGCAGGGCCGCCTTGATGATGCGATTGAACTTACGCGAAAAGGGATAGAGTTTCAGAAGGATTCCACGCAGCTGCATTACAATCTCGGCTGCTATATGAAAAAGAAAGGCCTGCAGGATGACGCTGTAAAGGAATTTCAGACCGTTTTAATAATAGACCCTGAACATAAACTGGCAAAACAGGACCTCGATGAAATCCTAAAGAAGCCTCAGTAAAACTGTGCAGATTTCAAACCTTCATAAATGGGATTTGTCTTATAAAGAAGCTGTCGGGCTGCAAAAGAAGCTTGCCAGCCGCGTAAAATTCACCCCAATCAAAAAACGCCCAAAATTGGTTGCCGGCTTGGATTGTGCCTTCAGCAAAGACGGTAAAAAAATTATTTCTGCGGTTGTTGTTTTAAATCTGGAAAATTTTCAGATAGTCGAAATAGTTAGTGCTGTCCGAAAATTAACATTTCCCTATATACCTGGTTTATTATCATTTCGAGAGGCTCCCGTATGTATCGCAGCAGCCAAAAAATTAAAAACCGAGCCTGATGTATTCATTATCGATGGTCAGGGTTTTGCCCACCCCAGACGTTTCGGGCTTGCCTGTCATTTGGGTTTATTTTTCGATAAGCCGACTATTGGATGTGCCAAGAGCAGGCTTCTTGGCTCTTACGAAGAACCGCCCTTGCAAAAAGGTTCTGTCACATTTCTGGAAGATAAAACAATGCCAGGTGTTAAGCGGAAAGGAAAAAGCAGCGAAGTTATCGGCGCGGTTCTCAGGACAAGAACGAATGTAAAACCTGTTTTTGTTTCTGTCGGCTACAAGTGTACCCTTCGTAATGCGATTGATATTGTTCTTAAATGCACGAGGGGCTTTCGGCTGCCAGAACCGACCCGCCTCGCCGACCAAATCGTCAGCAGGCTGGTCTCTGCTCAAATGATGGTTAAGGATTCGCTGTAGTTAGACTCCTGATGGTTTAGCGACTTTTTCTTGCAAGACAAGGGTTATTACGGTATTCTTTGTATCAATACTTGGCATCATTGAGGAATTGCGGTTTTTGGCTTATGAGAAACAGGCGGTCTAAGGAGATGGCATGAAACTTAACTGGGCGACAAGGATAACGATTGTTAGAATTCTTCTGACAGCACCATTTGTCAGCCTCATGCTCAAGATCAATGACCCGACGCTGGAGGCCTGGCAGCAGAACGGCATACGATATATTGCAATAATCGTTTTTCTTGTTATGGCGATAAGTGACGGGATTGATG
>Ga0105097_10000801_pt1 | contig 14777 bp, 15 predicted proteins | sample PPLLak12cMay2015_FD_87035 | JGI IMG/M metagenome (GOLD analysis project Ga0105097, IMG submission 87035) | Freshwater sediment microbial communities from Prairie Pothole Lake near Jamestown, North Dakota, USA - PPLs Lake P7 Core (1) Depth... | ecosystem: Environmental > Aquatic > Freshwater >... | reverse complement strand
CCGAAGTGCATCGCGGCCTGCGCGGTGGCGGTGCCGGCGAACCCGGCGAGATAGGAGGCCCGCGCGGCGAACAGGGCCGCCTCGGCGCCGTGCGCGCGCCGCATGCCGAAGTCCACGAGCAGACGGCCGGGCGCGGCGAGGACGGCGCGCGCGGCCTTCGACGCGATCAGGGTCTGGAAGTGGACGATGTTCAGCAGGCGGCTCTCGACGAACTGCGCCTGCGGCAACGGCGCGGTGATGCGCAGCACCGGCTCGTCGGCGAAGAACAGCGTGCCTTCCGGCATGGCGTGCACCTCGCCCTTGAAGCGCCAGTAGCGCAGGTAGTCCAGCAGCTGCTGCGAGAAGCCGCCCTGGCGTTCGAGCCAGGCGATCTCCGCATCGCCGAACGACAGCTGCTCCAGGAAGTCCAGCGCCTGCTCCAGGCCGGCCGCGACGAGGAAGTTGCGCTGCGGCGGCAGCCGACGCACGAACAGCTCGAACACGGCGGGCCCGTGCATGCCCTCGCGAAGGTACGCGTCGAGCATGGTCAGCTGGTAGAAATCGGCCAGCAGCGCGCTCGGCGTCATTCGGTCGCTCCGCCCTCTGTCCCATGCAGCCGCGCGATGCTCTCGACCACGCGCACGACCTCCGCGTCGGCAAGGGGTGGACGGCAGTGGCTGCGGTTCCACGCCAGCATCAGCTCGCACACCACGTCGGCATCGACGCCGCGCCGCAGCAGATGACCGCTCAGCGAGGCGATGGTGTTGTTGCGTGCACCCTCGCCGATGCCTTCGCGCACCAGACGGCGCCAGTGCCCGCGCGAGTGGCCGAGGGCCGGCGGTGCGACGCCTGCGCCGCCGAAGTGCGGTGGCAGCGGCGCCAGTGCCACGTCGCCCGGGGCGCGGCCGGTGACCCAGGTATAGCGCCGGCCGTTCGGATGCACCGACGGCGGTGCGACCACACAACCGCCGTCGCCGCGCAAATCGACACCGGGCAGCATCGCCACCCTATTCGCCATCACCGGGCCCGGGTGGACGTAGTACAGGTGGCGCCCACCACCCCCCGTTGCCGCCTCGACCGTGGCCTGCAGCGGGCCGTTCCGGGCCTCGGCGTCGGCCACGCTGTCCGGGCCCCCGTGGCGGATGTCGACGTCGACGACGACGATGCCCGAGATCCGCCCGGTGACGACGCCCACGTTGGCGTCGGGCCAGCGCTTGAACCAGCGCGCGATCTCGTCCTCGCCCGCGATGCGCTGCTGGTACTCGCGCCAGGCCACCAACGGACGCTTGCCGCAGGGCTGCATCGGAATCACCGACCATCCGCGAGCGCCATAGGCCAGCGCGCTGTTCGCCATTGCTCCGGACTGCGGGCCTTCCATCGTCGTGCTCCTGCACTGCGCCTATCACGCCAGCGACTTCGCATAGCCCCAATGCGCGGCGCCAACCCTGCACACTGCAAGTACCAATGTAGGTCTGCCGCCTGATCCTCGATTGAGCAACCGCAATGCCCGCGTCTGCAACACCGGAACCGGGGATTGAGCGCACTCAATGGCCGCGCCCGCGCAAAGCCGCAGACTGCCTATGGAGGTTTTCATGACAGGAAAACGCCTGACACGCCGAGCCCGACTTGCACGCGAGTCCCATGCCGCCGCTTCGGACGAGGCCATGGGGCCAGCGGCTGATGCAGCCGACGCGCCGGACAGTCTGGACGCGGCCGGGCCGATCCAGGCGGTCGCGCCCGCAGGACGGGACGCACTGGCCAGCGATATCGCGCGTACCGATGAGCACGAGACTGGATCGATGGAGGCAGTGGCGCAACCGGACGGGAGTGGCGGCATGCCCGGCTTTGTCGAGCCGCCGGCTCGGGAAGGCGAAGGTGATGCATCCACGGGCGATCCGTGGAACTGAGTCTGCCGGCCGCTGCCCGACCCTCCCGGAACCAAGTCCCGCAGCAAGACCGGGACTGTCGGTTCGTGCGATTCGCAGTTTCCTGCTGGCATGTGTCTGGTTACTCCCTTTGCCCCATCCCACCTGGATCGAAAGTGCCGTGCCGCAGGAGCTTCTAGCCGAACAGGGCAGCGCCCATGCGCTGGTGCTAATCGCACACCCGGACGAGGCCAGCCGCCAGCATCCAGGTCACGGTTTCGTGGCCGACGTGCTGCAGGCCAACGGCCTGGGTGCACTGCCCTTCAGCTTGCAGGCCCCAGGTGACGATGCGACGGGTGGCGCGGCGCATGGCACGCTGCAGGACAGGCTGCGCCTGCGTAGCGCGCTGGCCTGGGTGGTGGCACAGCCGGCGACGCGCGGGCGGCCTGTCGCGCTGATCGGCGTGGACCGGGCCGTGCCCGCCTGCGCCGCGCTCGCACACCGGGCCAGCCCGCTCAGCCCCCGGTCGCTGGTCCTCTTCGACGGACGGCTCGACCCCGCTGCAATCGCTCTGGCCCGCCTGCAGGTACCGACGCTCTATGTCGTCGGCGAGTGCCATGCGCGATTGCTGGTGCGGCACCGCGCCGCCCTGCGCAAGGTGCCGGCGTCCCATGGCGTCGAGATATTGCCCCGCGAAACGTGGCCCGCGGTCGCGCCGGGCGCCTTCGAGGCCCTTGCCCGTGCGGCGCTGTCCTGGTTTGCGCGGACGCTGCCCGCGCCCGCTTGGGAGGCAGGCAGCGCTGGCGGCGCAGCCGCGCGAGCATGGCAGCGCACTCGTCTGCCCGGCTGGCGGCGACGTGCCGGATCGATAGCGGCCCCGACTTCACACTAGCGCCAGCGCAACTGCGGCCCATTGTCGAGCGATGGACAAGAAATCCGGCTTCAACCTGGCCTATCTGCTGTTCGCCGTGCTGGCGATGCTGCTGTTGCGCGATCTATGGAACCAGGCGCAATCGGTCGAGACGGTGCCCTACAGCAGCTTCGAGCAGTACCTGCGCGAAGGCAAGATCGCCGAGGTCGCCGTCAGCGAGCGGCTGATCACCGGCAAGCTCAAGTCGCCGGAGCCGGGCGGCAAGACCACCATCGTGGCCACACGGGTCGAACCGGCGATGGCCGAGCGGCTGTCGAAATTCGACGTGCCGTACGCACGCAGCTTCGAATCCACCTGGGTCCGCGAACTGCTGTCCTGGGTGGCGCCGGCGCTGGTCTTTTTCGGCATCTGGTTCCTGCTGGCGCGGCGCTTTGCCGACCGCATGGGGGCCGGCGGGCTGGTCGGCATCGGCAGGAGCAAGGCCAAGGTGTACATGGAGAAATCCACCGGCGTGAGCTTCGACGACGTGGCCGGTGTCGACGAGGCCAAGGCCGAGTTGCAGGAGATCGTCGATTTCCTGAAGAACCCGAAGGAGCACGGGCGCCTGGGCGCACGCGTGCCGAAGGGCGTGCTGTTGATGGGCCCCACCGGCACCGGCAAGACGCTGCTGGCGCGTGCCGTGGCCGGCGAGGCCGGCGTGGCCTTCTTCTCCATCAGCGGCTCGGAGTTCATCGAGATGTTCGTCGGCGTCGGCGCGGCGCGGGTGCGCGACCTGTTCGAGCAGGCGCGCGCCAGCGCGCCGGCGATCATCTTCATCGACGAACTCGACGCGCTGGGCAAGGCACGCGGCGCCTTCCCGGTGGCCGGGGGCCACGACGAACGCGAGCAGACCTTGAACCAGTTGCTGGTCGAGCTCGACGGCTTCGACCCGAGCGTCGGCGTGGTGCTGCTGGCCGCGACCAACCGGCCCGAGATCCTGGACCCGGCCCTGCTGCGCGCCGGCCGCTTCGACCGCCAAGTACTGGTCGACCGGCCTGACCGCAAGGGGCGCCTGGCGATCCTGAAGGTGCATGCACGGAAGATCGTCGCCGCCGCCGACCTGGACCTGGACCAGGTGGCCGCCATCACCGTCGGCCTGGCCGGCGCCGACCTGGCCAACGTCGTCAACGAGGCGGCGCTGTGCGCGACGCGGCGCAAGGCCGAGGCGGTGACGCTGGCTGACTTCACGCAGGCCATCGAGCGCATCGTCGCCGGCATCGAGAAGAAGCACCGCGTGCTCACGGCCAAGGAGCGCCAGATCGTCGCCTACCACGAGATGGGCCACGCGCTGACGGCCCTGGCGCTGCCGGGTTCGGACGCGGTGCACAAGGTGTCGATCGTTCCGCACGGCATCGGGGCACTCGGCTACACGCTGCAAAGGCCCAGCGAGGACCGCGCCCTGGTCAGCCGCAGCGAGCTGCTGAACAAGATCGCGGTGCTGCTGGGCGGGCGAGCGGCCGAGAAGCTGGTATTCGACGAACTGTCCACCGGGGCGGCCGACGACATCGCCAAGGCAACCGACATCGCGCGCAACATGGTCATGCGCTACGGCATGGACGAAGGCCTGGGTTACGTCAGCTATGCCGCGGCCTCGCCGCGCTTTCTCGACCTGCCGGGCACCATGCCGTACCGCAGCGGCGAGTCGAGCCCGCAGACCGCGCAGTCCATCGACGCGGCGGTGCGCACCATCGTGCATGCGGCCTTCGACAAATCCACCGCGCTGCTGCGCGACAACCGCGCGACGCTGGACCGATGCGCGCAGGCGCTGCTCGACAAGGAAACACTGGACGAGGCCGAGATCGCCGAACTCAGCGCCGGGCTTGTCCGTGGCAGCTGAGCATGGACCTGTCGATATCCAGCGGCACTGTCTTGCGCGGCGGCCTGCCTGCGCGAACCGATCAACCGCCGGTGGAACCCTGCTTCGGGTAACCCACCGTCTGCGCCAGCAGCACCTGCTGATCGGCGCCGAGGTCCATCGCCTGGCTCAGCGCATGCCGGTCGATCCAGGCGCGGATGACGGTGGCCAGGCCCTGCGACGCACAGTACAGGTACACGTTCTGCGCCATCGCCCCCGCCGCAGCGAAGGCGTAGGCTTCGCGCTGCGCGGCCGGCACCAGCGTCATGCGGCGGTGATCGGCGACGAACACCAGGTCCAGCGCGGCTTCGTCGGTGAAGTCCTGGTAGCCGGTGACTCCGCGCACGTCGCTGGGCACCTCCAGACGCAGCGCATGCACCGCCGGATCGTACAGATACAGCCCCGACGGCAGCGCGACAAAGACCTCCACTTCCTGCGAGTTCATCGCGCTCGGCGCCGTGCGCCCGCCGAGCGACGGCCGATTCACGCCTGCGGCGGCCCACAGCAACTCGCCCAGTACCGGTTCGGGCAAAGGCTGCACGCCGAACTCGCGTTGCGATTGCCGCTGCCACAGCGCCTGCATCAGCGGCACTCCACCGTCCTTGCTCGGCGGCGGCAGGGCCCGGCTCTGCGACGCGCTGCCCCGGGCCGGCCGTGCTTTCAGTTGCCCCATCAAGCCCAGTGCCATCTTTGTCAGTGTGTTCATGCCCTATCTCCCTTCGCCTACCAAGGCGCGCGGCTTCCATGCTTGCGCAGACAGACGGGGACCGAGTTGACCGCACTCAAGTCGAGCGACGGCGCGGTACGACGTGCGATGGCCCTGGCCGCCGCCGGCTGGAAGGCAGTCCGGCCCAGATTGACCTAGCGCAACCGATGACTGCAGGCTGCCGCGATGATGACCGTGCAATGAGCCCAATCGAGCAGCCCCCCGAACTCGAAGCGAAACTGCAGTTCCTGCAGTCGGCGGCAGCGCATGCAGGCTCGGGCGGGCCGGTGGAATCGATCGAGACCCACATGTCATGGATCATTCTTGCAGGCGATCGCGTGCTCAAGCTCAAGAAGCCGGTCCGGCACGCGTTCCTGGACTTCTCGACCCTGCAGGCACGCGAGTTCTATTGCCGCGAAGAGCTTCGCCTGAACGCGCGGCTGGCGCCGGGCGTGTACCTGGACGTGCTGGCGCTGCAATGGCACGATGGCACCTTCTCGCTGCTGCCGGCGCAGCGGCTGCCAGCACAGGGGCAAACCGTCGACTGGCTGGTACTGATGCGTCGCCTGCCGGCGCGGCACATGCTGGACCAGCGCATCGCATCTGGGGAGGTCACGCCCGCGGACATCGATGCGCTGCTAGCCGTGCTGGTCGACTTCTATGGCCACGCGCCGGCGGTCGCCGTCGAACCGATGGAGTATTTGCAGCGCTTGCAGCGCGAGCAGCAGACGAACCGCCAGGTGCTGCTCGACCGGCGATGGCAACTGCCGGGCAGCGCGCAGGCGCTCGATCGGCTGGACGCTGCGCTGCGCGATCAGGCTCCGGCGCTCCAGGCTCGCGCCGCGCAGGGCCGCGTGCTCGACGGCCATGGCGACCTGCGGCCGGAGCATGTGTGCCTGCTGAAACCGCCCGTGGTGATCGACTGCCTGGAGTTCAACTCGGCTCTGCGCCAGGTCGACCCATTCGACGAGATGGGCTACCTCGGGCTCGAATGCGAGATGGCCGGCGCCCCGTGGATCGCCGCACAGCTGTTCGAAGGGTGCGCCGCAGCGCTCGACGACAGGCCGGGCCTGTCGCTGCTGCACCTGTACACCGCGCAGCGCGCGTTGCTGCGCGCCCGGCTGGCACTCGCCCACCTGCTGGACGCGGTGCCGCGCACACCCGAAAGATGGCCGGCGCGCGCGCAGCGCTACATCGAGCGTGCGACGACGGCGCTCGATTCGATCGGCGCGCCGGGCCCAATGCGGATCGAAACGCCGGCGCAGGCGCCCGGGCCGTCGGGGCGAGCGCCAGGACGGCCAGATCGGTGAGCGCTCCGGTCCTGGAGCAGATGGCTGAACCGTTGCCCCCATCGAGATGGCCCCGCGCCACGACATCGACGGATTGGCGCCTCGAGCGGCGGCTGCGACATGCGTGAGCGTTGAGCAGGCTCAATAGCTTCGCGCGAACGGAGCCTAGGCTGCACGCATAGAGAGACTGCATGGGTAGGCCATGCGGCGGGAAGGCGCGCCGCTTGCAGCGTCAAAAGGAGGAAGAGATGAAGCATTCGCACCACGTTTCAGGCCACGAAGCGCACCCGAAGTCGCAATCGAAGAGCCTCCCGGCGACAACTGGGCCCACACGCGGCGATGGCGAGCTGGAGGTGCAGATCCGAGAGGCTGCGTACTACCGCTACCTGGCACGGGGCGCCGAGGTGGGACACGAGCTGGAAGACTGGCTACACGCCGAGGCCCAGTTGCTGGAAGCCGGGGAGGCAAGGGACATCAGCCATTGACGCTGCAAGTTTGACGATGGTGGTGGCAGGTCGAACGCCATCGACTTGCTGCACCGGTCGTCGCGGCGCGATCCAAGCTTTGCCGCCGCCGGATTTGTGTCTCAGCGGATGGGCTTGGCGGCTGGCCTGAAGTGGCTCTTGCTGGACGCAGTGCGCGGAATCAATCGCCAGTGCCATGCAGGGTCGGACACTTCAGGGGTGTAGGGCCAGTCCGCGTCGAGTTGTAGAGAATCCTGTCGATGCTGCTGTATTCCCTCGATCCCGAATGCGCACTGGCTGCGGCGCTGTCGGTTCAGCTCGACCAGCCGCTCGCGAAGCACGAAGAGCGCCGTTTCGAAGACGGCGAATGTAAGCTGCGCCCGCTGTCGGACCCGCGCGGCGAGGATGCCTATGTGCTGCTCGGCCTGCATGGCGGGCCGGTGGACAGCCCGCACGACAAGCTCTGGCGGCTGCTGATGTTCATTGCCACCCTGCGCGAACATGGCGCGTCGCGGGTGACGGCATTGCTTCCGTACCTGGCCTATGCGCGCAAGGACCAGCGCACCAAGCCCTTCGACCCGGTCAGCCTGCGTTACGTGGCGCAGATGTTCGAGGCCGTCGGCACCGACCAGGTGATCGCGCTGGAGGTGCACAACGTCGCCGCCTTCCAGAACGCGTTTCGCTGCACCACCGTCCACCTGGACGCGCACGGCGCCTTCGACACGATCTTGGGCGGGCTGGTAGACGGTCCGCTGGCAGTCGCCTCGCCTGACCCCGGCGGCGTGAAGCGCGCGCTGCTGTGGCGCGAGGCGCTCCAGGCGCGCCTGGCCGGGCCCGTGGGATTTGCCATGGTGGACAAGCGGCGCAGCGCAGGGCTCGTCACCAGCAACAATCTGGTCGCTGGCGACGTGGCTGGGGCCACGGTCCTGCTGATCGACGACCTAATTGCAAGCGGCGAAACACTGCATCGTGCCGCCGCGGCAATGCGCGACAAGGGTGCGCGCCGTGTACTGGCGTTTGCCGCGCATGGCCTGTTCACCGGCAGCGCGGCCGAGAAGCTCGCTGACACGTCGTTCGACGGTGTGGTGGTCACCGACAGCGTGCCGCCCTGGCGCCTCGCCGCCGAAGGTGCCGCTCGCGCGCGCCTGCATGTGGCATCGGCTGCGCCATTGTTCGCCAACGCCGTGCGCGACGCGCATCTGGCATGGCAGCGCTGAAGCTGCAGCGGCGGTACTGAGTCCGCCGCCGAGCACCACATGAATCTCACGTGCCGCAAGGAACTGCAGTTCACGGGCCGCCTGGTGATGATCGGCTTCGGGTGCATCGGGCAGGGCGTGCTGCCGCTGCTGTTTCGACATATCGACATGAGCCCGGGCCAGATCACGCTGCTTAGCGCCGGTTGCGATGGCGCCGACATTGCGCGCGCCTTCGGCGTGGAGGCGCGGCAGCAGGCGCTGACTGCGGGCAATCTGCGCAGCGTGCTGCAGCCCATGCTGGGTCGCGGCGACTTCCTGCTCAACGTGTCGGTCGAGGTCAGCAGTACCGCACTGATCGAGCTGAGCCGCGAGTGCGGCGCGCTCTACCTGGACACCTGCATCGAGCCCTGGTCCGGCGCCTACATCGACGGCCGCAGCGCGCCGGCCGCACGCACCAACTATGCACTGCGCGAGGCGGCGCTGGCGTTGCGCGGCCGTGGTGACGACGAGGCCCCGACCGCGGTGCTGACGCATGGTGCCAACCCGGGGCTGGTGTCGCACTTCGTCAAGCAGGCGCTGCTCGATGTGGCGGCGGCCACGGGGGCTTCGGCACCGCCGCCGCGGGATCGCGAAGGCTGGGCCCGCCTGGCGCGCGATCTGGGCGTGCGCGTGATCCACATCGCCGAACGCGACACGCAGACCGGTTCGCGCCGCAAGGCGCTGGGCGAATTCGTCAACACCTGGTCGGTGCACGGATTCGTCAGCGAAGGTCGGCAGCCGGCCGAACTGGGCTGGGGCAGCCACGAGCACACCCTTCCGCCGCAGGCGAGGCAACACGAGACCGGCAGCGGCGCTGCGATCTATCTTGCCCGACCGGGTGCCGCCACGCGGGTGCGCACCTGGACGCCCCAGGCCGGGCCGCAACTGGGCTACCTGATCACCCACGGCGAGGCGATCTCGATCGCCGACTGGCTGACGTTGGGCCCGCCCGGCTGCCCGCAATACCGGCCAACGGTGCACTACGCCTACCACCCCTGCGACGACGCGCTGTTGTCGCTGCATGAACTGGCGGGGCGCAACTGGCGGCTGCAGGAGCGCCAGCGTGTCCTGAAGGACGAGATCGACGCCGGGGGTGATGAATTGGGCGTGCTGCTGATGGGGCACGCACGCAATGCATACTGGTATGGCTCGAACCTGTCGATCGGGCAGGCCCGCGCACTCGCGCCGTACAACAGCGCGACCAGTCTGCAGGTCACTGCGGCGGTGATGGCCGGCGTGGTCTGGGCGCTGCAGAACCCGCGGCGCGGCGTGGTCGAGCCCGAAGACCTGCCCTACGACCAGATCCTGGCCTTGTGCAGGCCCTACCTGGGGCAGTTGGTCGGCGCCTTCAGCGCCTGGGCGCCGCTGCAGGACCGCGGCTGGCTGTTCGAGGAGGACATCGATCGCAGCGACCCGTGGCAGTTCGGGAACTTCCTCGTGAGCTGAGCGCGGATTGCGTGTACGCAATCGCGACTGACGCGCGCACACTACCGTGCATGGAGTTGGATGCATTGCCGCTTTCATGGAAGTCCATGTAGTCCCCGCCGTTGCCTTGCCCGAGGATGTCGTCGCGCTGGTGCCGATGCGCAACGTCGTGCTCTTCCCCCAGGTGCTGCTGCCGATCACGGTGGGCCGCCCCCGGTCATTGGCTGCCGTGCGCCAAGCCGTCGCGGCCGAGGCGCCGCTGGGCATCGTGCTGCAGAAGGACGCCAGCGTCGACGAACCGGCTCTGGACCAACTGTGTGCCGTGGGCACGCTGGCCAGCGTGGTGCGCGAGGTCAAGGCTGCCGATGGCCAGGTCCATGCGGTGTGCCATGGCCTGCAGCGCTTCCGGCTGGTCGAATGGGTGAGCGGGCATCCGTTCCTGGCCGCGCGCATCGAACGCATCGAGGAGCCGGCCCAGACCTCCACCGAGGCCGAGGCGCTGGGCATGCAGTTGCGCGAGCGGGCGGTCGAGATCCTGTCGCTGTTGCCGGGCGTGCCGGCCGAGCTGGCGCACGCGCTGCAGGCCACGCGCGCGCCTTCGCACCTGGCGGACATCACGGCCAGCCTGATGGACGTCGACCTGGCCGAAAAGCAGATGCTGCTGGAGACGCTGTCCACCGAGGAGCGGCTGCGCAAGGTGCTGCAGTTGCTTTCGCACCGCATCGAGGTGCTGCGCCTGTCGCAGGAGATCGGCGCGCGCACCAAGGAGCAGCTGCAGGACCGGGAACGCAAGTTCCTGCTGCGCGAGCAGTTGAAGACGATCCAGAAGGAGCTGGGCGAGAACGGCGAGCACGAGCCCGAGATCGAGCGGCTGGAGCAGGCCATTGCGCAGGCCGGCATGCCGGCCGATATCGAGGCCCAGGTGCGCAAGGAACTGCAGCGCCTGCGCCGCATGTCCGGCGGTGGCGCCGAGACCGGGCCGCTGCAGACCTGGATCGAGTGGATGACCGAGTTGCCGTGGCGTCTGGGCGAGCGGCCGGCGATCGACCTGGAGGCCGCACGGCGCACTCTGGAGGCCGACCACTTCGGGCTGGAGCGGGTCAAGCGCCGCATCCTTGAGTTCCTGGCGGTAAGGAAGCTCAACCCGCAGGGCCGCGCGCCGATCCTGTGCTTTGTCGGCCCACCGGGGGTGGGCAAGACCTCTCTCGGCCAGAGCATCGCGCGCGCACTGCAGCGGCCCTTCGTACGTGTGTCGCTGGGTGGCGTGCATGACGAGGCCGAGATGCGTGGCCATCGCCGCACCTATGTGGGTGCGCTGCCGGGCCACATCGTGCAGGGTTTGCGCAAGGCCGGGGCGCGAGACTGCGTGATGATGCTCGACGAGGTCGACAAGATGAGTGTCAGTCTGCAGGGCGACCCTTCGGCTGCGCTGCTGGAGGTGCTGGACCCGGAGCAGAACGCCAGCTTCCGCGACAACTATCTCGGCGTGCCCTTCGACCTGAGCAGCGTGATCTTCATCGCCACCGCCAACCTGATGGACACGGTGTCGGCACCCGTACGCGACCGCATGGAGGTGATCGAACTGCCGGGCTACACGCAGGAGGAGAAGCTGGAGATCGCGCACCGCTACCTGCTGCAGCGCCAGTTGCAGGCCAACGGGTTGTACGAGGCGCAATGCCGCATCGGCGACGATGCGCTGCTGGCCATCGTTGCCGGGCACACGCGCGAGGCCGGCGTGCGTCAGCTGGAGCGCGAGATCGCCCGAGTCATGCGCCATGCGGCGATGCGTGTCGCGCAGGGCGAGGCCGGCGCGGTGGAAGTGCATGCACAAGACCTTGACGAAATCCTCGGGCCGGCCCGCTTCGAGCGCGAGGCTGCGCTGCGCGCCAGCCTGCCCGGCGTGGCCACCGGCCTGGCATGGACACCGGTGGGTGGCGACATCCTGTTCATCGAGGCTACGCGCGTGGCCGGCAGCGGCCGGCTGATCCTGACCGGCCAGCTGGGCGACGTGATGAAGGAGAGCGCGCAGGCTGCGCTGACGCTGGTGAAGTCCAGTGCCGCCGAACTGGGCATTCCGCTGGCCGCCTTCGAAGCGATCGACGTGCATCTGCACGTGCCGGCCGGCGCGGTGCCCAAGGACGGGCCCAGCGCCGGCGTGGCCATGTTCATGGCGCTGGCTTCGCTGTTCAGCAACCGCACGGTGCGTCACGACGCGGCAATGACGGGCGAGATCAGCCTGCGCGGCTTGGTGCTGCCGGTGGGCGGCATCAAGGAGAAGGTGCTGGCCGCGCAGCGCGCCGGCCTGAGCCTGGTGCTGCTGCCGGCGCGCAACCGAAAGGACCTGCACGACGTGCCCGAATCCGCGCGCGCGGCACTGCGTTTCGAATGGCTGGAGACGGTGCAGGACGCGATGCATGCCGGCTTCGCCAGCGGCCGCGCACTGCAGCCACGTCCAGCCTTCGACCTGAAATAGCGGCCGGTGTGCCGCAAGAGGAGAAAACCATGGCCAAGACCCACGCCATCTCGCCCGCTCCGGCACTGGATTGGGTGCTGATCGCCAACGCGGCACGCGCACGCTGCTTCGTGCGTGACGCCGACAACGGCGCCATGCGCGAAGAGCGCAGTTTCGTCCACCCCGCAAGTCGGCTGAAGGGAAAGGAACTGAGCCACGACCGCGGCGGCAAGGTGCACAAGAGCATGGCCAGCACGCAGTTCGCAGCTCACACCGACGTGCACGACAAGGAACATGCCGCCTTCGCCCGGGAGCTGGCAGACTTTCTGGAGACGGCTGCTCTGGCGAAGCACTACCCCGGGCTGTCGCTGATCGCTTCGGCAGCGTTTCTAGGCGAGTTGCGCGGCCAGCTGGGCCCGGCCGCTCGCAAGTGCTTGCGCCACGGCGTCGCGCTCGACATGAGTGCGTATGAAGGCGCCGAGCTGGAACACCGAGTGACGCAGGCGCTCGGAAACACAGCTGCCGGTTGAGCGCCATCCGGCGCGGGCGGCGCGAAATGAAACGGGCCCGCAATGACTTGCGCCATGGCAAGCCCAGTGAAGAGGCCCGGCGTCGCGACAGTGCGGAGCAGCAGCCTGAGTGGGTCTCCATCCAGCATGACTTCGCATCGTCACGGGTCGATGGCGCTGCAACTCGGTCTTTGAAAGCGCAGAGGGCCAAACCCGCGTGAGCGCTGACCCCCTGACTTGATTGGCGTGCCATCACCGACGCGCCTGGGCACTGGACGGAACTGTTCGTTGTAGCTGCTGGCCGCAGCAGTCGGTCGGAGGTAGTCTGCAAACACGCCGAGCAAACGTGCCAAGTCATCCACAAACTTTCCATCGAGGTTGCGCATGCTGTGGACCGCGGCAGCCAACGACTCGCCCAGTTGCGTACTCCGGACCAAGAGCGCCTGCGATTCCGATCCAAACCCGCCACCATTTCCGATTCGATCCCGCCACAGATTCCGACCGAGGTCCGCCACCCAGATGGCCCGTTGGGGGGCGGACGCGGACATCGGCTGCTGTGGGACCAAAGGACGCTTCCAGGTGAACGTCAGGTTGATGCGGCGAAGCGCCAGTTCAATGCCGCCTGACCACGCGCTGCACCACCTGCAGCACCGGCGTGACCAGTTTGGGCTGCGCGGCCAGCAGCACGCGCAACGGGATCGGCAGGGTATCCCCAACTCGCGCGTCCCGCCTCCCGGCTTGGGTATGCCCCCAAGGCGCACCGGTTCTGGCCGGCAGCTGGAACTCACGAGGAACTCACGGCAGAAGAACCTATGGCTCCGCCTCGCGGGGCCTTCACCGGTCCGTCGGACGTCAGGTCGCAGGTCAAGCCGGCGTCACGGCAGCGGAGTGTCCGGCCGGACCGTGGCCTCGCTGCCGTCCGCCGCGGGCGCCGGCAGCTCGCATGGCGCGCCGGCCGCAGGATCACGATGGGCCGCAGCCCGCGCCGCGGCCGCCGCGGGCTTCAGCGCCACGGGCACCCATCCCTGCTCGATCGCGTCGAGCACGGCTTCGGCCTGTCCCGGCAGCGAGATTCGGCGCACCTGCGCGCCGGCGCGCTCCAGGGCGTGCGCCAGCGGCACCCCGGCGTCGACGTGGCCATCCCCCAGCGGGTCGATCAGCAGGATGCGACGAGAGGTGTTCACAGGCAGTAGACCACTTCGCTGTCGAGGATGTGGCGCGCGAGTCGGTCCCACGACGCCTCGTCGCCAGCCGGCAGCACGGCGAGCGGAACATCGCCGAATTCGAGCGCCTCTAAGTGCTGGCTCGCGCCTTCGTCATCCGGCATCTCACCCCAAACGGCAACTTGCAGCGATGCATCGGACAAGGTCAGCCCGACGGCGACCCGCAAGGCCTCGACGCGGTTGCCCATTGCCACGACCAGAAAACGTCTCGGTTCGGCCATCGGTTTCACCCCGGGATTCGGCGGCTCACTACAACACCAGCATCGCCGACGCCGCACTGGCCAGGCGTGCGCCCTGGAACTGGCCGCCGATGACCACCGCACCACCCAGCACCGCCTCGTCCAGCCCCTCGGGAACGTGCAGTTCGATGCTGTGCTTGCACGATGCCACGCTGCCCGGCCGGCTGCGCGCATAGGCGACGAAAGCCTGGTCTTGAAGCAGTAGTACGCCGGTGTCGGTCAGGAAGCAGCGCGCATCCCAGCCGCGCGCGACGGCCGCCCGCAGCAGCTCGGTCGCGTGCGCGGCATACGCACGGTCGGTGACGACGAGGCCGAAGAGCATCGCCGTCAGGTCTTGCGGATCGTCCAGCTGAACGAGCCGCCACCATCGACGCGCTCGACGATGTCGTTGCCATCGGAATCGCACATCGCCTGGATCGACTCGCCCGACGAGGGGTTGTCGAAGACCAGTATCAATTCGTCGCCGCTGGCCAGCTTCTGCAGCGCCTTCTTCGTATACATCTGCGGCTGCGGGCAGGCGTAGCCACGCACGTCCAGCGTCCACTTGCCGGGGGCGGTCTGATTGAAGGTCACGGCCATGATCTGGTCTCCTCGTCTGTCATGCAAGAAAAGTCTGCGCGGCGGCT